>Ga0210390_10000486_pt1 | contig 43569 bp, 37 predicted proteins | sample IncBWH11OmetaG_FD_161050 | JGI IMG/M metagenome (GOLD analysis project Ga0210390, IMG submission 161050) | Forest soil microbial communities from Barre Woods Harvard Forest LTER site, Petersham, Massachusetts, United States - Inc-BW-H-11-O ... | reverse complement strand
CAGCACGCACGAAACAGCCCCGGCCGGCAGCTGACGACCGGTAAAACAGTGCCGCAGCCGACCGCCAGGCCAGCCCGGTCAAGTTCAGAGAATACGGATTCACCCGCATGCCGTTCGGCCGCGACCTGGCCCCCGGCATGCTGCACCGCCACGCCGCCCACAACGAAGCCGTCGCCCGCATCACCTGGTGCATCGCCGAACGGGCCATAGGCGTCATCACAGGCGAAGTGGGGGCCGGCAAGACTGTCTCCGTCCGCACCGTCCTCGCCTCGCTGGACGCCTCCCGGCACACCATTATTTACCTGCCTAACCCGATGATCGGCATCCGGGGGCTGCACGAGATGATCGTCGCGACTTTCGGCGGCCAGCCCGACCGCAGCTACTCCCGGCTCACCGCCCAGGCCAGCGCGATGCTCGCCGCCGAGCGTGACGAGCGCGGCAAGACCCCCGTCCTGGTCATCGATGAGGCCCATCTGCTGCGGTATGAGCAGCTTGAGACGATAAGGATGCTCACGAACCATAACCTCGATGCCGATTCCCCGCTTTCCTGCCTGCTCATCGGCCAGCCCACCTTGCGGCGCACCATGAAGCTCGCCGTCCTCGCCGCCCTGGAGCAGCGCACCGCGCTAAGGTATGCGATGCCGCCGATGACCAGCCAGGAAACCAGCAGCTACATCAGCCACCACCTCAAGCTCGCGGGCCGGTCAGACCCCCTTTTCAGCGACGACTCAGCAGCACTCATCCACACCACCTCCCGCGGCTACCCCAGGGCGGTCAACAACCTGGCCATCCAGGCCCTCGTCGCCACCTACGCCGCCGGCAAAGCCATCGTCGACGAGCAAGCCACCCGATCCGCCATCACCGAAGTCACCGACACCTGACCGGCACCTCACCCACAACCACCGGCACCACCACCACCAAAGCCCCGCAGCCACCCCGGCTGCGGGGCTTTCCCGCACCCCCACATCGGCATCGTGAACGCCGCCTGCGTGGTGGTCTTCAGCGCCGGGCAACAGCTGGTCCGTGCCCGTAATGGCAACGTCGGATATTAGAACCCTCCGAATACCTAGCCCGCATCGTGGCGGGAGCAGGGGCTCGTACGCTTGCTGGCGATCGGGCAGCCTCCTGGCCTGCCCGCCCTGCCCGAACAGGGGTCCCCTGCCTAGGGCCCTGCCGCGAGGCGGGCGGCACCCTTCGAACGGACGGATCATGCATCCAGCGGGAGCGTTAGCAAGCCGCCCCAGGTCAGCAGGCATGTGCCGCTGGGCGCCTGAACCAACGCGGCACGAGCGCTGGCCAGGTGACCTGCGGTTTCTCGCCCGGCTGAAGCAATACCCGAGAGTTGTCGTAGCGCATGATGGTCCGCGGGTCTGCGTCTGAGGCGGCCTCCTGCACGTCCCGCAGCGGGACTCCGGCGCCAAGGGCGGCTGGGCCGCCGCGAGTCCCAGCGATGAACGATGCCCGCAACGTACGCCGCCCTTTAGGGGTGAGCCACGCCACGATCCGTAGATGAGGCACGCCCTCGACCATGAGCAGAGCGTGCTCTATAGCGCCGAATATGGCCCTGTCAAGTACTGCGATCGCAGATGCGGGTCCCGCGCATATTCGCCGGCTCTGGGCGTGCTGCCGCGTAATCAGCGTTAATTACGTAACGTGGCGACGCGCGTTCGTCGCGCTAGACGCGTGCTCAAGCGCTAGCGGGTGAGGATCACGGCGATAAGCGCGCCAGGCTTAGGTGGATAGTGGCCGGTCGCCGACCTGGCCGTCGCTGGCTTCGATGACCTGCCATGCCCCGTCCGCGCACCGGGCCGGATCGGTGGTCACGAACAGGCCGAGAGCTTGGATCAGCCCGGCGAATGGCGTCACGTCCAGGCCTGGCGACGGGACGGCGGGCGTGTCGGGGTGTGCGATTATGAGCCGGCAGGTGCGCCGACCTATCAGGTGCGGATCTCCGGCAAGCTGGGCGACTGCCGTCGTACGGTCAGCTAGTACGGCGCGTGTGTACGAACGGGTTCGCGCTGCGCGAACGACGTTGCCACATGCTGGGGCGCGCGACCCCTCGGTGGCGTAGCCCATGTAGCACGCAGGTGAGCCCTTTCGGCCCGGCGGGCTCGTCACTGCCCGCCACTGACGTAGCAGGCCCCTTCCCACGTGTTGCCGCCGATGTTCACCACGACCGCCGCGGGTGTCACATCGCCGAACGCGCAGACCGCGGGTTTGGTATTGAACGGCTCGTATCCGCCGAACGTGACCTCGTGGTCCCACGGGCCGTAGGCGACCAGGCCGCTGCTTAGCATGCCCGCTCCGCGCAATGCCGCCAGGACCGCGGAGGGGTTCTGGCGCTGCGCCCGCGTGAGCCGTTTGAGCGCGTGCCGTATCCGCTGGGTCTCCGGTTGCGCTTCGGCTGCCAGCCAGCTGGGCATGGGTGCGCGCACGTTGTACATCTCGTTGGACTGCTGGTTTTGCTCGACTCCCACGGACACGCATGGCGACGCGGGGACCGCTGCGGCGGCCTGAGGGCAGATCGGCGGCAACGCCTTGTGTGTCTGCGACGTGCCGGACATCGCGGTGTCCGCGTGCAGCGACCCGCACGCGGACACCAGAGCAAGCACGGCGGCAGCGCAGCCCGCCCTGGTGTATCCCCGCATATGAGGATCATCCCATACCGATCAGGGCGGGCAGGGATGTTGCGCCGGCTCAGGTCGCTTTGGCGCGCCTTCGGTTACTAGCGGCGCTCCCGCCAGGGCACGTCCGCCGAACCAACCAGGTCGGGACGTGCGCGCTGAAGGTAGGCCTGGTCGATGGGGTGTACCGCGCGGCGGAAGCCTGGTCTAGTGCGTTCCGGCAGGAGATGGACGACGCCTTGGAGCAGTTCCCGCGGCCCTGGACCCGCAGCATCCGAGAGCGCATGGATTGGAAGCGGCGTGGTACCCGCGGCCCGATTCCGACAGGACCTGCCAGCGCCGACACGCGATAGCGATTTCACCAGGACGGAAACGTCCATGCATCGAGAACGGTGATCGCTGCGATCACCCCGGGACCGACACCGGGGACGTCATGCATAGCCTTGTCGTGGGACGACCGCACGTCTCACGGCGGCAGACGCGCTGCGACGTCGCTCCGGCCGCCGGCGTCGGCAGCGAGCTCAGCGTCCCCGCCGCTGGCCAGATCCGCGAACTGCTGCTGGCGCCACCCACCCCGGCGCAGGTGATCGAGGACGGCGAGCGGAGAGTCTTTCGGACTAGAGCATCACCAGCCATAGCCCGCCCCTGAGCCGCCTCGGGGGCGAACCCTGCGAAAAACAGCGTGATCAAGAGCGACCTGTACCCGGCACGCGGATGCCCCAGATCGACCATTCTCGCGCGGCAGGGTAGCTCCTGCATGGGGCGGGCCAGTCGTCGGTGAACCTCATGCGGCTTGCCCGTGCCCTTTCGGTGGCCTTCACGGTTTACGTCCCTGACCGGCGTGGCTGGGGCAGGAGCGGGCCGTACGGCGGGTTCCGCGGGCTGGGCACAGAAATCGAGGACCTGGGCGCGCTCCTGGATGCCTGCGGCGCGACCCGGCTGTTCGGGCTGAGCGCCGGGGCGGTCATCGCGGTCGAGGCGGCCCGCATCCGTCCGGACATCACCTGGCTGGCGCTGTATGAGCCCCCGCTGACCTTCGACGGCGTCGTTCACAGCGACTGGGCGCCGGCCTATGAGCGGCGACTCGCGGCGGGCAGGCCCGGGACGGCGCTTGTCACGGTGCTCAAGGCGACCGCCGACCGGACTTCCCCGGTCCGCTGGATCCCCCGGCGGCCGCTGGGCGCCGCCCTGGACTTCGCCATCAGGCGGACCGCCGGAAGGGCGCCGCGCGACGGCGCGATGTCGCCCCGCGAGCTCATTCCCACCGTCCGGTACGACGCCCAGACGGTCAACGGCGCGGCCGGTCCGCTGGAGCGGTTCTCGGCGCTCTCCTGTGAGGTCCTCTTGCTGGGCGGGTCCAGGAGCGCCCCCAACCTCACCGCCTCGCTCGACGGCCTCAGCCGGGTCCTGCCGCACGCGAGACGCGTAGTGCTGCGCGGCACAGGGCACACCGCCCCGGACAACAGCGGCCAGCCCGACCGGGTAGCCGCAGAACTGTACCGCTTCTTCTCCGCCTAAGACAGACGGTTGCACCACCAGCAGCGCGCGGGCGCCGGGAGCGCCGATCACAGAACGTGACGGGGCTCGCCGGTCTCGCGTGACGCCGAGCGCCGATTCCGCACGCAAGATGACCGCTGACAGTGTTGTCAACCATGCGAACAGATCATCCTATTCGGCGTCGCGAGATCGCACAGTGCGCTTCAGTACCGTCCGGCTCGCGAACGCACTGAAGCTACGCCGGGAGCCAGCCCTGAATCAAGCTGGTCGCCTCTCAGAAGATCGGCCAACGCAATCTTTAGCCGCATTTAGTCTGGCATTCCAATTGGTCGGCCCAAGAGGGTCCGACGGTTCCGTGCCTGCCAGCGCGTGCTTCTTCGTGAGCACGGATGCCTTATTATCGGCTAGTATCAGCCCGTCGATCCCAGAACGGAAGCATTTACGTGACCGCCGCCGCTGAGCGTGGAAAGACTATCGGATGGCGCTAAACGCGGGACAGCCATGCTGCCCGGCCGAGTGACAGGATAGCGTCACCATGGGGAGTGTTCCACTTCGCAAGCGTCCCTCCACCGACCTTGTAGTCAGCTGGCGACGAGGCAGAGGTCACTGATGCTTATTTTGCTGTCGCCATTGACGCCGCAGTCGGCCAGCTTGGGGCAGACGAGAACACTACTTCATCGAGCGGTCAGCGTGACGATGTCGCTGAACAGGGACGGCATCTGAAGGTCGCGGCGCTAGACAGGGCCACCGGGGTGCGGGCGTCGACGACGATCGTGCACGAGCACTGGTCCACAGACGGCAGCGACGCCGCGGTCCGGATGATCGCCACTATGCCAGTCGATTGGGGCCAGTCGATTAGCGTTCGCCGCCTCGCGTGCGATTCTATAGATGCTATGCAGCAACTGGACTGGTTCGAGTACCTGAGGCTGGCGCCGGACGCTACGGCGCAGGAGATCGAGCAGGGCGTGGAGCGGTTGAGCCGTCAGGCGGCCGCTCTGGCCGTGACCGCGCCTGAACGGTCGCAGCGGCTGCGGGACACCGTCCGCGAGATCAAGCGCGACCTGTTGTCGGGGCCGGAGAACCGAGCACGGTACGACGCTGCCCGGGCTGCTCTTGCTCCCCCTGGTCCACTTGCGCCTCCCGCTCCTGTTGGCCCCGGGCTCGCGCGGGCGGCCTTTCCACAGGGAGCCCGGGTGGCAAAGTTCCTCCGTGGGGAAGCCGAAGCAGATTCAACCGCCGTTGGCCAGATGGAGATTGACATCTACCTGGACACCGACGAAGAAAGCGTAGCCTCATCAGTCTTCATGGCTGTCGATGAGCTTGCGAAGGCGGTCGCTGTCGACGATACCGTACTAATGGAATTCAGGCGCGGCTCGTTTATTAAGCGCTCCAAAGCATCGATTCAGTCCGGACTATCGGATGCCGCCGTCCAGCAGCGCCTTCAGTCGCTAGAGCGTTTCGTGGGGTTGTGGCAGATTGATCCGCGCCAGGCGGAGGTGGACCAGCGAACTTCCGAGGCCTTCGAGCGGATGATTAATTGCCTGGAAAAAGTACCGAGAGCCTGCATCCGTTTCGGCTCGCTCTTGATTGTTAAGTATCCTGATGGCGCAGGTTACGTCCTTCTCTGCCGCCAACTATCACAATCGGAAATAGGGGTATTCGAGAAATACCCCGAGCTTCAAACTCATCCTGAAACGATACTCGCCGCCCTGGCCTTGGCCATATCCAGGAACAATGAGCCGGAACCTCCTGAAAGCGGCGACCCGATTGGAGGGCTGTAGAATAATAGCTACGCTAGAGACGCCTGGCGGCTGGACAGGCCGTCCGAGGGAAGTTCACAAGCGAAAATGGCGGATTCGTGGAAGAACTAGAGCCGGCCAGAGGTAGGGTCTTTCTGGCTCTTGCAATTACCGATCAATGGAGTTCTGGGCGTATCCTGAGCCGCCCATCATGGTCAGATTGCCGCCCCCATCGGCGGATATCGCTTGTCAACCCGATACGCGGCGCAAACTACAGTCTGTAACGGGAGTGCGCTGGCTCCATGCGCCGGATCGCCGATTACGAGCGGCGACTCTACTGTGTCGGCAGTGCACGTGTCCGCGCACCGATTGTCCGGTTATGCACACGCCGAGTCGCTGACCCGGACAACCGTCACTGCGGCATGAGTGTGCATCGCCAGCAATGGCGCAGGCCTGTCACTCCACGAGATTAGCCTTGCTCCTCGGGACTTTCGTGAATTATTGACAAATTGAGTTTCGTGCGCGCCGAGTCATCGACGTCGATTCTGTCCAATCGCGTCTTCGAGTCAAGAGTTACCCTATCAAAGATGGCGCCTCGAAGATGAGCATCCGAAAGGTTAGCGCCACTAAAATCGGAGTCAGAAAGGTCTGCCCCTTCAAAATGGACTCCTGTGAGAATTGCGTTCTTGAAATTAGCGTTCCGCAATGTCGCGCTATTCATGATCGCTCCGGAAAAATCGGCATGCTCAAAGACGCCGCCGTCTAGGTCTGAAGTACTCAAATCGGCGCCGGAAAAATCAGCATGGCTGGCCTGTACGTCCCTCAGGATAGCTGGGGTTTTCAGACCAATTAGCGCCAGACTTAGCTTCGAGTGTGTAAGGGCCGCACCGCTTAGGTCTGCTCCCGAGAGGTCGGCATGCTCGAGGACAACGTTTCGCATGTCAGCCTGGACAAGGCGAGCACCTCGGAGATCGGCGCTAGGGAGCCTCGCGCCAGCCATGACCGATCCGCCGAGTTCGGCGTCCTGCAAGTGAGCGAATGGAACAGAGATCAAAGATAGGTCCAGCCGACCCGCCTCCGACCGCAGCCACAGCTTTTCTGTAACAAGGATGCGCAGAACGGCTTGCAGATCAGCCCAGTTAGCCGGCGATGAGTCAGTTAGGAGAGCGTCATCTAGTGACGCTTTGCCCCCACTAGCCAGAGTAGGGGGATTTGGTGAGGCCGTCTTAAGGTAAGCCAGCAGCACTTCTGCTACAGCCCTAGTATACTGAGGGCTCTCTGCGACCTGATTCAGGGCATAGATACCGCCGAGACGAACTTCCTTTTTGTCATTTCCAAGCTGATCGACGGACTTGGTTAGTCGATCCGTTAGCTGGCCTCGTCTGGCCGTCTGCACCTGCGCCCAAGCGATACCACCTGATATAATAAGCAGAGCACCGCCGATCGCTTGCACGAGCGTAGTCCTTACTGCATTACGGGTCTGCGCAAGATCATTCATGGCGGTCACGCGCTGTACAGCGCTTAGACCCTTCGTGTCTGACTGGCTGGGTGCATTTACGAGTAGATAAGGAAACACTATTATCGACAATATCAGGAAGGCCAGGATAATAAGCCCTAGCGTGCCAGCCGAAAGGCGTAGGCCGATTTTCTGGGCAGCGAGGCGTTGATACCAGGGAGAACGATTTACCGGGGGAAGGTCTTGGCGGATCTCCGCGACGGAGAGCGGGCCGGCATGCTGAGGTGATTCACTCATTTGGAACCAACCTAACGAGGGTAGCTATAGCAACGGTATAAGAAAGGCGGAAGTAGGCAGTCTGCAGGCCATCCGCGACTATTACGCCAATAAAAAAGATGACGTCGTTCACGTCTTCTTTGAGTTTGCTCTTGTGTCGCCGCAATGCTATAAACCCTGACGGCGCGTTTGCTTGGAGATGCTGAAGATAGCCGTGTAGGCGATTTATCAAGCTTTGCAGGTCGTCAGAGCTCTTGAGTATTGCTGACTTTCCTGCAGCGCTAGGGGACGAGCGCGCCCTCTCGATATAGCGCCGGACCTGGCTAGATGAAAAGCCGAACAGTTCTGCAAGGATCACTTCGGCTTCAAGTTCACGCTGCCTGACGGTTCGCTGACCATTGAGCAGGGCAGTATCAAGCTCAGTGCCACGCAAGAGCCTGTCAAGAGCAGGTTTAACCTGACTGTGGTTTAGTAGGCCGTACAGTTCGCGGAGCGCTCTTTCGCTATCTTGGGTCTGCACTCCTTTCAAGTACTCTGTGTGTAGCTGCTTGACTCGATCGAGTACAGGGCAGAGTACCTTTTGATCGTCGCTGAGCAGAAAGCCCGCCACGTCGCCCACATCGCCCCCAACAGTCGCATGACAGGTTTTGACGCGCTGTCTTTAACCAGTGAGCGCAGCCTACACGTTCTGGTGTAAGGGCGGAATAGTGCCAGCACGTTACGTTGGCGAAGAGATAAGGCGCCGCCCGACGCACGGCCAGGAAGGCAACGATTTTCAAAGAACATTCACAAGATGGAACGTGGTGTCTCTCTGCTGTTCTCTTACGGGCGCGTCCAACTGATCGAGCTGCTTGATGGTTCGCTAAGCAGCCACAGCCAGCCGCGACTGGTCAGTGAACGGCGCAAGAGGTCAGATTCGGCGCGCACGCCAGATCGACCCGTTATGGACGCCTGATCTCACGGATGCCGAAGTTCCGACCACCGCGCAGAACGGCGGATCAGGCGCGGCCGCCGTGGTCTCGACGGACGCATTTCGTGATCGGGCTGGCTCGGTTCGGGCAGTTGTTCGGCCTGCTAGTGGCAAATCCAGGTGATCTCCCGTGCCCTTGGGCCCAGCCGGGCGGTATCCGGTGCGGCGGGCCGGGCCGTTGAGAATTATCGGCCGCGCGCACCGGGCTCATGGCCCGGTGCGCGCGCCCGACGCGGGAGCCTGTTGTATTGCGGTGGGGGCCAGGCGCGTTCATCAGCTTGTGCCCTGCCCGGCGGTGCCGGACAGGTTGCTGGCCGCTCCGCCTGGCGGGAGCAGGCTAGGCAGGCGTGCCCGTGCGCCAGGCCAGTACCGGTGCGTGGCCGGGGTCGAATAGTTCGATGTCGCTGACCGTGGCACCGCGGTAATGGCGCCACGCCAGGCCATATTTGAGGAAGATGCCTATGTCAGAGCCGCACTGGCCGCAGACCGGGGCGGGTTCTTCACTGCCGTCGCCACCGCAGGGCTCGACGGCGTCCAGTGCCGCGTCAAAGGCCTGCGGCGCGTATCCGGCCAGCCAGATCATCGCGTCGCTGACCTGTCCGGCCGAGAAGCCGCCGAGCCGCTGCACTCGCTGGCGTCCGTTGATGTCGTGCGCGGGCTGGCCGTGCACCGTAAGAATGGGTTGCATGACTGTTCCTTCCGGACTGATCGGATGGCAATGGTCTAGGGCCGCCGCCGGTGTTGGAGCACCGCGGCGGCCCGCCCGGGGGTCCCGGCAGACCTGGATGTGTTACGAGCAGTCTAGTCGCATGCGAGTGCGGTATCCAATATGTGCTTCGGATAGCACTCGATTTTGTGTCGGAAGAGTTGGCGGGTATGTCATCGGCCTGCGGAAGTGCCCCGCGCGGGCCACTTGGGGCCGGTGAGAGCACCACACTGGTTGAGGCGGTACCGCGCGGTGCCCGTACACGGGCAACCGGCCACCCGCTGAGGACTGCCAGGCACCCCGGGCAAGGACGCTGTTGGTCTTGACGTTGATTTGACTTTTTCTTTTCGGCGGCGGAGTGGAGTCGGAGGGGTTCCCGACCTCGCCGCCTCTAGGAGGGGTGAGGTCGGGAACCCCGCAGACGGAACGGAGCCGCCCCAGCCGCGGGTGGGCGCGGGTTTTATCTTTCCCAGGGCGGCACACTGCCCGTACGGGCGGACGGTGTGGTGTACGGCGGGAATCCGGTCGCCGTATGGCTTGGCTGCCGGCCTGCCTCGTAACCGGTGGGTTTGGCTGAGGGGGTGGCTGGTAGGGGGGTGGGGCTGCCCCCGTCCCGTCGGGAATGGGCTGGTACGGCTGGTCTCGCCTATTCCCGGCTAGGCTTGCGAGGATCGCGCCGAGGATCACACCCGCGCTGCCGATGATGACGCCGCTTATCGGCCAGCCGCGTGGTCGACGCTGCCGTGATCGTTCTGCGCGGCGGTTGTGGACGCGGTCCCACCGTTCCTCGTTCCGTTGGTGCACTTGAGCTCAGTGTTCGGCTCGCAGGTGGGCCGAATGTTCTTTGCGTTCTACACGTTGTAGTGCTGCTTGCGCCTGCAGCGCGTGCTGCTCGGCCGCGTCCTGTTTTCGTTGCAAGCTGCGCGCATCCACCTGCGGAGCGCGCTGCCGTACTGCTGTCTCTCGGTGCTGTCCGGCCAGAGCGAAACCACAACGTTATGGGTTCTCTTGCCGAGACGCTGCGACGTATCCATTCACGGGTGTGGTGACTACAGAACCTGAATGGCTAGAGTCTGCAGTCGAGGGATTGGTCGAACCGGATATGTCGGATGATTGTCGCATGCCGGCGTAGTGAGGCTCGCAGCAGGCCGTCGGTGGACGGCGTGATTGCCAGGCCTGCCGAGCTGGCGATGGCGTCGGCTACCTGCGCTATGGTCGTCGGCTCGGCCAGCAGGGTGAAGGTCAAGTGGTGCACCGCCCTGCCCGGTAGCCGCCTGTTCAGCTCATGGGCCGTCGCGGTCTTGCCGTCTCCGAAGGGGCCGTTGATCCACAGCAGCATGTGCCGGACGCTAGCGGCGGACGGCCCCGGGCAAGCCTGGCCCGGTCCGGTGGGGCCCTTGCCGGGTGAAGGCGACGGATCAGCACCGTGATCGCCGGCTGCGGGGCCTGGAGGGCCAGAGCCGGACATCTACCTCACATATTCGGCGCAAGCCCGCCAGCAGCCGGGATCACACAGCAGCGCCGTGGATGATCAGGCAGGCACCGCCGCGGGCCTTGAATTTGCGCAGGTAGGCTCTGGCATTCGCATTCTCACTTGCCCGGGTTGCAGGATTCGGCGGGCGCCTATTTGCTGTGCGGCGCTGGCCGTGAGAGCCTGCAGCGCGTGCCCGGTGAGCCGTTGCCTGATGATGCCGCCGGGCTGCGTGCTGCGAACGCGCGGCTGACGCCCTCGCCGGAAAGTCCTAGCTACCGCCACGCCCCGCCATCGCCTGACACCAGATCACGGGCCCCCGTGAATGGACGCGCTGCCACGGCGACTACGGTATACGCGGCGAGGGTACGGGGAACCTCGCCGCCCTCACAAACCGCTCGGTTCAGTTGCTGTATGCTTTCTCGGTCATCGCCATGGGAGGAGCCGCTGTGTCGCAGTCATCGGACGACGCTCCAGGGAAAATCAAGTCCGTCGATAGGGGCGCGCCTTCGTCTTGGCGCAAAAGCACCTGGAGCATTGCAAACGGTCAATGTATTGAGACCGCCGCGCTTGACGGTCGCCTAGCCGTGCGTGACAGTGTGGACAAGTCTGGTCCATCACCAACATTTACTGTAGGTGAATGGCGTACTTTTATAAAAAGCATCAAAAATGGTGACTTCGACACGATATAGGCGACGTCCCACCGGACCGCGATCGCGAGGGCCAGCGCGGCCGGCGTCATCTCCTTGACGGGACGCGGCGGCTCATTTGCCGCCCTTGGGGTCGAGGTGATAGCGGTACAGCCCGGCGACACGGAAGGCCAGGTCCAGGGACTGGCTGCGGTTGAGCCGGGGATCGCACGTCGTCTCGTAGCGGTGGCCCAGGTCGCTTTCGGCGATGTGGTGGCCGCCGCCGATGCATTCGGTGACGTCATCTCCGGTGAATTCGATGTGGATGCCGCCGGGATGAGTACCGAGCGCTCGGTGCACCTCGAAGAAGCCGGCGACCTCGTCCAGCACGTCGTCGAAATACCTGGTCTTGTGCCCGCTGGCCGCCTCGACCGTGTTGCCGTGCATGGGGTCGCACACCCAGACCACGGCGGCTCCGCTTGCCGCCACCTTCTCGACCAGCGGGGGCAGAACCTGGCGGATCCGGTCCGCGCCCATCCGGGTGATCAGGGTGAGCCGACCTGGCTCGTTGTCCGGGTCAAGGGCTTCGATCAGCGCGAGCACGTCCTGCGCGGTAGCCGCCGGGCCGATCTTCAGGGCGACGGGATTGCGGATCCGGCGCGCGAATTCTACGTGCGCGCCGCCGGGAGCACGAGTACGCTCCCCGATCCATAGCAGGTGCGCCGACAAGTCGTAGACATGCCCGCTCCGCGCATCCGTCCGGGTCAGGGCCCGCTCATAGTCCAGCAGCAACGCCTCGTGGCTGGCATAGAACTCCACCGCGCGGAACTGTCCGGGGTCAGCCCCGCACGCGTGCATGAACGCGATCGCCCGGTCGATCTCATCCGCCAGCTGCTCATAGCGCTGCCCAGCCGGACTGCTGGCCACGAAGTCCTGGTTCCAGGCGTGTACCTCGCGCAGGTCGGCATACCCGCCGCTGGCCAGAGACCGGCACAGGTTCAGCGTGGCCGACGAGCAGTGATACGCCTCAAGCAGCCGGCCAGGATCAGGCGTCCTGGCCGCGGCGGTGAACTCGATGCCATTGACCGCATCGCCGCGGTAGACCGGAAGCTCCACGCCATCCCTGACTTCTGTGGCCGCCGACCGCGGTTTGCCGAACTGGCCTGCCATCCGGCCGACCTTCACAACCGGCACGCTGGCCGCGTACGTGAGCACGACCGCCATCTGCAGCAGTGTCCGGAACTTGTCCCGGATGCTGCCGGCGCTAGTGCCGGCGAACGTCTCCGCGCAGTCTCCGCCCTGCAGCAGAAAAGCCTCTCCGCGCGCCACCGAGGCCAGCCGCTGCTTCAGCTGGTCGCATTCGGCGGCGAGGACCAGCGGCGGCAGGCCCTCCAGGCCGCGCACCACCGCCTCCAGCCGACCACGGTCGGGCCACTTCGGCTCCTGAAGCGGGGGTGAGGTCACGAGTTCAGGCTACGCGGAGCGACCCGCGCCGACGGAGTGGTACGCGTGCCCGGGCGTCGTCCAGAAATTTTTACCCCATCGGGTAAGCGTGTGAGTGCCGCCAGGCGTAAGAGACAAGCGTGACTGCAGATTCGACAGAGTTCACGGCGTTCTACCAGGCTGCGCGGAACAACTGCTTGCGCGCGGTCTATGTCAGCACGGGCAGCAGGGACGCGGCGGAGGATTTGGTCGCGGAGGCGTTCGCCCGGGCCTGGGCGCGCTGGCGGCAGGTCCGCCGGCATCCGGCCCCGCAGGCCTGGGTGGTGGCGACGGCGCTCAACGCCAACGTCTCGTCCTGGCGCCGACGGCGCCGCGAACAGCGCTTGCCCGATGACCAGCAATTGCCCTGGGCCGACCCCGGCACGTCGGCCGATCCGGACGTGATGGCGGCACTGCTGCGCCTTCCGGTCCGGCAGCGGCAGGTGATCGCGCTGCGGTTCATGCTCGACCTGGACACGGCACAGACGGCCCGGACGCTCGGTATGGCGCCCGGTACCGTCACCGCGCACACCGCGCGGGCAATCGCCAGGCTCAGGGCCGAGCTCACCTCAGGAGGAAAGCAGGAGGCGTGGCAGTGAACGATCTCGACCTGAAGGCCATTGTCCGGGACGGGCTGGCCGCGGTGCGGCTGGAGGTACCGGCCGAAGCCGTCCTCGCCCGGGGACAGGCGATCAAGACGCGCCGCCGGTCGGTGCTGGCCGGCGCGGCGGCAGTGGTCGCGGCAGCGGTGGCAGCCGGCGGCCTGGCCGTCGCCGGGCCGGGCCGGCCTGCGGCGGAGGCGAGCGGCCAGACCGGGGCCCGGTCGGCCGTCAGCCGGGCCGCGAGCACGCAGCCGCAGCCGCGCACGCAGCCGCAGCCGAGCAGGCCGGCCACTGTGACAGCGTGGACGGTAACGCACAGCGGTCGCTGGCTGCGCGTCACGATCCGGCAGCTGGCTGACCTGCCGGGCCTGCAGGCCACGCTCCGGGCCGATGGCGCCCGGGTGGTCGTCACCGGCTCGCTGGCCTGGCCGTCCGCCTGCAGCCCGTGGCGCAGCGCAAACTACCAGATGGGCGACGTGATCCGGATGCAGAACGTGACCGGCCTGCCGTCGCGCGACGGATCTGAGTTCTACATCGACCCGGCACAGATCCCGGCTGGCGCCCTGTTGTTTATCGGCCAGTCACCGGTCGGCAAGCCGCCAGGCGTGATCGGGCCTCCTGGTCCGATGGCCTCGGGCTACCTCACCGACACCCCGGCCTGTTTCGGCAGCTGACCCTCAGGCAGTGCCGCCTCGCGGACGGACCAGTCCCGCCGCTCGCCCGGCATCAGCCGCGTAGGTCGCCCTTGGCTCCGCAGGTGAAACCCGCGCTCCGTTCGGAAAATTCAGAGCTTTTCATTCCGAACGGATGCGTGGTTCCTGCATACGGACACGACTGCTCACATCGACGAGCGCCACCTCGAAGGGGCCAAGCTCGACCGTCAGGGCGCCCGGGCCAGCCGGCCTTACATTCCTGGCCGGGGTATAGTAGTCGGCCGGACGTCGCGCCTCGAGCCAGGGGGCCAGCGTGCACGTCGTGGTGAGCTGGCGCTCGGAAAGGTTCACCAGCACCAGTGTGGCTACGCCGTCGAGCTCGCGAACCACCGCGAAAACCTCGTTAGGGTCTGTGCTGACCGCATCGAAACGGGCCGCCCCGTGAGCAAGCTCGGCGCGCTCTTGGCGCAGCCGCAACGTCCGGCGCAGGGCGTCCTCTATCTCCTGCTCCCCGCCGGTGAACATCAGGAACGCCCCGCCGCACAGGGCCATCACGTGCATCCAGGCTCGGGCCGCCGGGACCCCCAGCTGCTCGCGGCGCCATTTGCGGCCAGGGCGCGGCCACCAGAACGTGTCGTGGGAATCAGAATGATGTGCCGTCAGCGCGTCGGCGGGCAGCGTCGCGTCTCGCTCGTCCATCCACCGCGCGACATCCGCCCCGCTGAGCGCGGGCGGGCCGGCGGGCTCCGGCGCCATCACCGCCGGGATCAGCCACAGCTCGTCGTAGTTGTAGTTCATGTCCATCGACTCGCGGTGCAGCACGCCAGATGGCTCGGTGAACATCATGAGGTCCGGACGCAGCTCCCGGAGCCGGGGTCGCAGCCGCTCGAACAAAGTGACGCTACCCACCGGCGACGCGCTTGCGCGGGCCCGCCGCCCCGGGGCCCAGTTCGCGAAGTTGTTATAGGTGGGGGCGTCGAACCTGAACCCGTCGATCTCGAAGCGGCGACGAGTTCGGCCAGCTGATCCTAGCCCGGCGCCTTGCTGGCGAAGGCGCGCGCACCGTGGTGGTCAGGCGCGGTGCCGCGGGCGCCTTCTCGGTAGCCGGCGGCACCGTCTTCCGGCAGCCCGCGAGGCCTGTCACCGCGGTAGACCCCGTGGGGGCTGGCGACGCGTTTACCGCGGGTTACCTGTGTGCCCTGCTGGACGCCGCCGGCGAGCAGGCCCGTCTTGCGCTGGGCTGCGCTGTGGGTGCGCATGCCGTCACCATCGCCGGCGACTGGGAGGGCCTTCCGACCAAGGAAGACCTGGCCCTCGCCGACCTCGAAGATGGCACCGCCCTGCGGTTACATCCCACTTGTTGACCGCGCACGCGCGGGCCGGAAGAGTCACCACCCTCCGTTCAGTGAATCAAAAGACTTTTCCCGAACGGAGCCGGGGTGACTCGATACCTCGCTGTTATTCCCGGCCTAGCCCCAATTGCGCCAGCGGCTGCGGAAGGTCCGCGAGATGCTGTTGTTCCGCGGATTCAGATGGCGCAGGCTAGTACCTGGCGGACGTAGTTGGGGTCCTGGCCGCCGTTGTTCTTCTTCCAGTCCTTCGAACCGACGGCATCGATGGTCAGATCCGGTCCTTGCTCGTACTTGAGGTCGAAGATGTACTCGCCGCCGCTGTAGTTGTAGAGCCTGATGGCGTCATAGACGATTTCGGTTTCGGTGAGATCCCTGACAAGCACTGGCCTATCCGGGATCGGGTCCATGTGAGCCCTGGTGCGCTCAGCGTTCAGGCGTGCGCGCAGCTGCTCGTACTCGGTATCGAGCGCCGCCTGCGTTCTGTCCCGGAGAGTGGTGGCGGTGGCGTAATCGAATTCGAACTCGGCGATCCCGGCCGAAACGTTCAGCTTCCAGTCCCAGTTCTCGTGAGGGAAGCTGGCCGGGTCTAGCTGCGCGATGCCGATCCCGGCCGGGGGCTCTCCGAACAGCGGCCGGTCGGTGGCGGGGTTGGGGAGCGAACGGGGGACGCCCGGTGTCTTCTCCTCACCCGTATTCTTGTCCGGGTTGAACTGGTTGAATGTGTGATTGCTTTCCAGGCAGTCGATATGCATGATGACGAACGGATACAGGTCAGCGTAGGCCTCGATGTAGAGCTCGACGGACGCCCGGCCAGGATTCGTCCCCGTGATGTTGATCCACCTGGGGTCTGAGTGAACCGTGCCGCCGAGGACGCCAGGCAGGCTCGCGGTGACCACGAGGCGCCCCCAACCGCCGATGTCCTCGGGGAAGTCCGGCGACCATGTAGCGGAGGTGCCGGTCTGGCTCCCGCTGTAGTTCTGGCTGTAGGCATGCCAGCCGTGCCGGTCGATGTATTCGCCCTTGATATCCAGGGTCCAGCTGAACGATACGGCCGAAGTGTCCCCGGAGTACCCCTCGACCTGGACCTTCGCCCCTATATCCGGCATCTTCGGTGCGGCGGTGACCGGCGCCTTGTCGCCGTCATTGTCTGGATGGATGATCTTCAGGTTGATCAGGGTCACGGTAGACGTGGTCTGCGCGGCGCCGGACGCGGCCCGCCGGGGACCTGACACGCCCTTGTCGCAAGCCGCGGACCCGGACCCGTGCGCGGTCAGCGTCTGCGGGCCGAGGTCCTTGACGGGAAGCCTGGCGTCCCAGTTGTCGCCCTTGACCGTGGCCTTGACGCTGTCGAGCGTGACATCCGGGCAGGATGTCGTGCCCGCGACGATGAGGAACCTGTGCGCGGGTGCCACATCGTTGTCCTCGGCCGGTTGGGGCTCCACATACTTCGCGTCGGTGAGCGCGACTGTGCTGCCGTCCGGTGGGCTCGTTATGCACAGTCCGCCCGGCGGAGCGGTGCCGCCACCGCACGACGGGGTGATCGTCAGGGTCCCTGTGACGCGGTAGCTACCCGTGTCGGTTCCGCCTGTGAATGTTCCTCCGCCTGTGTACGTTCCCGAGCACCCGAGGTTGGCAGTGGCGTCGGGGTACGTGCCGTCGAGAGAGCCGTCGAGAGGACCATTTTGATAGAGCGGGTTACCGCTGCTGTCAAGGCATTCCGGCAATCCTTCCATGCCCCCGGGTTCCGCGACGGTTCCGTTGGAGCAGGGCGGGGGCCCGCTAAATGTGCGCGTCGCCGCCTCGGGGTAGTTGACGTTTAGAGTCACGGCGATCGAGGTCAAAGAGGGGTCGAATGCGACATACATCGCGGAGTTCAGCCCGGGTCGCCAATAAGGGAGAGGTCCGCTGCCGGCCAAGCTGCCCTTGTCGGCAACGGTACAGCCGGAGCTACCAGTGAATGACCAGTTCAGGTTATCGGTAACTGAGTCCGTGCTGCTGTCGCCGCCCACTGCCGCCAGGCCGGTGCCATTGACCACATTCGTCAAGTCGATGTGGTAAGTTCCGGTCTCTTTATCATCTCCGGTCGTTGTGACGCCTCCGCCGAAGACAGGGTGGTGGACCCACGTCCAGGTGATGTCCCCCCTTATATCCACCGGCACCGGGGAACTGGCGGTCGAGTTGGCCGCCGCGGCCGTCAGCGTTCGGGCGCCCGCCGGGACAGCCATGGCCGCGATCATCGCAGCGGTGATCCCCGCGCCGATGACGATCCTGTTTCGCCGATGGATCATGGGGGGGCCTTCTTTCCGGTGATGCGGCCCGCTTGCCGCGCGGACCCGGCCACTTGACGGACCACGCTAGGCCCACGGCACGGCGGGGTGAACGTGGAAAACCACACGCTTTGACCGTTGGCGCGTACCAGGCCATGCGCCAGGACAAAGGCGGATCGGCGTGCATATTGCCGCCGGGAGCCGCTGGTGATCAAATGACAGTGGCGATGGGATTCGCCGCGACCGTGATTTCCGCGAATGGCCTCTCCTCGACGAGCGACACGGTGGACGGATGACATGGGCAGCCTGGCCTGGGCAGCGGACTGGGAGCACATCGTCGCACGTGATCTTGCGCCGCACCTGGTAGCCGCGGAGGATCATCGGCGCGTGCGACGGCCAGCCGGGCTGACGGGGCTGCCGGATGGCGCGCATGCGGCGCTTTGCCGTAGCGTCGGACGGGTTGACCCGGGCAGCCTGCTGGTTGTCCCGTCGGCCGTCTGGCCCTGGCGGAGATGGCGGCGCAGCCTCTATACGCCGCTAAGCGTCGCGGGTATCGGTCAGCAGGGGGTCGGGCTGTGGGTGCGGACGTTGCCCACCCCGGGGGTACGGGTTCGGATGCCGTTCAGCGACATCGCCGCCGTGGAGGACCAGGCTGTCAGGTCGTGGCGGGCCGTCGCCGTGACCGGGCCGCCGGGTCGGTTGCTGGTGCGCTTCCACGACGAGTGGTGGTCGGACGCAGACGGCTGGATCCGCTTGCTGCGCCTGCGCGCTGCCCCGATGGCCGAGACCATTCCGGCAACGCCCGGTGGCGGCCACCGTCCGCCGGGCTGGCCGAGTGTTGACTCGGTCCTGCTCGACGTGCGCGAGGGCATCGCCTGTATGTGCTGGCGCTCACGTACCCGCAGCGCCACATGCCTGCTGGCGCTGACCTCTCGCGAGCTGATCGTCGTGCTGTCCCGGGCCGAGCACATCATTCCCCGGCGCGTGATCCGGCGCACGCTGTACCTGCCGCGCCAGTCTCTCCAGGGCGCCGAAGGCCGTGCGAAGACAGTCTGTGTGCGGACCGCGGGCACCCAGGTGGATTTCAGGCTCTGGTCCAGAAGGGCCGCGGCGGACGTGTCCAGCTGGCTGGGCACGGTGCTCAGCTCGCACGAGCGCGGCGACGTCGGCTCGTGGCCGGGCCAGCAGAGCAGCCCGTTAGTTGGCGTTAGCCTGCCAGCCGATGCCCTCGTCCCGCGCCTGCTGGCACACGTTGGCCTGCTGCGGGCATTGTGCCGCTCCGAGAACTTCCAGCAGCCGCGTCACCTCCCGGGCGATCGCGTCCCGCCCCGCCGCTACGTAGCGGCGAGGGTCAACGACCACGGTGTCGTGAGCCAGGTAATTCCTGACCGCCGCGGTGAATACCTTGTTCAGCTGCGTGGCTATGTTGATCTTGGTTAGGCCCGCGCCGACCGCCGCCGTAAGCATCTCGTCCGGCACGCCGGAAGAGCCGTGCAGGACGAGCGGGACCGGGACGGCCGCCCGGATCTCGGCGATCAGTTCCAAGTCGAGTACCGCGTCGCGGGTCAGCATCGCATGCGAGCTGCCGACCGCCACCGCCAGCGCGTCTATTCCGGTCGCACCGGCGTACGCGGCGGCCTCGTCCGGCCTGGTCCTGGCGCCGGGGGCGTGCACACCGTCTTTGCCGCCGATCTCCCCGATCTCGGCTTCGATCCACAGCCCGCGATCGTGACACCAGGCGGCGACCTCCGCTGTCGCCTTCACGTTCTCCGCGTACGGACGCACGGAAGCGTCGTACATGACCGAGCCGAACCCCAGGTCGGCCGCCGCCGCCACCAGGTCCTTGTCCGTGACGTGGTCCAGGTGCACCGCGACGGGTACCAGCGCGCTCCGGGCGATCGCCAGTGTCGCCAGCCCGATGGGACGCGGATCCTTGTGGTAAGCGACGCAGTTCTCGCTGATCTGCAGTACTACCGGCGCGGCCGCCGCCTCCGCGCCCGCGACGATGGCCTCGGCATGCTCGAGGCTGACGACGTTGAAGGCGCCGACTCCGCGACGTTCGGCCGCCGCGGCCGCCACGATCGTTCCGAGCCCCGCGACTGGCATCAGGCCGCCTCGATCCGGATGAGCTGTACCTCGTCAAGCGCCCGGAGATAGTCGGCGCGGCTGAATTCACCCGCCACGGGCGCGGACGCGGTGGCGGCGCCGAGCGCGGTCGCGTGCCGCAGCCGTTCCGGCCACGAGTCGGCGCGGACCAGGCCATGCGCCAGCCCGCGGTCCCTGTCGACGACGGCGAAGGTGCGCCTGCTCTCGGCCGCGATGGGGGTGAACGCTCCGGGTACGCCCGCCGACGCGAGTCCGGCCGAGATCGCGTCCCCGGCAGGCCCGCCGAGCAGGCCGATCACGAGTACATCCGCGCCGAGGGCATGCAGCGTCCGGCCGACGTTGAGTCCTTTGCCGCCGGGGCGCGTGCTGACGGCGACCGGCCGGTTCACGCGCGACCAGTCGACCCCGGCCAGCTCGTGGGTAATGTCGAGCGCTGGATTGAGAGCGGCGACGAGGATGCGGCTCACTGGGTTCACTGCGGCGCGGTCACGGAAGGATCACCGATCGGGCCAGGTTCCTCGGCCGGTCTGGGTCCAGGCCCCGGGCACGCGCGGTCGCGACGGCCACCCGGTGCGCGCGCACCAGCTCGGCCATCGGATCGTCCTGGCTCTGCAGGGCAAGCCCGCCCGCCGCGGCTATCTCCTCGGGCAGCCCGTCAGGTGCCGCGCCGAACAGCCAGACCACGCTGCCGGGTTTGGTCACCGCGATGGGCCCGTGGCGGTATTCCATGGCCGGGTAGGACTCTGTCCACATTCCGGCGGCCTCCCGGAACTTCAGCGCCGCGTCGTTGGCCAGTCCGTAGCTCCAGCCGGTGCCGAGAAAGGTGAGCTGGCGGGCCTCCAACAGCTCCCTGGGCATCGGCTCGGCCATGGCTCGCCGCGCGGCCTCCGCGACCGGAGTGAGGTCGTGTCCCAGGTGGGCGCGGAGCAGCGCGAGTTCGGTGGTGGCGAACCGCGTCTGCACGACCGACCGCTCGTCAGCGAAATCGAGTGGGATCACGGCGTCGGCGGCAGCGGCGATGGGCGTGTCCGGATCAGCGGTGATCGCCACTGTCGGCATGGTGCGGCCGATGCGGGACAGCAACTGAAGGACCTCGGTAGTGGTGCCCGAACGTGACAGGACCACGATCCGGTCGTACCGCCTGCCGACGGGAAACTCGGAGGCGGCGAACGCGTCGGTCTCGCCCTGCCCTGAGGCCTCGCGCGCGGCGGCGTACGACTGCGCCATGAACCAGGAGGTGCCGCATCCCGTCACCGCGACCCGCTCCCCGCGGGCGGGCAGCAACGAGCCGGCCTCAGCCGCGAGAGCGGCGGCCCGTAGCCAGCACTCCGGCTGCGAACTGATTTCCGCCTCTGTGTTCCCGGTTTCCCTGACCGCATCGTCAGCTCTGCTCACTACTGCGCACCTCGCTTCTCTTGCCCCATCGGGCCGGGCAGCCGTTGCCGGCGCCCTTCCCGGCTCGTGCACGAACGCCAGTCAAGTGGCTGCTCGATTATGCTCATTATGCTATAAGAAACAGACGATTTATAGCGTTCGCGAGCGCGTACGGAGCATGTAGCTGCTCGCTGCGGTCAGTATCCGAGAGTGGTGCGTCACCGAGCCCGGCTCGTGTTTGATGCAAGTAGCACGAAGGAGACACAGGTCAGGAGATGTCGGTGACTCGTTACAGCCGCTGGAATGAACTCCTTGAGCTGCTCGCGGCCGATGGGCAGCTGCAAGTCGAGGAAGCTGCCCAGCGGCTCGGCGTGTCCCCGGCCACCGTCCGGCGCGACTTCAACGAGCTCGCAGGCCAGCAGATGCTCACCCGCATCCGGGGCGGCGCGGTTGCCCACGGGGTCAGCTACGATCTGCCGCTGCGGTACAAGACGGAGCGTCATCCCTCAGAGAAACAGCGGATCGCGGTGGCGGCCGCGGGGCTCGTGCAGGTCGGCCAGATCGTTGGCCTCAATGGCGGCACCACAACCACCGAGGTCGCACGGGCCCTCGCGATACGCGCCGACCTGAATTCTGAATCCACGTCGCCTGCCGTCACCATCGTCACCAATGCTTTGAACATCGCCACGGAGCTCGCGGTCCGCCAGCACATCAAGATCGTCGCCACCGGCGGGGTTGCCCGCCCTCAGTCCTACGAGCTCATCGGGCCGCTGGCTACCGGCGTGCTGGAGAAGGTGACCCTGGATGTCGCCATCCTCGGCGTGGACGGAATCGATCCGGTGAGCGGGGCCACCGCCCATCACGAGGGCGAGGCGAGCATCAACCAGCTAATCGCCGAGCGCGCCGACCAGGTCGTGATCGTCGCGGACAGTTCGAAGGTAGGACGCCGGGCATTCGCGACCATCTGCCCGACGCGGGACCTGGACGTCCTGGTCACGGACTCCGGGCTCGCTGACTCCGCCGCGGCCAGGTTCGCGGATGCGGGAATTCGGGTGATCGTCACCTGATCAAAACTGAGCGGATGGTGAAGACAACGGTGACACGCTCCGGTGCGAAGCCAGCCTACGACCTCCTTGTCGTCGGCGACTGCAACCCGGACGTCCTCGTGCTGGGTGACGACGTGACGCCGCGCTTCGGCCAGCAGGAAAAGCTGGTCAGCCAGATGTCTCTCGTCGTAGGCGGGTCGGCCTCGATTACCGCCGTGGCCGCGGCCCGGCTCGGGCTGCGCGTGGCGCTCGTCGCCGCTGTCGGAGCGGACGGGGCAGGGAAGTTCATGCTGGACCAGCTCACGATGGAAGGCGTGGACGTGGCCGGGGTCGCGGTGCGCCCCGACGGCGCGACGGGGATGACTCTCTCGCTGTCCCGCGGCGATGACCGCGCGATCCTGACAGCGCCCGGTGCGATCGCTACCCTGACCGCGGACGACGTGCCCGCGGTGCTGCTCGCGAGCGCACGGCACATCCACGTCAGCTCGTACTTCCTGCTGGAACGCTCGCTCGGTCCTGGCCTTCCCGCCGTGCTCGCCGCTGCTCGCGCGGGCGGGACGGGCACGTCGCTCGACACGAACTGGGATCCGGCGCGGCGATGGGGCAGCGACACGCTCCGCGCCGCCATCGCCCAGACCGACCTGCTCGTGCCCAACGAGGCGGAGGCCCTGGGCATCAGCGGCAGCGACACGTTGCCTGACGCGGTGCGCGCCCTCGAAAAGGCGGCGGCCAGGCTCGTCGTCAAGCTCGGCGCGCGGGGCGCGCTCTGCGCCGAGAACGAGCGCCGCTACCACGTTGCGCTCCCGCCAGTGCGCCCGGTTGACACGACTGGCGCCGGGGACTGCTTTAACGCCGGGCTCATCGCTGGGCTCAGGCGCGGCCTCGACCTGGCCCACGCGGCCGCGCTCGGGTGCGCTGTCGGTGCCGCGTCCACGCAAGCACCCGGCGGGACCGGGGCCGCCCCAGATCTTGCTTCCGCCATGTCCATGGCCGCGAAGGCGACCATCCGGCCGGCCGGCGCTGGGATTTGATCGCTACGCGAAAGCGATGCCGACTTACCGTCGGCAGGCCGGTCACTTTGTGCACGACAGTACGGTCGTACACGCGCATTAACCTTGCGACGGTGACTGAAGCTGCTCTATATTTCAATCTATGAGCGGAATCGATCATCAGACCGGCCAGCGATATCTTGCTCACGGCCTGCGATCGATTTGGACCCGTCGGCTACGGTCGCGACCAGTAGCCGGCACCTCTGACGCGCTCGGCGGTTCTCCCGCATCCGCGTCCACGTGAAAGAGGTGACAGATGAAGATTCCGCGATCGCATATGAGGCGGCCCCTGGCGCCGGCGCTGGCGCTCACGGCGGCCATCGTCCTGGTCGGCACCGCCTGCTCCTCCGGCGGGTCAGGCACCGGCACCAGCACGGGCCAGGGCGCCAGCCAGGGCACGGGACCGAGCACGATTACCGTCGCCGTCGCGTACCCCGCGCCGCCGGCGGCGATGCTCGACCAGTTCACCAAGCAGACGGGCATCAAGGTCAACTGGGTCAACATCGGCTGGGATGACCTGCAGACCAAGATCGCCGCCGCCATGACGTCGAACGCCTACTTCGCCGACGCGACCGACGTTGACTGGTCCAAAGTCGGCGAGTACTACAAGACCGGCTGGTTCCTCCCGCTCAACAAGTGGTTCAGCGTGAGCAGCCTACGGCCGGACATGCCGCAGCTCGGCACGTTCATCGTGAACAACGAGCTGATAGGCGTCCCGTTCGACTCCTCGTTCATGGTGACCACCATCAACACCAAGGACTTCGAGAAGGCGGGCATTTCAACCGCCCCGACCACGCTCGGCAACTTCTCCGCCGACCTCAAGAAGGTAGCGACCGCGACCGGCATGTCGAACCCGCTCGACATCCAGCTGGCGACGGCTGAAGGGCTGTCCACTTGCTGGTACCAGATGACCGCCGCGTTCGGCGGCCAGGTGCTCAGCGCGCAGTACGCCCCCGAGTTCACGTCGCCGAGCTCGCCCGGCTACCAGGCCATGAACTGGATGGTCAACGCGTACAAGAACAGCCTGGTGCCGAAGGGCAACATCAACGTGACGGACTACGACGGCTTCACCACGGAGATGGCGAAGAACCGGGTGGCTGGCGTCCTGTGCGACTACTCGGGAAGCGTGGCGTCGATATACAACGTGGCGTCGTCATCCAGCGTGGTCAACCAGACCGAGTACGTGCAGACGCCAGGGGCGACCGGCCCTGGTCCCGCGGTCGCCAACCCCGACGGCATCGGCATTCCGAAGAACGCCAGGAATCCGCAAGCCGCGGCCAAGTTCATCCAGTGGTTTACCAACACGGAGAATCAGGCGATCTGGGCCGGCCTGAAGGGCCAGACCGATGTCGTCCCCACCTTCCCGCTCCCGGCGCGGCTATCCAGCTTTGCCCTGCTGAGCAAGGCAGGCGACATCGGCCAGGCCTCGCAGCTCGCGGCGATCCTGAGCGCGCATGCGCAGCCCCCGTTCCCGAACGGAGCGCCGCCCTGGTACACCCAGTTCAGCAACGCCGTGCAGACGAACATCCACCAGGCCGCCATCGGGGCGGAAACCGTGCAACAGGCGGTGAATAACATCGCAAGCGAAGTGCAGCAGCTCAAGGCATCCGGGTAACGGCCTCGTTGAATCCGACCCTCGGCAGGCGGCTGCTGCCGTACATCCTCATCTCGCCACTGGTGGTGTTCATCGGCGCACTGTCCTTCGTGCCGACGGTGGACACCACCGTGGAAGCCTTCTTCCAGGTGATGCCGCTTAACCCGCCTACCAGGTTCACCGGCTTCGGCAACTTCCGGCGACTGTTCGCCAACCCTGTCTTCGTCACCTCGTGGGTCAACACCGTTGTCTACGCGGCGATTGGCGTCGTGCTCTCCGTTGTGATCGGGATCGTGATCGCGACCTCGCTGAAGCGCGGGTTTCGGTTCCGCGGCGTGGTACTCGCCCTCGTGGTTCTCCCGTGGGCGCTGCCGGCCGTGGTCGAGGCCGTCATCTGGAACTGGATCTACGACCCGAACTTCGGTGTCTTGAACAGCGCCCTGCATTCGGCTCACGTGATCGGCGGCTATCACGTGTGGCTCGGGCTCAACCGGTGGCTGACGGTCACGCTCATCGAGATCGTGCAGGTATGGCAGATCACCCCGCTGTCCGCGCTTATCATCCTGGCCGCCCTGCAAGCCATCCCCCCGACCCTGTACGAAGCGGCCCGCGTCGACGGCGCCAGCTCCTGGCAGTCGTTCCGGCGCATCTCGCTGCCGATGCTCAGGCCCGCCATCGCCGTGGCCGCGGTGCAGGCTCTTGTCCTCTCGCTGAACATCTTCGACCAGGCGTACATACTCAACGGGATAGCGCCGCTCGGGTCGTCGGTAATGCTGCAGACCTACGTCACGACGTTCCAGAACCTCGACTTCGGAGGAGGCTACGCGCTGTCGCTGATGGTGACGGTGGCGACCGCGCTGCTCTCTATGGCGCTGCTTGCACTGCTGTACCGCAGGACGGAGGCGGCAGCCTGATGATGACGGCATCGGCGACGCGCGAACGGCTGGCGCAGGGGGTGAACCAGGCCGCTCGCGGCCGGCTCGGCGCGGCCATGTCCGCTCGTCCGGCGAGGGCGGGCGGCCGCGTCGCCATGATCGTGGTGATCGTGCTCTGGTCGCTGTTCCCTGTCTACTGGGCACTCAACACGAGCCTCACCACCCTGTCGGCGGCGGACAGCACGCCCGCGCACTACCTGCCTTCGCCGCTTGTCGGGACCAGCTACCGGACGATTTTCGGCTCAGGATCGGATGTCTCCGGCCAGTTCACGAGGTCGCTGCTCAACTCGACGATCGAGGCTGGCGGGGCGATGATCATCACCGTGGTCGTCGCCGTCTTCGCGGCGTACGCCTTCGCCCGCCTGCGGTTCAGGTTCAAGCGGACGATCTTCGTCAGCGTGCTGGCCACCTTGCTGCTCCCCGCCTACGCCACGCTGATACCGCTGTACCGGATCATGGGCACCCTCGGACTCGTCAATACCTACATCGCCGTCATCCTGGTCTACGTATCGGGGTTCCTGCCGCTCGCGATCTGGATCCTGTACAACTACTTCAACAGCATCCCGCGCGAGCTGGAGGAAGCCGCCTTCGTGGACGGCGCCTCACCGGTGCGAGCGCTGCTCACGGTGGTGATACCGGTGGCCGTGCCCGGCATCGCCGCCGCCGCCATCATCACGTTCCTGATGGGGTGGGCGCAGTTCTTGTTCCCGCTCGTGCTCACCAGCGACCTGTCCACGCAGCCCGTCACGGTCATCGTCGCGGCGCTGAACCAGCAGCGCACTGTCCCGTTCACGCTCATGATGGCCTGCGGCGTGACCGCCGCTGCCATCCCGGGCGTTATCGCCTTGATCCTGAACCGGTATGTGGTCCAGGGCCTCACAGCGGGATCGATCAAATAGACGACCGCTAGGGCAGCGGGGTGACCCGGAACAGGGCCACACCTTCCGCAGGAACGCTCACGCGTATCACCCCGGCGGACGAGATCACCCTCGTCGTCCGGCCGGCCACCACTGACTGGCCGCCCCAGAGGTTCTGCACCAGGTAGCCGTGCGGGTCGGCGGCCAACCCGAGCGCATTCGCCGTCACAGTAATGGTCACGGCGCTCGAGCTCAGGTTGGTGGTCGTGTTGAACAGGCCCACGATCGCGTCGCCGCGCCGCTCTTTCTTGGCGAACACTTGATGACCGGCGCGATGGCCGGGGGAGCCGCCGTCCGCGATCCGTGACGCGTCGATGGCGTCCTGGTCGACCTCGATGACCTGCCTGTTCTCGATCAGCGCGAGATCCCGCCGGGTGAGGGACGCCCGGGTGCCGTAGGCGTTGGTCACGGCGCTGGTCAGGTCGCCGCCCAGGATGAGCGGTGCCGAGCCCAGGGCCCACAGGCTGAGCTGGCTCTCCGACGCGGCGAGCGACATCCCGGAAGCGGCGCTGCCGTTGCCGACCTCGATCGAGTCGTAGTCGTTGAACCCGCCGGGGCCGCCGTACCGCTGCCACTGGGCCGCGGCGGCGAACCTGTCGCTCCAATGAGTGAAGCTGGTCAGCGGGAAGACGCTGAGGCAGCCCGTGAACGGCGGCGCGTTGCAGCTGTTCGCCGAGCCCTCATCCGGTCCGTTAATCTCGATGTCCGGAGTCCATTCCCACTGGTTGGCGTACTTCTTCAGCACGGGGGCGAGCTTGATGTCGAAGCTGCCCTGGGTGATGTTGAGCACCATCGGGCGGCCCGAATGCTTGATCGCCGCTGACCACGCCTTGACATCGGCGCCGTTGCTGTCGGTGATGCCGTCAAGCTTGATGTAATCAACACCCCAGGACGCGAGCTCGTCGACGACCGAGTCGACATAGGCCTGCGCGCCGGGCTTGGCGTAGTCGATGCCGACCATGCCGCCGCAGTTGTAGTTGTTCTCCGGCGTCTTCGTGGCGATCTCGTCCGCGGTGTAAGGAGTGCCGAGAATCCGGGTGTTGTCCTTGACGGCCTGCTCCGAGATCCCGGGCGTCAGGTAGACGCCGGACCTCAGCCCGAGGCGGTGCACATAGCGGGCGACCACCGCGATGCCGTTCTCACCACGCGGTCCAGGCGGGAAGAAGGCGGGGTTGGTGATCCACCGACCGTACTTGTCGACGTTGGGTCCCTGCGGTCCGGGGCATTCGTACCAGTTGTCGTCCTGGTTGATGTAGTTGTATCCAACCGCGGAAAGGCCGGTGCTCACCATCGCCCTGGCTTCTCGCTCGAGGTCGGTGGCGGTCGACCCCATTCGCAGGAAGCTCCAGCTGCTCCAGCCCATGACGGGCGTCGGGTCGGCGGCAACCTTGGCCAGCTCACGGGGTGCGCTCGCTTCCGCTCGCGCCGCGGGCGCGCTCGTGACAAAGGAAACCGCGGCGGGAACGACGGCCAGGGGCGCCGCCACGAGCGAAGCAATCGCGGCGCGCTTCCAACTTCTCATGACACCTCCATGCCTGCGTGCTGGGAGTCTGCATACCCCACCATGACGGCTCGTGACTCGAAAGCCAATACTGTTCGCAAAAACGCGCAAAAAATAAGCGGTTCTGGTCCATATCGAGCAACAGGGCTGCGAACGACTGGACCTGGCTGGCCCCGCACGACGAACACAAGCTGCAGGCAGTGCGCCGCGGCCAACCGCAAGCCCGCGTCTGAGCAGCTTGTACGCTGGGTTTGGTGAACTCCGCTCACGAGCCCGAGGACGCTCTGCTGGCCGATACCGCCCGGATCGTTCGCTGGGCGGGACCGGCCTTTGTGCTGTGCTCGGTGGTGCTCATCCCGTGGACTATCTACCTGGGGTTCTCGCTGCCATCCCGCCAGCTCTCGCCCCACTACAACATCGCCTGGGCGGGATTTGACGTCATGGAACTGCTAGCGCTGGGCGCCACGGGATACTTCACGCTCCGGCGCTCCCGGTACCTCGCGCTGACCGCGGCCGCGGCCGCCACGCTGCTCGTTGTCGATGCATGGTTCGACATCATGACCTCGCCGCGGGGGCAGGTCCTCACGGCGATCGTCCTGGCGGCCATCATCGAGCTTCCGCTAGCGGCCGTCTGCGGCTGGCTGAGCTACCACACCGAGCACCTGACGAACCGCACGATCATCTGCCGGTTGGCCGTGATCCGCCGCAGCCCTGACCGCCAGGCGTCAGGGTAACTTATCTGGCCGCAGGGCCTGCTCTCGTGAGCACCACCATGTGGACCGCCCGCCGACCGTTCCGTGCGCCATCGGGGCGCCGTCCCGCGGGCACGTACCGCCCGGGTGGCGGGCCGCGATCATTTCGCCGGTGTCTGCGCCGCCGTTGGCGATGGCGGATTCCAGGACCGACTTCAGCGCGCGGTAAAGGCGATTGACCTGAGCAGCGGAAAGGCTGTCGACCGCGGCGAGGGGTGACACCCTGGCCTGCCAGAGAATCTCGTCGGCCAGGAGGTTGCCGACGCCGGCGATCTTGGACTGGTCGAGCAGCCGCGCCTTGACTGCGGTCGTCCCCGTCGTGATCAGCGTGCGGAACTGCGCCGGGCTGACCTGTGTGGCGTCCGGCCCGAGCGCGCCGATGTCGGGATTGAGCCAGACCCGGCCCAGTCGGCGTGGGTCGACCAGCGCGAGGCGGCTGCCGTCCGCGAACGTGAGGGCGAACCGGCTCCACTCGGCCTGGCGCCGCCTCGTGTCGTACCGGCCCTGATCACCGGCCTCGGCCACGGTGCCGTCCGGGCCGGTGACCACGATCCGGCCGCTCATGCCCAGATGGATACCGAGTTCCGGGCCTCCGGTCGCGGGCGCGCCGCAGGTCCCGGAGGTCTCGAGCCACAGTGTCTTCCCGCGTCGGTGCGCGGCGGTGAGGCTGCGTCCGGTCAGCGCGCTTCGCAACTTACCGAGTGCGTGCGGCCGCCTGACGTAGCCGTCGGAATCGTCGACATCCACGATGAGCCGGTGCAGAGCCCGGTGAGCGATCAGGCGGCGCGTGGTCTCAACCTCGGGAAGCTCGGGCACGTACCCGTTCTACCGGACCGGCGCGGTCCGTAGTCCATCCGCCCCAGCAGATGAATGTCCCGTTCAGCTTGCTATTGGCAGCTAAACGGGACATTCATCCGGACTCACCAGCCGCGTGCACAGCTGGCGTGGGGCGGTTCATAACATTCTGGACAAACCACGTCCCCGAGGCTTGACCGAAAATATGTAAGTACAGTGAACTAACAAAAACCTTTCCCTATGGGCAGCCAGCGTCGGACGACCTAGCTCATTCGAACAGAGATGAGAAACCTCTTGATGGACAGGAAGTTCGCGAGGCGTATCTGCGATGGCCCCACTGTCGCGGCTGCCACGCTGGCGGCCTGACGGCGGGAGCGGTCAAGTGAACACGGTAGATATGCGTCCCCGGCTGCTGCGCCCCATCGGAAAGCTGCTTGCCGAGGACACCAGACGCCACCACCGTTCGCTCATTCTCCAGCACCTCTTCGCCGCAGGCCCCGCTTCCCGCGCCGACCTCGCCCGGGCCACCGGCCTCACCCGGGTGACCGTCTCCAACCTGGTTGGCGGGCTCATAGCCGACGGGCTGCTCGGCGAGCTCGGCTCGCCGGCCGAGACCAAGGTCGGCAAGCCGCCGACCTTGGTCGGCCTACTCGCCGACGCCACCCACGTCGTGGCCCTCGACCTGTCACCCGACGACCGGATGACGGGCGCGGTGGTCGACCTATTCGGGCAGGTCAAAACCCGCGCAGAGACGCCGCTCGAAGGCGCCAGCGGCGAGGAGGCGGTCCGCCTCGCCGCAGACCTGGCTGAGCGGCTGCGCGGGACCACCGACCGGCCGCTGCTCGGCGTCGGCGTCGGCACACCCGGCGTGGTCGACGGACGCGGCGTGGTACTCGACGCGCACAACTTCCACTGGGCCGGGGTCGACTTGACCGGCATCCTGCGCCGCCGGCTCGACCTGCCCGTCTACGTCGCCAACGACGCCAACACGGCCGTCCTCGCCGAGTACACCTTCGGCGGGACGACGGCGGCGGATCTGATGATGCTGCGGATCGGGATCGGCGTCGGCGCCGGGCTTGTCGTCGGTGGCGCTCTCGTTCAGGGGCACGCCTGGGCGGCGGGCGAGATCGGCCACGTCGTCATCGACCCGGCCGGCGAGCGCTGCGCCTGCGGCAACGCCGGCTGTCTCGAGACCGTGACGGCCGTCCCGCACCTGCGGCGCGGCGACCGCCCGCTCGCGTCCGTCGGCACGGCGGTCGGCCAGGTGCTCGCGCCGGTGGTCGCCGCACTCAACCTGCACGAGGTCGTGCTCGCGGGACCGCCCGACCTGCTCGACGGCGAGCTGCGCGAGGCCCTCGACGCGACGATCCGCCAGCGGGTGATGGCCACCTCGGCGGCTGACCTGGTCGTGCGCATGTCGCCGCTCGGCGACGACGTCGTGCTCGTGGGCGCCGCGGTCCTGGTGCTCTCCGGTGAGCTGGGCGTCTCGTGAACAGGACGCCCCCGGGCCAAGTGGCCGTCGGCGCGATCGGTGCCGCCCTGATCGGGAACGCCGCATGAAGAAACGCCGCATGAAGAAACGCCGCATGAGGAGAAGCAGCTGATGGAGGTCGTGCCGCTCGGATCGGCCGGCCAGATCGCCGCGGTCGCGGCTGGCATCGTCGAGGCGGTCGTCCGCCGCAAGCCCGCGGCGGTCCTTGGGCTGGCCACGGGGTCGACGCCGCTCCCGACTTACCGCGAGCTGCTCGGCCGCCACAAGGCCGCCCTCGGGCCGTCTTACGCCGCCGTTACCTGTTTCAACCTCGACGAATACGTCGGTCTGCCCGTAGGGCACCAGCAGAGTTACCGGGCGACCATCGCCCGCGAGCTGACCGATGGTCTGGGTATCGGCGCGGACCGGGTCCATGGCCCGAACCCTAGCTCCGACGATCTGCCAATTGCGGGGGAGTGCTACGAGGCGCTGATCGCGGCGGCCGGCGGTATCGACGTGCAAGTGCTCGGCATCGGCTCCGACGGCCACCTGGCCTTCAACGAACCGGGATCATCGCTGGCCAGCCGCACTCGGATCAAGACCCTCACCGCGCAGACGCGCGAGGACAACGCGCGCTTCTTCGGCTCGCTGGATGAGGTGCCGACCCACGTGCTGACGCAGGGGCTCGGAACCATCCTCGAAGCTCGTCACCTGCTGCTCATCGCGACCGGCGAAACCAAGGCCGACGCGACCGCGGCCGCCGTCGAGGGTCCGGTCTCGGCGTCGTGCCCGGCATCGGTCCTGCAACTGCACCCGCATGTCACGGTGCTGCTCGACCCGGCCGCGGCATCCAGCCTTGACCGCCTTGCCCACTACCGCGAGGTGTACTGCGCCAAGCCGGCCTGGCAGGGCTTCTAGGCATGATGATGGCATCTACTTTCACGGCCATGGCAGACAAGCAAACAGATGCAAGGGAGTTCCTATGGCCCAGATCGTCCTTGACCACGTGGACAAGGTTTACCAGGGTGGGGTGAAGGCCCTCGACGACCTGAACCTTGAGGTGAAGGAGGGCGAGTTCATGGTGCTCGTCGGTCCTTCTGGGTGCGGGAAGTCGACCGCGCTGCGGTCGATCGCCGGGCTTGAGGAGATCACCGGCGGCACGATCTCGATCGGCGCCAAGGTGGTCAATGACCTGCCGCCCAAGGACCGGGACATCGCCATGGTGTTCCAGAACTACCTGGCGCGTAAGCCGGCCGCGCTGTCGGGCGGGCAGCGGCAGCGGGTGGCGATGGGCCGGGCGATCGTCCGTGAGCCGCAGGCGTTCTTGATGGACGAGCCGCTGTCGAACCTGGACGCCAAGCTGCGGGTGTCGATGCGCGGCGCGCTGAACCAGCTGCACGACCGGCTGGGGATCACCACGGTGTACGTGACGCACGACCAGGTGGAGGCGATGACCCTCGGGGACCGGGTGTGCGTGCTGCGGGACGGCAAGCTCCAGCAGGTCGACACCCCGCAGCGGCTGTTCGAATCGCCCGTGAACCTGTTCGTGGCCGGCTTCATCGGCTCGCCCGCGATGAACTTCGTGCTCGCCGACTTCGTCCGCGACGACGGCCCGGCCGTGACGTTCGCGGGGCACCGGCTGCCAGTGCCGGAGTCGGTGCTGGACGCCAAGGCAGGGCTTGCCGACTACCTGGGCCGCACGGTGATCCTGGGCGTGCGCCCGTCGGACTTCGAGGACGCCTCGCTCGGCGACGCCTCGTGGGCGCGGATGCCGGTCACCGTCGGGGTCACCGAGGAACTGGGCACCGAGATCAACGTGATCTTCCCCGTCGACGCTCCGCCGGTCGAGCACGCCAGCCTGGCCTCCGCGGCCGACCACCACGACGACGAAGACGACACTGTCGCGGCGTTGGCCGGCGGCAAGTCGCTGTGGACCGCCCGGGTGTCCGCCCGGTCGACGGTCCGCCCCGGGCAGCCGCTCGAACTGGCCGTCGACACCCGTCGGCTGCACTTCTTCGACCCATCCAGCGGCCAGACCATCGGCCACCCGATGAACGCCGGCGCGCCCGAGGTGAGCGCCGCGGCCCCGGCTGACTGAGCAACGGCGGACGCCATCGTCTACCGTGGGCGTATCGGCGGACTATGTCGACTACGGGCACACTCCGCCGGGCCACGGCCCCCAAGGCGCGCGCGACGATTACGAGCACGCGGTCAAGATCTCGGGTGGTGTGCCGGTGTACGACATCGATGCGCTGGTCACCCGCGATGACACGGTCGCCGCCGCCTGGACCGGGCATCTGCCCAGCGGTTCTGACTTCCGCGGCCTGAGCCTCTACCGGGTCGTCGACGGGCAGGTGGCCGAGGTCCGGCACGACCTAATCGGTCCGCTGCCCGCCTGACCACTCTGCGGCGCAGGTGCCGTCGGGGCCGCACACCTCGCCGCTCTGGGCCATCTCGTCGGAGTCGAGCCCGGGGACGCTCGCCAACTTCGGTGCGGGCGGGCGGGTGCGCCACGCCTCCCCGAGCGCCTGCCGGAACACCTCGACGGGCTGGCCGCCCGCGACCGCCAGTTCGAGCAGCCGCTCGCGGTCGAATACCGAGCGCTCCTCGGCGAATATCCCAATGCACCATCGAGATCGTGCCCCGGTGGCTCACCGTCCCCAACGTGGGTCCTGGCCTCGAGCATCGACATCCTCGTAGCCAGCCAGAAAGCCCTCAAGGACAGCACGGGAACGGCGCCCCAGGGCTGATGGCTCCCGGCGCCGGTCCGCCACCACGTGGTCGTGTGAAGGCAAATTCTCAATAGTCATCTCTGAACGGACGGTGGTCCTCATTCCCGTGAAGCGTTCCCTCTCCCAAACAGGCCGCTGACGTGGCTGACGATTGCGGCCTGACCGTTCGGGAAGTCGGACGAGTTTGTTGGCGGAATGCCCGGAATATCCGTTTAGGAGCGGGCAGACCCGCATGGCACGGGTGTCCGGTCACGGCACGCAGACGCGGATTATTTCGGATGTTCTCTTTCCAGACAGAATTACACATGATGAACCGGCTGTGCGATTTCCGCCATAGCGCGGCTGCCTATTCCGATAACGCCTGCCCTCCCGTTATGTGATCGTGCTCACAATTACCATCAAATCCCTGTATGTTGTCACCGCGCCTCGGTTCAGGAGGCGTCCCGGGGGCGTCAAAGCTTGCTTGGCTGCGCAGCGCGGAATCAGCGAGCCCATCGTCTCGGTCATCGCCTGACGAAGGGGATCGTGATGCGTCGACCTACGCTTTGGCCCGCGCTCGGTGCGGCTCTGCTGCTCGTCGGCCTGGCCGCCGCGGCGCCGGTGGCGTCGGCCGCCGCGGCCCAGCCAAGTCGCAGCGCTCAGCCGGCACTGGCCACGAAGGTAACCACCCCACCCGGCACGGTGGACCCGTTCACCGGCTCGTTCCCCGTCGGCTTCTTGCTGTGCAACTTCAAGGACTGGACCTACAAGCCGAACTCGCTGTCGTACTACGAGAGCATCTGGACCAAGCAGAACCGCGCCGGTACGTACGCCAGCCTGCCTGACTACTTCAAGGACGAGTCCTACGGCCAGCTGACGATGGCCGGGTCGAAGGTGCTCGGCTGGTACCCGATGGCCATGACCACCGCGGCATACGGGCCGAGCTCGCTGGGCCCGCGGTGGACCAGCTGCGTGAACGCCGCCTTGGCGGCCGGCGTCGACGTGACGAAGTTCAAGTCGCTGATCACCGTGCAGCCATGGATCCGCTCGAAGGTGACCGGCGGCGGGATCGGGGCCTGGCTATCACCGGCCGACTGGCCGGCCGGGCACGCCCACCCGAACCCGGAGACGTTCACCGTCGCCTCGACGGCCGACTGGCCGTCGGCGCCGTTCTACCTGAGCCTGCCGATCGGGACGTACGGCCAGTCCACCCTGGTCACGAAGGTCAAGGGCGACACGGTGACCGTCATCCGCGGCGACTCAGGCACCGCGCAGGCACCGCAATCGCAGCTGCTCTCGGTCAACGCCGGCAGTTCAGTCTCAACGGTCAGCACCGACGACCAGGCCTTCGTCGGTCCCCTGACCGCGTACCTGACGGCGAACGGGCAGAAGTGCAAGTCGGGCTCTGCCCGCTGCCCGACGATCTCCTTCACCGACAGCTCGGGCGCCAAGGCGATCAACATCGGCGCCGCTGGACTCCAGGCCGGTGATCTGGCCAGGGACGGGACGTACACCAGCGGGGTCGGCGACTCCGCGCACGAGGTCGGGCACACCACGGGCTTCTACCACAGCCGGGTGCTGTCGAGCTCGACGACCGACTACCGCGACTGCTACGACCAGATGAGCTACGACTACTGCGGGCTGCCCCAGCTGCCGAGCCTGGCCGGCCCGCCGGACAGCATCGTCGGCTACAGCGCGCCGAACCTGGAGTTCCACGGTTGGATCCCCGCCGACAAGCAGTTCAACTCGAAGAACGCCTCGATCAAGCAGACGACGATCACGCTGCACGCGCTCAGTGATCCGAACGCGCTGCACGACTCGGGCTACCTCGACGCGCACCTGCCGGCGAAGGTGCAGATTGAGGACACGGCACCCAGCCACGCCATACCCACCGTCCCGCCGTCGAACTGCACGGCGAAGGGCTACCAGTGCGAGCACAGCAGCTACTACACGGTGGAGTACCGGCAGAAGTACGGCTTCGATAAGGAACTGTCGGGCAATCACGTTGGCGCCGACAACGCGTCGGGAACGATCGCGAGCGGCGCCGTGATACTGAACCTGGTCGTCCCGCACCCGGCTAACTGCGGCGCAGGCGGCGACGGTGGCTGCAACAACTCCTATCTGGTCGACTCGCAGCCGGGGGTGAGCAGCGGCGGCGGGCAGCCGGCCTACCTGCCCAACGCCGGGGCGTTCGAGCCGGGGACGGACTACGCCGACCCGGCGCACCACGTCTACGTCGCGGTCAACTCCTTCAACGCCAGCGCCCGCAGCGCGCGGGTCACGGTGAGCACGAGGCCGATCGTCACGACGCTGACGGTGGACGTGCCCTCGCAGGCCGAGGCGGGCACGACCGTGACGCTCAGCGCGACCCTGAAGGTCGGCGGCGCCCCGGTCCCCGACCAGAAGGTGTCCTTCACCGTCGGCACCGGGCCCGCCTGCAGCGGACAGACGAGCCTGAGCGGGGCGGTGAGCTGCAAGGTCACCCTCGGCTCGGCGGCGACCCTCACCTCGGTCACCGCGAAGTTCGGCGGCGACAAGGCCTACGCATCGAAGAGCGCTGCCGGCCAGACGCAGATCTGGACGCCGGACACGACGGTCTCGGCGCCCCCCTCGGCCGGCAGCGCGAACTCGCCGTCCGTCGTGTGGCTGGGCTCGTCGTGGTTCGCCGCGTGGCGGGACGCGACCTCGGGGGTCATCTACTGGTCGACCGACTCAGGCTCTGGCTGGTCGGCGCCGGTCGCGCTGGTGATCGGCAACACGACGATCACCACCGCGCATGCGCCAGCGGTGGCCTCGGACGGCGGTCTTCCGGTGATCGCCTGGACGACCGCAAGCGGCACCATCGAGTTCTCCGGCTTCGCCCTGATCGCCTGGAGCCCACCGGTGACCGTCAAGGGATCGTGGGGCTCGGCGGAGACCGACCACGGGCCGGCGTTCGCCGGGACGAACGACCACGGCTTCATCGCGGCCTGGACCGGCAAGTCCACCAAGCACGTCTTCTACTCGGAGTGCAGCGAATCGGCGTGCAGCAGCGGTGCCTGGCAGGCACAGCAGGATCTGTCGTCCACGACGACCGCCTACGCCCCGGCGGTCACGGCGGCCACGACCGGCAGCACATTCCTCGCCTACCTCGCCTGGACGAACAGCAACGGCACCATCGGGCTCGAAAGGCTGGACGGCTCGACCCGCACCGCCCTCGCCGACATCCCGAGCGCCAAGTCCGGCAACAGCCCTGGCATCACGGCGACCACGAGCACCCGCACGATCATCGTGGCGTGGAAGGGAGCGAGCAGCGATCGCGTCTACTACCGCGAACGGATCGGCACCACCTGGCAGCCACAGCGCGACGAGCCACAGGCGTCGACGACCCAGGCCCCGGCCCTCGCCCTCGACTCCCCGACGCTCCGCCTGCTCTGGTCGGTGCCTTCCACCAACACGATCGAGGAAGCGCAGACCGCGCACTGACCAGTAGCAACCCCTAACGACGTCCCCCGCGACCGGGTCTATGAGGCGATGGACTGGCTGCTGGGCCGGCCGGGCCAGATCGAGGCGGAGCTGGCCCGGCGGCGCCTGCCCGGGGGCGGCATCGCCATGTTCGGCCTGTCGTCCTCGCGGGTGGAAGGCAGCCATTGCGAGCTGGCCGCCCGGTCGCGATCCGGGTCTTCGCAGGCAACACCGCCGACCCGTCCCCGTTCACCGAGGCCGTCGAGATCGTCCGCGGCAAGTTCGGGATCAGCCACCTGGTCATGACGGGTGACCGGGGAATGATCACCCCGGCGCGGATCCGGGCGCTGAAGGAGGCCGGCGGGCTGGCCGCCGCCGAAGGACCTGGCCAAGGTCGCCGCCGAGGCGGCAGCCGGCGCATCAAAGGCAAGGACAAGATGGCCAGGCACCTCATCCCCGACATCGGCGAGGACCGCCTGACCTGATCCGCACCCCGCTGCGAGCGGACCGGCTGGACGCGCCCGCGATCATCACCGCCTGCGAAAGGCCCGCCCGCGCTAGCGCAGACGGGCCGATCCTGCACAGCTTCCGCGGGCTGCTGGACCACCTCGCCACCCCGACCCGCGCCACCATCACCATCGGCGGCACCAAATTCGATAAGATCAGCGAGCCGACTCCGGTCCAGCGCCGCGCTGTCGACCTCATCGGGACGTCGATCCCGCTGACCCTGAAGTAGACAGGCCCCCCGCCCGGCGGCAAACCCGCAGCCCAGCAAGGTATCTGATTACCCCACTACGCGAAACTTCGGGCTAGACCACCATGCGAAGGTACCCGGCCGGCAAGAGGTACCTGGGCCGTGCCCGGCAAAGGTACAGACGCCCGTCGTGCGGTACCTGTTAGCTCCTCCCACAGGTCTTGGCGATTGCTCTCAGCCCGAAATCACCGACACTGTGCCGCCGCTGAAGTTGGCGATGTAGACGGTGTTAGTCACTGGGTTGGCCCTCAACCCGAGCGGCCCGGTGCCAACGGGGATGGTCGCGCTGACGGTGTTGGTCCACCCGTTGATCACCGACACCGCGTCGCTGGCGAAGTTGGTGACGTACACGGTGTCGGTCAGCAGGTTGACATCCACCCCGACCGGCGTGGTACCGACGGGGATGGTCGCGGTGACGGTGTTGGTCCACCCGCTGATCACCGACACCGTATCGCCGGTCTCGTCGGTAACGTAGACGGTGTCGGTCAGCGGGTCGGCCACTACCCCGGACGGCCCGGTGCCGACGGGGATGGTCGCGGTGACGGTGTTGGTCCTCCCGTTGATCACCGACACCGTGTCGCTCGCGAAGTCCGCGACGTAGACGGTGTCGGTCAGCGGGTCGGCCGCCACCACATTCGGCCTGACGCCGACGGGGATGGTCGCGGTGACGGTGTTGGTCCTGCCGTTGATCACCGACACCGTGTCGTCGATGAAGTTAGTGACGTACACGGTATCGGTCAGCAGGTTGACATCCACCGCGATCGGCCTGGAGCCGACGGGGACGGTCGCGGTGACGGTGTTGGTCCTGCCGTTGATCACCGACACCGTGTCGCTGACAAAGTTGGCGACGTAGACGGTGTCGGTCAGCGGGTCGGCCGCCATCCCGGTCGGCACGGTGCCGACGGGGATGGTCGCGGTGACGGTGTTGGTCCTGCCGTTGATCACCGACACCGCGCCGCTGCCCTCGTCGGCGACGTAGGCGGTGTCGGTCAGCGGGTCGGCCACTACTCCGGACGGCTCGGTGCCGACCGGGATGGTCGCGGTGACCACAGGAGCCGCGACGACCTGAGCCGTGGCGGCCACGGGAGCAACGACCACCCCGACCGACACAAATAGACCCACAATTACCGGCAACCCTACAGGGCGCAATATTTTCACGGTTCCCTCCTCTGGAGAACAGGACAAGCGTAAACCGCGCAAGAAGCCCGGTTTAATACGGACGCAAAGCCCGCGCCGTGCTAGGCGTGGCCGAAAAGAAGATGCATCTTACTCCTGTGGACCAGGCCGGGTACTCGCTTTCGGCAATGACATGATCCGCCTTTCTGTTAGTCGCATACGAAAACTCTACTAGTAATATTCATATTGCAAAGTAAGATATCGACAGGAAGCTCCGTGCGACTTGCCACTTCCAACGTGCGGTATACGCATGTCAAATGCTGTTCCACGATGACCGCAATGCAGATCTTATGCGCGATCTGGCCATCGGTGTAGCCGTACGCCGCTACCGTGGCGACCCCGTTGCCCGGCATCGTTGAGCTGGGCAGGTTCGGCGAGATTCTCTCCGCTGCGACGACCGCGGCCGCGCCATCGTCGCTTCGCGAGAACGATTCCGCGGACACAATCTCCATGGCAGGCCGCGGTGGGCATCAGTGTCCAACTGCGACTCGGAATCAGTTGAACGGCGAGAATACACCGGCCGGGCCCGTGAAGCGATGCGCATGGGTAAGAGCTCTTCACTTTGCGGCGACGGTCTCGCGCGGCAAAGCATCGTGCGAATAGTGCAGCGGTTCACACTGCCGCTCGAAAAGATCCGAGAATGGTCGGAGGTAATGCAGTCGGTCGCGCAGGGAACCTCCGGCACCCAGTCGGCTGACCGCCTCTCCGGTATGCATGGTAGATAACGAGGCAGATAGAGGACATTCCCCTCGTGCAACGGGTCATCGGTGAACCTGCCGATCCGCGACTGGCCGAATGGGCGCACGTCCTGTTCGACCAGGCCGTGCTCACCCTCGGCGTCCGGATCGAGGAACCCGCCACATTCGTCGCCGGGCTGAATGACCTGCCGGTCAACCTCACAGAACAGACGGACGCCGTGGTCCCAGACCCCTCGCACGTGATTCCCTCGGACATTCGCGCCATCCGTGCGGGTCGTCGGGCGCCCGCATCGGACAACTCAAAGGGGATGTTACCGTGATGCCGCGCGGCCGACAGGGGCGGCGGCGAACGCCGCGCGGCGAAGGCGAAATCACCCCGGACAAGCTGCCCGTCCCCTCGAACCCCGCAATCGAGGATTACGTAAGGACGGCTTAGCTCGCGCAGGCACCGGAAGCATCAGCTGTGCCGGAATATTCAACTTGTCGCGGTCCTGTTAGCATCCGAAGCAACTTCGATGGATCTCCGTCCGAGTTCTGTCTTACATTGCGCAGAAGGAGTGGCTGTGTCTCTCACTTTCGTTGTTAGCACTGGACGGAGCGGTTCCACGATGCTGTCGCGCATACTTCATATGCACCCTGCCATCCTGAGTCTCAGTGAATTCGTTAACTCAATCACAGGACTATCAAGCAGCGGCGATCAGAATCGGTGGGAATTCCCCACTGAGGACATGGATGGCCAGGAATTGTGGCAACTGATCTCTGCGCCTTCCCCGCTTAAAGATGCTATTGTTCTCGCTGGTCTGAAGTCTAGTGAAATGTGCTATCCTTATGACATTGGACGGTTCGACCCCGCTACCGGCGTGCCGACAATCTGCAATGCGACTCTCCCGCTGCTCACTGATGATCCCGATGCGATCTTCGACCAGCTGGCCGCTAGGCTTCCCAGCTGGCCAAAGCGGTCGGCAGCAGAGCAGTTCCGCGCGCTGTTCAGTACCTTGGCAGATATGTTCGGCCGCACCGTCATCGTCGAGCGTTCGGGCTCCTCGCTGCCCATGGTCTCGGTGCTCCGTCGGCTGTTCCCCGAGGCTCGCTTCGTACTTCAGTACCGTGATGGGCTTGATTGCGCGCTGTCAATGAGCCGTCATGTCTCGGGTCAGTTCGCTGGTATAGCCGAAGAGGCAATACGTATCACAGGGCTGCCTACGACCGCGACATGGGAGGAGCTTTTGGCAGCGGCTCCAGAGGAATTCAACGGCCTGCTCACCGAGCCGTTTGACGTGGCGCGAATCATGGCTTACCCCGTGCCCATGACCTTCTTCGGCCAGGGATGGGCATGGATGATGTGGGTCGGCATTGAGGCAATAAAGCGACTGCCTCGCGACATATGGACGACCCTGCAATACGAGCGGCTGATCGCCAGCCCCGTGGAAGAGCTGACCAGACTGGCCGACTTTATCAACGTGCCCGCGACCCCCGAGTGGCTTGATAAGGCTTGCTCCTCCATGGATTCCGGACGCGTCGGGTCGGCAAGAAATCAGCTCGATCCCGACACGCTGGCTGCATTGCGGGAGGCCTGCGAGCCGGGCACGCAAGCGATCCGTCAGCTTGAATCCGAATACGGGTTGCTACCGAAGTTGCCGAAGTTACCCGTCTCCCCGACGGGAGCGCGCCGCGGGTCTTCTGCCGCGACTGTCGCGAGCAGGGCTACAGGCGCCAGCCCTAGCACGTTCGTCTGCGGAAATGCGGCAAATGAACCCTTAGCCTCAGTCGTTCAGGGCTTTGAGGTCTGGTTACTGATTGTGCGGGTGCTGGCAGTGCGCATAGCCGCTGCCAGCTGTCAAGGCAGCGTCGGAATACTGGTTAATCAGCTAATCCAAGGACGACCAGATTCAAGGTTTAGTGGATTATCTAGTGCGACGGTGTTGACTTGCACCCGGATCCGGTACAGTCCCGGGGTAGTTAACCCCCGCGCGCGAAGGAAAGCCGACGCTTGTCTGGTCTATCGCGAAAGGAGGTCTGCACTGAGATTCTTAGCCAGTTCAGCTGTCGAGGGAAATTCCTGCCTTGCCTTCAGATACTCGTCTGCGCCTGTTCGCTCTTCGGTCGGAGTACGTGAATGACAATTATGGAATCGGCTTTGCTGCAAGATAACGTTATTGCCATAGTCGGGCTGTCATGCCATTTTCCAGGCGCAGAAAACCCGAGCGCTTTCTGGGAAATGCTCCGAACAGGCAAGAGTGCGATCTCAGAAGTGCCATCTGATAGGTGGGACGTAAACTCTCTCTCAGATCCTGATACTCCTTCGCCCGGGAAGGCGGGCGTCCGCTACGGTGGGTTCATTGACGGCATCGACCGGTTTGATGCGACGTTCTTCGGGATCTCGCCCAAGGAAGCTGCCGGGATGGATCCGCAGCAGCGTCTGATGCTTGAACTCTGCTGGGAGGCTCTTGAGGACGCTGGGATAGCCGCAGATAAAGTTCGCGGGAGTCGGACGAGCGTTTTCGTCGGCGCTATCTGGGGTGACTATGCCGAGCTGTTGCGTCGTCATGGCGCTATTACGCGGCACACAATTACCGGGACTCATCGCAGCATTATCGCTAATAGAATTTCATATGCTTTCGGGTTCCGCGGGCCTAGCCTGACTCTTGATTCCGCCCAGTCGTCTTCTCTGGTAGCCGTCCACCTGGCCTGCGAGAGCCTGCGTAATGGTGATTCCGAGCTGGCTATCGCTGGGGGCGTAAGTCTTAACATTATTCCGGAGAGCGCTATTAGCGCCGCAGAGTTCGGGGCGCTCTCACCGGATGGCCGCTGCTACGTGTTCGACGCCAGGGCGAACGGATATGTCCGCGGCGAGGGTGCGGGCCTAGTGGTACTCAAGCCGGTGCGGCGTGCCATCGCCGATGGCGACACGATCTACGCCGTGATCTGCGGCAGCGCAATCAATAACGATGGCCCGAGTGATGGCCTGACCGTTCCTGACAGGTCTGCTCAGGAAGAGGTGCTGAGGCTTGCTTATGAGCGAGCCAGCGTGGACCCGGCCGATGTTCAGTACATAGAGCTGCATGGCACCGGCACCAAGGTCGGCGACCCTATCGAGGCCGCCGCGCTGGGCGCGCTGATCGCCAACCGATCGCCAGACGATCCTCTTCCTGTCGGCTCGGTCAAGACGAACATAGGTCACCTGGAAGCCGCTGCGGGTGTTGCCGGCCTGATCAAGCTGGCTCTCGCTATCCGGCACAGGGAGCTCCCGCCGAGCCTTAACTACGAAACACCTAATCCGCAGATACCCCTTACTGACCTGAAGCTGCAGGTACAACGCAGGCTAGGTCCCTGGGCCCATCCCGGTCGGCCGCTCCTAGCGGGTGTGAGCTCCTTCGGTATGGGAGGGACGAACTGCCATCTCGTTCTCGCCGAGCCTGCTCCCGCCGAAGCAATGGCCGGGGAGCCCGTGCGGGCGGGGGCGGAGCCGGGGCCGGGGCTGCTGGCGGGCGGTGCCGGGGTGGTGGCGTGGCTGGTGTCGGG
>Ga0210390_10000485_pt1 | contig 43666 bp, 43 predicted proteins | sample IncBWH11OmetaG_FD_161050 | JGI IMG/M metagenome (GOLD analysis project Ga0210390, IMG submission 161050) | Forest soil microbial communities from Barre Woods Harvard Forest LTER site, Petersham, Massachusetts, United States - Inc-BW-H-11-O ... | reverse complement strand
GAGCACATCGGCGACGCTTCCATCGAAGGCAAACTGAAAAAGCTGCTGGCGCAAGCGCGCGAGCTGCAGGCAAAACCACAGCCACAGACGGAAGAGACAGCCGCCGCGAAGTAATTCCTGCGCGCCCGCAGCGTCCCATCTCTTATCGCGAAAGAACGAGCCACCCTGCGAAATGGATGTACAATGGCCGCCGTTCGCGAGTCCCACACGTTTTCTATCCGCTGATCTAGAAAATATCCGCGAAACGGGCCTGCCTAAAATCCAGAAGGGGAAGACGTCATGAGGAAACTGCAAGCGCTGTTGGTCGCGGTGGTCACCGCAAGCCTGCTTTCCAGCGGAGTTCCCTCCCCGGCGCAATCGCCCGCTGCCGCCGCGCCTCGCACCGCTGCAACCAAGACTCCTACTCCTGGCTGGCCCAGGACTTTCGACCGCGACGGCGCGCACGTCGTCGTTTATCAGCCGCAGCTCAAGTCCTGGCAGAGATACCGCGAGTTGGTCGCCGACACCGCCATCTCTATCACTCCCACAGACGGGAAACAAATCCTCGGCGTGATCTCCTGGAACGCAGAGACCGTCACAGATGTGAACGCGCGAACTGTTTACATCCACAACGTTCACGTCCTCAGTTCGCGCTTTCCTTCGCTTGATCCGGCGCAGGAAGCACAGATGCAGCAACGCGTGCAGCAGATTTACCCGACGTTCACGCTCACCATCGGTCTGGACCGTATGATTGCGAGCCTCGAGCGCGTCAATTCGGCAGCCTCCGCGGTGGCGGTAAACACGCAGCCGCCTCCGATTTTCGTCAGCACCGTGCCGGCGATTTTGCTGCTTGTGGACGGCAAGCCGGTGCTCGCTCCCATTCAGGGCAGCTCGTTGCAGTACATCGTCAACACCAACTGGGATTTGTTCTACGACAACTCGAACTACTACCTATTGAGCGGCAAGACCTGGCTGAAAGCGACAGAACTCCGTGGGCCATGGAGCGCCACGACGAAGCTGCCGGCGGCGTTCGCCAAGCTTCCGGTTGGTCAAAATTGGGACGACGTGCTGAAAGCCATCCCGCCAGCGACTCCGGCTCAGCCCGCGCCAAAAGTTTACTTCACGGAGAAGCCCGCCGAGTTGCTGGCGTTCAAAGGCAAACCCGCATATCTTGCGATACCCGGCACGCAGCTCGCGTATGCTTCGAACACGGAGAGCAGCGTCTTCATTCATCATCCGGATGACCAGGTTTATGCGCTCATTTCGGGCCGCTGGTTCCGCGCAGCCAACCTTGATGCGCCCTGGGTTTACGCCGGCAACGACCTACCCGCCGACTTCGCGAAAATTCCCAGAGGCCATTCCTATTCCGCCGTGGTCGTCTCGGTGCCCGGCACTCAAGAAGCCAGTGACGCCGTGCTGCTCGCGCAGATTCCCACCACCGCCCTGGTGAACCGCGCTGCAGCCGAGGCTCAGGTGAAAGTGTCCTACGCCGGCGATCCTAATTTTGTCCCCATTGAGAGCACCACACTTTCGTACGCGTCGAACAGTCCCGACAAGGTGATTCGCGTCGGCGATCTCTATTATCTCTGCTTCCAGGGCGTTTGGTTTCGTTCCACGACTCCCAACGGCCCGTGGAAGACTGCCGACTCCGTGCCTCAAGTGATCTACACCATCCCGCCCAGCTCGCCCGGCTACAACGTCACTTACGTGACGGTCTCAAATCCCACGCCCACCACCGTCGAGACGAGTTATTCCAGCGGCTATCTCGGAATGTTTGTCGTCGGAATGGCCGTCGGGGCCGCGGTAGTGTATGGCACCGGGTATTACTATCCTCCTTACGTATACTGGGGTCCGCGATATCCAATCTATTATCCGTACCCGTACACGTATGGAGTCGCGGCGGTTTACAACCCGTACACCGGCGCTTACGGAGTGGGCCGCGTCGTTTATGGCCCGTACGGCTCGGCAGGTTCGGCGGCTTGGTACAACCCCAACACGGGAATGTATGGCCACGCGGTCACCACCCAAAATGCCTATGGCGGCCACACCTATGCTTCGGCCTACAATCCCTGGACCGGCACGTACGCAGCAACCTCGCAAGGCCACAATCAATACAGCCAGTGGGGGAGTTCGGTCGTCACCAATGGCGACAATTGGGCACAAGCCCAGCACGTTACCAACGCGAACGGTACCGCCGCCTCTTTTCAGACGTCCAAGGGCAGCGCGGGCGCTGGATTTTCAGGAGCGAATGGCAACAGCGGCTTCGTCGCGAAAGATGCGGATAACAACAACGTGTATGCCGGTGCCGACGGCAACGTTTACAAGAAAGATTCCAACGGCGACTGGAGCAAATGGGACAACGGCAGTTGGACGCCCGTGGATCCTTCCACCGGCGCCGCCCAAACTAAGAAGCAGGACCACCAGCAGCAGAATCCAGCCGGCTCACGACAGGGAGCGAACTCGCAATCGCAAAATCTTTCCGGCGCCACCGCGAACGGCGCGCAACAGCGAAATGGCACCGCTGCGAGCGGCGCGGCAACAAACGGCACAACTCCCAACGGCCAAGCCGCTCAGCGTGGTTCCCGCGATCCCAACCAGACGACGCCTGCGACGCAAACACGCCCGGCGCAGCCCACTCAGACTCCCTCGAAGACTGCCCCCGCTTCCGGCACCATGGGTCAACTGCAAAACGACGCCGACTCGCGGGCCCGCGGCAATCAACTCGAGCAACAATCGCGCGGCGGCGCCAGAGGCGGTTCCGCCAGGCGTTCCGGCGGTGGTGGGCGCACGCACCGCTAACGCAGCGCGTTCCTCAGGGATGTTTTTCGAGCCAGCGGCCGAGTACTGCGGCAGCATGTTCGCAGAGCGCGCGATCTTCCGGGCTGAACGCGGCGAGGAAGTGGCTGTCAATATCCAGCTCGCCGACAACTTTCTTCTCGACGAACACTGGCACCACGATTTCAGATTTAGTTTCCAGCGAACACGCCAGGTAGCGCGGATCGGCGCTGACATCGTCCACAATAATGGTCCTTCCGGTGGAAGCCGCAGCGCCGCAGATGCCCTGATTCAGTGGAATGCGCGTGTGCGGGGTCATGGTGCCGCGAAACGGGCCAAGCACCAGAACATCCTGCGGGCCGCCTTTTTCCAGCATATAAAATCCCACCCAGTTATAACGCAGCATTTTCTGGTGCAGGAGCTTGGTGATGCCTTCCATCAACTGCTGCGCGGAAGTTGCGCTAGCCGCGAGGGCGTTTAGCTGATTGGTCAGCTCGGCGATGTCTGTATTTGCGGTGGCCATAGACAAAAATACTAACTTGAATTCCTGGCTTAGGCCAATACGTCATGCGCGGCATGTTTCCGCGATGCTAAGTGTCCTGCGCTCGCCACAGTATTCATGAAAGCGCACCGCGAGCTATTTCTTTTTGCCGAAGAAGGACGTGATGGGTCGTGTGGTCTTCTCAAATACTCCGCCGACATCGGCGGTAATGTAGGGCTCGTCAGGCGTGCCGGTGATCCGCAACGGCACTCCCGATTTCTTTCCCGAACCTCCGCTCAGTGCAGAAAACAGGCTCACTCCGACTTTGCCGAATCCGGACGCTGAGGAGACTTTCGCAACCAGATTGAAGTCCAATTGATTCGCGGCCGAGATCGTGCCGCTGCCGTTAAGCTCGCCCATCGCCGGGATTACGGCGTAAATCCCGTTGGCCACGATGCCGCCATTCGTGACGCGCACGTTGGCGCGCAGCCTCTCAATTTCCGTTGTGTCCCCTGTTTTCACGCCGCTCAGCGTCGCGATGCCATGAATTTTTGAACTGACATCGAAGCCCACCAGGCGCGTGTTGTCTATCGCAATCGGCCCGCTGATGATCAACGATTTTGCAGGGCCAGTGACGGCCAAGTTCATCGAGAGTGTGCCGCCTCTCAGCTTTGAGCCGTTGGGTAATCGAACAGCAGCCGCGGTCATCAGCGACTGGAGCTCGTCAATCGGCAAATTTTGGCCGGAGAGTTTCAGGTTGAGCAGCGGCACTTCCAAGCTCACCGCGCCCGATGTACCAGTCGCATCGGCCGCGCCCTTTGCATTCGGCGCACCGGTCGCACTGGGTGTCGTCGCGCGATATGTTCCGCTCACGTGAATCTCGGCGTCACCCACCTTTACCATGGCATCGTCTATCTGGCCGCTGTACTCCCGCACGCGATGCATGCCGCTGTACGCGATGTCCACCGGCTTCGGCGCGGCAGCGGCATCCTTACGCAACTTGAGATTTTCGATATGAACGGTGCCTTTTGTGGTGGAAGTTTGCCCGTCAAACGCGGTATGCACGTTCAAGTCAGCCAACAGCGACAGGCCATCTTCTGGATCGATAAACCCAGCGCCCACCGGGTCAAGGCTCTTCACTGTAATTTGTGCGTCAGCCGGCGTGCCGGCCGCATCGGCTCCGTTGACGGGGCCAAGGTGACCACTGACGTTGATGCTACCGCCGGCCGGTAGGTCCGCACTGAACTCGAACGGGAACTGCAAAGCAAACGCAAAATCGCGCGCCGTAACATTCACATGCTCGTACACAGTGGCTTGGCCTCGCGCAGGGATGGTTGAAAATATAACCCGTCCGTCCACAACGGCGATGCGGTCAACGAAAAGGTCGGGCAGTGGCTTCGCAAGCTCTTTGGAAGTCCCGGGAGCGGCGTTTTCTGCAACACCGCCGCTGCCAGGCGCGCCCCCGCCCGCGCGGTGCCCAACGCTGGAAAAATTCCACGCGCCACTGGAATCGCGGATCACCGTAATCTGCGGGGACTCGATCTCAAAATCGCGCAAGACCACCTCGTGCGAAACAATCAGCGGCCGGAGCGACACGCCGATGCGCACTTCCGTTGCCATCAAGAACGGTGCGGCACTGAAGTTGGGGTCATCGGACACGCTCAGGTCTTGCGCCACGAGGCTGCGGGAAAATACAGACAGGCGCAGGTCCCCGAGCTTCACGCCGCGACCAAGCGTCTTTGTGAGTTGCTTTTCGATGACGGGACGGAAGGTGTTAGCATCCACGAAAAGAGGAATCGCCGCGGCTGCCGCGACCACGAGCACGACGATTACCAGCAGAATTTTCGTCCAACGCTTCACAGCGAAGCCTAAGCTGGAAAATTTCGGAGCGCGAAACAGCTTCGAGGTGAGAATTATACGAGAGCGCGGGAATGATTAGTAGCGGGTTAAAATTGCTGGCTGCAACCCCAGACGCGCCGACCCAATCGTAGATCGGGGCCGGCGATTGCGCGTCCCGCAGTCCGAATAGGTCGGGGATCCTCGACTTGCCGAGCTTAGCGCTCGATCATCTCTTCCATTACGCTCGCTGCGGTTTTCTGCGCGGAGCTGGAGGAGCCGGAAGGAATGCCGTCCTGCTGGCCGTCCGCCATATCCGCCAACAGCAGCCGCAAATTGCCTTCGTTGGTGGCGTAGGCCATGCCCGTGTCAATATCCAAGACCTTCGAGCGAATCAGCTTTTCGATTTCGATGTCGAAGCACTGCATGCCGTCGCCGGCCCCGTCGCGCATCGCATCGAGCAGCGACTTCCCTTCCGTCTCGCCCTTTTGCACGTATTCGCGCGTGCGCAACGTGGATTTCAATATCTCGAATACCGCGACGCGCCCCGTGCCGTCTGGCTTGGGAATCAGGCGTTGCGAAATAATGTAGCGGAACGATTTCGCCAAGCGTCCGCGAATCGCCGGCTGGTCGGACGAAGGAAATACGCCCACAATTCGCTCGATGGTTTTCGATGCGTCAATCGTATGCAGCGTGGAATACACCATGTGCCCGGTTTCCGCCGCTTCCAGCGCCACCTCGATGGTTTCCTTGTCGCGCATTTCGCCCACCAGGATCAATTTGGGCGCCTGCCGCAACGCAGCGCGCAACGCCAGCGCGAAACTCGGCGTGTCGCTATACAGCTCGCGCTGATGAATCGTGGCCCGCTTGTGCGCGTGCAGAAATTCGATGGGATCTTCGATGGTGATTACGTGGCAGGCTTTTTCCTCGTTGATTTTGTTGACGAACGCCGCCAGCGTCGAGGATTTCCCGCTCCCAGTCGGCCCCGTCACCAGCACGATTCCCGGACGCACCTGCGCCGCTTCGCCCAATTGCTCGGGCAGATGCAATGTCTTGAAATCCGGCACGTTGCTGGGAATCACGCGCATCACGATTGCGCAACTGCCGCGCTGCGTGAAGATGTTCACTCGAAAACGCGAAAGCTTCGCTACGCTGTAGGAAATATCGCAGGAGCCTTCCTCTTTCAATTTTTCCACCGCGAACGAATTTCGGCCGATCAGGTCTGCGGCGATGCGCGCGGTGTCTTCCGCGCTGAGCACCCCCACGCCCTTGATCTTCAATTGCATCAGTTGCCCGTGGAGTTCCACCTGCGGAGCGCGGCCAGGCGAAAATATCAGGTCGCTGGTTTTCGGCGCGGCCTGCAGCATGGACGCGATGATATTGGCGGTGGGTGCCGGGCCGGTCTGCTCGGGCGCGGCCGTGGGGGTGCCGACAACGGTACCCAAAATCGGTGGATTAACCATGCAAGCTCCTTCCCCAGCCGTCCGGGATAAGGGGCCGGCACGTCGTCTGGTCTTACACAGTATGAGGCATGCCGCGCGCGGCGACGCAGCGGCTTCCGGAGCTGTGGTCAAACGATTAGCTGTACTTTTTTGGCATTGCAGCGCTGCCGAACTTGTACCGCGATTTACACTGCGAAATCGGCGCGCTGGAATCGTCGTTTCTTTGGGGCGCCTGGACCCGGCGCCACCCGATACTCTTTCCCTACACCTGCCCTTCGTCGCGCACCGCACAGCGCGCTTCTCTCTTACTCTAGACGTTACGGATATGACCGAACCAATCACTCCGAAGCCGGGTGCTCCTGGCGCGGGACGCGGCAGTCCCGCTACCGAGGTACCGGCGCGCCCAACCGGTCAATCGTCAGGTCATTCGCCCAGCCATTCTTCGGGCCATCGCGACACCGTCCTGCTCAGCGACGTGCCGGATGCCGCCACTGTGGTCACCGAAGACGCTGCGTCGTCGACCGCCGCGAGCCCATCACTCAGCCCTGCGGCGATTGCTGCGCTTGGAGTGCGCTACGAAATTTTGGGCGAGGCCGGCCACGGCAGCATGGGCAACGTTTACAAAGCGCGCGATCGCGAAACCGGCGAGACCGTCGCCCTGAAACTTTTGAAGCCTGAGATTGCTTCCGATCAGGCCATGATGGATCGCTTCAAGAACGAGCTGCTCTTCGCGCGAAAAATCACCCATAAAAATGTTTGCCGTGTTTACGAATTCAATCGCGTCGGCGGTGTCGCCTACACCTCCATGGAATTTGTCGAAGGCGAAAGTTTGCGCTCCGTGCTGAATCGTTTTGGCGGACTGCCGCAACGCAAAGCCACGGACCTGGCGCTGCAAATCTGCTCCGGTCTGAAAGAAGCGCACGCGCAAGGCATCGTCCATCGCGATCTGAAACCCGAAAACGTGATGATCGACGGGCAAGGCAACGTGAAGATCATGGATTTCGGCATCGCGCGCTCCATGGAAGCGGGCACGCGCCTCACCGGCTCGATGGTCGGCACGCCCGCGTACATGGCGCCGGAACAAGTGGCTGGCAAGCCGGTCGACTATCGCACCGATGTTTATTCGCTGGGACTGATGCTCTACGAGATGTTCACAGGCGTTCCGGCATTCAGCGCCGATAATTCCATCGCCGTCGCGCTGAAACAAATGCGCGAAGAGCCTCCGCCGCCGCACGAGATCGAGCCGAATATTCCAGTGGGCACCGAGCGCACGATTCTAAAGTGCCTGGAAAAGGATCCGGCCAAGCGTTTTCAATCCATCGCCGATCTGGAAGCAAATTTTCGCACCGCCCTGCCGGTGATGCCGCCACCACGCATGCTCGGCACCACCACTACAAATTTGACGCACACGTCCACAGGCGTGCCGCACGCTGCTGCTGCCACCGCTGCTGGAGCCGCCGCCATTCCGCAACCTGCGCCGCACCGCACTTCCCCGTTTCTGTGGATCTTGCTCGGGGCATTGTTGGTAATCGGCACGCTGAGCGCGTTGCATTGGCTGGGAGTGGTGCAAGCAGCGAACAAGCTTTCTCCGCCATCCGCAGCAGCGCCGCCGAGACCGCCGGAATTCGCGTACGAACATCCCGTGCCTCCGCCCGTCGCGCCAGTCGTAGCGGAAACCAAACCGCCTGCCCCGAAAACTGTCGCGCATACGAAAGCTCCCGCGCCGGAGCCACCAAAACCCGCAGCGCCAGACGTCTTCCCGCGCATGGAGACCGGGCCGCTGCACAAGAACTTCCGCGCTGGCACATCGAATTCCGCGAAATCGCCCGGTTCCAATTCGGTAATCACTAACTCCATGTACGTGTGGGTGGGGCGATTCGAGCGCGAGGACAAAGCACAAGCTGCGGCGAAAAAAGTAGAAGACCTGCAGCTGCCAGCGTCCATCGTGCCGCGATCCGTTGGTTCTGTAAAATATTACGCGGTGTTTTGCGGCCCAATTGACTCCAAGCGCGTCGGCGCCGTCTCGGAAAGGCTCGAAGCCAAAGGTTTCTTGAATGTGCGGCCGGTGAGCAATCCCTTCGCCGGCTTGAAAGAGAAACAGTAATCGCACTTAAACGCATAGTTATCCGCGGCGTGATCAAGCGCGGGTCGGACGAGCGGAAACATCTTGGAACGGCGCTCCATTTCGAATCGAGCGTCGAGGAAGTGCGATGGAAGTAGGCGCGCGCAGTGACACAGGGCGTGTTCGCGAAAATAATGAAGACAGCTTCCGGCTCGCGCCGGACCTGAATCTGTTCGTCCTCTCGGACGGCATGGGCGGCCTGGAGTCCGGCGAACGCGCCAGCCGCCTGGCCACCGAAACCGTACTGACGCATTGCCGCGACGCGCAGTCCGATGCGTCCGTGGCGGTTTTCGGCAAGAAGATCGAAGGCGTGAGCGACGTATGCAATCGCCTCGCGAGTGCCATTCGCCTGGCCAATCAGGAAATTTTTCACGCCGCGCAGGATTTGGGTGGTAAGGGCGGAATGGGCGCCACCATCGTCGCCGTGCGCTTTCTCGAAGATCGCGTCTGCATCGCGCACGTCGGCGACAGCCGCGCGTATCTGTTCCGCGACGAGCAGCTGAACCAACTCACCGAAGACCATTCCTTCGTCGCCGAGCAAGTCCGCCGCGGAATCATCACGCCGGAGCAGGCCGGCCGCAGCCGCATGCAAAATGTGCTCACGCGCGCGCTGGGCGTCGAGCAAAACGTGGACGTGGAAGTCACCGAGGAACTTTTGCGCGAGGGCGATACTTATTTGCTCTGCTCCGATGGATTGTTTCGCGAGCTTTCCGAGCCACAGATCGCCGGAATTTTGCAGGAAGCCACCAGCGCGCAGCAGGCCGCCGATTCACTGGTCGAGCAGGCCAATCACGCCGGCGGCGGCGATAACATTACCGCAATTGTCTTGCGCCATGGCCCAAAAGCAGCTGGCGCCATGAGCAAGATCGGCCGATGGTTCAAAGCATCCGAAGATCCAACTTGATAGGGAGGGCGTTCCCATGTCCAAGCTGGTTTTAAAATTCGAGAGCTCCATATTGAAGGAAGTCGCCGTCGGACAGCAGGAAGTGAGCATCGGGCGCTCGCCGGACAACGGCATCGTCATTGATAATCCGGCGATCTCCAGCTATCACGCGCGCGTATTTCACGAAGACGGACGCCTGATGCTGCAGGATTTCGGCAGCCTGAATGGCACGTTCGTGAATGGCCAGCGCGTAAAGATGGTAATGCTGAAGCCCGGTGATTCTGTCGGCATCGGTAAGCACACCATCGTCGTGACGGATTCCGTGGAAGTGCGCGCGCATTCGTTGGACAACGTGGCGGTGAAGCCGGCGGTGCCAAAACTTAACGAGACGGTGATGCTCGACACCAAAGATCGCCGCGAATTTCTGCGCCAGGTCGCCGCAGTCGGTGAAAGCGCGCAGCCGGCGCCCGGCCGTCTAAAATTACCCACGCTCGTGGTACTCAAAGGCAGCACCGATCGCCGCGAATACACGCTGACGGACAAGCTCATCGTCGTAGGAAAATCCGCGATGGCCACGGTGAAGCTCAAAGGCTGGTTCAAGCCCAAGGCCGCCGCGCAAATCAATCGCCGCGAAGACAATTCCTACTACATCGGCCCAGCCGATAAGGTCCCAAGTGTAAACGGCACCCCCATTACGCATCCCACAAAGCTAAACTCGGGCGACGTAATCGAAGTCGCAGGCATTGAGCTGGAATTCGTCGTACGTGATTGATTGATGTGCCTTCCGCGCGCCATAGCCCGCGATTGTGATCTGGCGCGCCTACCGTCCGCCCCGGCCAGCAATTATTTCTTGCGGCTCGGATCGTCGTTCGGATTGACGTAGTTGAATTGCAGCGGCGCCGTGCCGTGAACCTGCACCACGACTTCTCCGCTGGCCATCGCGTAGTGATGCATGTCCGGATCGAGATACGCGAAACTTCCGGCCGGAAAAGTCCCCATCGTGCTTTCGTCGAAGTGATCGCCCATGCCGACTTTAAACGTCCCTGAAATCACCGTGACGTTTTCCCGTTGCGGATGCCAGTGCGGCGCGATGCGATAGCCGGCTGGCATTTTCAGGCGCACGGTGTAATCGCCGCCCGCTGCACCGGGATTGCCTTCGAGCACGGCAAGCTGCGCGCCCGACGCGACAAATGCCGGCGCCGGTCCGTAGGGGATGTCATCGGGAGTGAAAGCATTTTTCGCCGAAGCGGCCGGGTGAGCGCCAACGGTAATTGCCAACCCGGCAGCACACAACAAGCCACCCAGCAGGAGCGTGAGATAGATGTTTCGTTTCATGGTTCTGCCTCCACCGTGAGATGTTGACCTGCGAGAATAATCCGCCCATCGTCGAATGGATTCAATCGAAACCACATAACCTTTGTATATCTTTCGTATATCGTCGTAAATCATTCACGCTTATAGGATAACGCCCGTAAGAGAGCCATATGCATGCCGCCATCCGAGCTATCAGAGAAATCGAACTGGACCTAGGGCGCTACGAACTCCGCCGCCGCGGACGCCGCGTGAAGCTCGAAAAGAAACCCATGGAGCTGCTGATTTTCCTGGTGGCGCGCCGCGAACAATTGGTCTCGCGCAAAGATATTGTCACCAAACTTTGGCGATCCGACCTGTTCATCGACACCGAGCCCAACATCAACAACATAGTGCGCAAGATTCGCGCGGCTCTGGGCGACAATACCGCGAAGCCGCGTTTCCTGGAAACGGTGATCGGCAAAGGCTACCGTTTCATCGGCCCCGTTCGCGTGATTGACGCACGCTTCCCGCAGCCTGATCTCGAGGAAATTTCGCCGAGCGACGCCGCACCGGACAGCGCTGTAGCGCGCGCCGAGCGCACTTCACTCGCGGTGTTGCCGCTCCTGATGCTCGGAAATGTGTCCGACGAGCAAGGCGTGAGCCTGGGATTCGCAGACGCGCTGGTTTCGCGCCTCGGGAATCTGCAGGGAGTGGACGTCCTGCCGACATCCGCCGTGCTAACGGCGCCAAGCGAAGCAGTGACTTCCGATATTGCCGCGCGCCTGGGCGTGCGCTTCGTGGTGCGCGGCGCGATTCAGGAATCCAAAGGCCAGCAGCGTCTCTCGCTAGAAATGTTCGACTCTCATTTGCAGCACACGTGCTTCGCGCGAAAGTGTGATCTCCACCCGGGCCGCCTCTTCGATCTGGAAGACGAGACCGCCCAGAAAATCGCTGGCGCGTTGAACAGAAATTTGTCGGCCGTGCCGCTGCCGCGACGGCCGCGCCACAGCCGCGACCCGCTCGCCTACGCCGAATTCATGCGCGGCTACCGGCTCAGCTCGTCCGGCGATCCGGCGCTGCTCGACGAGGCGGCGCAGCGCCTCAGCAACGCGGTGACGCGCGATCCCGCATTTTCACTCGCCCACGCTACGCTTTCGCTGGTGTGCGCCTCGCGCCATTTCGAGCTCAACCCCGGGAGCGTCTGGCTGGAAAAGGCCCAATTTCACTGCCACCGCGCGCTGGAGCTTGATCCGGACCTGCCGGAGGGACACGTCGCCAACGCTTTTCTGCTCTGGGGCCCGTCGAAAAACTTTCAGCACCTGGAAGCGATCGCCGAACTGCGCCGCGCGCTCGCGCTACAGAAAAATCTTCCGCATGCTTACAATCGCCTGGGCACAGTCCTGGCGCACGTGGGACTGCTGGATCACGCGCGTGAAATGTACGAGCGTGGGCGGCCGTTTCATCCGCAAAAAGAAGTGAGCCACAGCATCGTGCAGGTCTACGTCTGGAGCGGCGCTTACGATCTGGCGCGCGAAGAGATCCTGGCGTGGCGCGCGGAGAGTCCCGGCAACAAATATCCCGTCTATTTTGCGCCGCAGCTCGCCATGATGACGGAGGAATGGAACGCGGCGAAAGTTTTGCTCGACGAAGCGGCGCAGCTTTTGCCCGACGAGCCGCTCACAGTCAGTCTGCTCGGCGTCTTTTACGCGTTGACCGGCAAGTCCGAACGTGCGCTCGATTGCTTGTCGCGCGCCTGCGCCAACCCAAAATCATTTGGCCACGCGCACCATACGTATTATCAAGTGGCCTGCATTCTCGCCATCCTGGGCCGGCCAGCGGAAGCGTTTGCATGGCTCGAGCGCAGCGTCGGCACCGGGTTCGCGTGCTGGCCGTTCTTTATGAAAGACCCGTGCCTGCGGAATCTGCGCGGCCTCGCCGAATTTGAATTGCTCGTGAGTTCGCTGCAGGCCAGGTACCCCGATCATCTGGGATTGCTTTAGTTCAGCTGCGCCGTCGGGGATCGAATTTGCGGTGCTCGGAACATTTCCGTGGTGGCAGCCCCGAACCTGCTGCCTAAACCGTTTACTTGGACAGAATCGGTAGTGGCTCCGCTGCCTGTGGCACTGCGCTGCGGTAATCCTGGCCAAGGAGTTGCGCGATGGTCGCGGCGATTTGGCTTTGGGTTACGCGCGGCACGTTCGTCATCTCGCCCGCAGCCGGCGTGTCCGGACCGATCACCGCAATCCAAATATTCTCCGCACCCGCGATATTTTTGTCATGATCGCGCCACAGTTTCAATCCGCTGCCGCGCCCATGATCGCAGGTGACGATGAACGTCACCTGACCGCGATACTCGGGCTTGGCCTGCATCGTATTCCACAATTCCGAGATGCGCTGATCATCCTCATGCGCCGCCTGCAGCACCACGTCATATTTCCCCGCATGGGCCCAATCGTCCGTCTCGCCGTAGCCCACGAATAGCGCGCGCGGGTTGTGCGTCTGCAGATAGTCGAGCAAGTCTTCGTGCGTGAAGGAATCCGGCACGTCGTCGTCCTCCACGCGCGTCGAAGTTTCGTACAGCTTCTTCAGCAATTGCTCTCGCGGCGTCAACTGCTGGGCCCACTCCAGATTCCAGCCCGCGCGCACGAGCAGGCCGCTTTGTTTCGCGCGGAAAATATCGTTGAACGTGTCCCATGTGCCGAAAATCGCCACCTGATTCTGAAATTCAGGCCGATTATTGAGCCACTCGAACACCGTCGGGTTCGGATTCGGCCCGAATTCATTGCTGTTGATTCGTGGATCGGGAACGCCGGCAGCCATCTCGTTGTACCCGGGATAGGAAAACTTGAAGCCGTTGGTAACTTGCCCGACGCTGCCTTTATGCTGGTTACCGTAAATCTGTCCCTGTTTCGCCACAACGGTCCACAGAAACGGCAGTAGCGTCTCGCGGCCTTCTTCCGGCGTGTCGCGCCAAAAATCTTTGTGCAATTGTGCCGTATCCTGCGCGCCGCCGTGCTTCGCGTCCATCAGATCGTGTTCCGGACCATCAAAAACTTCCTGCCAGCGGAAGCCGTCGAGCACGATCAGAACTACCGCGCGCGTTTTCAAATTTGGCGCGGGATTGTTTCCGTGGGCAAGCGGCGTCGCAGCAGCGTGCGCGGGGTTCGCAGCCATGCGTGCCGCATTAAATACGCCGGTTGCCAAAACGAGGATTGCCAAGCAGAGAATCACAAACAAGAGCGCGCGACGCGGATTCAAAGGGCCCCCTGACGAATCATACATCAGCGCCGCGCGGAAACAGGCCTTGCGGCAGCGTTACCGCCACGCACGTTTCATTCGCCCGGAGGCGCGACCGGCTCCTTATCGGGCAGCTTTCCCTTGCCAGTGATGGCCGCGATGATTTGCCGCCCGTGGAAGCGCCCATTTTCAATGAATATGTGCGAAGTATCGTCGCCGCCAATCACCACGCCCGCCAGATAAATTCCCGGCACGTTGCTTTCCAGAGTTTCCGGATCAATCGCCGGCTTTCTGTTGGTCGTGGCCAAACGAATCCCCAGCTTCTCCAGAAAAGCAAAATCAGGATGATAGCCGGTAAGCACGAAAACCTGGCTGGCCGGAACGGACTCATCGCTGCGCCCGTTTTTCACGAGCACTTTGCCCGGCTCGAACGCGACGACGTGCGAGTGAAACAGCGCGCGAATTTCCCCCGCGCGGATGCGATTCTCGATGTCCGGCTTCACCCAGTATTTCAGCGTGCGACCCATCTCCGCGCCGCGGTGAACAATGGTGACGTGCGCGCCCGCGCGAAACAGGTCCAGAGCGCACTCCGCCGCGGAGTTCCCTCCCCCGACGACCACAACATTCTGATTCCAGTACGGGTGCGCTTCAGTAAAGTAGTGCGAAACGTGCGGCAGATTTTCTCCGCGCACATCCAGAAAATTCGGATGATCGTAAAATCCCGTCGCCACCACAATTTTCTTGCACTGATACTGCTGCGGCCCTCGTCCATCCACCGTATGCACGATAAATGCGCCGTCGCGGCCCGTGACGCGCTCCACCCGCTCGTACTGATGCACCTCGATCCCAAAATGCTCCACAGCGCGGCGGTAATATTTCAGGGCCTCAGCGCGCGTCGGTTTCCCTGTGGCTACGGTCATTGGCAACGCGCCAATCTCCATGCGCTCCGGCGTGGTGAAGAACGTCATGTTCACCGGATAGTGAAACAGCGAATTGCACAAGCAGCCCTTGTCAATCACCAGTGGCCGCAGTCCATCGATTTTCGCTTCGATGGCGGTCGCGAGGCCCGTAGGTCCTGCGCCAATGCAAATAATGTCGTAGGAATCGCTCATGGTCATAGTGTGCGATGGGATCGCGCCGAATTCAACTCCATCGCTTGAGAAATTGGATGCCAAGAGCGCGAAGGATGATTCGCGCGCGGCACTCTTAGAGCTGCGGGAGCAGCGCCTGTGACAATTCCGCGGCAAACGCATCCAGTTCCGTCAGCCGCGCAGCCGTGACCTCGAGGCTCTCTTTTTTCCACACGAAGAATTCACGCCCGTCGCGCCGCACCCGAACGCTGAAGTTCCCGCCAATCAAATAAGCAGGCGCACCAAAAATGTTGAAGCCCCCGGATGCCGCTGGAACAAGCAGCGCCGCGCAATTCCCTTTTCGCGTTCCCACATAGTTCGCGTACATAGGAAACGCCACAATCTCGAAACCGGCCAGATGCAGCCGCTGCAGAAACGCCATTTGCTGCGGTGAGAGGTCCATGCAGGTTCAGAATAACAGGCGGGCACGGGCGAACGAAACAACACAGCCCTTACTCTTCGTTGGGAAGTAGCACTTCGAAGTCCGAATCACACGAAGCCACGCGTCGATTGGGTTGCTCGCGGTCGTAGTACACAAGAAACGTCATACCTTTGAACAGGTCCTTGGTCCTATCCGTGCAACCGCCTTGATGTTTTATGCCGTGCGTATCTTCGAAACTGTACGTCACCCATGAGCCCCCTCTCCCGTGATTCGCTTGGCTCAGTACGAACGCGGTGGCAGCCTCGCCGTTCCGCATCAATTCGCGTCTCCGGGAGCTCACACGCCGGACGCTAAAACCAAGCCAGATGAAAAATCCAAAAACAAGCAGTCCAAACCAATCACCCGGATGAAATGACGTAAAGGATTTCGAGACGAGCCACTTCACGTAAAGTGCTTTCACAATCGCAACACTACCAGCGATCAAGAATATGATTAGCGCCCACGAAGAGATAAATTCGCTCAGAATTGGACGAGTTGCTCGAGGGGGACTTGCCCGAGTGATCAGCACATCGCGATAGCTGGGTGCTTTGGGGCTGTCATCAATCGGCGGCGGGTTCATCTAGCGAAGACAATAACGAACTCCTGCCGCAGACAGAGCTGTGGAGACAACGACGCTACGCGGCCGAGGAAGAAATCGTGCCAGACTCAATCTCGCGCAAAATCTGGCGTAGCACCGACGCCAGCTCTTCGCGGCTCACCTGGCTCTTGCGGAATTGCACGCGCACGTGGAAGGAATCATCCTCGGAGCGATAGTCGAATAGGAACGGCTGCGGACGCGGCGCCGATTCCGTCTCTTCTTGCCGCGCGCGCCGCGCCTCATCGCGTGTCAGCCCGCCCTGCGCGATGCGCTGCACCATTTCCGTCATCTTCTTTTCAGTCGGCTGCCGCGCCACCTGCAGCAGCAACGACTTCGTCAGAATCCCGCGCTCGATGCAAGCCTTGCGAATCTCGTTCGGAATCACGTGAAGCGACATGGTCTCCGTAACGCTCGAACGCGCTCGCCCGATCTTCTTCGCAATGTCATCATGCGTGTAGTCGAAGTGATCGGCCAGCCGCTGCAATCCATCCGCCTCTTCAAACGGCGTCAAATCCTTCCGCTGCAGATTCTCGATCAGCCCCAGTTCCAAAGTTTCGGCGTCATCCGCAATCTTCTCGATGCAAGGTAGCTCGTGCAAACCCGCAGCCTTAGAAGCGTGATAGCGCCGCTCACCAGAAATGATGTAGTACGTGTCCTCACGCGGAATGAATCGCACCAGCAAGGGTTCCAGCACGCCCTTCTCGCGAATCGAATCCGTAAGCTCGCGCAGATCTCCCAGAGCTTTGCGGGGCTGCTCGGGGTTCGGGCGGATCTTGTCCGTCGGAATCATACGACCGATGGACGCGCCGCTGAAACTGGTCAGCGTCTCCACATAATGCGCGTCATGCCGCATCTTGAGAGTGACGGGTAACCCGATCCTCTTGGACACGTTGTAATACCTCCTGAGCAAGCTTTTTGTAATCCTCGGCGCCGGAAGATTTAGGCGCGAAGGAAAACACAGTCTCTTTGTAGGCCGGACTTTCTTCCAGCCGCACGTTCTTGCTGATGCGCGTCTTGAAAAGCGCGTCGCCGAACGTGGCGCGAATCTGTTCGTGCGTGTCGCGCGAAATGTTGGTGCGCTTGTCGAATAGCGTAATCACCACGCCCAGAACTTTCAGATCCGGGTTCGGCCGCGAACGAATCCGCGCGTAAGTTTCCAGCAGATCGTCCGTGCCCTCGATCGCGAAATAGGCCGCTTGAATCGGAACCAGCAGGTGAGTCGAAGCCACCAGCGCGTTCACCGTCAGAATGCCCAGCGCCGGAGGCGTATCGAAAACCACGAAATCGTAATCCTTCAGCATCGGCGTCAGCGCGTCTTTCAATTTGTAGGGCGCGTCAAATTGCCCGGCAAGTTGCTGCTCCAGCCGCGCCAGCGCCAAGATCCCCGGCGCCATAAAAAGGTTGGGATCCTTGGTCGGCTTGATCACCTTCGCCATTTCCGTGGGATGATCGGCGAACACGTCGTACATCGAGCTCTGGATGTCGGACGGCTCGAAGAAAGCGATGGTAGCGTTGGATTGCGGATCAAGATCCACGAGCAACGTGCGTTTCTTTTTCAGGGCGAGAGCGGCGGCTAGATTGATAGAAGTGGTTGTCTTACCGACGCCGCCTTTTTGATTGGCAACTGCGATGACGCAAGTCAAGCTGTGCCCCTCGTTCCCCGTTCGGGCAACCATAGGCCCATATATGGCGGCCTTTGCACCCAATCCTACCACGAGTAGGCCCACTGTACCCACTTAAACGCCCCCACTGCAAGCGAAAAATGCGCCGGAGGAGGGGATTTGGACAGGTTTCTTGGCGAGAACGCTCGGCTACGCGGGACAAATTCACGGTGGAACAGAGAACAGTCAGCAAATAACCGGGGACCCAGGGCCCCCGCGCGACGTTGCGCGCGCTGTGGTTCGAGTGACAATATATCGCTGCCAGCGACAAACGAATGAGCGACCAGCTACAAATTCGATGGGCTGAGCCTCGCGACGTCACCGCCATCGTGCGGGTAGTCAACGTGGCGTTCCGCGCCGCGGAGAGTTTCTTCGTCGAGGGCGACCGCATCACGGCCGAGATTTTGCGGCCAATGCTCGAGAAGGGCAATTTTCTCCTGGCCGAGGACTCCGCCGGACTCGTCGGCTGCGTGTACCTCGATCTACGAGGTGAACGGGCATATTTCGGGCTGCTGGCGGTGGATCCGGCGCGCCAACATCGTGGCCTCGGTCGGCGCCTGATAGATGAAGCGGAAAATCGCGCGCGCGCAGCCAGTTGCCGCGTTATGGATTTGCGCATCGTCAGCGTGCGCGAAGAGCTCCCGCCATTCTACCGGCGCCTCGGCTACGTCGAAACCGGCACAGCGCCCTTCCCCGAGGAAATCAAATCCCAATTACCCTGCCACTTCGTGCTCATGTCCAAACCGCTCGTGTAACCGGGCGCTACGCGACATGCGTCCAGAGAAAGCGCCGCCGCAAGCATCAAGTGTTCCGTAACCTTCTGGATTCGCACAAAGCAATTCGCGCGTTGCAGGCGGCCACACTGAGATATTCTGAACTCGGCAGCCTTTCACCAACACAAAAATGGCCACCACTTCCGTCGAGACCAATCTGCAGCCCAACCCTGAACGCAAGCTGATCGCTCCGCTGTGGCACACCATCGTTTTCGTGCTGTTTATTCTCGGCTACGCCTACTACGGACGCACGACCGTCCCCCACATCGAAGGCATGCATCTCCAAAGCAAAGTGACGCTTTATCTCTTCATGATCTTGCTCGAGCTGCTCTTGGTGGCGTACGTGTGGTTCCTCGGTGTGAAGCCGGCGGGCGGAAGTTTTCGCGCTTTGATCGGCGGTAAATGGAGCTCGTTTCTGGATGTGCTGCGCGATATCGGCGTGGCGTTGCTTTTTTGGATGGTAGTGATCGTTTTGCTCGCCGGATTGCAACTCTCGATGGGCAAGAGTCCCCAGACCGCGAAGGCTGTATTCATGTTGGCCCCCGGCAGCCTCCCGGAAATGATCGTGTGGCTTATTTTGTCGGCTACGGCGGGCTTCTGCGAGGAATTTGTCTTTCGCGGCTATCTGCAGAAGCAATTCCGTGCGATCACTGGTTCTGATGCCGCGGCCGTCGCGATGCAGGCCATCTGTTTTGGAATTGCGCACAGCTATCAGGGCGTGAAATCCATTGTCACGATCACAGTGTACGGAGCACTCTTCGGAATTCTCGCGATTTACCGCAACAGCCTGCGCCCGGGAATGATTCAGCACGCGATGCAGGATTCGTTTGCAGGACTAGCTATCGCGCTGCTGAAACGCCTCGGAAAGCTTCCGACAATATTGTTTTGAGCCTTTGCGACGTTACGGTTTGGCGTAACGGTTCAACTGCTCGTCCTCGGCCTTCACCGCGGCGTTGATGCGTTTCACCAGCTCGGCGCTGATGCGCTGCGCGGTCTGCTTGATGTCCTTATCCGTGACGTCCGCTTCCATCGAAAATTTCACCGCGTCGGCGGTCTGGTTGATCTCGATCACCGCTTCGCGCTTCGTGCCACTCGCATCCGCCGCATCCGTCTGATACAGCGGCGGCGTAAAATGTGCCAGGTCCCGCGCCGCCACGTACAGCTGCAAAGTTTCGGCGCCCCGCGCTGAGCCAAGCACAGCGCGGCGCAAGCGATTGTCCCCACCCACCTGCGCGAATACGCCCGCAATCAAGAACCCATCATCCGGCCGAGGATCGCTCGGGCGCAGCAATTTCGTGGTGTATCCCGCCTTTGCGAAATCCTTCAGCAGATTGTCGGACATCACTTTCACCAGGTGCTGCGCCTGGGTCGCGGAGGCGTTCCCTTTTGGCGCAACGCTAACCGGCGATGCCGAACTCTCATCGGTCGTCGCACCAGCCGAATCCAATTCAAAATCGGTGACGTAAATTCGCCGCGTTCGTTCGGGTGCCGCAGGCGGCGGAGGTGCGTCAGGAATATTAGGAGGACCGCCAGGCGCTCCCCCGGGATAAGCTCCGGGCGAACCACTCGGCTGGCGATTAGACATTTGCGCAAAAGCGAATTGCGGTACAAGAAACGCAGCGATCAGCAGAAGAAGAAATTTTCGTGAGCGGCTCACGACTACATCTTATAGCGGCCGAGGTCTTCGTCGTTCAAATTTTCCAGCCACTTGCGCAAATCTTCGCTGGAGCTTTTCTCGGTGACGGCGGTGGACATCCGCGAATGTTTCAAAACCTCATCTTCGACAAAAATTGGGCAATCCAACCGCAAAGCCAGCGCGAGCGCGTCACTGGGCCGCGAATCCATTGACATGGTCTGCCCGTCGCGCTCCATCCAGATCAGCGCGTAAAAAGTGTCGTCCTTCAAATCGGAAACCACCACGCGCTGCACGTGTACATTCAAGCCAGTGAGCACGTTCTTCAGCAGGTCGTGCGTCATCGGCCGCGGCGTCTGCACTTTTTCAATTTCCAGCGCAATCGCGTTCGCTTCGTACACACCCACCCATATCGGAAGAACGCCGCTGCCGGAAGTTTCCTTCAGGACTACCACAGGCATGTTCGTTACGGGATCCATCATTAAGCCTCGAATCTTTACTTCGAGTTCCATGGTGGCCTCCCCCGGGACTAGGTGACGTGCTCGCCGGCAAAACTGTTCGGGCCAGCGCGCGTAACCTTCACCTGCACGTATTCTCCCAGAAGATTCACGTGAGGCGAAGTAAAATTTATCAAACGATTGCAGGAGGTTCTCCCGCCCCACTGCGTACGCGCGGGATGGCAGCCGTCCACCAGCACTTCATAGGACTGCCCCACCAGCTTTTCGTTAGCCGCGAGCTGGATCGCGCGCTGCCGTTCGTTCAAAATCGCGAGGCGACGGGACTTTTCCTCCTCGGGAATCGCGTCAGGCATGTCCATCGCCGAAGTGTTGGGCCGCGGCGAATATTTGAACGAGAAAATCGCGTCGTACTTTGCCGTGGCCAGTAGCGAAAGCGTCTCCGCGAAGTCAGCTTCCGTCTCGCCCGGGAAGCCCACGATGATGTCGGACGTTATGCTTATCGGACGGCGCGCCGCGCGTATCCACTCAATCTTCTGCAGATACTCTTCGCGCGTGTAAGTGCGCAACATTTCACGCAGCACGCGCGTCGAGCCGGACTGCACCGGCAAGTGCACGTGGTCGCAAAGCTCCGGAACCTCGTCAATCGCTTCCACAATCTCCCTGTGAAAATCATTAGGATGCGAAGTGGTGAAGCGCACGCGGCGAATTCCCGACACATCAGCCACCGCGCGCAGCAAGTCCACAAATTTCCATCCGCGCGGCGAAGGATCGCGATACGAATTCACAGTCTGGCCAAGCAACTGTATTTCGGAGTAGCCCGCGTCGGCCAGGCGTCGCGCCTCCCCCAACACAGCATCGCTGGCGCGGCTGCGTTCCGGCCCGCGCGTATGCGGCACCACGCAGTACGAACACGCATAATCGCAACCTTCGATAATCGTAATGTAAGCGCGCAGCAAGTTGTCGCGGCGCGTGATTTCAGTCTCAAATGTTTCGTCGGTATCCAGGTCCAGGCCCGTGACGCGGCGACCGCCCGATTCGAGCTGCGCGATCAACTCGGGCAGCTTGCGATAACTCGCCGAGCCGCATACCAAACTGACCCACGGCGCACGCTCGAAAATTTCTTCGCCTTCCTGCTGCGCGAGGCACCCCAGCACGCCGATGATTTTCCCATCTGCCAGAGTTTTCCAGTCGCCCAGGCGTGCAAAAACTTTTTGCGCAGCTTTTTCGCGGATGCTGCAGGTGTTATAGAGGACCAGGTCAGCCTGCGCCGGACTTTCCACAGCGTGGTAGCCGCGCCCTTGCAACACGCCAGCCACTTTCTCGCTGTCGTGATCGTTCATCTGGCAGCCAAAAGTTTCCAGGAAGAAGGACTTCCCTGCGGAAGCCGCAGCGTCAGCAGCCGCCCCGCGCAAAGGCAGCGGGAGCAACCCGCCCGGGGCCGCCTGACGTCCCACAGACTGATGCGCAGCCGCCTGGGACGCGCCGTTGCTACCCAGCGATTCGATTCCGACGTCAAACGTCTTAGCCATGGCTCAATCAAAAGTCTAACACGGCGCGCGATAGGCCGTGACTGGCGATTGCCATGCGGGAACAATGCACCGCCAGTCTGCGTACCCTAAGCAATGGGCACACACGTCTCAAATAGCGCATCGCATTACAAAGGCGTAAGACTAACAACGATGACCAACTCCGCATCGCGCACCAGCACTCGGCAAACGCTGGTAGCGTTGCAGGAAACTTTTTGGATCGCGCTGGACACTCTGCGCTCCCACAAGCTCCGCACCTTCCTCACTCTGCTCGGTGTGATGCTCGCGGTAACCACGCTGATTGCCGTAATGTCCGTTCTCAACGGCCTGAATCTCTACGTCGCGAATAAAGTCGCCAACCTCGGCTCGAACGCCTTCGTGATTGATCGCATCGGAATCGCCACGAATCTTGAACAGTGGAACAAGGGCCGCAAACGCCCGCAACTTCGCCTGGACGACATGGAAGCCCTGCGCGACGCCATGAAGCTGGCCCACAATATCGCCGGCGAACAGGACACCACCGGTGACGTGCGCTTCGGCAACACCCTGAGCGAAGATGTCCGCGTCATCGGCGCCACGCCGGAATACACCACCATTCGCGACATTGACGCCGCCAATGGCCGCCTGCTCAGCACGATTGACGAAGACCATCGCTCGGGCGTCTGCGTCATCGGCCCGGAGCTTGCCGCGAAGCTGTTCGCAGGTATCGACCCCATCGGCCAGGAAATTCGCGCGGGCCAAGGGCGGTACGAAATCGTCGGCGTGGCCGCACCCAAAGGCTCTGTCCTCGGTCAAACGCAGGATAATTTTGTGATGATTCCGCTCGGCACCTACCGCAAGGAGTGGCTTAAGCCGCAGGATTCCGTGCAGATTTTCGTCGAAGCACGCAGCCGCCAGGAAATGTCCGCGGCCGTTGACGAAGCCCGCATGATTTTGCGCGCGCGCCGCCATGTGCCTTATGAGGCGGAAGACAATTTCGGCATCGTGGAGCCATCATCGCTGATGAACATCTGGGACAATCTCACCGCCAACATTTTCGGCGTGGCCGTGTGGGTCACTTCCGTATTTCTTGTAGTCGGCGGCATCGTCATCATGAATATCATGCTCGCCAGCGTCACCGAGCGCACCCGCGAGATCGGCTTGCGAAAATCGCTGGGCGCGCGCCGCCGGCACATCATCATGCAATTTCTGGTGGAGTCCTCCTTGCTGGCGGCCTCCGGCGGACTCGTGGGCATCGCCATCGCGCTGGGCATCGCCGCCCTGGTGCGCGCGTCCACCTCCATTCCGATCGCCACGCCGGTGTTCGCCGTGATCGTCTCGCTGCTGCTTTCAACCAGCGTCGGTCTTTTCTTCGGCATTTATCCCGCGATGCGCGCGGCGCGCCTGGACCCCATCGAAGCGCTACGGGCGGAAACCTAGCCATGGAACTGCATCGCAACTTCCGCGAGAATTTTGAACTGGCTATAGACACCGTTCGCGTGCACAAACTGCGCAGTTTTCTCGCCGTCCTCGGCGTCATGATCGGCGTGATGCTCATCATCCTGGTGGTCGGCCTGGTGGAAGGATTTCGCACGACGATTCAGGACATGATCGAGGCCCAGGGCGTGAACACCGCATGGGCCTGGCGTTTCAACCAAGGCCCCACCAACGGCCGCCGCCCGAAAGAGGAGCGCCTGCGCAAGCCGCTAACGCTGGAAGACGGTGAAGCGGTCGCGCAACTGTGTCCAGCCGTGAAGGAAATGACCATAGCCATTTTCAACTGGGAAAAACCGCACAATGTCCGCTATCAAAATAACGAAGTCCAGGGCGGCGAATTTCGTGGAACTTTTGCGAATTATCCCGACGTGGATTCCAGCGAGACCATGAAGCGCGGACGCTTCTTCACCGAAACGGAAAATTCCCACCGTGAAAACGTCGTGGTCATCGGCGAGGACGTCGCCAAAGCTCTATTTCCCAGCCTCGACGACGCCCTCGGCAAGGAAGTGCTCGTGGACGGCTCCAGTTTCACGGTCATCGGCGTGTTCGAAAAACCGGTCGGCGGCATCGGCACCAATGACGAAGACCGTCGCGTCGTCGTGCCCTACCACACGTTCACCAAAATTTTTCCTGCGAGCTTCGAAGTGTTCATGGGAATCTTGGCGTATCCCGGGCACCTCGATACCGCCGTGGACCAGGCGCGCGAAGTCCTCCGCCGCCGCAGAAACGTGCCCTACGATAAGCCGGACGATTTTTCCATGCAGACCAACGCCGAAGCCGTGCAGCAATTCAACGATATTATCGGCGGCGTGGCGCTGGTGATCGTGGTGCTCAGCTCTATTGGCCTGCTGATCGGCGGCATCGGAGTGATGAACATCATGCTGGTCTCGGTGACCGAGCGCACTCGCGAAATTGGCGTGCGCAAAGCCATCGGCGCGCGCAGCCGCGACATTACCTGGCAATTCCTCTTTGAAGCCATGACCCTCACCGGAACCGGCGGCATCATCGGCATCCTCGCCGGCAGCGGACTCGTTCTGCTGATTCCCGCGGTCAGCTCGTTGAAGGCGGTAGTCTCGCTGTGGGCCGTGATTCTGGGATTCACAGTGTCCGTCGGAATCGGACTGGTCTTCGGTGTATGGCCCGCCACCAAAGCCGCGCGCCTAAATCCAGTCGAAGCATTACGCTACGAATAACCTCCTGCTATTAATAACGTCGCGCGGACGCCTGCCGGACTGGCCTCAATCTGTCCACTCGGACAGTTGGCACCACGCGAGCCTGAGCGCATGATGGCATCAGCTGGAACGTAGTTAACCAGCGCGCTCTCCACGGCCCCAGCCCACGTTGAACCGCGCCGCTCGCATTCCATACTGAGGAGTTTGCGAAAATGAATCTGAAAAATATCGTTCTGGCAGGGGTGTGCCTGTTGCTTGTCTCCGCCGCGCCGCCGTCGCGCGCGCAGGGCAGCTGTGTTTCGGGGCCGGATGCCGCCGTGGAATGTTTCGTCGGCAACGCAGTGCACGCCAAACTGGTGACGCTGCAGTACGGCATGACCATATCGCAATTCAAGGCCTACGGCGTCTCCGTCTCCAAGATCGTGCAGCAGCAGCCCACGGCCCTCGCGGTAGTCGGCCTCGCCAGCGCAGTGGCCGATGCGCTGCCGCCCACTAACGCCAATGGCTCCGCGAACTCCGCCGCGCAAACCGCCGCGGTAAATTCCATCGTGGACGCCGCCATCGCCGATGACATCATCACCGTCCCTACGGAAACAACTTCGCAGGACCTGAAATGGTTTTCGCTCGACCTCGTCGGCGCCATGAACGCCAACAACGGCATCCTGCTCTCACCTGGCACCATGCTGCGCGTGATTGACTCCTACGTAGTGACCGCCACAACCAGCGGCACCGTAAACTGGACCCAGGCAAACGCCGGCATCGCCACCATGATCAGCAATTTCGCCACCGCCGGCCTGCTCAAGCTCCCAGCAACAGTCACCACAGCCCAAGCCATCCAGTTCGCCCAATCCCTAGCGCAAGTCACTTACACCTACAGAACCGCCACAGCCCGTACGTCGCTGTAGCGAGGCGCGTTGGCTGGTAGCTTACTGTGAATGGCGATTACCGGAGAAGAATCGTGGCCCTGTTGCGGGCCGACCGATTACAGGCGCTGCCGGTGGCTCGCACGTTGAACACGAGAGCTAGGAAGTTCACCGCAGATGCGCCAATCACTGTGTCGTGAAGAGCATCGGGTATTTCCTGTAGGTTGTTGATTCGTTTGACCCTCCCCTGTGCGTGTGCTACGGTGTTTGCGGGCCTGTTTTCAAAACTTTTTCCTGGGGGAAAACAATTTCTGTTCTGGCGCAGTTAGTTTTTTCCAGCCAGCTCGAAACGCTGATCACACAAACGGGTTGGGTGGCGCGCGTTGTGCTGTGCATCCTACTAGTCCTCTCGGTTTTCTCGTGGGCTATCATTTTTCAAAAATCCCGGACTCTCGGGCAAATCGAATCACAAACCAAGAAATTTCTGGAGATGTTCCGCGCAGGCCGCGGCCTTCCTGACCCAGCCACGCTGCGGATGGGCGCCGGCGGCACTCCTCTGGCGCACGTATATCAGGCCGGCTATCGCGAACTGGAAGCGCAACTCGGCTCGCGCGAGCGACGGCCAATTGCTCCGGGCGTTGCCGAGGGCGGCACGGCCGTAGCCAGCGCGCCGCGCGTGAAAAATGCCAACGCGGTCGGCGTCCAGATGCAAGTCGCGGCGGGCGACGAAGTGCGCAAGCTGGAAAAATGGATGTCCTGGCTTGCAACCACCGGCTCCGTTTCGCCGTTCATCGGATTGTTCGGCACGGTGTGGGGCGTGATGGACGCGTTCGCTGGACTCGGCGATGCCGGCTCGGCAAGTTTGCGCGCAGTTGCGCCCGGAATCGCCGAAGCGCTGATCACCACAGCCGCGGGATTATTCGCAGCCATACCCGCGGTGATCGCCTACAACTATTACCTCGGCGGCATTCGCGGCATCGCGGCGCGCATGGATAGTTTTGCGGCGGAATTCGTCGCGAAGATTGAAACAATTTACAGCTCGTAGCAGCGGTGACTGCGCGACGAAGGAAAAGCAGATCCCCCTCCCGCTTTCGCGGGATCGGGATGACAGGTTCTAATTTTTGGCCTTGGACTGACAGAAAACGATGCCACAGATACAGCGCGAAACCGGGTCGTCACTTTCGGAAATCAACATGGTTCCGTTCATTGACGTGGTCCTCGTCCTGCTGATCATTTTCATGATCACCGCGCCGATTCTGCAGTCCGGAATCGAAGTGGACGTCCCCAAAACCAAAACCGTGAAAGAGCTCACTCAGGTGCGCATGGTCATCACCATCGACAAAGCCCAGCGCGTCTATCTGAACGACCAGCCCGTTAACATCCACGATCTCGGCTCGCAATTACTTTCGCAGATGAAGGACCCGGCGCATCAGGCGGTGTATGTCCGCTGCGACGAGTCCGTGCCGTTCGGCAGCTGGGCCACCGTGGTGGACGCCCTGCGCCAATCCGGCATACAAAACATCAGCGTCGTCACCCAGCCGCTCACCGAGCGTTCACAAATTCAACAATGACATGGCCGCCCTCGCCGCAAATCCGCGCTCAGACAATTTAACCGGCCCGCTGTCGGCTTCACTCGTGCTGCACGCTGGACTCGTGGTGCTCTTCATCGGCTCTGCAATCTACAGCCATCAGGGCGATTCCTGGGGCGGCCCGGGCGGCGCGGTCACGGTCGGCGTCGTCGGAAGTTTGCCCGCGGTTCCCATGCCGCGGCCCGAAGTGGAAACGCCCAGCCGCGTCGTGGACGAATCCAAAGGTCTGTACAAGGCTGAACCGGAGCCTAAGCCCGTCCCCCCGCCGGACGCGACGCCAATTCCGAAGTTCGAAAAAAATAAACCGCCGAAGTATGTGACTCGCCCGTCGAAAGTTCTCGAAAATCCCGCGCCTCCTCCGCCGAACGCAGTTCCCTACGGTGGCGGCGGCACTCCCACAGTTCCTTACAGCTCCTTCGCGATAGGCGCAGGCTCTAGCACCCAAGCCGGGATGGGCTTCGAAGGCCCCGGCGCGGGAAATTTCGGCGCGCGTTTTTCCTGGTACGTCGAAGCCGTACAGCGCAAGATCAGCAGCACGTGGCTGCAATCCACGGTGGATCCCAGCGTGCAGTTCGCCCCGCGCGTCGTCGCCACGTTCGACATTCTGCGCGACGGCACGGTAACCAATATTCAAGTAACCAAATCGAGTGGCAATGCTTCGGTGGATTCTTCGGCAGTGCGCGCCATTCGCGACGCCAGCCCCATGCAGCAGTTGCCGCCCGCATATTCCGGCTCGAAAGTAAGCGTCGAATTTTGGTTTGATTTCAAAAGGTGAGAGAGCGCAAGCAACAGACACGCAGTCGCGGAAAAATGGCGGCAAGCTGGCGCGCTACAAAACGAATATGACGAAAAAACTAGCAATCATCGCAACACTATTTATGGCGGCGCTGCTTCTCTGCGCCGGCACCGCCTCCGCGCAAGACTGGTTCAAGACCGGCACAGGCCTCGGCGTCAGCAAAGCCCGAGTCGGCGTCCCGGAGTTCGCCCTTCGCCAACCCGTATCGCCTGCGCTCGAAAAAACTTTTCATGATGTCCTCTGGTCCGACTTGGAATACTGCGGCGTCCTAGAGCTCGTCAGCCCCAGCTTCTATCCTCCGCAAATGCCCAGCCAGCCCAGCGAAGTGCAATTTGGCCAGTGGGCGGCGGCCCCGGCCAATGTGTACATGCTGGCCTACGGCAATCTATCCGGCGACGCAACAAATCTAGCCGCTGCAGGATACCTGTCCGACGTCCACAATCCGCAAGCGCCCATCGCGCTGCAAAAAATCTATCGTGGCCCTGCGACCGATGCCGGCGCGCGCAAGCTCGCCCACCAGTTCGCGGACGATATCGTCGCGCTCCTCAGCGGCGGCTCGCTCGGGATCGCACAAACGCAGATCGCCTACGTCAGCACCCGCAGCGGCAATAAGGAAATCTGGGCGATGGATTACGACGGCCAGAATCAGCACCAGCTCACGCACATCAAATCCATTTCGCTCACGCCACGCTGGGCGCCCAACGCCGATCGCATAGCCTTCACCTGCTACGTGCCCTTCCGCGGCATCACTTCGCCGCAGATTTGCCTCTACTCCACGATTTCCGACCGCCTGATCTCCTTCCCGCGTTACCGCGGCTCCAATAGCTCGCCGGCATGGTCGCCGGACGGCAATCAAATCGCCTTCATGTCCAGCCAGAACGGCGACCCGGAAATTTATCTCTCCGATGCGAGTGGCGGCGGCCTGAAACGCATCACCTTCGCCGCTGGCGTCAGCACTTCTCCCGCATGGAATCCGAAAACCGGCAAGCAAATCGTTTTCGTCAGCGATCGCGGCGGCGAACCCGTCCTGTATCTCGCGAATTCCGACGGCACCGACGTGCAAAAACTTGACATGCCGGACATGGGCTACGTCGTGGACCCCTCATGGTCACCAAATGGACAATTGCTCGCATTTAGCTGGCGACGTCCGAGCGGTAATTTCGATATCTATATCATGGACATTGTGTCCCGGCAGCTCGTGGAACTGACTCGCGACCAAGGTCGCAACGAGCGGCCCAGCTGGGCGCCCGACGGACGTCACCTTGTTTTCGAATCCACGCGCACCGGCACACGGCACATTTGGTCCATGCTGGCCGATGGCAGCTCGCCGCGACAATTGACGTATCAAGGCCAGAACGAATCGCCCAACTGGTCGCCGAAATAAATGTTGCTGAATGGCGCGTGCGTCTGGCGCGATTTCGTCCAGTTCGGTGGCGCGGCGAATTTTTTGAGGCCCTGTAACACTATAGAAAGGTAACAGCACTCAATATCCCGGCAGTTTCCGCAAGGAAACCCGGAATTCGCGGAAGGAGGAAATTTATGCAGGCGGGTAATATTCGGAAGTTCACGCTCTTGCTGGGAGTGGCTACGATTTTTGCATTCGTGGGCGGTTGCAAAAAACAGGTGGCCACCGCGCCGCCGACGCATGCCGCGCCCGCACCAGCGGCGCAGCCGACGGTGACGCTCTCCGCGTCTCCTTCGACAATCAATAGCGGCGATTCCACAACTCTTTCGTGGACTTCCACCGACGCCACCGACGCGGATATCGAGCCGGGCGTTGGCAAAGTTGCGGTGCAAGGCTCGACACCGGTGAATCCCACCAGCTCAACAACTTTCACCATCACCGCCACTGGTCCGGGCGGCACCGCCACTGCTACCACGCGCGTCACAGTCAGCGCAGGCGCTCCCGGAGTTGCTCCCTCCAGCAATCAAAGCATGAGCGAACTCTTCGAACAGAACGTGAAAGACGCTTTCTTTGATTTCAACAAAGCGGACATTCGCCCCGACGCCCGCGACGCCCTCGCCAAAACCGCGGAATTCCTGCGCTCTTATCCGCAAGTCCGCGTGACCATCGAAGGCCATTGCGACGAGCGCGGTTCCACCGAATACAATATCGGCTTGGGCGAACGGCGCGCGCAAGCGGCGAAGAATTATTTGATTTCGCTGGGCATCGGCGCCAATCGCATGGACACCGTCAGCTGGGGCAAGGAGCGTCCCTTCTGCAACGAGCACACCGAGGAATGCTGGCAGCAGAATCGCCGCGGGCACTTCGTAGCGGCGCAGTAGTCAGTTGCTGTAAGTTTTGCGATCATGTGGGGGCGGGTGATGCGCGCATCGTCGTTCGACGCGTCATTCGCTGCAAATGTCGGCGCGCTCCCTGCCCGCCCCCGCAAATTAGGATGTTCAGCGGTGATGGCGTGAGCTGGCGCCGCTCCCAGTTCTTTTCGCTCGGTCGAATTCAGTCCAGGAGGCAAGCATGCGCGCACGATCGGTAGTGCTCGCGGTTGCGGCGTTAGTGGTCGGTGTGGTTTTGGGATCGATGCTAAATCCCCAGCCCACCGGCGCCGTGTCGAAGGAAATCATCCAGCTGCAGGAAGACGTTTCCCAGCTGCTGCAAGGCCAGCAAACCATGCGCAGTACGATTGACGCAAATAACGCGTCCATGCGCACCCTGCTGCAGCAATCGCTGGATTCGGTGAACGCGCTGAATCAGCAAATGGCCACGCTGCAGAAAAACGTCCAGGAAGCCACGGCCAACAGCGGTTCCAGAATTGACACCATGTCCACGCAGACGCAAGGCATCTCCGACAATCTGCAGGACGTCCAGGCGCGCGTCGGAAAAGTTGCTGCGCAAATCAACGACATGCAAAGCACCCTGCAAAGCATTGACGGCCGAATCGCCGGCGGTTCCTCGCCCAGCATCGCTCCTGCGGGCGGCGCGCCGAGCGGCGGACCGGGCGCACCTCCTTCAGCGGGTGACCCAGGCGCACCTCCCCCTGGCGGCACGTCTTCCCTGCCCCGCGCTTCTTCCGACAACTTGTATCAGAACGCCCTGCGCGATTTCACCACCGGAAAATACGATTTGGCGCGCCAGGAATTTGGCGACTACGTCCTGCATTTTCCTTCCACCGACCTCGCCTCGAACGCGCAATTCTACCTGGGCGAAATTTCCTACGCGCAGGGAGACTTCAAGGACGCCATCGCGCAATACAACCTGGTCCTCGCGAATTATCCCCAAAGCTACAAACTCGGCGCAGCTCTGCTGAAAAAGGGTTTCGCCGAACTGGAACTGGGCATGAAAGCCACCGGCTCCAAGGACCTCCGCGAAGTCGAACGCCGCTTCCCCAGCTCCGACGAAGCCCGTCGCGCCCAAGCCAAACTAAGAGAAATCGGCGCAACCGCGAGTCCAGCACGTTCCTCCGCGCCACACTAAGCACCTGAAACGGCTGCAAATCCAAAGATACTCGGTAGGGGCGCTGCTTGCTGCACCCCAGCTTGTCAAGCTTTAAGCCCAGGCACATCCTGTTTCAGGTCGGATTTTCGCTGCTCATACCTTGTCGCACTCACATATTCGCGCCGTTACGCCCGCAACTCGTCCGCCTGCCAATTCTGAATCATCTGCTTGATCGTCTTACGGTCCTGCAAATTCTCGGCCAACACCTTCCCAGCCAACCCTGGCAACTCCGCATCACTGGCGAATCGCAACGCTACCAACTGGTTTACCGTGAATTCCGGAATCCTCGGTCGCAAATTCGCCGGCAGCAGCCCTTGCAGCCGCAGCTGCATTTCCAGCCGGATCAGCCGGTCCTGCACCGCCAACGCAAACATCCGGCCGTACAGCGCCGCCAGCAGCAGCGCGATCGCCACGATCAGCGCCACGACCACATTCGCCGACGGAGCGTGTATCACGCAATAAATGGCCCAGCCAACGTTAAGCAACAGCACCGGCAAAACAAAAAAATGAAATACCGGCACAAACTTCACATGATTCTTAAAACTCTGGCCCATGTAATCCTCTCCTGAACGCAACGATTTGCGAACGCGACTGGATTCTAGCAAACTTTGCTCGCGCCCGGTTCGCCGCTGCCGAATCAACCTACGTCGAATGGCCAAATCGCCAGACGTTCCCTCGCGGCGCAGTTTTTCGCGCTGCGCCGTGCCACTTCAGCTATACTCGGGCCTTCAGGGAAATCCTTTCAAAACAGGCAGGAAACCAAATGTCAGTCAACAAAGTGATTCTCGTCGGGCGCCTCGGTCGCGATCCAGAAACCCGCTTTACCGGTGGCGGCCAAGCCGTCGCCAATTTTTCGCTGGCGACGGACGAAACATACAAAGACAAGAACGGCGAGCGCCAGAAGCGCACCGAATGGCACAAGATCACCGTCTGGGGGAAGCAGGCTGAAATTGCCCAGCAATATCTGAAGAAGGGTTCGCTGGTGTACGTCGAAGGCCGCATCCAAACGCGCGAATGGCAGGATAAGGAAGGCCAGAAGCGCACCAGTTACGACATCGTCGCCAACAATTTTCGTATGCTCGGCGGCCGCGCCGATGGCGCCGCAGCCGGAGCGAGTGCGGGCGCATCATCGCACAGCGGCGGTTTCGGAGGCGGAGGCCGTTCCGCGGATCCCGATATGGAAGGCGGTCCGGCGGGAGATGAACACTCAAGCCACGGCCCAGAAATTTCCGACGAAGACATTCCGTTCTAGCCGGCTCACACAAGACCAGCGAACCAGCACGCACACCAACCGCGACACGCTCGCGCTGCGGTCGCAGTCTACTTCTTCGGCCGCGAATTGGCGTACGCTGAAATCGAAATCAGGTACTGCGCCTCGTCCGCATCGACTGGCGCAAAATCCGAATAACTAGCGCCGCGATCCGCCCCATAAATCGCGTGCACCCTGAAGTAGTAAGTCTCTCCCGCTTCCGCCGTAAAGCTCAGCAGTGCGATCGGCTTCGTGGAAATGCCAATCTCCGGCTGCCGGTCTGCGCACAGATGATGCTGTCCCGCGTCCACAGAAAAGAAAAAATAGGAATCTCCGTTGTTCGCGCCGATCCAGGAACCGTCCAGTCCCACCCTCGTCGTCACATCGCACTTCAGGCAGTCGGGATGATCCTCATCCTGAATCACGTACACCAACGCCTTGCCCGCTTCCGCCTGCGCCACATGCTCGCCGTTGTCCTTCTTGATGTCGAAATGCACGTCGCTCTGTCCGCAGGCAGATTGGGGGTTCGCCACTGCCACCGCACTAACCGCGAACAGGGAAAAAACGAAAAGGAAGACTACAAAGAAGGATTTCATCTTGCCTCCCGGGCGGGAGAACAGCCGCGCAGCAGACGCTCGCGGCCAGAAAACAGCGCGCGAATCGCTCAATGCTTCGGGTTCTCCGCCTCGTCTTTCTTGCGCTGCTCATCCAGGCGGTGCATGAACGCTTCGAACTTCGGCAGTTGCTCCGGCGTCAGAATCGCGCGAATCCGCGCACGCCCTTGTTGCCGCAGTTCCTCGCGCTGTGCATTCGCCGGCACATAGGCGGCGCTGATTTTCGCCCGCGTGTCGTCCACGATCGCGCCCAGTTGCTGCTGCTGGTCGGGAGTGAGTTGTAGTTCGCGCGTCAGGTTGTTCACCAGCTGGTCGCGCGTCGGCGAACCGAGCGGATTTTGCCGGCCCCACACGCGTTCGCCCCACAGGTGATTCCCCAGGCCGCCGAGCAGTGCGCCCAGCACGAAAACCACTAGCACCAGGAGTGCCGCTTCGCGCCGTGTCTTATTGTTTTCCATGACTCGTATCCGCCATCATTAATAGAACGTCATCGCGATTCGCCGGCAGCGACGGCCGCTCCGGCACGATCTCCGGCATGCGATTTTCCGCCATCACCGACTGATCCGATACGAATTGGCTGTGGCGCCCCAGATCAAACGACACCAGCAGCACCAGCGCGAAAGCCGCCGTAGCCGCAAAGCGCCACGCCACCGAAACCACCGGGCGCCAAATGGATTTGCCTTCGCTCGAAAGCAGCTCCTGGCGAATACGCGCCATCACAATCCGGCTGAATCCCGCACCCGGATCGGCCGTCGGTTCCGCAATCGCCAGCAAACGCGCGCTGACGGCCGCGTGTTCCAGCGCCGCGCGGCATCCCGCGCAAGTCACCAAATGGTCGGCAAGCATCGTCGCTTCCGGCCCGCGCAGCGTGCCCTGCAACTGGTCTTCCAGCGCCGCTTCGTACCTTGGACAAGCACGTAACTACTTTCCGCGTTCCTGTTTTCTGAATTCATGCTCATTCTCCCTATCCTTCCTTACCTTCCGTCTGCTGCTCCGGCTTGGAATGGAGGCGACGCCGATACACGTCCATTAAACGAGCACGAGCCCTGAACAGTCGCACCTTCACAGTATTCACGTTGAGGTCGAGAATTTCTGCCAGCTCCTGTACCGAAAATCCTTCCACTTCCTTCAGCACCAGCAACTCCCGGTCCTGCTGCGGCAATTTCTCCATCATGCGCTCCAGCAAATCGCGCGCTTCCGCCCGGTCGCTCGAGCTTGTCGCTGGCTGGTCGGCCGAAACCACTCCGTCCAGCCGCGAAACTTGTTCCTCCGAAAGGTCCGCCTCGTACACCAGCGGGCGCACTTTCTTCTTGCGCAGATAATCCCAGCACTCGTTCACCGATATCTTATACAGCCAGGTCGAAAAGGCGGCGCGCTGGTCAAATCGCTTGAGCGAAACAAATACCTTCAGAAATACCTGCTGCACCACATCTTCCACGTCTTCGCGCCGGCGTAGAATCCCGCTTACCAGCCCGAACACACGTTGCTGGTGCCTCCGGATCAGCTCTTCAAAAGCAGCCTCTTCGCCGCTCTGGGCCCGCCGGACCAGTTGCCTTTCTTCTTCGCCTTTCTCTCGCCGGCTCACCGGGAGCGATAGCGCCGAAGCAGTGGCTGCCATATTCTTTGGGACGTTAGGCACGCGATTCTGGTTACACCCGTAATTTTACGGCTCCCGCGAAATTCGGTTGTTGCGGGGGATAGCTTATCATGTGACAATACCGCACATGATAATTGGAGAACGCATCCGTCTGCTCCGTGAAACAAAGAAACTTTCCCAAGGCGACATCGAGAAGCGCACCGGTCTTCTCCGCTGTTACATTTCGCGCGTCGAAAACGGCCACACCGTTCCGGCGATCGAAACGCTGGAAAAGTTGGCGCGGGCCATGGAAGTCCCGCTCTACCAGCTTTTCTACGACGGCGAAGAACCGCCCGTGCTGCCGAATCTTCCCAAAAGGAAGTCGGCGGACGATATCGCGTGGGGAAGCCGTGGGAAAGATGCCCGGGCCCTCGGACGCTTTCGTCGCTTGCTTGGCCGTATTGACGAAGGCGATCGTCGCTTGCTGATGTACATGGCCCAGAAAATGGCTAACCGCTAAGAATCTGTTGTCCGGATTTCTTTAGCGGCGCCTGGCTCTATTCCCATTCGATGGTGCTTGGCGGTTTCGAGCTGATGTCGTAAACGACCCGGTTCACCCCGGGAACTTCGTTCACGATGCGCACCGAAATGCTCTCGAGCACTTCGCGCGGCAGTCTGGTCCAATCCGCGGTCATCGCGTCCAGCGAGTCTACGACGCGTACAGCAATTGTGTATCCGTACGTCCGGCCGTCCCCCATCACCCCCACGCTCTGCACCGGCAACAGCACCGCAAACGCCTGCCACACCTTTTCGTACAGCCCTGCTCGCCGGATTTCTTCCACCACCACCGCATCCGCAGCGCGCAACGTCGCCAGTTTCTCTCTAGTGATCGCTCCCAGCAACCGCACCGCCAGCCCCGGCCCCGGGAACGGATGCTTCACGAGAATCTCTTCTGGCAGGCCCAATTCGCGGCCAATTTGGCGCACTTCGTCCTTGAATAAATCCCGCAACGGCTCAATCAGGCCGAACGGCATGTCCGCCGGCAACCCGCCAACGTTGTGATGCGATTTGATCACCGCGGACGGGCCCTTCACGGACACGGATTCAATCACGTCCGGATAGAGCGTTCCCTGCACCAGGAATTTCACCGGCGGGCCATCGGTGTTTGCCAGCAATTTGCGTTGCTCTTCCACAAACACGGAAATGAATTCGTTTCCGATGATTTTGCGCTTCTGCTCCGGGTCGGTCACGCCCGCCAGCTTGCCCAGAAATCGCTCCGAAGCATCCACGCCGATCACCGTGAATCCCATGCGATCCCGCAACAGCTCCAGCGTCTCGCGATATTCGTTGCCGCGCAGCAGCCCCGTGTCCACAAACACATTGATGAGTCGGTCGCCCATCGCGCGATGCACCAGCGCCGCGGCCACCGCGGAATCCACTCCTCCGCTAAGCGCACAGATTGCGCGCGCTCCTTCCGCTTGTTTGCGAATCGCGTCCACGGTAGCGGCAATGAATCCCGCGCGATTCCAGTTCTTCTTCGCGTCGCAAATCGCGAAAATGAAATTCTGCAGGATCTCCGTGCCGCGGTCGGTGTGATTTACTTCCGGATGAAATTCCACGCCATAGATTCGCTTTTCCAGGTGCTCCACAGCCGCGATAGCGTTGTCCGTCCGCCCGGTGATGGCAAATCCTGCCGGAACCTCGATCACGTGGTCGCCATGGCTGTTCCAGATTTTCAGGTGGTCGGGAATGTCGGTGAATAACTTAGAAGCGCCGGCAATGTCCAACTGCGCCGGTCCGTACTCGCGCCGCGCAGCCGGCGCGACTTTACCACCTAGTGAATAGGTCAGCCACTGCATGCCGTAGCAGATGCCCAGCACCGGCACGCCCAGCTGCAGCACGTTGGGATCGCATACCGGCGCGTCCTTGTCATAGACGGAACTAGGCCCGCCGGACAAAACGATCCCCACAGGTTCCAGCCCTCGGATTTCCTCCAGCTTGGCAGTGCAAGGCAAAATCGTGGAGAACACCTGCTGCTCGCGAATTCGCCGCGCGATCAGCTGCGTGTACTGCCCGCCGAAATCCAGCACCACAATTCCCTGTCGCGTGCTCACCGTGACACCGCCGCTGTCTCGTGTCGCCATCGTCTTCGCCCCGCTCATAGTGTATCGCTCCCGTGATGAGGAACCGACGGCTGCCCACCACTCGCACGCGCACGCCAGTAATTCGCTTTTAGCCGAGAGAATTCAACAGCATTGAAAAGAATTTCACAATCGCAAGAGCTTCCACGCGCCTTCATCACATTGAATATGTCGGCCCTATCCGATTCGTCAAATCCTCGCTCGGACAAAATGGCCTCAGAATTTGCGTAGTTCGCCTGGCACACTCCCGGTGCTTGCGAAGCGTCCCGCGGACAAAGCACATCGTCAAGTGCTTCGAAAAATCCCGACGTCGTTAGGCTTTTCATGACGTCCGGCGTGATCGAGTTGATGAATTTCTTTTCTTGTTCAGCGTCGTTCATCATCGCAAAACAATATTTACCAGCTTTCTGGGCACAACAATGGTTTTTGTGATTTCCTTGCCGGCGATCAGAACCGCGATGCGCGGATCTGTGAGCGCGCGATTCAAAGTTTCCTCTTCGCTCAAATCGTCTTCCACCAGAATCTTCCCGCGCAGCCTTCCATTAATCTGAATAATCACCTCGAACTGCTCTTCACGCGCCAGTTCCTCGCGATAAGCCGGCCACTTTTCGCGCGCCAGGCTCGTCTGGTGACCCAGCATCTGCCACAACTCCTCAGCGATGTGCGGCGCCATTGGCGAAAGCATCAGTAACAACGCTTCCAGAACGCGCTTCAGAATCATCGGGCTTAGCTCGACGTCGAGCGGCTCCTGCTCGTGAATTGTGTTCACGAGCGTCATGAGTAGCGAGACGGAAGTGTTGAAGTGCCAGCGTACTTCGAAATCGTTGGTGATGCGTTTCAGCGTCTGATGCGCCTTGCGCACCAGAAGCTTTTCCTTGGCTGTGGCATTGCTAAGATCCGTCTGCTGCGTGAAATCCGTCTGAATCCCGCGCAGACGTTCAGCGTGGTCCGTCACCAGTCTGTAGACCTTTTTCAGGAACCGCGCGGAGCCTTCGATCGCTTCTTCGCTCCACTCCAAATCTTTTTCCGGCGGCGCCGCAAAAAGCGTGTACAAACGCCCCGTATCGCACCCATATTTTTCGGCCATCTCAATCGCGCCCACCACATTGCCGCGCGATTTAGACATGGCCACGCCGCCCTTCTGCACCATCCCTTGCGTAAAGAGCCGCGTAATCGGCTCGTTGTGGTTCACCAGTCCAATGTCGCGCATCACCTTGCAGAAAAAACGCGAATACAGCAGATGCAAAATCGCGTGCGTGATTCCGCCCACGTACTGGTCAATCGGAAACCAGTAACGCACTTTTTCCTTATCGAATGGCGCCGTGCTGTTGCGCGGATCGGTGTAACGATAGAAATACCACGAAGAATCAACGAACGTGTCCATCGTATCCGTCTCGCGCCGCGCTGGGCCGCCGCACTTCGGACAAGTCGTGTTAACAAATTCCGGCGAACCGGCCAAGGGAGACTGCCCCTGCCCCGTAAGCGTCACATCTTCCGGCAGACGCACCGGCAACTGATCGTCCGGCACCGGCACAATTCCATCTTTATCGCAGTACACGATCGGAATCGGCGTGCCCCAATAACGCTGCCGCGAAACGCCCCAATCTTTCAACCGGTAAGTAGTCTCGCCCGCGCCAAATCCTTTCGCCTGCGCGTCAGCAATCATTTTTTCTTGCGCCTGCTCGGTAGAAAGGCCGTCATACGGCCCCGAATCCACCACCCGTCCGTACTCAGTGAAAGCTTCGCTCATGCGGTCCAAACGCAGCGGCACCCCAGTCTTCGGCTGCACCACAATCTTCACAGGCAAATGATATTTTTCCGCGAATTCGTAATCGCGCTCGTCGTGCGCCGGAACGCACATCACCGCGCCGGTGCCGTATTCGGCCAATACGAAATTCGCCACCCAGATGGGAATCTGCGCACCTGAAAACGGATTCACCGCAAATCGGCCGGTGAAAAATCCCTCTTTTTCCGCCAACGCAATATCCGCCGCGCGCGAACTCTTCTGCCGCATCGCCTTCAGTTGCGCGTTCAGCGCACCTTGCCCCGGAACGCCGTTAAGAAGTTCGTCGAGCTTCGGATGCCCTGCGGAAATCACCAGCGCTGAAGCGCCATAAATCGTATCAATGCGCGTGGTGAACACCTCCAGCGCCACGCCCTCCATCTGCGCCACGGCAAATTTCACCCGCGCTCCCTGCGATTTCCCAATCCAATTCCGCTGCATTGCCAGCACGCGCTCCGGCCAGCCATCCTCCAGCAGCTTCATGTCCTCCAGCAACTCATCTGAATACTGCGTGATGCGGAAAAACCACTGTTCCAGCTCGCGCACTTCCACCAGCGTCGTCTCGTGCCGCCAACAATACCCGTCAATCACCTGCTCGTTGGCCAGCACTGTCGCGCATTCCGGACACCAATTCACTTTGCTCTTTTTCCGGTACGCGATGCCTTTCTCGTACATGCGCAGGAAAAACCACTGATTCCAGCGGTAATATTCCTGCTCGCAAGTGGAAATTTCCCGCCGCCAGTCGTAACTGAATCCGAACCGCCGCATCACCAAACGAAATTCCGCAATATTGCCGCTGGTCCATTCCCGCGGATGCGTGCCATTTTTTATCGCCGCGTTTTCCGCAGGCAATCCGAACGCGTCCCAACCCATCGGATGCAGCACATTGAATCCGCGCATGCGTTTATAGCGCGCCACCGCATCGCCGATGGTGTAGTTGCGCATGTGTCCCATGTGCATGGTACCGGAAGGATAAGGGAGCATTTCGAGCAGGTAGTATTTCGGGCGTGAGGCGTCGTTATCTACAGCGTTGAAGGCTTGTTGCTCTTCCCACACTTTCTGCCACTTTGCTTCGATTTGCGCGGGATCATAATTTGCATGTTTGTGGTCGGAATCGGCCAAGTTCACTTCCCTCGCGTGCGTGATTTCGATTTTGCTTTCTTCTTCGTTTTGAAAGTCGTCTTCGCGCGCCGCGATTTCCCCGCTTTCGGGGACTTGGCCCTCTTCGCGCCCGACGCCTTGCTTCGATGCGGCCGCGGCTTCATCCCCTCGCCCGTAGCCGTCACCACGCGCCCCAGCAGTTTCCACAGCGCCGCGACGTTGCGGCGATCATCCCCCGGCGCATCGATCGGCGTTTCCAGAATAAACGCGCGCGCGGCCAGCAGTGGGTGATTCAAAATTCGCCCAAAAGCTTCCAACCCAATCTTGCCCTTCCCAATATGTTCGTGCCGATCCACGCGCGAACCCACATGCGTCTTCGAATCGTTAACGTGCACCACGAACACGCGGTCCAGGCCCACCGTCCGATCCAGCGCCTGCAAAGTATGCTCCAGGCCCTCGGCTGTGCGCAGATCCCATCCCGCCGCAAACGTGTGCGCGGTATCAATGCAAATTCCCAATGGCAGATCCGGCGAAGAATCCAGAATCGCGCGTAGCTCTTCGAACCGCGAGCCAATCGAAGTTCCCTGCCCCGCCGTATTTTCCAGCAAAATCTTCAGGTCGCCCAGTTTCAGCCCGCGCGCCGCCTGCTTCAGTCCCTGCGCAATCGCTGCAACAGCCGCCAAAGGAGTGCTCTCGCGCCCGCTACCGGGATGCGCCACCAGATAATCCGCTCCCAAAGCAATCGCGCGCACCAACTCCTGATGAAACGCCTGCACCGATCGCGTACGCAACACCGGATTCGGAGAAGCCAGGTTAATCAGGTAATTATCATGGATGACCAACGGCCCCAGCCCGAGCTCTTTACGCCGCGCGCGGAAACGAGCAGCTTCGGCTTCCGCAATCCGCATCGCTCCACGGTTCCACATCCGCGGACTGGAAGAAAAAATCTGCAGAGCGTTGGCGCCCAGGCCGTGCGCGATCTCCAACGAGCTGCTGATATCACCTGCTATCGACGTGTGTATCCCGATGCGGATGCTGCCGTCTTTCCACGCGGGAATTTCAGGGGGCGGTGGTGCTTCCGGGCGGTACTCGTCGGCGGCGTCAAAGGCTAGTGTGCTGCTGTGGTTTTCTTCCGCCATTCCCTCTGGGTGTCCGGGTGCCCTACGAGTCGCAGTGCGGGCAACGCCTCAGGGCGCCACGCGCGCACATGCTGAATCACCCATTTTAGCGGAAAGCGCACGCTTCCGCAAACACTCATAAACGGAGGCCGCGGCAGCATTTGACGCCGCGACTCGAGAAATAATCCACGGCCTGCGCAAATTTCCCCTTGACAACCCATAACCGTATGGTTATGATTTCCGCCATGCAAGCCCAAGTCGCGCAAGCCACTACCAATCACGTTTTCGCTGCTCTCGCCGACCCCACCCGTCGCGCTATCTTCGAGCACCTCGCCCGCGACGGTGAGCAGAATGTCCGCGCCCTCACTGCCCGCGCCGGTGTATCGCAGCCCGCAGTCTCCAAACACCTGGGAATCCTGAAACACGCTCGGCTAGTGCGCGACCGCCGCGACGGCCGCGAGACCCACTACACCGCCCAGCCGCAAGCCTTGAAGCCGATGCTGGACTGGATGAGCATTTACGCCGCTTTCTGGCACGACCGTTTCGATCGCCTCGAATCTCTGCTGAAAAGGATGGACCAATGACCGAACCCGCAGCCTCACGCTCTCTCGTAATCGAACGCGAAATGCCGCACCCCCCGGAAAAAGTCTGGCGCGCGCTCACCCAAGGCCCGTTGATTGAAGAGTGGCTGATGAAGAATGACTTCCAGCCAGTCGTCGGCCACCAGTTCAGCTTCCGCTCAACGCCTGTGCCGGGCTGGGACGGAGTGATAGAAAGTGAAGTCATGGTGATCGAACCGAATTCAAAGCTCTCGTATAGCTGGGGCACGATGGGCACGATGAGCGTGGTCACCTGGACCTTGACGCCGACCAAGGCCGGCACGCACGTCCGCATGGAGCAAACCGGTTTCCGTTCGGAACAAGACGCCGCCTACAAGGGCGCGACCTACGGCTGGACCAAGTTCATCGGCAACATGGAGCGCGTTGTCGGAGGATTAGACTGAGAAGCGTTGGGCTCACGGGGGTTGGACTAAGGAGAGTTCGACCAAGGAGGATGGACTGACCATGAAAGCGAAACGCATTGCTTATTGGACGACTACCGTGCTCGTAGCGTTTTTTATGAGCGGGGGCGTGACGCAGATCCTACAATTTAAGGCCAACCCCCATGGCGTAGTGCCCCAGCTTGGCTATCCAATGTATTTCTTTGCCATCCTGGGATTTTGGAAAGTGCTCGGGGCCCTTGCCATACTCGTCCCGCGTTTCCCGCGGCTCAAGGAATGGGCCTACGCCGGCATCTTCTTCGACGTGACAGGCGCAGCCGCGTCGTGCGCTGCAGTTGGCGTTTACGGCGCTTACGGTTTTCACGTAATCGCGCCGCTCGTGATTGCCGGGCTTGCTGTGGCATCGTGGGCGCTGCGACCCCCAAGCCGCACCATCGGCATCCTCATACCAGCGACAAACGGCAGGACGGCATAAACACTCTGGAACCTTCAGGATGAGAACATGAAAAAGTCGAACGCAAGCCAAGGCCAGCCGGCGTCGGAACTCATTTCGAAAAGAGTCGCCGAACTCGCAGACTGGCGCGGGAAAACGCTCAGCCGAATGCGCAAGCTCATCAAGGCAGCAGACCCAGGCGTCGTCGAGGAGTGGAAGTGGGCGATTCCCGTTTGGTCCCACGACGGCATCATCTGCACCGGCGAATCCTACAAAAATGTGGTCAAACTCACCTTCGCGAAGGGCGCGTCCCTGAAGGATCCCGCTGGGCTCTTCAACTCCAGTCTCGAAGGAAACATACGTCGCGCGATAGACATCCACGAAGGAGAAGAAGTTGACGAGTCCGCCTTCCAGGCGCTCGTTCGCCAAGCCATCGCCCTCAACAGTTCCGCCAGGCCGAAACCCAAGACAAAATCTTCAACGAAAGCCAAGTCTTAAGCGATTCTGCCCAGCGCAACGCAGCAGCACGCGAAATCGCACATGGAACTCGCCGTCGCGCGCATGTATTATTCCGGCCGGGAGATTCGGATGACCAAGCCTCGTTTGGCCCTCTACATAATCGTTATTTCTCTGTTGCTAGCCGGCGCGCGAACTCTGCCTCTTGCCGCGGATCGCGCCGCAGTCCCCGCCCCGCAGGACGCTGTAGACAGCCAAGCCTTCCTACGATCGCACATGACACCCGCGGGCCCTGCCGCCAGCGCGTCCGCATCCGCAGTCGAAAAACTCCTCGCGCAAATGACCCTGAAAGAAAAAGTCGGCCAGATGACCCAGCTGACCATCGAGACCATTGTTGACGGCAAAGACCAAGACATCCGCATCAATCCCGAAAAGCTTCACAAAGCAATCGCCGAATACGGTGTCGGCTCAATGCTCAACGTCTACGATCAGGCTCTTCCCCTCGAGAAGTGGCACGAAATTCAGCGCACCATCCAAGCCGAAGCGAAAAACACACGCCTGCAAATCCCCGTGCTCTACGGCATCGATTCCATCCAC
>Ga0210390_10000484_pt1 | contig 43671 bp, 39 predicted proteins | sample IncBWH11OmetaG_FD_161050 | JGI IMG/M metagenome (GOLD analysis project Ga0210390, IMG submission 161050) | Forest soil microbial communities from Barre Woods Harvard Forest LTER site, Petersham, Massachusetts, United States - Inc-BW-H-11-O ... | reverse complement strand
CGCGGCGAGCCGGTCGTCGAGTTGAAACCGGTGCGACCAGCTCCGCGCCCGATCACCGAAGCCGACATCGAATGGCTCCCGGCGAACCTTGTTGGGCGGAAGATGCCCGAGATTGATGCGGGTCCGCTCGTCAGCGACATGCGGGACGAAGGCGAATAGTGAGCCTTTATCTCGACGCGAGTGTCCTTGTTGCCTTGTTCGTGATCGACCCGGCAAGCGCGCGCGCCGCGGGCTTTTTGGCATCCCATTCGGCAATTGTTCTCGTCAGCGATTTTGGCGCGGCGGAGTTCTCGTGGGCACTGGCGCGGCGGGTGCGGATGCACGACCTCACTCGCGAGGATGCGCTACTCGCGTTCGAGCACTTCGACACCTGGACGACTTGGGTCGCGGGCCGACCGGAGATTACGACAGCCGATATCGGGCGGCGGATCAAATTTTGCGACGCCTCGATGTCAACCTTCGCACGCCTGACGCGCTGCACATCACCATCGCCCAGCGGCTCAACGCAACACTCCTCACGTTCGATCGAAGCATGGCTGCTGCCGCCCGCGCGCTCGGCATGGCGGTCGTGACGCCCTAGGAGTCCGATCGAAACGCTTGGTTCCCAAGCGTTGCGTGAATCGGCCCACCAGTTAATAGGCTGGTGGTGCGATTCAGCCAACGGATCGAATCATCCGTTGGCATCGCACCACTAGCGGGTTGTCGGCTGCCTTTGAAATCAGCATTGTTGCTTTAGATTGGGACTTTTCAGCGAGCACCTGAGGCAATGAGGATCGACCAAGCCGTCAACATTGAAGACCTGCACTCTATGGCGAAGCGGCGGCTGCCGAAGATCGCGTTCGATTTCATCGAGGGCGGCCTCGAGGACGAGCGCGGCCTCGACACCAACACTTCTGCGTTCCACAAGCATCAGCTGCTGCCGCGTTACCTCGTCGACGTCTCGAAGCGCGACCAGACCGCGTGCTTGTTCGGCCATACCTATGCGAGCCCGTTCGGCATTTCGCCGACCGGCGGCGCCGGCCTGTTTCGGCGCGGCGCCGACCTGATGCTGGCCGAGGCCGCGGCCAAGGCGAACATCCCCTACATCATGTCGGGCGCCAGCAACGACTCGATCGAGGCGGCGGCCAGGATCGCGCCAAACCATGCCTGGTACCAGCTTTACGCGGCGCGCGAGGCCGGGGTGCGCGAGGACATGATCCGCCGCACCGCCGACGCCGGGATGGGCTCCCTGGTGCTGACCGTCGACGTGCCGGTCAGCTCCAAACGCGAGCGTAATATCAGGAACGGTTTCGCGAATATTCGCGGCGGCCTGTTCCAGGCCTTGAGCCTGAAGCCGTCGATACTGGCCGAGGCGCTGACCCATCCCGGCTGGATCATCGAATATCTGCGCCACGGCGGCGGCACCCTGATGCTGCAGAACTGGCGGCCCTACGCGCCGAACGGCGCCGACGCCGAGCAGGTCTACAATTTCGCGCGCTCATTGCAACCCTACAACGCGCAGACCTGGCGCGACCTCGAACGTTATCGGGGGCTGTTTCCGCGCAACCTTGTGGTCAAGGGGATCATGAGCCCGGCCGACGCATTGCGCTGCGCCGAGATCGGGTGCGACGGGATCATCGTTTCGAACCATGGCGGCCGCCAACTCGACCAGGCGCCGGGCTCGCTCGACGTGTTGCCGGCGGTCAAGGAGGCGGTCGGCGACAAGCTGACGGTCATGCTCGACAGCGGCATCCGGCGCGGCGCCGACATTCTGATCGCGCTCTGCCTCGGCGCCGAATTCGTGTTTATGGGCCGGCCCACCCTTTACGGCGCGGCCGCCGGCGGCATTCCAGGCGTCGAGAAGGCGGTGTCGATCCTGCGCGGGGAGGTCGACCTCGTCATGGGCCAAATCGGCTGCCCGAGCCTCGGCGAGCTCGGCCCCGACTTCCTGTGGCGCGAAGAATGGCCGCAAAACCGCTGAGGCCTCGCAGGCGGCGTGCGAGCGAACCCCGACACAACCGCTTCTCGCCGCGAATGGGCCGGCCCTTCGGGTAAACTTCGCGAAATTTCGGCTTTCTCTCGCGCTTTCTTCGTTACGCTGAGCCTCCCTGCTGCTCAACTCGTTTGGTGACCGGCTGTGCCGGCACGGCTGGACGATCGAGGGAGAGGAGCGGACAAATGCGGATCGAAGCGACATTATCGGGTGCGCGGCCAATGGCGGGGTTGTCGCGACGGGATGCTATGAGCGCGCTCGCCCTTCTTTTCGCCGGCCCGGCCCTGGCCGCGACCGGGCGGCACGCAGCCGCGGAGGAGGTTTCACTGGCGATCAAGGGCTATGACCCGGTCGCCTACTTCACCGACGGCAAGCCGGTGCGCGGACTGCCCGAATTCGAATACCAATGGGACGATTACCGCTGGCGGTTTGCGAGCGCCGCGCACCGCGACATGTTCAAGGCCGATCCGGTGCATTACGCGCCGCAATTCGGCAATTACTGCGCGATGGCGCTCGCTAAAGGCAAAATCGTCGTGGCGAACCCTGAGAACTGGTTGATCAGCGACGGCAAGCTCTATGTGTTCGGAGATCCGGCGCCCAAAGGACCGGCCCTGTTCCAGCAAGACCTCGCCGCGAACATTGACAAGGCCATCCGCAACCGGCCGATCCTCCCCAAGCAATAAAAGGCGCGCGGAGAGCCCGCGTGAGAAAGACCATGAAAACGCGATCATCCGCGGAATTGCGAGTCGTCGCTCTGCTGCTCGCGCTCGGAATGGCAGGGCTGCTGACAACGCCGCCAGCAATCGGACAAGAAAAATTTGTCGTGAAGCCGCTGGCCGAGAAGAAACTCGCGCAGCTGCCAGCCGGGCCGCTCTACTGGCGGATCGAGAACTTCGCCACGCTCGCGCAGGCGCAGGCCGCGGCCGACTCGACCTCGCTTGCCGCCGAGGCCGACGGCAAGGCGTGGCTCTTCACGCTGGGGGCCAAGGGCGGCGCGACCGCCGGCGGGCACGAGGTGGCCGAAATCGGACCGATCCCGAGGATCGCGGCAGCGAGTTATCTGCTGCGCGTCAACCGCGCAACCGGAGGTCCGGGCGCCAAGACGCCGGTGCACAGCCATCCTGGCTCAGAAACCTTTTACGTCCTCAGCGGCCGGTTGGGGGAAAAGACCCCGCGCGGCGTAATGCAGGTCGAGGCCGGCCAGGCGATGCCGGGACAGGCCCTCGGCACGCCAATGGAAGCCCTCGGCAGCGGCCCGAATGCCCTGGATGCACTGGTCATGTTTGTCGTGGACGCGACCCGGCCGTTCTCTTCGCCAGAAAAATTCGAATAAGGGGGCAGCGCGTCCGTCACCCGGCCGAAGCTGCCGGGCTCGACAAAAGGCCAGCCTTGCGCAGCCCCTCGCGCAGATTTTCGAGATCGGCCGGGCCGAGGAACTTGCTGCCGAAGTGCTGCGGATCGAAGGTCGGATCGCTTCGGTGGATCTCGGCTGCGATCCGGGCAGCATCTTCTGCACGGCCGGCCTCGGCATAGGCGGCGGCGAGGACAACGCGGCTGAAGTTCGCGCCGGCCGTTTCGCGCAGGTTGAGCCGAGCCTCTTCGATGGCGTCGCCGTATTGCCGCTTCAGGTAGTAGGCAAGACTCAGCGCAAAACGGTCGAGCGGGCCCAGATCGGGATCGAGCTGCCGGGCGGCCTCCAACGCCATGATCGCGTTGTCGGTCTGTCCCATCCACATCAACGCGTTGCCGCGCCCGGCGAGAGCATGGGCGTCGTTCGGGTTGATCGCAATCGCCCGGTCCATCTCGGCCAGAGCCTCGGCGTAGCGGTGATAAAAGATGGCAATCCGCCCGAGGACGACATGCGCGCGCACATCGGAATCGTCGATGTTGAGGGCCCTCGTCGCAGCCTCCGCGGCACGGCCGAGAAACTGCCCCGGCGCTTCCGCCCAACCCATCGACACCGCGACGTAATAGCTCTCGGCGAGCTCGGTATAAGCGGCAGCAAAGCTCGGGTCGAGCTCGATTGCGTGCCGCAGCAGCGCCCGCGCAGCCGCGATGCTCCCGCGCTCGGGGCGCTGCAAGGCCGGCCGGGCGCGCAACATCAGATCGTAGGCTTCGAGATTTTTAGGCGGCTTGGCAAAGACCCGCTGCTGCTCGGCCCGGGTCACCCGGATCGCAAAGCTCCCGGCGATTTCGGCCGCGATCTTATCCTGTAAGGAAAAGAGGTCGGCAGCGGATCCCTCGAGGCGGGCGGACCACAGCACCTGCCCACCCGCATCGATCAGCCGGGCATCCACCCGCACCCGATCGCCGCTGCGACGGACGCTCCCTTCCACCTGATACCGGACGGCAAGCGCGCGGGAGATGCCGGCGGGGCTTGCGGGCTTCCCCCGATAGGGCAAGACGGCGTTCCATGACATCACCGTCAGCTCGGAAAAGCGACCGAGGGCATCGATCAGGTCTTGCGTCAAGCCGTCTACCAAATAGGCACGCGTGGTGTCGTCGCTCAGATCGGCAAATGGCAGCACCGCGATCGTCGGCTTCTCGGCTGACGCGGCGAGCTCAGCCCCGGGGCGGGGGCCCAATCCGGAGAGCAGGAGCACCCGCGAGCCGCCGGCAAAACCGATCCAAATGAGGCCGAGCGCGAGCAAGGCCACGAGCCCGACGGTCGCCGGCTTGGCTGCGCCCCAACGCCGCATCGCGGAGACCGGCGGCGAGGGCTCGCAAGCCTCTTTCGGTGCTTCCTTCTCCTCCCGACTTTTGGTCGAATCCGACGCGTCATCAACCGCAGGCGCGAAAAGCGGCGACACGACGACTTCCAGGCGGTAGCCGCGGCGCGGAATCGTCCGGATCAGGCGCGGGCCGTCCTCTCCGAACGTCCGGCGCAGCTCGACGACACTCTGCACCAGCGCGTCGTCGGTGACCGCCAAACCCGGCCAGACGGCGGCAAAAAGCTCGTCTTTCGAAACCAGCCGACCACAATTTTCGAGAAGATAATTGAGGACTGCAAAGGTCTTCGGCCGAAGCGGAATTTCGGCGCCATCGCGCAAGAGACAACCGCGGGTCCGGTCCAGAACGTATTGATCAAACAGCAGCCGCGAGGCGTGTCCTGCCGGCGGCGGCTCGCGATCGCCGCCAGCTGTTGGGGTGCTGATCGAGGATGGGTCCACAAGCTCGAGCCCGCGCCGATAACCCGATCCCGCAAATCGGGGTCAAAACCGGCTTTCGATCATGGCACCAGCCGAGCGCGGAATCCACGGCGCCGGGCATGGCGATCGGATTCCACCGACTGCTCGACTGAAGCCAGTAGCTCGACTAAAGCCAGTAGATAGCCGTCTTGAGCCAATAGGCGAGCACAGCGTTGCCGAAGCGAAGAACCGGCTGCCTAAGCTGATCGATCGAGCACTGAAGGGAGAGGGTATCGTGATCACCCGGCGTGGCGAGCCGGCGGGTGCTCGCGCCGAGGCCCTTTTTTCGGCGCATCCGGCAATCATCGTCGTCGGCGATTTTGGCACGGCCGAGTTTTCGTCCGCGGTAGCCCGCTGCGACGAGGGGCGGCCCGCCTTCGTACACTTCGACGATTGGATCGCCCGATCGGCGAGGCGGCAGAATGGCGCCACTGTCTAATCGGATTTTGCGGCGCCGCGATGTCAACCTTTGCCCCCTTGATGCCCTTCATATCGCGATCGCCCGGCGCCTCGATGCGACGCTCCTCGCCTTCGATCGCGGCATGGAAGCGGCCGTCCGCGCGCTCGGCATGGCGGCTGCGACGCCCGGACGGTTGCCGGCTCTACGCGAAATCAGCATTGTTGGTTTGAGTTGGCACCTTTCAGCGGGACCCCGTGGCGATGAAGCTCGACAACGCGATCAACATCGAAGACCTGCACCGGATGGCGAAGCGCAAGCTGCCAAAGATCATGTTCGACTATATCGAAGGGGGCGTCGAGGACGAGCAAGGCCTGGAACGGAATCGCGCCGCCTTTCACAAGCACCGGCTGCTGCCACGCTATCTCGTCGACGTGTCGGTGCGCGACCAGTCGGCAACCGTGTTCGGCCAGACCTATTCGAGCCCGTTCGGCATCTCGCCGACTGGCGGCGTGGCCCTCTATCAAAGGCGCGGCGGCGAATTGTTGCTGGCGCAGGCAGCGGCCGACGCCAACATCCCCTACATCATGTCGGGCGGCAGCAACGCCTCGATGGAGGAGGCGGTCAAGATCGCGCCCGACAACACCTGGTTCCAGCTCTACGCCGCCAAGGACCCGGACCTGACCGACGCGCTGATCGGGCGGGCGCGCGATTGCGGCGTCGGCGCCCTGGTGCTGACCGTCGACGTTCCGGTCCACCCGAAGCGCGAGCGCAACTTGCGCAACGGTTTTGCCAACGTGCGCAATGGCGGCGTCTTGGAGGCCCTGAAATTGAAGCCGTCGATTCTGTTGGAGGCGATGACCCATCCCGGTTGGGTCGCGGATTATGTGCGGCACGGCGGCGCGCCGACTTTGGGCAATTGGGCGCCGCATGCCGGCGACGGCGCCAGCAAGGCCGACGCGATCCGATTGGGCCGCACCCAGACCCCGGCCGCCGCGCAAACCTGGCGCGACCTCGAACGCTACCGCCGGCTGTTCCCGCGGCCATTGGTGGTCAAGGGCATCCTCAACCCGGCCGACGCGATCCGCGCCGCCGAGATCGGCGTCGACGGGATCATCGTCTCGAACCATGGCGGCCGCCAGCTCGACCAGGCCCCGGCCTCGCTCGACGCATTGCCGGCGATCAAGGCTGCGGTCGGGGATAAGCTGACAGTTATGCTCGACAGCGGCGCGCGGCGCGGCGCCGACATCCTGATAGCACTCTGCCTCGGCGCCCAATTCGTGTTTTTTGGCCGCCCGACCTTGTATGGCGCGGTCGCCGGCGGCGGCCCTGGGGTTAAAAAGGCAGTCGACATCTTCCGCGCCGAGATCGACCTCGTGATGGGCCAGATCGGCTGCCCGAGCCTCAACGATCTCGGCCCCGATTTCCTGTGGCGCGACGACTGGACGCGCAACCGCTGAGGGCACTCACGGCGACCCGCTAAGGCTGCTGACCGGCCAGGACTACCGACCCGCCAGGCCTACCGACACCCGACAGGGCTACTCCGCGGCGGCGGCGCGGGCGGCGCGCTTGCGCGCGTTCGGGTCGAGCAGGCGCTTGCGCAGCCTGAGCGACTTCGGCGTCGCCTCGACAAGCTCGTCGTCGTCGACATAAGCGACCGCCTGTTCGAGGCTCATCAGGATGGGCGGGGTCAGCCGCACCGCCTCGTCCTTCGAGGTCGTGCGGATGTTGGTCAGCTGCTTGCCCTTCGACGGGTTCACGTCGAGGTCGTTGCCGCGGGTATGGGCGCCGACGATCATCCCCTGGTAGACCTGGGCGCCTGGCTCGATGAACATCGGGCCGCGCTCTTCGAGGTTCCACAGCGCGTAGGCGATCGCGACCCCGTCGGCGGTCGACACCAAAACGCCGTTGCGGCGGCCCTCGATCGGCCCCTTGTGCGGGGCGTAGCCGTGGAACAGCCGACTCATGACACCGGTGCCCCGCGTGTCGGCCAAAAACTCGCCCTGATAACCAATCAAGCCGCGTGTCGGGCCGAGAAAGGTCAGCCGCAATTTGCCGCCGCCCGACGGCCGCATCTCCCGCATCTCGGCCTTGCGGCGCGCGAGCTTGTCGACGACGACCCCGGCGAACTCCTCGTCGACGTCGACGACAACCTCCTCGATCGGCTCGAGCCGCTGGCCGGTCGCCGGATCGGTCGTGAACAGCACGCGCGGGCGCGAGATCGCCAGCTCGTAGCCTTCGCGCCGCATCGTCTCGATCAATACGCCGAGCTGCAATTCGCCGCGGCCGGCGACCTCGAACGCCTCCCTCTGGCCGCTTTGCGTGACACGGATCGCGACATTGCCCTCGGCCTCGCGGTAAAGGCGCTCGCCGATGACCCGCGAGGTGACCTTCGACCCCTCGCGTCCGGCAAGCGGGCTGTCGTTCACTGAAAAGGTCATCGCCAGGGTCGGCGGGTCGATCGGGTCGGCGGGCAGCGGCGCGTCGACCTCGGGCGCGCAGATCGTGTCGGCGACCGTGGTCAGCTGCAGACCCGCGACGGCGATGATGTCGCCGGCCCCGGCTTCCTCGATCGGACGGCGGTCGAGGCCGCGAAACGCCTGCAGCTTGGTCAGCCGCGCCTGCTCGACGACCCGGCCGTCCCGGCCCAAGGATTTGACCGGCATGTTGAGCCGCGCGGTCCCCGAATGAATGAGCCCGGTCAGCACCCGGCCGAGATAGGGGTCGTAGTCCAACGTCGTAGCGAGCATCGCGAAGGGTGCCTCGGGATCGGCTCGCGGGGGCGGCACGTGCGACAGGATCAGCTCGAAGAGCGGTGCGAGGTCGCGCCGCGGCGCGTCGAGGTCGGCGACCGCCCAGCCGCCGCGTCCGGAGGCGAACACGGTCGGAAAATCGAGCTGCGGCTCGGTCGCGTCGAGCGCCGCGAACAGGTCGAAGACCTCGCCGTGCACCTCGACCGAGCGGGCGTCGGGGCGGTCGAGCTTGTTGACCACGACGATCGGCCGCAGCCCCTGGCGCAACGCCTTGCCGACCACGAACTTGGTTTGCGGCATCGGCCCCTCGGCGGCATCGACCAGCACCAGCACACCGTCGACCATGCTGAGGATGCGCTCGACCTCGCCGCCGAAATCGGCGTGGCCCGGCGTGTCGACGATGTTGATGCGCACACCCCGCCACAGGACCGAGGTGCATTTCGCCAGGATCGTGATGCCACGCTCGCGTTCGAGTTCGTTCGAGTCGAGCGCCCGATCGGCGACCTGCTGATTGGCGCGAAACGCCCCCGACTGGCGCAGCATCGCATCGACCAGCGTGGTCTTGCCGTGGTCGACATGGGCGATGATCGCGATGTTGCGGATATCCATGGGTCCAACACAGCTCCGCGCCCTGGTGGGCGCGGTTTGAGGCGGCGGGATCGCCGGGCGCGCTGTTTCTACAGCGATTACCCCGAGCGTCCGAGAACCCCGGTCTCGGTGACCAACTCCGACAGGTTGCGCTCGGGCCGGGCGCCGATGTGGCTGATGATTTCAGCAGCGCACAAGCTGCCGACCTCGCCGCAAATGGGTAGCGGCAGGCCCTGGGTCAAGCCATAGAGGAAGCCGCTGGCGTAGAGGTCGCCGGCTCCGGTGCTGTCGACGACGCGCGCTACCGGCGCCGCCGCGATCTGGTACGCCTCACCGTTCGAGAGGATCACGCTGCCGTCCGCGCTGCGGGTCAGTGCCGCGATTGCAACCTGGCCGCGCACCGCGGCGGCTGCGGCGGTAAAATCCCCGGTCTCGTATAGCGAGCAGATCTCGACTTCGTTGGCGAACAGGATGTCGACATGGCCGGCGACGAGGTCGCGAAAATCGGCGCGATGGCGCTCGACGCAGAACGGGTCGGAGAGCGAGAGCGCCACCTTGCCGCCGCCGGCGTGCGCGATCGCGGCGGCCTTGCGAAACGCCTGCTGCGCCAATGGCGGGTCGAACAGGTAGCCTTCGAGATAGGTGACCCGAGCGGCGCCAACGAGGTTGGAATCGATGTCGTCGGGGCCGAGCGCCACGCAGGCGCCGAGATAGGTATTGAGGGTCCGTTGCCCGTCGGCGGTGACGAGGATCAGGCAGCGTGCGGTTGCCGGGCCGCTCGTCGCCGACGGTGTCTCGAAGCGCACGCCCTGCGCGGTCAGGTCGTGGCGGAAGACGTCGCCCAGCAGGTCGTCGCGCACCTTGCCGATATACGCTCCGCTGCCGCCGAGCGAGGCGATGCCGGCCATCGTGTTGGCGGTCGACCCGCCCGACATTTCGGTCGCCGGCCCGATCATTCGATAGAGCGCCTCGGCGCGTTCCGCGTCGATCAATGCCATCGTCCCCTTGACCAGCGCCTCTTTTTCGAGAAACGCCTCGTCGGAATGGGCGATTACGTCGACGATCGCGTTGCCGATGCCGACGACATCGACGAGGGTTCGGGGCATCGGCACAACTTTCGGCTGAGGTGATAGGCGGGCGGCAAATATAGCCGCGTCCATGCCGGCAGATCGCCAACGCGGACCCTGTGCGGCAGGAAGCCGCACTCGCCAGTTTGGCGGTCGAGCTTGAGCGGCCGCGCGGGGGTCGGGCGAGTAGTGTTGGCGGTCTTCAAATCCGGACGCGCGCTGCCCAACTGCGCGGAAGCTTCACCGGCGCGGCGGCATGGGACATGACGCGAGGCAGACTGCTGTTTGCCGTCGTCTTGTTGGCGGCGATGGGGGCCGCGCCGGATAGGGCCCGCGCCGGAGCCTCCGCGCCGTGGTTTGCCCTCTCGGGCGGGGTTTCGGACTCGGCCGCGGCGGACGCCGGCCTCGCCGACATGCCGGCGATCGACGACCGGCTCGAGCCTTCGACCCTCGCAGCGGGCCTCAGCGGCATCGACAACGGGGAATTTTTTGTCGCCCCCGCCTCCGAAATTGCCGGCGCTCGCGAACTGGGACACACGGCTGTTTTCGGCGCCTCTGGTCTCGCATCCGGTGCGTTTGGCGAGGACGGCAGCGATGTGCTTGGCATGCCCGCGAGCGCGGTTACGGTCGACTCGACACGCGTGCTGTCGTTGCCGGCAGATTTTTACGCTGTGACAAGCGCGTTGGCATTGGAGGTCGCGGGCGACCTGGTCGTGCCGCTGAGCGAGGCCGATCGGACTGCTGCGTCTTCGGTTGAGGACGGCGACCTCCTCGCACGGGATGCGGTCCCCGCGCTGGCGGTGCTCGCCCTCGGGGCGGCGGGGTTTTTGCTGCTCGCAATCCTGCGCCGCCATCATCGCATCGTGCTGGCGCGGCGCGTCAAGCGCAGCGTCGCCCGGAGCCGGCGCCCGCTTCGCCCGCAATAAGGCGCACCCGGAAGGCGGGGAGTTACTGGCCCGATTGCCGGCCGAAATAGGCGAAAAACGGCTCGTATGGGCGGCACCGGGTTTGCGCGGCGAGGATTTCGCCGGGTGCGGCGTCGAGCGCCTTGACCGCTTCTATCTGATACGGCGTCGCGCACATCTGCTCGGCGAGCAGCGGGTTGACCCGCGGGTCATAGCGGTTGAACTCGGCGAATTCGGGAGGAATCTCGCCGGTCGGCCGCAGGGCGCTGACGCCGAACTCGTCCTTGATCGGGATGTAGGGTGTGCATCCCGCGGCGAGCACGCCGAGCAGCGCCAGTGAGAAGAGTGTCCGCATGCCGGGTCCCGTCGCGCGATGGCGGCGGAGTGTGCCGCGCGAATGCCCCCGACGCAACCATCGCGTCGCGTCATCCTTCGGCTGCCTCGCGCTCCCATTCGGCGCCGACGAGAGGGTCGTGCTCGGCGGCGAGCCGGCGGTCGCGCTCGGCGCGGAATTCGGGCGGCGACAACCGGCTGAGCGCCCACACCGCCGCGGCGCGCACAAGCGGCGCCTCGTCGTCAAGACAGCGCCGGGCGGCGCGGACGAGAGCGGGGGGGCCGTTCGGCCCGGCATTGGCGATCGCGATCAGCACATTGCGCAGGAACCGGGCGCGGCCGATCCGCTTAACCGCGGATCCGGCAAACGTCAGCCGGAACGCGGCGTCGTCGAGCTCGGCGAGCGCGGCCAGACGCGGCACCGTCAGGGCTGGGCGCGGCAGGAAATCGGGCTCGTGCGCCGCCCGCGCGAATTTGTTCCACGGGCAGACCGCGAGGCAGTCGTCGCAGCCGTAAATGCGGTTGCCGAGCAGCGGGCGCAGCTCGACCGGGATCATCCCCTGGTGCTCGATCGTCAAATACGAGATGCAGCGCCGCGCGTCGATCCGATGCGGGGCCGGGAACGCGGCCGTCGGGCAGATGTCGAGGCAGCGCCGGCATGAGCCGCAATGGTCGGGCTCGGGCAGGTCGGGCTCGAGTTCCAAGCCCAGATAGATCTCGCCGAGAAACAGCCACGACCCGAACTCGCGCGACACGAGGTTGGTATGCTTGCCCTGCCAACCGACCCCAGCCTGCTGCGCCAGCGGCTTTTCCATGACCGGAGCGGTGTCGACAAACAGCTTCAAGGCGCCGGGCCAGCACCCGTCGATCCACCGCGCCAGCGTCTTCAGCCGGCGCTTCAAGGTGTCGTGGTAGTCGCGCCCGCGGGCGTACACCGACACCCGGCCGGCCAGCGCATTTTCCGCCTCGGCCAGGGGGTTGTCCTCCGGCGCATAATTGACGCCGAGCACGACGACGGTCCGGGCCTCCGGCCACAGCGCCCGCGGGTCGCCGCGCCGCTCGGCGGTGGCGGCGAGCCATCCCATGTCGCCGTGATAGCCGCGGGCGACGAACTCGCTCAGCCCCGCGCGTGCCTCGTCGTCGAGGTGGGCCGCGGCAAAACCAACCGCGTCGAACCCCTCCGCCAATGCCCGATCGCGGATCGCCTCGCGAATGCCGGCCGAATTTTGCATTCCCGCTCCGTCATCCGGATAAAGGCTTACATAGGCGGGAACCGCGCGGCCGCTCGATCGACCGTCAAATCTTTTTGGTGCCGAGGCCGTCGCCGCCAGCGCAGGCCTGCGCGTGCAGCCAATCGCGCACCGAATATTGCCCATGATAAACTTCGGCGTAGAGACCGACTGGCCAGGTCAGCACAAACACGACGTCGCTGACGACATCGACATTGCGATTGTCGCATGGGCCGGGTAGCAGATACCCGATCGCCAGCATCACGATCCCGATAACGATATAAAGCCCGACCAATGCCCGCATGGCTGTCCCCGAACTCCCGATCGCGGACAGAGCGGCGGGGAGCCGCGCGGTCGCCCGCGCAGCGAACAAATTCCTGCCGCCGAATGCAACCTTTAATCTGAGTGTTCCCGCCCTTGAGCAGCGCCGGCGGCGCGGATCGCCCGCCACACCCGCTCCGGGGTGACGGGCATGTCGAGATGCTCGACGCCGAGCGGGGCGAGCGCGTCGAGAATCGCCGCGACGACGGTCTGCGGCGCTGCGATGGCGCCAGCCTGACCCGAGCCTTTGACCCCGAGCGGATTGGCCGAGGTCGGCACTTCGTTGAGGGTGATGTCGAGCGCCGGCAGGTCGCCCGCCCGCGGCAATGCGTAATCCAACAGCGAGCCGCTCAACGCCTGGCCCGATCGCGGATCGTAGACCGTGTGCTCGAAGAGCGCCTGGCCGATGCCCTGGGCCAACCCGCCCTGGACCTGGCCTCCGGTCAGGAGCGGGTTGACCAGACGGCCGTAATCATCGACAGCGACATAGCGCTCGAGGGTTACGAAGCCGGTCTCCGGGTCGATCTCGACTTCGGCAAGGTGACAGCCGTTTGGAAAGGTTACGGCGTCGGACTGGTTGAAGACATAGCTGTCGAGACCCGGCGTCACGCCCTCGGGCAGGTTCGCCGGATCGGCGGCGGCGCGCGCGACCGAGATCAGGTCGACCGTGCGCCCGGTTCCGCGAACCACAAACCGGCCGTCGGCAAAGGCCACCTCAGCGGGGTCGGCCTGGAGCAGGCCGGCGGCGACCACGCAGCCCTTGGCGACGACCGCCTCGGCAGCCTTGACGAGGGCGCCGCCGCCGAGATGCATCGAGCGCGCCCCGCCATGCCCGGCGCCGTCACGCACGGCCTGGGTATCCGCCTGGACATAGCGAAACTGGTCGAGCGTCAGCCCGAGCAGCGCCGCGGCGATCTGCGGGTAGCTGGTTTCGTGACCCTGGCCGTTGGACTGGGTGCCGAGGACCAGCGCCACCTTGCCGTCGGGATCGAAGCGGATTTCGGCACCCTCGTTCGCCGCGCCGCGCGCGGTTTCGAGAAAGCAGCCGTAACCCAGTCCACGCAGCCGGCCGCGCGCCGCCGCCGCGGCGCGGCGCTCGGCAAACCCGGCGGCGAGCGCTGGCGCAGGACGACCGGGTCGATCCCGAGCCGGCGGGCGGCACGCTCGACAAGTCGCTCGACGAGGTAGTTGGCCTCTGGCTTGCCGGCGCCGCGATAGGCGTCAACCGGGACCGTGTTGGTAAAAACGCCGCGCACCTCCATGAACACTGCCGGGATCGCGTAGACGCCGCCCATCGCCGTCGCCGGCGAATTGGTCGAGCTGCCAGGCCCGTTCGACGACAGATAGGCGCCGAGGTTCGCGACCGTCGCCACGTCGAGCGCCAAAAACCGACCGTCCCGGTCCAACGCCAGGCGCGCCCGCGTGCGGTTGTCGCGGCCATGCGCGGCGCCGACGAATTCTTCGCCGCGCTCGGCGACCCAGCGCACCGGCCGGCCGAGCCGCCGCGCCGCCCACAGCACCAAAACCCACTCCGGATAGAGGAAATTCTTCATGCCAAAGCCGCCGCCGACATCGGGTGCGGTCAGCTGGATGCGCTCTTCCGGCAGGCCGAAGACCGCCCGCGCGAGCTGGCCGCGGATGCCGTGGACGCCCTGGCCGGTCAGCAGCAGGTGCAACGTGTCGGCGGCGGCGTCATGACGGCCGACCGCGGCGCGCGGCTCGATCGGCGTCGGCACGACCCGGTTGTTGACGAGCGTGATCTCGACGACGTGCGCGGCGGCGGCAAAGGCCGTCTCGGTCGCGGCTTGGTCGCCGCGGCGGAAGCGGAAGCAGAGATTGCCGGGCGCCTCCTCCCAGATCCTCGGCGCTTCGGGGGCGAGCGCGGTCGACGCATCGGTCACTGCGTCGAGCGGGCGGTAGTCGATTCGGATCAGCTCGGCGGCGTCGCGCGCCCGCTCGCGGGTGTCGGCGACGACAAAGGCGACCGGGTCGCCGACATGGCGGACCCGCCCGCGCGCTAGCGCCCAGCGCGGCGGCACGATCAGCGGCTCGATGGTTGCGACCTGAGCGACGCAGGGCAGCGGCCCGATGCCGTCGGCGGCGAGATCTGCCTCGCTGAAGGCGCCGAGGACGCCCGGCATGGCTCGCGCCGCCGTACAGTCGATCTGCTCGATCTCGGCGTGCGCATGTGGCGAGCGCACGACATAGCCGTGGGCGGCGCCCGGGACCACGAAATCTTCGACAAAACTGCCGCGCCCGGTCAGAAACCGGAAATCCTCGATCCGGCGTACCGATCGCCCGAGCGTGCTGGTGTCCATCGCCGCCTCCGCGCGGTGGCCGCACCGACCGCCGATGCGTCGCCTTGGTGAACCGCCCGCCAGCAGCTTATCGCCGAGTTGCAGCGCCGCCGGTGCTTCGATAGGGTCGGTCGTTTCTATGGGATATCATGGCGTGCGCTACCTCAGCACCCGCGACCCTCAGCCGCAACCCCCCACTCGCTCGTTCGCTGAGGTGCTGCTGGCCGGGCTGGCCGACGATGGCGGACTCTACGTGCCGGACCATCTGCCTGTCCTCGGGGCCGAGGTTCTGCGCGGCCATGTGGGGTTGCCTTACGCCGAGCTGACGGCGCGGCTGATTGCGCTTTTTGCCGGCGGCGCGTTTTCGGTGGACGAGCTGCGCCAGCTTGCGGAGCGGGCCTATCGCGGCTTCCGCCATGCCGCGGTGACGCCGCTCGTGCAGATCGACGAGCGGCTGTGGCTGCTCGAGCTGTTCCACGGGCCGACCCTCGCCTTCAAGGACCTAGCGCTGCAGCTTGTCGGGCTGCTGTTCGACGCGGCATTGGCGCAGCGGCGCGAGCATGTGACGGTCATCGGCGCCACTTCCGGCGACACCGGCTCGGCGGCGCTCGAAGCCTGCCGCGACCGCGACACGCTCGACATCTTCATCCTCTACCCGCATGGCCGCATCTCCGAAGTGCAGCGGCGGCAAATGACGACGCTCGAAGCGCCGAACGCGCATCCGATCGCGATCGAGGGCACCTTTGACGACTGCCAGGATCTGGTGAAGGCGCTGTTCGCCGACACCCAGCTGCGCCACGCGCTGAACCTTGCGGCGGTGAATTCGATCAACTGGGCGCGGATCGCGGCGCAGACCGTGTACTACTTCGCCGCCGGCGCGGCGCTCGGCATGCCCGATCGTGCGCTGTCGTTCAGCGTCCCGACCGGCAATTTCGGCAACGTCTATGCCGGGCACATCGCCCGCCAAATGGGGCTGCCGGTCGAGCGCCTGGTGATCGGGACCAACCGCAACGACATCCTCGCTCGCTACATCGCCAAGGGCGAGATGACGATCGCCGCCGTCGAACCGAGCTTGAGCCCGAGCATGGACATCCAGGTCTCGAGCAATTTCGAGCGGCTGCTGTTTGAGCTCAAGGGCCGCGCCGGCGGCGCGGTCGCCGACGCGATCGCCGCCTTTCGCCGCTCCGGAACCCTGCCTCGTGCCGACGCGGAATGGCATGCGGCGCGCCGCCTGTTTTCCGCCCACCGGATCGACGACGAAGCAACCGTGGCGACGATTGCCGAGACCTATGCCCGGTCGGGAATGCTGATCGACCCTCACACCGCGGTCGCGGTCGGCGCCGCGCGCGCCGAGCTTGCGGCCGACGAGAGCGGCGCGCCGATGGTCGCGCTCGCCTGCGCCCACCCCGCGAAATTCCCCGACGCCGTCGAGCACGCCACCGGTGTTCGCCCGGTGTTGCCGGCGGCGCTCGCCGACCTCTTCGAGCGCCGCGAGCGGATCACGGTTTTGCCCAACGATCAGGCAGCAGTAACGCGCTATATTCGCGACCATTCGCGGCGCAGCGGGAGAGCTGAATGACGATCGAGCTGTCTGAACTGAAAAACGGGTTGCGGATCGCCACCGACCGGATCACGACGGTGGACACGGTTTCGCTCGGCATCTGGGTCGATGTCGGGACCCGGCACGAGCCGGCCGAGATCAACGGGGTCGCGCATTTCCTCGAGCACATGGCGTTCAAGGGAACCGAGCGGCGCTCAGCGCTCGCCATCGCCGAGGAGATCGAGGCGGTCGGCGGGCACCTGAACGCCTACACCTCGCGAGAGAGCACCGCCTACTACGCCAAGGTACTGAAGGAGGACGCGCCGCTCGCGCTCGACATCCTCGCCGACATCCTGCAGCACTCGACCTTCGAGCGCGACGAGCTCGAACGCGAGCGCACGGTGATCCTGCAGGAGATCGGCCAGGCCAACGACACGCCCGACGACATCATCTTCGACCATTTCCAGGAATGCGCCTATCCCGACCAAGCCATGGGGCGGCCGGTGTTGGGCCGGCCAGAGATCATCCGCCGGCTCGGGCGCGACGAGGTCACCACCTATCTGCGCGACCATTACGGCGCGCGGCGCATGGTGTTGGCAGCGGCGGGTAACCTCGACCACGGCCGGATCGCGGCGCTCGCCGAAAAACTGTTGTCCGAGGTGCCGGCGGAGCGCCCGGTCGCGACCGAGCCTGCGCATTATGCCGGCGGCGACCGACGCGAGGAACGCGACCTCGAGCAGCTCCACCTGGTCCTCGGGTTTCCCGGGCTGACCTTGGACGACCCCGATTATTACGCCGGCTCGGTGCTGACGACCGCGTTTGGCGGCGGCATGTCCTCGCGGCTGTTTCAGGAGATTCGCGAAAAGCGCGGGCTCGTCTACACGATCCACTGCTTTGGCCACAGCTACCGCGACGGCGGCTTGTTCGGCATCTATGCCGGCACCGGCGAGGAAGAGGCGGCGGAACTGGTCCCGGCCTTGTGCGAGGAGGTGCGCAAGCTTGGAGACGGCCTCGCCTCGGCGGAATTGGCGCGCGCAAAGACGCAGCTCAAGGCGGGGTTGCTGATGTCGCTCGAAAGCACCTCGGCGCGCTGCGAGCAATTGGCCCAGCACCTGTTGATCTACGGGACCCCGTTCGACCCAGCCGAGGTCGTGGGTCGCATCGAGGCGGTCGATGCCGCCGCGATCCGGCGGGTGGTCATGCGCTGGCGGGATGGCCCGCCGACCTTGACGGCGCTCGGGCCGTCGAGCCGGCTCGAAGACTTCGACCGCGTTCAGGCGCGGCTCGCGGCGTGACGGCTGCCGTGATGGCGCCGCAGCGCAAATCGTTCCCGCGGCTGTTTCTGGCGCGCTCGGACCCGTTTCGGCTGATCGGCGAGCGCGTCTACCTGCGCGCCCCCGAGCGCGGCGATTGGGAGGCGTGGGCCGGTTTGCGCGCGCGCTCGCGCCCGTTCCTCGAGCCGTGGGAGCCGAGCTGGCCCGCCGACGCGCTGTCGCGGCTGAGCTTTCGTTCGCGGATTGCGCGCTACGCCGAGGACTGGCGCACCGACCAATCCTACAATTTCTTTATCTTCGGGCATGACGACGAGCTGGTCGGCGGGATCGGTCTGTCGAACCTGCGCCGCGGCGTCTCCGAAACCGCGAGCCTCGGCTACTGGATCGGCGAGCCGTACGCACGCCAGGGGCTGATGACCGCGGCGTTGCCGCTGGTGCTCGATTTTTCGTTCGACCGGCTGCGCCTGCACCGCGTCGAAGCCGCCTGCCTGCCGAGCAACGTCCCGAGCCGCGCCCTCTTGACCCGCACCGGCTTCCAGCAGGAAGGCTATGCCCGCGAATACTTGTGCATTGCCGGGAAATGGCAGGATCACGTGCTCTTCGCGATGCTGCGCGAGGACTGGCGATCCTGACGATCCGGGGTGACGAAGTCGATCTCTTTACGCCGGAGCAAGCCGGTTACGCCGGAGCAAGCCGGCAGTGGCCGACTCAATTCGGGGTGATCAGGGTAATTTCGGGAAAATAGCTGAGGTAGCGGCAGCTATCGCGCGTAATCAGCGTCAGCTCCGAAACCACCGCATGGGCACCGATAAGAAATCAGACAGCACCCCTGTCCTGCCGCCGCCGGATCGGCGATAGCGCAGAAATGCCTTGCCCGCAAGGAACAGCGCCGGGCGGGGGATCGCCACCAGAGCGACACCGCCCTTCACCAGCATTTCGTCGAGTTGCTCGAGGCGCTGATAGCCTGCCGACAATTCGGCATATATGACACCGTTGATGACGATGTCGTCGATCGCGGCCGCGGCATTGAGTTGGCGCCGCGCCCAGTCGGCCCACATTGGGTCGCACCCAACAACATCCAGCAGCACATTGGTGCCGGCCAGGATCACTCGTCCTCGCCGCGCAACAGCCGCATCAGCTCATCTGTCGTCATGCCGAACCCAGCGCTGCCGAGGAGCGCGTCAAACCGCTCCTTTTGCTGCTTTTCGTCGGTTCTCAGCACCACCTCGCCGTGATCGGCCAATACGAAATCGACATCGGATCCACGCTTCAGGCCGAGATGGCCGCGCAACCGCTTGGGGATCGTTACCTGCCCTTTGGCGGTCATCTTCGTCATCTTCGTCTGGGTAATACCGGGTTCACCCAGGGTAATACATAGCCCGAAAATGCCGGTTGTGCTATGATGACCAAGGTAGTATGGCGTTTGGGATGGATCAGGGCGCCAAGCGCACATTCCCCCGAAAGCGGGAGCTGAGAAACCAAAGACCGCGATAATTTCCCCCTGTTCAAGCCAGGGCGGCCTCCGGGACTTGATTCCCGGGGTGCGCCCGTCGAAGGTCCGCGGGACGGCGAATGACTTCTCGACAGCGCGTTCGATATTCTGGGCGAGCCTTTGAGGGAGCAGCGGCGTGCTCGTAGAGATCGGCCATTTCGCGCTCGTTCTCGCACTCCTCGTGGCCGCGGTGCAGGGCATCCTGCCGCTGGTCGGGGCGGCGGCGCGCAGCCCCGCGCTGATGGATTTGGCGCGGCCGGCGGCGCTGTTGCAGTTCGGCCTCGTGGCGTTCGCGTTCGCGATCTTTATTCACGCGCACATCGTCTCCGATTTCTCGGTGCTCAACGTCTTCGCGAATTCGAGCCTGTCAAAGCCGATGCTCTACAAGGTCACCGGCGCCTGGGGCAGCCATGAAGGCTCGATGATGCTGTGGGTCTTCATGCTGGCATTGTTTGGCGGGCTCGTCGCGTTTTTCGGCCGCACCCTGCCGCCGAGCCTGCGCGCCCGCACTCTGGCGATCCAGGGGCTGCTCGGCTTTGGCACGCTTTTGTTCATCGTCGCCACCTCGAACCCGTTCGCGCGGCTGTTCCCGGTGCCGGCGGACGGCCGCGACCTCAACCCGCTGTTGCAGGACCCGGGCCTCGCCTTCCACCCGCCGTTCCTGTACTTCGGCTATGTCGGGTTCTCGATCTGCTATTCTTTCGCGATCGCCGCGCTGATCGAGGGACGGGTCGATGCGGTTTGGGCGCGCTGGGTGCGGCCGTGGGCGCTGACCGCGTGGTGCGGGCTGACGATCGGCGTCGCGATGGGCAGCTGGTGGGCTTATTACGTCCTCGGCTGGGGCGGCTGGTGGGCCTGGGATCCGGTCGAGAACGCCTCCTTCATGCCATGGCTGCTCGGCACCGCACTCTTGCATTCGGCGGCCGTCGTCGAAAAGCGCGAAGCCTTGCAGCGCTGGACCGTGCTGCTCGCGATCATGACCTTTGGGATGAGCCTGATCGGCACCTTTCTGGTGCGTTCGGGGGTGTTGACCTCGGTGCACTCGTTCGCGCTCGACCCGACCCGCGGCGTCTTCATCCTGATGCTGATCGGGGTCGTTATCGGCGGCGGCCTGCTGCTCTATGCGTGGCGCGCGCCGGGCCTCGCCGCCGGCAACCCGTTCGAGCCGGTCAGCCGCGAGGGCGCCCTCGTCTTCAACAACCTGTTGTTCGCGGGCGGCATGGCGACGGTGTTCCTCGGCACCTTCTACCCGCTCTTCGCCGAGGTGTGGAGCGGCACCAAGCTCTCGGTCGGGCCGCAATATTTCGACGCGACCTTTGTCCCGATCGTCGTGCCCGGTCTCGTCGCGATGGCGATCGGCCCGGTGCTTGCCTGGCGTCGCGGCAACCTGCGCGCGGCGATGCGACGGCTGCTCCCGGCGCTGGTCGGCGCGTTGCTGGCACCGCTTGTCGTGTTCTATTTCGCGCCCGGCGCATCGCTCGCGGCGCTCGGCGGCGTGGCGCTCGCGGTGTGGGCGATGCTCGGCGTGCTCGCCGATCTCGCCGACCGCGTCGGCGCTGCCAAATTGCCGCCCGCCACCGTGCTGCGCCGGCTGCGCCACCTGCCGCGCGGCACCTGGGGCTATGTGATCGCCCATTTCGGGGTCGGCGTGCTGATCGCCGGCATCACCGTGTCGACCGCGTGGCGCAGCGAGCGGATCGAGACGGTGCACCCGGGCGACAATTTGAAGATCGCCGGCCGCACCCTGCATTTTGTCGGGGTCACCGAGGGCAGCGTCGAAAACTACGATGTCCAGCGCGCCGAGATCGTCGTCGACCGCCCCGGCGCGGCGCCGTTCACGGTCTATCCCGAGCGCCGCTGGTATCCGATCGCGGGCAGCTCGACGACCAACACCTCGATTACCACCAACGGCTTTGGCGATCTTTACCTGGCGCTCGGCGAGGGCGACGGCAAAGGCGGCTGGGTGTTGCGCGCCTATTACAACCCGCTCGTCCCGTGGGTCTGGTTCGGTGCCGTTCTGGCGGCGCTGGGCGGCCTGGTCTCGCTGAGCGACCGGCGCTCGCGGGTGCGCGCACGCGCTGCTCGCACGCTGCCGGGAATGGCGGCGCGGCCGGCGGATCCGGGATGATCCGGAGGCTTCGTTTGGCGGCGCTGGTGCTGATCGCGGTCGCCGTGCCGGCCGCCTTTGCGGTCGAGCCGTCCGAGCGCCTCGCCGACCCGACGCTCGAGGCGCGTGCCCGCGCGATCAGCAGCGAATTGCGCTGCCTCGTCTGCCAGAACGAGTCGATCGACGAGTCGAACGCTCCGCTTGCGCATGACTTGCGCCTGCTCGTGCGCAAGCAGCTCGTCGCCGGCGACACCGACCGCCAGGTGCTCGACTACATCGTCGCACGCTACGGCGTCTTCGTGCTGCTCGATCCGCCGTTCGAGCCCTTGACCTGGCTGTTGTGGCTGGGACCGCCGGCTCTGGTGATGGGCGCCGGAGCGGTGTTGCTGTTGCGCGCGCGGCGACGGCACGGCCCCGATCCGGTTCCGGCGGGGCTGTCGCACGACGAGCGCGCTCGCGCCGCGGCCCTTTTGGGCGACCGCGCATGACCTGGTTCTTGGTCGTCGTCGCGCTTTTCACGCTGGCCGTGCTGGCGATCCTGCTGCGGCCGTTGATCCGGCCGCCGCAGACCGGCGCCGAGGATCCGCAGGAACCCGTGGCCGCACTCTTTCGCCGTCAGATTGCCGCGGTCGACGAGGAGGTAACCGAGGGCCGGCTCGCCCCGGAAGAGGCCGAGGCGGCGCGCGCCGAGATTACCCGCCGGCTGCTCGCGACGGCCGACCGGGATGCCGCCGCACCTGCGGCACGCAGCGGGCGCAAATCGGAAAACCGCTGGCGCTTCGCCGCCGCGGTCGGCGTTGCCGGCGTGCTACCGGCGGCGGCGCTCGCGGTCTATTTTGCCGTCGGCGCCCCCTCGGCGATCAGCCGCAACGGCGGCCCCGACCCCGCCTCGCCGCAAGGGCCGGCCGAGCTTGCCGCCGCCGCCGACCAGATCAAGGCGCATCTGCGAGAGGCGCCGAACGACCTCAAGGGCTGGACCTTGCTCGGGCGCACCCTGGCTTCGCTCGACCGCTTCCCGGAGGCGCTCGACGCCTACAACCACGCTCTTGCGCTCGCACCCGACAATGCGAGCCTGCATGCCGAATTCGGCGAGGTGCTGGTGCTGCAAGCCCAGGGCGCGGTGACCCCGGCGGCCGAAATCGAGTTCGCCAAGGCGCCCGACGACCCGCGCTCGCGCTACTACGGCGCCGAGGCCGCGCTGCAGCATGGCGACGTGGCCGGCGCCAGGCAGAAGTTGCAGGCGCTGCTGGCTTCGGCGCCTGCCGGGGCACCATGGCGGCAGACCGTCGCCGACCGGCTCGCCGAGCTTTCGCGCGGTGCGGGCGCGGCCGGCTCTGCCGCCTCTAAAACACCCTCGGCCGCCGCCGCGTCGGGCCCGACCGCGCAGGATGTCGCCGCGGCCCAGTCGATGGCCCCTGACCAGCGCCAGGCGATGATCCGCGGCATGGTCGAGCGGCTGGCGCAGCGGATCGAGCAGCATCCCGACGACCAGGCCGGGTGGGAGCGGCTCGCCCATGCCTATGACGTGCTCGGCGAGCCCGACAAGGCGCAGGCAGCCCGCGCCCGCGCCGCCGCCGCTGGCGAAAAGGTCGCGACTGCGACAACCCCGGCGACAACCCCGCCGACCGGCAATGCGGCCGCGGTGCCGCCGCCGAGCGACCCGCAAGGATGGATCGACCGGGCCCGCGCCGACCGGGAGCAGGGCCGGGCCACCGACGCCGTCGCGACGCTGAAGCAGGGAAATGCGACGTTCCCCGGCAATCTGGCGTTGCTGGAAGCCTATCTGAACGCGCTTGCCGGCGGCCTGAAGGACGACCATCCGACCCCGGAGCTCGTGGTCGTCGCGACCCAGGTCAACGCACTCGACAAACAGCAGCCGGATGCGCTGTGGTATCTCGGTCTTGCTGCCGCGCAGGACGGCGACCGCTTTCGCGCCGCGGCCTACTTGACGCAGCTCCTCGCCGAGCTGCCGCCAAGCGACGCTCAGCGCGCGCTGGTGCAGCACCGGCTCGACGCGCTCCGTTAACCGGCGCGCGGGCGTTTTCCCCGGAACCGACACATGGCGCTACCGACCGGATTGTGCCTCGTCACCGGAGCAACCGGGTTTGTCGGGTCCGCGGTGGCGCGCGCGTTGCTGCGCGCAGGCCATCCGGTGCGCGTCCTGGCGCGGCCCGCCAGCGACCGCCGCAATCTCGCCGATCTTCCGGTCGAGGTCGCGATCGGCGCGATGGAGGACGCAGCCTCGCTCGCCCGCGCCGTCGCCGGTTGCCGCTATCTTTTTCATGTCGCCGCCGACTACAGGCTGTGGGTCCCGGACCCCGCCGCGATGTACCGCGCCAATGTCGACGGCACTCGCGCGCTGATGCAGGCGGCACTCGCGGCCGGGGTCGGGCGCATCGTCTACACTAGCAGCGTTGCCACCCTCGGCCTCGTCCCCGGCGGGTCCGCCGACGAGGCGACGCCGAGCCGGCTCGACGCCATGATCGGCCCCTACAAGCGCTCGAAATTCGCGGCCGAGGAGGTCGTCCGCGGCATGGTCGCGGAACACGGCCTGCCCGCGGTCATCGTCAACCCATCGACCCCGGTCGGCCCCGGCGACGTGAAGCCGACCCCGACCGGCCGGCTGATCCTCGAAGCCGCGAGGGGGCATATGCCGGGCTATGTCGAAACCGGGCTCAACATCGTCCATGTCGAGGACGTCGCCGCCGGCCAATTGGCCGCGGCCGAGGTGGGCCGGGTCGGCGAGCGCTATATCCTCGGCGGCGAAAACCTGGCGCTCGCCGAAATTTTGGCCGAGGTGGCGCTTGCCGCGGGCAAGCGGGCGCCGCGGCTCAAGGTCCCGTATTCGGTCGCGTTTGCGGCGGCGGCGCTCGGCGCCGCGGCGGCGCGGGTCACCGGCCGCGAGCCGTTCACGACCCTCGACGGGGTCCGCATGTCGCGCAAGAAAATGTATTTCTCATCGGCGAAAGCAATGCGCGAGCTCGGCCATCAGGCTCGGCCCGCCACCGCCGCCATCGCCGATGCCGTCAATTGGTTCGCCAATAACGGGTATCTGAAGATTAATCGGCTGACGCGAGCCGAGTGACCGCCGTTGCGGTTTGTCGTGAGGACCACAGGCTTCAGGCTCGCGTGGGGCTAGAAGCCTGTCCGAGTAACAGATGATCGCGGTGAGCGGGCGGATCTGTTGCTGGATGTGGTATGAGCAAGACAGTTCGTGATTGGGAGCCGGATCAGGTTTGGCTGCTCCCGCCGTCGCTGCAGGACCTCGGGCGGGGCATGTGGCGCATTTCGGGCGCAACACGGTGCGCAGCGGTGTGGATCCGGGGCGATCTTGGAGAGCTTTGGCGAGGAGCGGGGATACTCGCCCTACCACCGGCTCGGGCGCGAGGACAGGCCCGCCCGCGCCCTCGCTGTCAATCGGCGGAAGCTGTCCGCGATGGGCTCTTACGCGCCGCGCGTCCGGAATAGCTGGCCGAGACATGCGCCCGCCAGGCTTGGCGAGCATAACCGTGCGCCGAACGACGGCCGCGGGCAGCGCGGCGGCGGTATTGATCGGCTACCGCGAAGTGGAACAGGCCCGCCTGCTGGAGCGGGTCGAAGGCCACGTGGCCGGCGGCGACGTAAGGGTCGAATCCGCCGGCGTCAACAGTTGCGACCAGCTGGCGCGGGCCGCTTCGCGGGTAGACAAAGCCGTAGGTCGGGTAGTCGGCGCCGAGCTGGCCGGATCCGCCGTTCATCACCGCCACCCGCGTCCAATCGTGATTGGGCGAGGTGTCCACGACCGGCATGTCGCGGCTCACCGTGCCGCGGTACCAGTTCGCGTGGTCGACCAGCACCATCGACGGGCCGACGACCTTCGAGACGACCGCGACATGGCCGGAGGGGATGCGTCCCGTCCGTCGGAACACCAGGATCGAGCCGACCACGGGCTCCGGGCCGCGCTGGTAGCGGCCGGCCGCCTCGTCCCACCAGCCGCCGGCGGCGCCGTAAAGATCGACGCCGGTGACGGCGCGCGCGTAAAGCGCGCAATTGGCCGCGGCCGCGCGCCGCGAATGCCCGGCAAAACAGCTCACCAGAATGGCGCCCCAGACGAGGCCCCAGCCCATCTTCGCTCGCATCGGTTGCCCCCCGGCTGATGTCGGCGAGTGCCAGCCGCCAAAGACGGCCTCGCGGCTCCGCGCCGTTAACAATCGTTAACGCGAGCCATAAAACCGCAGGTCGGAGGAGGAAATCACTATAATTCTTAACAGGAGAGGACAAAACCGTCGGTTTTTAACGTTACCGCGCATCGGGTATTAAGTAATTCGCGGTATGGGCGAAGCATCACGCGACAAAGCCAAGCCCGGCCAGCGCCTCTCGCACTGCGGATTCGGCAAGGAGCGCGCGAAACCGCAGAACCGGCGGCCGCTCCATTCGGCTTTTCGGGACGACAAAATCGTAATGCTCGTCCTGCACCGGGATAAAGCCGAGCCCGTACTGCCGCGCCACGGTCTCGATCGCCATCCCCCAGTCGGCGCGGCTCTGCGCGACCGCGGCGGCGACCGCGTTGTGCGACTTCGGCTGCGACTGATAGCCGGGCGGCCGCGCCCCATTTAGCAGACGGTCGGTCAGGATGCGGGTGCCGCTGCCGGCGTTGCGGTTCACCATCAGGCAGTCGGGGGCGGCCGCCGCCGCCCTTATCGCGTCCGCGTCCGAACGCCCCGCGAAGCGCGGATCGCCGTGGCGGTGAACGATCCCCTGGCGGCGACGGTAGCCCGGCACAAGATCAAGCGCCGGGGTCAGGAACGGGCGGTTGTACGCGCCGCTCTCCGGGTCCATCAGGTGGATCGCGGCGATGTCGCACTCGCCGCGCTTGGCGGCGGCGAGCCCGCCCATGCTGCCGACATTAAGGGCCTTCACCGCCATCCCCTCGGCGTGCAGCCGGTCGATCAGGATGTCAAGCCCGACGCAATGGCTGCCGACAATCACGAGGTCGGCGAGCCGGGCGCGACCGAGCAACTGCACCTCGACCGGCGTGCCCGCGGCCACGGTCTCGACCTGGGCGGCGATCGCGACAAACCCGTCGGCCTGGCTGAACGCGGTGACCGCACCCGAGCCCTTGGCGTTGGGGTAGGCGGCGAGCGCGCCCTCCTCCGCGCCGCGGATCAGCGACACCATCAGATACTCGGTGCGGCCGCGCTCGGAGGCGACGCGCAGCGGAAAAGTTGCCGGCACCCGCTCGGCCGGCTCGGGCGGCAGCCCGGCGAAGGCGCGGATCACGGGTGCTACGAACTCGTGAAAGGTGAAGATCGCCGAGGTCGGGAAGCCCGGCAACACGACGACCGGCTTGCCACCGGTGACCGCCAGGCACAACGGCTTGCCCGGCTTCAACGCGACCCCGTGAACGACGATGCCGGGGTCGACAAAGCGCGCGACCGCCCGGTAGCAGAGATCGCCCGCACCCTTTGACGTGCCGCCCGACAGGACCACGACATCGCAGGCGGCGAGCCCCTCCTCCACCAGCCGCGTCAGCACCTCGTCGTCGTCGGCGCCGATCCCGAGCGGGCAGGCGACGCCGCCAGCCTCCGTGACCGCGGCGGCGAGGATCGCGGCGTTCGAATCGTAGACCGCGCCCGGGCGCAGCGGCATGCCGGGCGCAATGATCTCGTCGCCGGTCGACACGATCGCGACGCGCGGCCGTCGCCAGACCTCGACCGCGGGGCAGCCAACCGCCGCCAAGATCCCGATCTCGCGCGAGGTCAGCTGCTGCCCGGCGCGCAGCACCGTCTCACCGCGCGCGATGTCGCTGCCGGCAAAGGCGATGAACTGGCCGGCGGCGGCGGGCCGGCGGATTTCGATGACAATGGCCCCGTCGAAATCCTCCTCGGTCTCGGTATGCTCGACCATGACGACGGCGTCGGCGCCGCGCGGCACCATGCCGCCGGTCGCGATCAAGCTCGCGGTGCCCGGCTCGACGGCGAGCCGCGGCTCCTTTCCGGGGGTCAGGATCTCCGACAGCAAGGTCAGCCGACGCGGGACGCGTTGGCTCGCGCCGAGCGTGTCGTCGGCGCGCACGGCAAATCCGTCGACGCTGGCGCGGTCAAAGCCCGGAACATCGACCTCGGCGACGACCCGGCTCGCCACGACCCGCCCCAAGGCCTGCGCCAGCGGCACGGTCTCACACCCGAGCGGGCGCAGGTCGAGATGGCGGTGAAACCGCCGCTCGGCCTGGTCGCGGTCGACCACGTCGAGAAATTGCTCCTGGCGCGCCAGATTGCGCAACGCCGCGGGAATGTCGTTCATGATGCCGGCTCCGCGCGGATTCGATCTTCGTCATAGAAATAGGCGAGGATTTGCGCGCCCGCCGGATATCCTTCGCTGGTCTCCGGCACGACGATAAAGCCGTCGCCCTGGACGGCGCTGGCAAGCCCGGCCTCGGCGAAGGGTGCCATCGCCTCGACCCGCCCGTCGGGCAGCCGGCGGATCGGGCAGATTTCGGTCAGCCCGATCGCCGAGACGATCTTCTTCGCGGCGACGGCCGGCCGGGACGGATAAAAGAGCGACCCGTCATGGCCGCCGAGCCGCCGGATCGCTCGGCCGGCGAACAGCTCGTAATTCCACAAGCAAGCCACCGGGGTGCCCGGCAACAGCAGCACCGCCACGCCCTCGACGGTATGGCCGAACCCGGCCGTGTCGCCCGGGGCAAGCGCCACGCCATGAATGTCGAGCGAGCCGGTCGCGCTGAGCGCCGCCGCGGACCGGTCCCGTTGGCCGCGGCCGGTGCCGCCCGCGACCAGCACGATGTCGGCACCGCCGCCGAATACGTCCGCGAGCAGCGCCTCGCTGACGGTGCCGCCGTCGCGCCCGACCAGCGCCCGCAGCATCGCCGCATTGCCGTCAACCGGCTGGCTTGACCGCGGGGTCCCGGCAACGACGAGGCGCACCCGCGGGCGGCGGACCACCCGCACGCTCGCAACGCCTGATTGCGCGAGCAGACCGATGTGGCGAGGTGCCAGCGGCGTTCCGGCCGCAACCAGCAATGCGCCGGCGGCGGCCACCGCACCGGCGCGGTCGACATTGGCGCCGGCGGCGGCCGGCTCGACCAATACGACCCGGCCGGTCTCGTCCGGCTCCGCCTGGTCGAACGGCACGACCGCATCGGTGCCGGGCGGCAGCGGCTCGCCCAGTTCGACCGCCGTCGCGGCCACGGCCAGCGGGTTGTAGGCGCCGGCGCCGAGGCTCTCCTCGGCACGCAGCGCGTAGCCGTCGACCGCTGCGCAATCAACGGGCGGAATCGCGGCGCCGGCGCGGATATCCGCGGCGAGCACCCGGCCCGCCGCCTTTTCGAGCGCGCTGTCCTCGGCCTCCAGGCAACGGGTGGCTGCATCGACCCAGGCGAGCGCGCGCGCAACCGGAACGCGGCCGGCGGCGCTCAATCGATCCCCACAAGAGCCTGATCAAGGTCGGCGATCAGGTCGTCCTGGTCCTCGATCCCGATCGAGAGGCGCACGAGACTATCGCCGATCCCGATCGCGCGGCGCTGCTCCGCCGGCACCGAGGCATGGGTCATGATCGCCGGATGCTCGATCAGGCTGTCGACGCCGCCGAGGCTCTCGGCCAACGTAAAAAGCCGCACCCGTTCCAGAAAGCGCTTGCAGCCAGCGAGGTCGGTCGCGAGCTCGGCGGTGACCATGCCGCCGAACCCGTTCATCTGGCGGCGCGCCAGCGCGTGCTGCGGGTGGCTCGGCAGGCCGGGGTAGATCGTGCGGCGGATTGCCGGGTGGCGCTCGAGCCAGCGGGCAACAGCGAGCGCATTCGCGCAATGCCGCTCCATGCGCAAGGCCAGGGTCTTGATGCCGCGCAGCACCAGAAAGCTGTCGAACGGGCCGGCGATGCCACCCGTCGCGTTCTGCACAAATTTCAGCCGGGCGGCAAGCTCGCGGTCGTCGCCGACGACAGCGACGCCGCCGATCACGTCGGAATGGCCGTTCAGGTACTTGGTCGTCGAGTGCACGACGACGCCGAACCCGTGGTCCAGCGGCCGCTGCACAAACGGGGTGGCAAACGTGTTGTCGGCGACGGTCCAGATTTGGCGCCGCCGGCCGACCGCCGCGACCGCCGCGAGGTCGACCAGCTTTAGCAGCGGGTTGGTCGGGGTCTCGACCCAGATCAGCCGCGTGTTCGGGCGGATCGCGGCCTCGACGGCTTCCGGGTCGGACATGTCTACGAGGGTCGCCGCCAGCCCTGCCGAGCGCCGCCGCACCCGCTCGAGCAGCCGCAACGTCCCGCCGTAGATATCGTCGGTCGCGACCACATGGGCACCCTGGTCGAGGCATTCGAGCGCCGCCGCCGTCGCCGCCGAGCCCGAGGCGAAGGCAAACCCGGCGCTGCCGTTCTCGAGGTCGGCGACAGCGTGCTCCAGCGCCTCGCGCGTCGGGTTGCGGGTGCGGGCGTATTCGTAGCCCTTGTTGACGCCGGGGCTCTCCTGCGCATAGGTCGAGGTCGCGTAGATCGGCGCCGCGACGGCACCGGTCGCCGGCTCGGGCCCGCCGCCGGCATGCACGGTGCGTGTCGCAAAGGCGTGTCGGTTGCTGTCCATCTTGCTTGCGGGCTCCTGCGGCGGCACGCGCGCTCCCGCGCATCTTACTCCTTCTCCGCCGACTGCAACGCGTCGCGCGCCCCCGACCGGCGGCAACCTGAGTCTTTGCCTATGGTGCTTTGCGGGTCAGACGGGCGGGAGCAGGGCCGCGGCGACGCGGCGGTCCTCCGCCAAGAGCACGTTGTAGGTGCGGCAGGCAGCACCGGTGTCCATCGGCTCGACCGAGATGCCGGCTTGGCGCAGCGCGGCGTGCAGCGCAGGCGCCACCGCGCACATCCGGCTGCCAAGCCCGAGCAGCAAAATCTGCACCCCGCCATGCTCGACGACCGGCTTCAGGGTCTCCTCGGTGACCGCGGCCGGCGCGGCGGCGACCCACGGCAAGGTCAGATCGGGAAACACCAGCACCGGGCCGCGCCAGATCACGCCGGCGATACGGAACCCGCTCGGCGCGTAGCGCTCTACGACCTGCCGGCCGACCGGGATAAGCGGGGTCAGCTCCATGCGCCGCGCGCCGCAGCTAGCGGGCCCTTGACGCCGGCGCCGCCGGGGCGCCCTCGCCGGAGCGCGCGATGGCGGCACGGTTCGGCCGCACATAGTAAAGCACGGGGGCGGCGATGAACAGCGACGAATAGGTGCCGATCACGACCCCCCACAGCATCGCGATCGAGAACCCGCGCAACACCTCGCCGCCCAAAAACAGCAGCGACAACACCGCGAGCGCCACGGTGCTGACGGTCAGGATGGTCCGCGACAAGGTTTCGTTCAACGCGAGGTTGATCAGGTCGGCGAGCGGCATGCGCGGGTATTTGCGCAGCGACTCGCGCACCCGGTCGTAGATGACGACGGTGTCGTTGACCGAGTAGCCGGCGACAGTCAGGATCGCCGCCAGGGTCGTCAGGTCGAATTCGAGGTGGAACAGCGCGAAGATCCCGACCGTCGTGATCACGTCGTGCAAGGTCGAAATCATGCCGCCGACGCCGAACTGCCACTCGAAGCGAAAGCCGATATAGAGCGCGATCGCCACCAGCGCCAACGCGGTCGCGGTGACGCCCGCCCGGATCAGCTCGGCGCCGACGCTCGGGCCGACGACCTCGGTGCGGCGATAGTCGATGCCAGGGCCCAGCGCCTTGCGGGCCAGCTCGACCGCCTTCTCCTGCGCGGCGTCGCCGCCCGGCTGGCGCGGCAGCCGGATCAGCACGTCGGTCGGCGGGCCGAAGCCTTGCAGCGAGGCGTCGCCCAAATGCAGCGCGTCGAGCTTTTGCCGCATCTCGGCGAGGTTCGCCGGGCCGGGCGTCACCCGCACCTCCATCAAGGTGCCGCCGACAAAGTCGATCCCGTAATTGAGCCCCACCGTCAGAAACAGGCCGATCGAGGACAGGGTCAGCAAAGCCGAGAAGGCAAAGCCGAGCCTGTGCCATTTCATAAAATCGATTTTCGGCGTGCGCCGGATGACGATCAGCGGTCTCAGCATCGCAGGGCCACCGCAAGATGATGTCGGGTCAAATCGGCACCGCCCTAGGTTTCCAGCGCCGCACCCAGGTGACGATCAACAGGCGAGTGACGAGGATTGCCGAAAACAGCGAGGTCAAGACGCCGATGCTCAGGGTCACGGCAAAGCCCTTAACCGGGCCGGAGCCCAGCCAAAACATCAGGGCGCCGGCGACAAGCGTCGTGATGTGGCTGTCGAGGATCGTGCCAAAGGCGCGCTTGAAGCCGGCGTCGAGCGCGGAAAGGATCGTGCGGCCGCCGCGCACTTCTTCGCGGATGCGCTCGTAGATCAGGACGTTGGCGTCGACCGCCATGCCCATCGTCAAGGCGATGCCGGCGATGCCGGGCAAGGTCAGGGTGGCGCCGAGCAACGACAGGCTGCCGAGCATCAGGCACAGGTTGAAGAACAGCGCGATGTCGGCGAACACGCCAAAGAGGCCGTAGAACAGGATCATGAACACGACGACGAGCGCCACCCCGACAACGCAGGCGGTGGTGCCGGCGCGGATCGAATCGGCGCCGAGCCCCGGGCCGACGGTGCGCTCTTCGAGAATCGTGATCGGCGCCGGCAAGGCCCCGGCGCGCAGCAACAACGCGAGGTCGCTCGCCGACTGCACGGTAAAGCTGCCCGAGATAATGCCCGAGCCGCCGAGGATCGCCTCGCGGATGACCGGCGCGCTGATCACCTTGTTGTCGAGCACGATCGCAAACGGCTTGCCGACGTTGTCGCGGGTGGCGTCGCCAAACCGCCGCGCACCCTCGGCGTCAAAGCGGAAGCTGACGACCGGCTCGTTGTTCTGAAATGTCGGCTGGGCGTCGACCAGCATGTCGCCGCCGACCATGACCCGCTTGCGCACGACATAGGCGCTGGGGGCGACCCGCACGGCATTGCTGTCCGCGGCCGGCAGGACTTCGTCGCCGACCGGCAGATGCCCGCTGCGCGCTTCGGCGACCGACACCCCGGTGTCGACCAGCTGGAAGGTCAGCTTGGCGGTGCGGCCTAAGAGGGCCTTCACATGCTCGGGATTGTCCACGCCCGGCAGCTGCACCAGGATGCGGTCCTCACCCTCGCGCTCGATCGTCGGCTCCTTGGTGCCGGTTTCGTCGATGCGCCGGCGGATGATCTCGATCGACTGGTCGACCGCCTGCTGGCGCCGCGTTTCGGTCGCGACGGCGCTAAAGCTCACCGTCCACGAGCCCTCGGGGGCAATGTTGACGGCGAGGTCGGGATCGATCTTGGCGAGCGCCTGACGAGCGTCGTCGATGCGTTCGGGCTGACGGATCTTGAACACGATCGCATCGCCTTTGACGGCGAGCCCGGTGTAGCCGATGTTCGCGTCGAGCAGCGAATTGCGGACGTTGTCGATCAACGAGTTGAGGCGTTCGCGCTGGGCCGCGGCAACGTCGACCTCGAGCAACAGGTAGGAGCCGCCGCGCAGGTCGAGGCCGAGCGCCACCTGCTTGTGCGGCACAAAGCTCGGCAACCGGTCGAGCTGCGACGAGCTCACCAGATTGGGCGCCGAGAGCAGCACGCCAAGCGCGCAGACCGCGCAGATCAGCAGGATCTTCCAATTGGCGAAATACAGCATGCTCCGACTTTCGCGGACCGGCGGTGGCCCGATTTTCCGGGGTGCGGCCTAGTGGCGCGATGCCAACGAATGATTCCCGTCCGTTGGCTGAATCGCACCAGCTGAATCGCACCACCAGCCTATTGATCCGGTGGGCCGATTCATGGAACGCTTGGGAACCAAGCGTTCCGATCGGACTACTAGCGCAGCCAATGCCCCGAAACCCAAACCCACCGGTGGCCGTTCCAGCGCCAGTGGCCGCCGGCCCAACGCCAATGGTAGGGCCCTCTTGGGTGCGGCGGCCGCGCCTCGTGCCGCGGCGGTGGCGGCCGATGACGCGACGGAACCCCGCCCGGGGGTGGTCCGCCCTGGGGCGTTGCGCCAGGCGGGGGTCCGCCCGGCGCCGGCGCCGGGCTGCCTGACGGCGGATTGCCTGACGGCGGTGGCGGATTGCCGGGCGGCGGCCCGGCCGGCTGCGCCACTGCCGCCCCGAGCGGATAGGCCAAAGTTGCCAGCGCGGCGCCCAAAACTGCTCGTCGACTATGCACTGATACACTCCGTTTCCGGCGAGGGATATTCGCCTCGCGGCCCATAACGCCGTTTCCCGCCGCGCGCATCCATTCGATTTTGGCGGTTGCCGCCGGGTGCCCTGCTGGGCGCCTCACTCCTTGGTTTCCGCCTTCGTTCTCGCCTGGTCCTTTTGCCGGGCGGCCTCGCGCGCCGCCGCCGGATCGGGTTTTGCCAGCACGCTCGTGATCGTGCCGCGCACGACGCGCACGCGGACCCCGTCGGCGATGTCGACGCTGACCTCGTCGGCGCCGTCGACCCGCACCACCGTCCCGATGATGCCGCCGCCGGTGACCACCCGGTCGCCGCGCCGCAGCGCGTCGAGCGTCGCCCGGTGGTCCTTCGCCTTCTTCTGCTGCGGGCGGATCAGCAGGAAATAGAACACGACGAAGATCAGCACCAACGGCAGGAACTGCAGCATCGCGCTCTGGTTGTCGAAGATGCCCGACAATCCGGTTCCCTGGGCATAGGCGGTGGAGATCAGCATCGGCATCGAGCCTCGAGACCATGCGCCGCGTCGACACGGAAAGGCGCGCACCCCAGCGGCAGCGGATCTGTGGGGCCGCTCGGCATGGCGATTAGGTACGCGATGCCCGGTTAAAGAGCAATGGGCGGGTATGCGGCGCATTTCCCGTGCTGCACGCCTTGTGATAGCGTCCGCGGCCTTTCGGCCGGGCACCCCCGGTCTTGTCAGGGCAAGCGATGACCGAACCCGAAACCGACCTCCCGGCGCTGCTGACGCGGATCGCGGCCGCCCTCGAGCGCCTCGCCCCGGCACCGCCGCCGCCCGTCGACTTCGCCGCCGCCGACGCTTTTGTATGGCACGCCGACCGCGGCTGGCTCGAGCCCGTCGCCGAGGTCAACCGGATCGAGATCGGCCTATTGCGCGGCATCGAGCGGGTGCGCGACATCCTGCTCGAAAACACCCGGCGCTTCGCCGCCGGCCTTCCCGCCAACAATGTGCTCCTGTGGGGGGCGCGTGGCACCGGCAAGAGCTCGCTCGTCAAGGCCGCCCACGCCGCGGTCAACGCCAAGCGGCCGCACGCGCTCGCGCTGGTCGAAATCCACCGCGAGGACATCCCGAGCCTGCCGCGCCTGCTGTCGCTGGTGCGGAATTGCCCGCGCCGCTGCCTCTTGTTTTGCGACGATTTGTCGTTCGACCGGCAGGACACCAGCTTCAAATCGCTGAAGGCGGTGCTTGAAGGCGGCATCGAGGGCCGGCCGGACAATGTCGTTCTCTACGCCACCTCGAACCGCCGCCACCTGATGCCGCGCGAGATGATCGACAACGAGCGCTCGACCGCGGTCAACCCGGCCGAGGCGGTCGAGGAACAGGTGTCGCTGTCGGACCGCTTCGGCCTGTGGCTCGGCTTTCACAATCTCGACCAGGACACCTACCACGCGATCGTGCGCGGCTATGCCGAGCGCTACGGCCTCGAGCTGCCCGCCGACGAGCTCAAGGCCAAAGCCAGTGAATGGTCGATCACCCGCGGCTCGCGCTCGGGCCGCGTCGCCTGGCAATTCATCCAGGACCTCGCCGGCCGCCTCGGCAAGCCGCTCGGCTGAGAGAGGCCTCGTTCAGCCCGGATGCGTGTTGCCGGTCGCGGCGGTCGACGGCGGCGCCAGATATTCGCGTGGGTCGACCGGCTTTTTTCCGCGGCGCAGTTCGAAATGGAGCTGCGGCTCGCTGACGTTCCCGGTGGCGCCGACGCGCGCGATGACCTGGCCGCGGGCGACCTTCTGACCGGTTTTGACGAGGATCAGGTCGCAATGGGCATAGGCCGAGATCCAGCCGTTCGGGTGCTTGATCAGGACGAGGTTGCCGTAGCCGCGCAGCTCGTTCCCGGCATAGGCGACGACCCCGCCGTCGGTCGCCTCGACCGCGGCGCCGCGCGGGGCGGCGATGTTGATGCCGTCATTGTGGGTGCCGTCCGGTCCCGAGCCATAGCCCTCCAGCACACGGCCGCGCACCGGCCACAAAAACGTGCCGCCCGGGGTGCGCGGCGGCGGCTCGGCGGACGCGATCGGGCCGGGTGGCTCATGGGCCTCTTTCGCAGCCGGCGCCGCGGGTGCGGCTGGCGGTGAAAGGACATTGGCCCTCGGCGGCGGCGGTGCGAGCGCCACCGCGGGTCCGTTCGCCGCGGGCGGCGTTGCGGCGGAAGCCGGCGGCGGCGGGTAAGGTGCCAGCGGCTGTGACGACACCCCCGCCGGCGGCGCGGGAGTGACCGGCTGGGGCGCAACCGACTGGGGTGCTGCTGGCGGAGGCGGCGCCGCCGGTTCGCCCATCGCCACCGCCGGCCCGTAGGAAGGCGGTGCCGCCCCGCCCGGGATGACCAGGGTTTGGCCGACGAGGATGCGGTAGGGGGGCGCCAGATGGTTGGCGTCCGCGACGACGCTCATCGGGACGTGATGCGAATGGGCGATCCCGGACAGGGTCTGCCCACGCTCGACGACGATTTCGGTCGGCGGCGGCGGCCCGAGCTCGCCGTTGACCACCGGCGCCGGGCCGCCGATTCGCGGTCCGCAAGCGGCGAGCAGCAGCGCTGACGGCAACAGCGCGCCCGAGATCCGCAATGCGCGCCGCCGCACCCGGTCGTGTTGTTCCATTCTCCCCCCTTGCGCGCCCCCCCGACTCGCAAGCCGCAGTGACGTTCGTACTCTATGCCCGCTTCATGTCAACCCTCGGCCGGTGCCGACCCGCGCCCGGGCAGGCCGGCGACGAGCGGGACAAAGCGCACGAGCCCCAGATCCTCGGTGACGAACCCGTCGTCGTTGCGGCGGATGCGGACCAGCTGCTGGTCGCGGCGGTCGGCGCCGACCGGCGCCACCAGCACCCCGCCCGCCGCCAGCCCGTCGGCGAGCGCCGCCGGCACCTCCGCCGCGGCGGCGGTCACGATGACCCGCTCGTACGGGCGCTGTTCGGGCCAGCCCTTGGTGCCGTCGCCGAATCGAAAGACGATGTTGCGCAACCGCAACCCGTTGAGCCGCGCCTCGGCTTCGCGCAGCAATTCGCGGTGGCGCTCGATCGTAAAGACGCGGCGGGCGAGGCGCGCCAGGATCGCGGTCTGGTAGCCGGAGCCGGTGCCGATTTCGAGGACGTTGTGACGCTCGCCGGCTTCAAGCTTTTCGGTCATCAGCGCAACGACGTAGGGCTGGCTGACCGTCTGCCCGTGGTCGATCGGCAACGCCATGTTTTCATAGGCCTGGTCGGCGAACGCCGCCGGCACGAACCGCTCGCGCGGGGTTTTTTCGATCGCCCCCAGCACCCGCGCATCTGCGATGCCGGCGCGGCGCAATTCCATCAGCAGCCGCAATTTGCGCTGCACCAGCCCGGGGTCGGCGCCGGGCTCAGTCATGGCGTTCGACGCGCTTTTGTCCGCCGAGATAAGGCTGCAACGCCTCCGGGATCGACACGCTGCCGTCCTCGTGCTGGCAGTTTTCGAGGATCGCGATCAGGGTGCGGCCGACCGCCAGCCCCGAGCCGTTCAGGGTATGCACCGGCCGCGTCCCGCGACCCTCGGCGGGGCGGTAGCGCGCCTTCATCCGCTGCGCCTGAAACGCGCCGCAATTCGAGCAGCTCGAAATCTCGCGATAGGTCGCCTGGCCCGGCAGCCACACCTCGATGTCGTAGGTCTTCTGCGCGGCGAAGCCCATGTCCCCTGTGGACAGCAGCATGACCCGGTAGGCGAGGCCGAGCCGCCTTAGCACTTCCTCGGCGCAGCCGGTCATGCGCTCATGCTCGGCCGCAGACTGCTCCGGCGTCGTGACCGAGACCAGCTCGACTTTCGTGAACTGGTGCTGGCGGATCATGCCGCGGGTGTCCTTGCCGGCGGCCCCGGCCTCGGAGCGGAAGCACGGCGTCCAGCCGGCAAAGCGCAGCGGCAGGTCGCGCTCGTCGAGGATCTCGTCGGCGACGAGATTGGTCAGTGGCACCTCGGCGGTCGGGATCAGCCACAAGCCGTCGGTCGTGCGAAACATGTCCTCGGCCGATTTGGGCAATTGCCCGGTGCCGAACACAACCTCGTCGCGCACCAGCAGCGGCGGCGAGATTTCCTCATACCCGAATTCTCGGGTATGCAAGTCGAGCATGAATTGGCCGAGCGCGCGCTCGAGCCGCGCCAAATCCTGGCGCAGCACGACAAAGCGCGAGCCCGCGAGCCGGCCGGCGCGCCGGAAATCCATCAGCCCCAGCCGCTCCCCGAGCGCCTCGTGCGAGGCCGGCTCGAAATTGAAGCGCGGCGGCTCGCCTACCCGCCGCACCAGCCGGTTCGCGGTTTCGTCGGCGCCGTCGGGCACGTCTTCGGCAGGCAGGTTCGGCAGCGTGGCGAGCAGCGCGTCGATCGCCGTGCGCAGCCGCGCCGCCTCGGCCGCGGCTTCCGCCTCGGTGCTTTTGTCGGCCTCGACCTGGGCGAGCAAGGGTTCGATCTCATCGCCGCGCCGTTTGGCGGCGCCGATGTCGCGCGAGACGCGGTTGCGCCGCGCCTGGGCTTCCTGGGCGCGGGTTTCGGCGCTGCGCCAGGCGCGGTCGAGCTCCAGCACCGCCTCACCCTGCGGCGGCAGCCCGCGCCGGACGAGGCCCCGATCGAATTCCGCCGGATGCTCGCGGATCCACCTGATGTCGTGCATGGCCCAAGTTAAAACACAAACGGAACAAGGCCGATATAGAGCCGCGCGCGCGCCTCGTCCATCGCGTTAGGCAAGCCGTGTGCCGGCACAGGCAGCTCATTTGGCCCGCCGATTTACGCCGACCCGGATTTGACATAACAAGTCATCAGAAAGCGAACGACTTCGCGGGGACCGGGAGGAACCGATGCTGGGATTGATGTCGGAGCGGCCGCTTCTGATTTCGTCGATCGTTGCCCACGCGGCGCGATATCACGGCGACATCGAAATCGTTTCCCGCACGGTCGAGGGCCCGATCCACCGCTACACCTATCGCGCTGCCGAATCGCGCGCCAAGCGGCTGGCGCGCGCCTTGCTGCGGCTCGGCGTCATGCCCGGCGACCGGGTCGCCACCCTGGCGTGGAACACGTTCCGCCATTTCGAGCTGTATTACGCGATCTCCGGCATCGGCGCCGTCTGCCACACCGTTAACCCGCGGCTTTTCGACGACCAGATTGTCTACATCCTCAACCACGCCGCCGACCGGCTGCTGTTTGTCGACGCGACCTTTTTGCCGCTGGTCGAACGCCTGGCGCCGCAGCTCCCGGCCGGTTGCCAGGTCGTGCCGATGACCGCCGCCGACATGTCCCCGCAGGCCCACACCCCGCTGCCGGCGTGCTACGAGCAGCTGCTCGCCGCCGAGGACGACGCCTTCGACTGGCCCGAATTCGACGAGCGCACCGCCGCCGCCCTCTGCTACACCTCGGGCACGACCGGACACCCGAAGGGCGCCCTCTACAGCCACCGCTCGACCGTGTTGCACGCGTTCGGCGTCTCGTTGCCCGACGGGATCTCGGTCTCGGCGCAGGATGTGCTGTGCCCGGTGGTGCCGCTGTTTCACGCGTGCGGCTGGGGCATCCCCTATGCGGCGCCGATGAACGGGGCAAAGCTCGTCCTGCCGGGGCCGCGCCTTGACGGGGCGAGCCTGTGCGAGCTGTTCGCGGCGGAGGGCGTCACCTATGCGCTTGGCGTGCCGACTGTGTGGCTGGGCTTCGAGGCCCATCTGACGGCATCCGGCGCGCGCTGTCCGAGCCTGCGGCGGGTTCTGTGCGGCGGCTCGGCGGTGCCGCCCTCGATGGTCGAGGCGTTCGCCCGCCATGGGGTCGAGGTGCGCCAAGGCTGGGGGATGACCGAGATGAGCCCGCTCGGCACAACCGCCGCTTTGAAGGCGCAGCATCGTGGGCTCGACCCGCAAGCGCTGCTCGCGGTCAAGGTGAAACAGGGCCGGCCGGTGTTCGGGGTCGAGATGAAACTCGTTGACGACGCCGGCCGGTCGCTGCCGCATGACGGCCAGGCGGTCGGCGAACTGTTGGTGCGCGGCCCGTGGATCGTCAGCGGCTACTTCGCGGACGAGGCGGCGAGCGCTGCCGCGGTCGAGCCCGACGGCTGGTTCCACACCGGCGACATGGCGACGATCGACCGCGACGGCTATCTGCAGATCACCGACCGTCGCAAGGACGTGATCAAATCGGGCGGCGAGTGGATCAGCTCGATCGACCTCGAAAACGCCGCGGTCGCCCATGACGACATCGCCGAGGCCGCGGTTATTGCGGTCCCCGACGCGCGCTGGGGCGAGCGGCCCCTGCTCGTGGTGATGCCGCGCCCCGGCTGCATGCCCGAGCGCGACGCGCTGATAGCGCTTCTCGCGCGCCAGTTTCCGAAATGGATGCTGCCCGAGGAGATCGTGTGCATCGCGGAAATGCCGCACACCGCCACCGGCAAAATCATGAAAACCCGCCTGCGCGAGCTCTTCTGCGTGGGCCAGGTCTCGCGGGAATGACCGTGTGCTGTTGGCGCATAGGGTTAAGCGAAGCACACCCCACCGCCTCCACCCCGCCATCGAAAGCTATTCCCCGGCCGGGGTCACCGAGACCAACCGCGTTCCGAGAAGTTTGCCGTCCGCGTCGAAATCGAAGGCAAAGCGCACCTGCCCGACAATCGCGCAGGCATGACAGAGGTCGCGGAGCAAATAGCCGACGACGATCTCCCGGCCGTTTTGCGAGATCTCGGGATCCGCAGCGCCACGGTCGCCGGGCCAAAACGTGACGTTGCGGTAACGATGGTAAATCGCTCGATAGGCCAAGGACGAGCGCATTTGTACAAACGGCAGGTTGCGCCGGTCGTCGACGTCGATCAGCGGCGGGAGGCCGTTGACGAGGAGCCATGCGTCGTTCTCGTTGGCGCGAAACGGGTATACGACATGGGCCACGGCGACCGGCCCGCCGGTCGGGTCAAATGCCTGCAGATAGGCCTCGTTGCCGAGGCGCCGGGTGAAATCGAGCGCCGCCTTCGAAGCGCCCGCCGCCGCCATTGCCGCGGCAAAGCACGCGTCGAACGCGCTGCCGGTGCGCCCGTCGCAGCGGGCGTGGAAACGCCTCAGAAAGCCGGGACCAGGCTGCCAGACCGCGGCCGCGGTCACCACCTGCTGCGCAATCGCTGAGCCCGCGACAGCGAGCATCAGAAGCGCCCCGGCCGCTCCGGCTGCCGCGCGCCTCGCCCCCCTCACCCTATCCTCTCCCCCCAGCAGTGGAGGGAGCGGGTAAGACCGGCGGCGCTTTCGTCGAGGAACCGCTCAGTTCGGCGTCCAGGCGAGGGCGCGGATCTCGGTGAACTCGCGCGGCAGCTTGGCCCATGTATCGCCGGCATCGGGGCTTGCGTAGAGCTCGCCATAATGGCTGCAGGCGAGGACGCGCCCGGGGTCCGCCGGGTGCGTCGCAAACGCCCAGATCGGCGAGTTCGGCACCGCCGGCAACGCCAGCCGCTCCCAGCTCATGCCGCCGTCCTTCGAGCGCTGGATCGCCCCGGTGGCGCCGGCGGCACCGTCGCCGGTCGCGACAAACACGGTGTCCGGGTCGTCGGTCTTCAATGCGAGGCCCCGGCAATAGGGCAGCCCGAACTGTTTGCCGACCCCGAGCCCGAGCCAGCTTTCGCCCTTGTCGGTGCTGGCGAAAATTTCGCGCGGCGTGCTGGTCAGCACCGTTTTGCCGTTGCCTGCCGGACGGACCGCCATGTCGTGGATGTCCGGGTCGCTGAGGCCGCCCGTTATTCGCGTCCAGGTTTCGCCACCGTCGAGGCTGCGGCGCACACCGTCGACCTCGACCCCGGCCCAGATGATGCGGCGGTCGGACGGGTCGACGGTCAGCGCCGTGACCCTCGGCACCCCGACATTCGGGCAGTCCTCGACCATGTCGACCGGCAGCTGTCGCCAATGGCGCCCGCCATCCTCTGAGCGGAACAGGGCCGCCGGGCGGGTGCCGGCAAAGATCGTGTCGGGGTCGGCCGGGTCGAACGCGATCTTCCACACGTCCATCTTGTTCATCGGCGAGTCGATATGCTCGAAGCTCTGGCCGCCGTCGAGGCTCTTGTAGATGCCGTCCTCGGCACCGGCGAAGAGGGTGCGCGGCTCCTTGGGATGCGCCGCCAAGCCGTAGACCCGGCTCTCGTTCCCGAGACCGCGCCCGACCCGGCGCCAGCTGTTGCCGCCGTCGGCGCTGGTCCAGGCGCCGCTGCCGACCGTCCCGACGCAGATCGTCAGGTTCGCGCTCATGTCCCGTTGTCCCAGCCGGTGTGGGAGATGTCGATGACCACGCCGTCGGGGCCGGCCCATTTCATCTCGAAGTTGCGGTGATTGCCGGCCGCCATCTCCATGTCGAGGTTGTCTTTCGCCGTCAGCTGCTCGCCGTCGGCTTTTTCGAGCTGTTCCGCCGCGGCGTCGAGATCCTCGACCTCGAAGCCGAAATGGTGAATCCCGCTGAAGTTGGCGCCGTGCGCGCCGACGTCGGCGTCCTTCTCGGTCTTGAAGTTGAGGATTGCGAGATTGATGTAGCCGTCCGTTAAAAACACCCCGCCGCGCGGGTTGCGGCGGATCTCGCGCATCCCGAACGCCTCCTTGTAAAAGGCGGCGGTCTTCGCCGGGTCCTTGGTCGTCAAAGCGATATGTCTGATTCTCGGCATGTTTTTCCTCCTCGCTCGGCCAGGTCAGCAAAAAATGAGCGCGTCAGAACAGCACGGCCTCGCCGATCCCTTTAGCCTAATACGCGTCGCGCGAAGGCGCAAACCCGACGGAACGCGGCGGCAGCGCGCCGCGCGACCCGATTTAAACCGAAAAGACGAGCGGTCGGTTGTCTGAAAGGGCGGCCGGTCAGACAAAGCGCGCGAGGTTGGCGCGGATGCGGTCGAGGATCGGGATGGCTGGGTCGGGGAAGTCGAAGGGCCGGCCGGTAACGGTCTCGAACACCTCGACATAGAGGCGGGCGGCCTCGGCGACGATTTCGCGCGGGATCGGCGGGATCGGGTCGCGATAGGGGTCGCAGCGCGCCGTCACCCAGCGCCGCACAAAATCCTTGTCGAGGCTTTCGGGCGGCGCGCCGTCGGCAAAACGGGAATGGTAGCTCTGGGCGAGCCAGTAGCGGCTGCTGTCGGGCGTGTGAATTTCGTCGGCAAGCACGATCCGACCGTCGGCGTCAAAGCCGAACTCGTATTTGGTGTCGACGAGGGTCAGCCCGTGATGCGCGGCAATCTCGCGGCCCCGCGCGAAGAGGGCGAGGGCGAGCCGCGACACCGTTTCCCACTGCTCCCCGCTCAGCAGGCCGCGCGCGACGACCTCGGCCGCGGTCAACGGCTCGTCGTGGCCGCCTTCGAACGCCTTGGTCGTCGGGGTGATGATCGTCGCGGCCAGCTTTTCGTTCTCGCGCAGCCCGTCCGGAAAGCGAATGCCGTAGATTTCGCGCCGGCCCGATTTGTACATCGGCCATATCGAGGTCGCTGTCGTCCCGGTCAGGTAGTCGCGCAAGACGATCTCGACCGGCATGATCGACAATCGCCGGCACACGAGCACGTTCGGGTCGGGGTATTCGATGACATGGTTCGGGCAGAGGTCGCGGGTCGCATCGAACCAGAACCGCGCGATTTGGGTCAGGACCTGCCCCTTCAGCGGGATCGCGGCGATGACCCGGTCGAAGGCGCTCAGCCGGTCGGTGGCAATGATGATCCGCCGCCCGTCGAGCAGGTCGTAATTGTCGCGGACCTTGCCGCGATAATGGTGCGGCAGCTCGGGGAGCGTCGCATCGGCCAGGACCTGGTCGAAATACGCTCCGAGCGGCGTCCCTCGAGTCATTAGCGCGTTAGATTCGGCAGCAGAAAGTTAGGGGCAGGTTACCGTTACCGGTGCCCGCCGCCACCGCCATGACCACCGCCGCCCCAGCCGCCACCGCGACCGCCGCCCCAGCCACCGCCGCGACCGCCCCAGCCGGCGTGAGCATAGCCGCCGCGGCCCCAACCGCCGCCCCAGCCCCGACCCCAGCCCCAGCCGCGCTTCCAGCCCCAGCCGCCCCAACCCCAACCCC
>Ga0210390_10000482_pt1 | contig 43696 bp, 40 predicted proteins | sample IncBWH11OmetaG_FD_161050 | JGI IMG/M metagenome (GOLD analysis project Ga0210390, IMG submission 161050) | Forest soil microbial communities from Barre Woods Harvard Forest LTER site, Petersham, Massachusetts, United States - Inc-BW-H-11-O ... | reverse complement strand
CCGCCACCGCCACCGCCGCCACCACCGCCTATAACAAAATCCCAGGCACCAGCACCTCCATTAGTTGCTGTATTGTACTTGCCTCCATTATTTCCGTTATGCCCTGCTGTTCCGCCTGCAGCAGTACCGGCATTTCCGCCAGCTGCTTGTGTTCCGCCAGTTGCAGCGACACAATTCTGCGATGCACTGCCACTAGCACCAGTAGTACCACCACCTCCACCTGCCCATCCTATTCCCACAGTAGAGGTACCGCCGGCATTATAACGTGCATCGCCTGCACCACCACCACCACCGGCAGTAACATTATCTGTACCGGCAACAAGCTGTACTGATGATCTGCCACCACCTGAAGAAGCTCCCAATGTATTATCTCCGGTAACACCATCGCCCGCTTGCCCGCCGCCGCCATAAGGATTTACATTTGATGTTTGACTACCACCACCGCCAACAACTATTGTTAGTGTATTTCCTGCAGTTACTGCAAGTGTTCCTGCAACATAACCTCCAGGGCCACCGCTGCTTTTATAAGTTGTATTACTTGCATCTTCACCACCACCACCACCGGCACCCCAACACTGTACTGTAACTGTTGTTATTCCGCACGGCACTGTCCATGTCTGGTCAGCCCCGGTATACGTAAATGACTGGCTACCATGAGAAACAGCAGAAGCAGTCACATTCAATGCGGGGCTTGATCCACTGGTACCGCAAGCATTAGTTGCAGTTACAGTAATATTACCCGAACCACCAACAGATGCCGCTGTAACAGTAATTGTAGCCGTTCCCTGTCCGCCTGAAATCGTTCCAACTGCAGCAGGAACCGTCCATGTATATGAAGTTGCATTAGTTGCTGAAGTTGTATATGTATTACCGGTTGAACTTAAACAAATAGGTGTATTTCCTGCAGGAGTCGTAGGAGTACCAACAGTTGGTGTTGTGGTTACAGCTAACGCAGCACTGGAAACACTTGTTCCACATGCACTGGAAGCAGTTACAGTAATACTGTACGTTCCGGCAGAAGCGCTCCAGTTTATAGTTGCCGTAGTACCCGGGCTACTTTGAGTTGTTGTTCCTGAAACAGAAAAGGTTCCTCCACCTGTAACTGTCCAGTTATATGATGTTGCTCCCGTTACTGCAGTTATTGAATATGTTGCTGCAGTACTTGTACATAACGAAGCAGTTCCTGTAGGAGCTCCAGGAGTACTGGGAGCACCGGTGCAGGGACAAAAAATTGGTTGCCATGTTGCAGTACCACTATAATATGCTTCAATACAATTAACCTGCGAATTATAAATAAGTAATGAATTAGCTGCAGGGCTTATAGCATTCATTTGTGCCGTATTCATGTAAGGTAATAACAAACCGCCGGCGGTATTAGCCGACAAGTCCAAAACTGCAGAGCTGTTAGGAGCTGCACCCGTAGAGTTTATAGCAACATTTTGTCCATTTGCAAAAATCCCGGCCAGCAGAAACACCAACACTAAAATTTTGCGAAGTATCTTATTTTCCATACCAGACAGATATTTTATTAACCCTTATAAATCAAACAAAACAGTTAGCAGAACTGTAAACTATAAGTACGTCTATTCCCTATAAATGTTACACTCTTTCATTATGAAATCATTAAATGCCACTATCCATAACATTTTCAACTACTTACGCATCAAAAACATCATTATATAATCGATTTAGCTCGTTTTACTCGGCACAAAAATAACTCAATCTTTAAAAATCTGTCTATATAATACTTTGTGATATGAACCTTGAGTCGTTAATAACCAAATCTATCCACAAGAAGTTCACTAAAACTCAAATTTTCAATTATTACAAATTTCGTAAAAACTGAAGAAATTAACCACTGACATAGGTCAACAAATCGAAATATCTGTCTTGAAAAAAAACAGTTTCGGCTTACAACACCAAAAAATTGATAAAACAGGCCCGTTTACTGACCTATTGCCTGCTTATAATCGGCAGCAGAAAGAAGGGTATTAACGTCAGCAGCATTCTGAATAGATACTTTAACCATCCATCCATCGCCATATGGGTCCTTGTTCACTAATTCCGGGTTAGCTTCAAGCTTGGCATTTAATTCAAGGACTTTGCCGGTAATCGGCATAAAAAGATCTGATACAGTTTTCACTGCCTCAACGGTTCCAAATAAGTCGCCGTGTTTTATTTCCTGGCCTACTGTATTAATATCAATGAACACTATATCTCCCAGTTCACCTTGTGCAAATTCGGTAATACCAACGTAAGCTTCGTTACCACTTACACGAATCCATTCGTGATCTTTTGTATACTTAAGGTTGTCAGGAAAATTCATAGGCTATGTTTTTAATGTAGCGGCAAATATAAATTATCTCTATTAATAATACCAAATTTATATTGGCGAATACCCTTAGATTTAATTAGATACCTCTGAGTAACTATAACCTCTATTTTTTTACATTTGCAACAATAATCAAGTCATTTAGAACATGAACGAAGAATTGCAAATGATACTGGACGATGCCAAAGAGCAAATGCAAAAGGCAATTGAGCATTTAGAGAACGAACTTGCCAAAATACGTGCAGGCCGTGCAAACCCTATGATGCTTGAGAACATTATGGTTGACTACTATGGCAACCGTACACACCTTAACCATACTGCCAATATTAATTCGCAAGATTCACGCACACTTATTATACAGCCCTGGGAACCATCGATGCTTGAAGCCATAGAAAGAGCTATACAGGCAGCCAACCTGGGCATTACCCCGCAAAACGATGGTAAAATAATTCGTCTTTCTATACCTCCGCTTACTGAAGAACGCAGAAAAGAAATGGTAAAGAAGGTAAAAGGAGAAGCTGAAAACTGCAAGGTATCTATCCGCAATTTACGCAGGTTATCAAACGAAGCCATTAAAGCTTTGCTGAAAGAAGGTGTACCTGAAGATGAGGTGAAAGACGCAGAAGCAAAGGCACAAATACTTACTGACGGCTTTATTGTTCAGGCAGATAAGCATGCTGAGAAAAAAGAAGTAGATATTTTGACAGTATAAAATAAAGAGTAGAAAGTTTATAAAGTAGAAAGTCAACTAGACTTTACAAACTTTGAACTTTATGAACTTTCAACTAAACTTAAGCCTTTCTCTTATTTATAAGAAACACTCCGGCAATTACTGCCGCGAAACCGAATACCTGTATAATTCCCAGCCTTTCTCCATCCAATATTCCCCATAATATAGCTACTATGGGAATAAAGTAAGTGATAGATGCCGTGAACAAAACGCTGGATGTTTTAAGTAATTTGTTGAACATAATTTGCGATACACCCGTTCCGAATACACCTAGTAGCACAATATAGAAAAAGCTAATTACTGCAGGCCTGCCAGAGGATATACGCTGTACAAAATCGGTAGAGAAAAGATAAGCTGCCGTAAGCGGGCCAACACCAAAAAGTGCAAAACCTGATAGCTGCACACTATTTATCGACCCGAGAAATGTTTTAATAATATTAATGTTGAAGGCGTAACAGATACAGGCGACAATAATGTAAATGCTGAAGTAATAATTGTTATCGAAACTGCCTTTCGCATTGTAAAGCACTGTTAATACAGCACCGGCAAGGCCCAGGAAAACACCGGCAACCTTCATGGTGCTGGTCTTCATTTTAAAGAATATTATACCTACTACCAATGCAAAAACTGTAGTAAGGGAATTTAAGATTCCGGCCACAGAACTCGAAAGGCCTGTTTCGGCTTTGGTAAACAGGAATGCGGGAATGCCATTGCCCAAAAGGCCAGCAACAATTATATAGGCCCATTTATTCATGGGTATTTCTTTAATATGGCCTATAACAAAGGGTAGTAAAAACAGGAATGAAACCACCATGCGTATAGCCGCTACCTGAGCAGGGGTATATACATCGAGCCCGCGTTTCATTAATATGAACGAGCTGCCCCAAATAAGCGCCAGCAGCACAAATAAGAGCCATTTAATGAAAGAAGAATTGGAATTCGGCATAAATAAGAACCAGAGAGGGCAAAGGTATTATTTAACTATGAGTTATGAATTAAGAGTTATGAGTCAACGGAACATTGTAATTAACAATAAAAAGAACAATGAATAGTCCTCCGAACGACCCTATTGACAAGAGGTCTATTGTTAAATACAATGAAATACAATAGAGCATATAATCGATTGACTATCAGCAATATATAAATACAGATGATTGTCAGGTGATTTAATAGTATCGTTGAAGGGTTTTCGAAGCAATTTACATTACCCTGCCCAGTTTTATTTTAAACATCCGCTTAGCAGCGTCTAGCTTTTGCTTACGTTCCATGGCACTATTCAAATCTTCATCGGTAAGTGCAAGTTTTATAATATCCTTCAACTCGCGATCCATCTGCTCTATCTTCTTACTCTTAAGGGAATACATTTCCTGCATGGCGGCTTTACCGATGTCATTCTTTTCTGTTTTAACATCTACATTTTTGCGGCTTTTCCAATCGCTCAAATTATACTGGTCGGTCAATAGTTTCAATGCCGTTTGGCTGATAACTGAATCTTCGTGGCGCAAAAAATAGTCTTCACTAATAGGTAATCCTTTATCATAAAAGGCACAACAGTCTTCAAACATTTTACGGCATATTTCATCCTCAAAAGCAAAGTCATCTTCGCGCATGCTTTGAATTATAAAGTCTGATATCTTCATGGTAACCTTACCCGGTTCTTCCCCATCTTCACTTTCTCCTATAAATACACCTTCTTCATTACCATATTTTATCAGCATTCGTATCACAGCTTTCTCCTGTGGTACCGATGAGAACACATCGTAATTATCAGGCTGGGCTACAGGCTTACTAACATTCTGGGTTTGAACAGGAGGCCTGTTAATATTATCATCCACCAATTTCTGACGGTTGACTTTCATCTCACTCCACAAGACATCTTCCTCCAGGTCCATAATGCGACTGCATTCCTTAACATATACCGAACGTGTTATGCGTTCAGGTATTACCGCAATAGTTGATACTATCTCTTTAATTAAAGATGCTTTCTTAATGGGATCATGCGCAGCTTCTTCCGTTAACGCACGGGTTTTGTATACAATAAAGTCGACCGCCTTGGTTTGCAAATAATCTTTTAGCTCCTCTGAACTATGCTTACGGGCAAAAGTATCGGGGTCATCTTCGGCAGGCAGGGTAACTATCTTAACATTCATTCCTTCTTTAAGCGCCAAGCCAAATCCGCGTTCGGTAGCTTTTATACCAGCAGCATCTCCATCATATAATATGGTAAGGTTTGGAGTATAACGGCGAATGAGCCTTAACTGATCAATAGTTAATGACGTTCCCGATGATGCAACCACATTCTCTATACCCGATTGATGCAGAGAAATTACGTCAGCATAACCTTCAACCAAATAACATATATCTTCGGCTGTAATGGCTTTACGTGCCAGGTGCAATCCATACAGCACATTACTCTTATGATATAAAAGTGTTTCAGGAGAGTTTACATACTTGGCTACGTTCTTATCTTTCCTTAAAGTACGTCCGCCAAAAGCAATAACCCTACCGCTAACATTATGTACCGGGAACATTACCCTTCCTGCAAAACGGTCGTAACAATGGTCGGGGTTAGGTTCACCCTGTGCAAGCACCGTCTCATCATCCGAGCTTCTCACCAGCCCGGCATTGAGCAGGTACTTTAATTTGTACCCTGCCTGTAAAGCAGCATGCAAAAATGTTTTCGAGCTTTCGGGTGAGTATCCTAACTGGAATTTCTCGATCGTCTGCGAACTGAAACCACGCTCTTCTAAATAACTTAACCCTATTGCTTTGCCTGTATCGGTTTGTAATTGTTCACTGAAGAATTTCTGAGCATAATTACAAACTATCATCAAACTCTCGCGTTCGCTATCTTGTTCCTGCTGCTCGCTTGTTCTCTCCTCCTCTACTATCTCTATCTTATATTTCCTCGCTAAATATTTCAGGGCATTTACATAATCCATTTGTTCATGCTCCATCACAAAATTCACCACATTGCCACCGCGTCCGCAGCCAAAACACTTATATATACCCTTGGCCGGAGAAACAGTGAATGAAGGTGTTTTTTCGTTGTGGAAAGGACAGAGACCCATGTAATTAGCCCCGCGTTTCTTCAGATTTACAAAATCGCCAACGACCTCTTCAACCCTCGAAGTGGTAAATATCCGGTCTATGGTCTCGCGTGGAATCATTTCTTATTTACAATAGTGCAAAGGTACTTTTTAAATCCTCAAGATTCAAGTAGTTGTTTCACCTGTTCGGGTGTAATGCTGTTTATACAAGCACAATAGGTATTGTTTTTACATTCCACACAACTTTTATCGAGCACTAAAAAATGAGCATCGGGGCCCAAAGGTGCCCAACGGCCCGGGTGGATAGGCCTTATAGGAGGAAATATTCCAATTGCTTTTCTGCCCATTGCAGCTGCCAAATGCAGGGGACCGGTACCTGAAGCAACCAGGCCGTCGGCTTTAGAAATGAAAGCGATCAATTGCGAAAAATCCTGCCTGCCGGTCATGTCAATTACTTCAGGGTGGCTCTTCAACAGATTTTCCTGTATTACCTTACCTTCCTGCTCGGTACCCGTTACAAAAATTTTAAACTTTTCTTTGGGCAATATGTCAACCAATTTGTTGTAATTCTTCCAATCCCATTCCCTGCCACTCCCCCTCGATTTTGGGTGAAGAATTAAATTGAAACGGGTTTTATCCAATACATTTTCTCCCTGCAATTGAGGAATTCTTGTTAGCCCGGAACTATTTTTCAGATCCTCCAGTTTAGGTACATCGAGCCCCAGTGGTGCAGCTAGTTTAAAATTCAATTGCGCCTCGTGCAAAGGCGACCTTTTGCGCGAAAAATTAATAAGCTTATTGCAATACAACCAATGATATGAACGGTGGCTTGTGCCTATCCGTAAAGGTATTCCTGCTTTTTTAGCTAACCAGGCAACCTCGTGATTAGGTGACACATGAATAATAACATCTGCCTGTAGTTTCTTAAAAACATCTACCTGCATAAATGTTTCCGGCAAGGCAAATATTTCATCCACATCCAGAAACTCATCAATATTCTCACAAGCCTCAATAAGCGGGCGGATATATTTTTTTGCCAGGAAATAAATATGTGCCTTGGGATATTTTTCCCTGATATAAGCCGCAAGAGGCAGGGTAAGTACCACATCGCCAATATTATCGGTACGGCTTATAATAATAACAGGCTTATCGTTGTGCAAAATACTTTTAGGCATACAATTTTGCTCAAAATGAGACTAAAACAAAAATAGGGAAATTATTCCTTTCTTGTTTAGTATTTGCTTTTAAGAGTTGAGAAAGCTTACTTAGCCACACTGCCGCACGATTCGCGGATAACCAGCTTGGTAGGCAGAATTTTTTCAGTTACTGAAAACTTTTTGCCATCAATTTGCTTCATTAAAAGCTTCACCGATTCTTCGCCTATTTGCTCTACCGGTTGTGCAACGGTAGTAAGCGGAGGATGGGAGAAGTTAAATGCATCGAGGTCATCGAAGCATACTACAGCCACATCTTCAGGTATACGCTTTTTCATTTTATGCACCGCTTGCAGGCAGTGAATAGCCACATAATTATTAATGGTAAATATGGCCTCACAACCCACCGAAGGGCTGAGAAGCTTGGTAACAGCCTGGGTGGTAGTATTACTTATATCATTGTAAGACACCGATTGCAACCAATCGTTATTGAATTTTATTCCGTGCTTCTTAAGTGCTTCTTTATAACCGTCAACACGCTCGTTCAACGAACTTAAGTGCATAGGCGAAATATTCAACATGCCTATTTTACGCATGCCATTCTTAATAAGGTGTTCTACCATTTGGTAAGCACCCTTATTATTATCTACACCTACAAAGCTCGATGTAAAGCCATCTAACTTACGATCGATAAATACAAGCGGATATTGTTGTTTCTTTAACTGGTTAAACTGCTCGGCATTTTGCTGGGTGGTAGCTACTATAAGGCCCTCTACCCTTTGTCTGTCGCGCAAAAGCTCAATAAGTTTCATTTCCTTTTCTTCCACTTCATCTGAGCTGCAAACCAACAGGTGATAACCCAGGCGTGCCACTTCAAATTCAATAGTGCGTGATATTTTTGCGTAAAAAGGGTTCGATATATCTGCTACCACCAAACCAATAATGTTCGATTTGCCTGTGCGCAAACCTCTTGCCATTTGGTTGGGGTAATAGTTAAGTTCTTCGGCTTTTTTGCGGACTTTTTTCTGGGTCTCTTCGCTGATCCCCCATTCGTCGGCCTTATTGTTCAGTACTAAAGAAACAAGGGTTTTGGAAACATTCAATGATTCCGCAATGTCTTTTAAAGATGCTCTTTTCATTTTTTCATAAACTTATAATGCGCAAAGCGGTATATACAAAAGACCTAAATCGTTAAATCGTGGTACGTATCGCTCTATTTAGTATTCCAAAAATATGCAAATTTGTTTGAACCAACAGAAATTCTTTAAAAATATCAAAGAATTTTCGTCGACAGCTATCTATATTGTTTTAGGTATGTTTTTATTAACGGAAAATATTTCCACCATTGTCTTATTTATTTTTTTGTGGTTTTTCACCCGACTTACTTATAGTATACCAGGTATAATTCGCCCCTATTCAAGCAGGCTCTTGAAAATACATAATATATTGATTATCAATACTATAATGATACTTTATTGAATATTTACCTCTTAAATACTTTATGAAGTACTACTTATTTGTCCCAATGAGACAAATATCACCTCAAAATCCGTGCATTTTTCGTAAATTTGTATGCTTAATATAATACATAGACCCAATTATGATAACTGTTTCGGAAACTGCAAAAGAAAAATTAACCGTCCTGATGCAAGAAGCACATGCTGCACCTGATAGTTTTGTACGCGTTGGCGTAGAAAGCGGAGGATGCTCGGGCCTTTCCTATAAAATGTTGTTCGATAACAACCTGAAGCCTGAAGACAAAGTATTTGAAGATAAAGGCGTTAAACTGGTTGTAGATAAAAAGAGCTTTTTATACCTGGTAGGCACCGAACTTGATTACAGTGGCGGCCTTAACGGAAAAGGCTTCTCATTCAATAACCCAAACGCTAACCGTACCTGTAGCTGCGGAGATAGCTTTGCGGTTTAGTTTGTAAAGTTTTTAAAGTAAAAAGTTCCTAAAGTTTCAGGGATTTCACTTTACAAACTTTATGAACTTTATAAACTTTATAACTAAAAATTAAAATGGCCGGTTCTGATAAAATATTGGAAGAAATCACATCGAGTGAGTATAAGTATGGCTTCACCAGCAATATTGAGAGTGATACTATTCCTGCAGGTCTGAGTGAAGATGTAGTTCGATTTATTTCGGCTAAGAAAGAAGAGCCCGAGTTTATGCTTGAATACAGGCTGAAGGCTTACCGCCATTGGCTTACACTTAAGGAACCTAACTGGGCGCATGTTAAATTCCCACCGATAGATTACCAAAACATTAGTTATTATTCAGCGCCTAAAAAACAAAAAGTACTGAACAGCCTCGATGAGGTTGATCCGGAATTGTTGCGCACGTTTGAAAAACTGGGCATATCGCTAGTCGAACAAATGCGCCTTAGCGGTGTAGCTGTTGATGCGGTGTTAGATAGCGTTTCAGTAAAGACAACTTTCAAAGAAAAACTTTCAGAGCTTGGTATTATATTCTGTTCTTTCAGTGATGCTGTAAAAGAACATCCTGAACTGATAAAGAAATACATGGGCTCTGTTGTGCCTCCGGGAGATAATTATTTTTCTGCGCTTAACTCTGCCGTATTCAGCGATGGTTCTTTCTGCTACATACCTAAAGGTGTGCGCTGCCCGATGGAATTATCAACTTACTTCCGTATAAACTCAGCCGGTACAGGCCAGTTCGAACGTACACTTATTGTCGCAGATGAAGATTCTTACGTAAGTTACCTTGAAGGCTGCACAGCGCCTATGCGCGACGAAAATCAATTGCATGCTGCAGTGGTAGAAATTGTTGCGCATAAAGATGCTGAAGTAAAATATTCGACCGTACAAAACTGGTATCCCGGCAATAAAGAGGGCAAAGGCGGTATTTACAACTTTGTTACTAAGCGCGGAATTTGCCTTGGCGATAATTCTAAAATATCGTGGACACAGGTGGAGACCGGCTCAGCTATTACCTGGAAATATCCTTCGGTGATTTTGAAAGGAAATAACTCAGTAGGCGAATTTTATTCTATTGCAGTAACCAACAATATGCAACAAGCCGACACGGGTACTAAAATGACCCATATTGGCAAGAACACAAAAAGTACTATTGTATCGAAAGGTATTGCTGCAGGTAAAAGCAATAATAGCTACCGAGGCTTAGTAAGAATAAATAAAGGGGCGAGCAAAGCGCGTAATTACTCACAATGCGATTCGCTCTTAATGGGCGACCGCTGCGGTGCGCATACTTTCCCATACTTAGAAATAAACGACAAGACTGCGGTTGTGGAGCACGAAGCAACCACATCGAAGATTGGCGAGGACCAGATATTTTATTGCAATCAACGCGGTATTGATACCGAAAAAGCAATCGGCCTTATTGTAAATGGTTATTGCAGAGAAGTATTGAATAAGCTGCCTATGGAATTTGCAGTAGAGGCGCAAAAGCTTTTGGCTGTGAGCCTTGAGGGAAGCGTGGGATAATTAATTAAGAATTAAAAATTAGGAATTAATAATCTGAAAACAAATACAAGCTTAGCGCTCTTAGCGTCTTTGCGAGAAATAAAAACAAAATGCTCGAGATAAAGAACTTAAAAGTATCGGTAGAAGGGAAAGAGATCCTGAAGGGATTGAACCTGAAAGTGAATAAAGGAGAGGTGCATGCAATTATGGGCCCTAACGGTGCCGGTAAGAGCACACTGGCTTCGGTTATTGCCGGTAAAGAAGATTACGAAGTAACCGGCGGATCGATATTATTCAACGGGAAAGATATTCTTGAACTATCACCTGATGAAAGAGCGAAAGAAGGCATTTTCCTGGCTTTCCAATACCCTATTGAAATACCGGGTGTAAGTACCATAAACTTTTTAAAGACCGCTGTAAACGAAATACGCACTTACAAAGGTTTGGGTCCAATGGAAGCGAAAGAGTTTCTGGCTATGCTGAAAGAAAAACAAAAGCTTGTTCAGATAGATACTAACCTTACAGGCCGCTCGGTTAACGAAGGCTTTTCGGGTGGAGAAAAGAAACGCAACGAGATCTTTCAGATGGCCATGTTAAACCCTCAGTTAGCTGTGTTAGATGAAACTGACTCAGGGCTTGATATTGATGCGTTGCGTATTGTAGCGGAAGGTGTGAACAAACTCCGCAGCAAAGAAAATGCGTTTTTAGTAATTACCCACTACCAGCGTTTGCTCGAATATATTATTCCTGATTTTGTACATGTGCTGTATAACGGTCAGATCGTAAAATCGGGTACACGTGAACTTGCTCTTGAATTAGAGAGCAAAGGGTATGACTGGATCAAGAAAGAATTTTCAGAAATACCTGCATAATGAGCGCTGTAGCAACCAAGAAAGACACATCCGCTAAGTGGCTCGAACAGTTTGAATTTACCGCTCCAAACAGACTGGGAGCGGCTAATCCAACTGTGAAAGAGAAGCAGGCGAAGGCAATTGCGCAATTTGCAAAAACTGGTATTCCCGATAAAAAACTTGAAGATTTTAAGTACACCAATATCCGCCTTTACCTGAATGATGAGTTTGGTGTTAAAGGCAATTTCGATTATTTAAAACCGAACGACCTGCTCGATTTTTTAATTGGCGGACACTCTACTATTACTGTTGTAAACGGAAGATTTTTAAAAGAACTTTCATTGCTGCAACATTTGCCTAAAGAAGTTACCGTCAAGAATTTGTTCAGTGTAATAAAAGAAAGCGGCGCGGTTGCAGGCACTGAGTTTAACGGAACCATTACCAGCGATGTTAATCCACTCACTAATTTAAACACTGCACTGGTGCAAGATGGAGTAGCTATTACCGTACCGAAAGGATTTGAATGCAAAGAGCCGATACATATTTTAAACATCAGCACAGGTAAGGATAAAACATTATTCAACCCCCGCAATATTATAAAGCTGGGCGAAGGTGCAAGCCTTACAGTTATTGAAACATTCCGCTCCATTAACCTGGCAGAAAAAGCATTTACCAATTTGGTTACAGAGATGGTGGTAGAAAAAAATGCCACGCTGAACAATTATGTTTTACAGGAAGAAGACCCTAAAGCATACCGTAATGATGTGCGCCAGGTTACTGTGGGCACAGCAGGTAAATTCAATAGTGTAGTGGTAAGTTTAAACGGCGGATTGATCCGCAACGATTTGAACATAAGCATTAACGGAGAGAATTCTGAGATACACATGCATGGCTTGTTTGTTGTGAAAGACGGACAGCATGTAGATAACCATAGTTTGGTAGAGCACAATGTACCTAATTGTTTCAGCAACGAATTATACAAAGGCATTATTGGCGATGGTGGCACGGGAGTGTTCAACGGAAAGATATATGTGAAACAGGACGCGCAGAAAACCAATGCTTACCAATCGAATAAAAATATTTTGCTGGGCGATAATTCAACTATTAACACCAAGCCACAGCTTGAAATTTATGCCGACGACGTAAAGTGTTCGCATGGAACAACTACAGGCCGTTTGGATGAAGAAGCACTCTTCTACCTGCAAACGAGGGGCTTAAATGAAGGTATTGCCCGTAAAGTATTATTAGGCGCTTTTGCAAAAGAGATAAGTGACACCGTAAAAGATGAAGCTTTCCGCACCCTGCTGGAAGAACGCATACATGACCATATTGTGTAGTAAGTTTGCACTATGGATACAATGCTAAAAGATAAGGCCATAAACAAAGAACTTGATGTGGAAAGCATCAGGAAAGAATTTCCTATACTCTCTGTAAAGGTGCATGGGAGGCCTTTGGTTTATTTCGATAATGCGGCCTCTTCGCAAAAACCATTGTTTGTTATTAAGGCTATTGAAAAATATTACGAAACAGTAAACAGTAATGTGCATCGCGGCGTACACCATTTAAGCAGCCTTGCCACCGACCAGTTTGAAGCAGCACGTAAAACCATTGCTGCCCACCTGAACGCCCATCATGACGAAATAATATATACACGCGGCACTACCGAAGCGATCAATTTGGTAGCGCATTCATTCGGAGAGGTATTTGTAAAAGAAGGTGACGAGATACTTATTTCGCACATGGAACACCACTCAAACATAGTTCCGTGGCAGATACTATGCATGCATAAGAAAGCAGTGCTAAAGGTTATCCCTATTGATGAAAAAGGTGAGCTGCGCATGGATGAGTATAAAAATTTACTCTCTCCAAAAACAAAATTGGTTGCGGTTACTCACGTTTCAAACTCACTGGGTACCATTAACCCGGTTGAAGAAATTATAAAACTGGCTCATGCCAACAACACACCTGTATTGTTAGATGGTGCACAGGCTGTACCTCACTTAAAGGTTGATGTAAAAAAATTAGATGTTGATTTTTATTGTTTCTCCGGCCATAAAACATACGCCCCTACAGGCATTGGTATACTGTACGGTAAAATGGCCTGGCTGAAGGAGATGGTTCCTTACCAGGGCGGCGGAGAAATGATAAAAGAGGTAAAACTTGAAAAGAGCACTTACCAGGATCCTCCACTGCGTTTTGAAGCAGGCACACCAAATATTGAAGGCTCCATAGTTTTGGCAACTGCAATTGACTATATGAACAAGCTTGGATTGGATGCTATTGCAAAGCAAGAGCACAAGCTCTTGGACTATGCAACCGAGAAACTAAGCGTTATACCGGGTTTAAAAATTGTGGGACAGGCAAAACACAAAGCTGCTATTGTAGCTTTTAATATTGAAGGGCTGCATCCCTATGATGTGGGAGTATTGCTCGACCAGTTAGGTATAGCGGTGCGCACGGGCCACCATTGCACACAGCCTATCATGGACTTTTATGAAATACCTGGAACGGTGCGCGCATCGTTCTCGTTCTATAATACTATTGAAGAAGTTGACGCGCTTGTTGCTGGAATTAAGAAAGCGATTGAGATATTGAAGAAATGATGAGCATTGAAGAAGCAGAAAAAGAATTAGTGGGAGAGTTTGAACTCTTTGAGGACTGGATGGCGAAGTATGAGTACATCATAGACCTGGGGAAAGACGTGCCGCTCATTGATAAAAAATACAAGGACGAGGCTCACACTATAAAAGGATGCCAGAGCAAAGTATGGTTGCATTCGGAAGTGAAGGATGGATATATATATTACACTGCCGATAGCGATGCCATGATAACCAAAGGGCTTGTTGCGATGGTGGTAAGGGTATTATCGGGCCATACACCGGAACAGATATTGAGTGCAGATATGAATTTTATAAACCAGATTGGTTTGCATGAGCATTTGTCTCCGACAAGGTCTAACGGTTTAACCGCCATGATTAAACAGATCAAACTTGATGCACTTGCATATAGTGCAATGGCGAAGAAATAATTAGAGATGAAAGCGAATAACATAAAAGGTTTTTTACCACAGATTACACGGATTAACACAGAATCTGTGAACATCTGTGCTATCGGTGGTGAAATTTTAATTATTAATTAAAGACAAGGTGCCCGCAGTTGTAAATACAACAAATACAGAATTAGCAACCAAGGTAATTGATATGCTAAAGACCTGCTTTGACCCTGAAATACCGGTTGATATTTGGGAGCTTGGCCTTATTTACGAGATACACGTTAACGACGCCAGCGAAGTACGCATAATAATGACCCTCACCTCTCCCTCTTGCCCCGTGGCTGAAACACTGCCACCCGAAGTGGAGCAAAAGGTAAAAGAAATAGAAGGTGTTAAAGACTGTAAAATTGAACTAACCTTTGACCCACCCTGGGAAAAAGAAATGATGAGCGAAGTCGCTCAGTTGGAGTTAGGGTTTATGTGAGGTCAGAGACCTCTGGGCTTTACCCCTCCACTTTTGATACCAAACAATTCTATACTTTCCTAGTTGCTTAGGCGCCCCATCATTAATATCAATAATCCTGCCCTGTCCTAGCTCAATTGTAGCAATTAGTTCTGGTGGTAGCCCACCATTACGAAGGTTCCTAATTCTTTTATCCGAATCATAAATAAAAATCCGCATACGCTTACGTGGCAAATATCGTTTCACTGAAAATATTCTATTTTTCCTTCTTGAATACTTAATTATCTCCTCTACAATTTCTTTATATTTCTTTTTTACAACATCTTCTCCCATTTGTTGATACTTTGGGTGAATTATCACGCTGGCATCCTGAATAATAATAGAACCTCCTCTTCTATGCATTTTTACATCACGCACAGAAAATATTCTATCCTTTCTGAAATAAATATGAAAATTCTGCTTAAAAATAATCAGAAAGATTTTCATTTTAGATATAACCCGAGGTGTTTTAAAGCTAGAAGCCTTAAAGTTTATATCACCTTCTAAAACATCTGAGTAAGCATTAAGATCTTCCTCTCCTTTTTCTCTTAATCCTCTTAGTTTTTTAGCGTCAAATATTGCCCAACCGTTTAATGATTGTTCTGACTCTAATCGCAGAAATATCCTATCATACTTTTTTGTTAATCTTTCAGCCCAATATGCAGTGGTGAATGAATGCCATCTAATATTATTTTGGTGCTTGTACTCATTCTTTATATATATAATTAATTGCTTCCTATCATCCATCGTTATACTATCAAGGGAATTCCTGATTTTCCATAATGGGGCATTAGCTTTAAATTCAAGCTCCTCCTTCAATATTGATTGTGGGATTGGTATTTTTTGCCCATTAAAGAAGTCAGAGTTACAAAAACAGAAAATCTTAAATGCGAGGCTAAAACCATTAACCAGATCAAGTGTTTTATCAAAAATCGAAACTATTTCTTTTGTATCTATTACAACCGTCTCTTTCTTGTCAATATATTCAATTGATACATCTTTATAAATAATTTTCCCATGCGCAATTCCATTTCTAATATTTGGAAAGTATATCTCTGATAAGATAGTAAAACCTGAATCCTTTAGTTTCTCCATCACTTTCTGGACATTAGGTACATTTCCTTGTTTCCCCTCCTTTATCCAAACAAAGTTTGTCACAATAGAAGCATAATAAAAGAGTGGTGTCTCATACAATTTTAATAGATTTGGATGTATCTCTACCTCAATAAAATCTATTAAATCATTACTATCTTCAGGTAATATAATATCATGGATATTCCGTTTATTAATCTCCGCAAGATTCTTATTAGAAATACTTATTAATGCTTCAATTTCTTTTAGTATCTCCGAGAGTAGTTTTTCATCCTGCTGCTTAAGGAAATTTAGAATTCGCCAATAACTTATAAACGCAAGTTTAGAATAAAACTTTTGCGGTGCATTATCAAGATAATTTATTAAACTTAAGTATTCCGCATTCTCAGGAAATACAACTTCAGGGAATTCCAGTCTTATTCTCTGCCGCCAATCGTCATGTAATTTTTCGGTAATAGGGTTTTTCTCGAGAAGCATTTACGTGTACTATCTAGTTACGCCTTTTCCTCCCACACCGAACAAATATTTACAATAGTCTCTGCGGCTTTTTGCATATCCTGTATACTAACCCACTCTTGCTTACCATGGAAAGCATGTTCTCCGGCAAAAATGTTGGGGCAAGGCATACCCATAAACGATAAACGAGCGCCGTCGGTGCCACCACGTATAGCCTGCATGTGCGGCTTAATACCTGCACGCTTCATAGCTTCCTCAGCGTATTGTATTATTTGCGGGTGCTTGTCAATCACCTCTTTCATATTGCGGTATTGCTCGGTCACCTTAAACTCATATTTAGAGTTAGGGTAACCCTTAATTACCTTTTCAGTAATGTCGCGGAGCATCTGTTCTTTTTCTTTCAGCCCTTCAGTAACAAAATCACGTATGATAAATTTAATGGTTGCTTGCTCAATGCTGCCACTAATAGAAGTAGGATGCACAAAGCCCTCCATATCTTGTGTCGATTCAGGTGAGCATTTGTCTTTTGGGAGTTTGTCGATTATAGCACCGGCTATTTTAATGGCGCTTTCCATTTGTCCCTTTGCAAAACCCGGGTGTGCGCTCACGCCTGTAATAACAATACTTACCGCATCCGCCGAAAAGTTCTCCGCCTCAATATGCCCCAGCGATTCTCCATCCATAGTATAACCAAACTTAGCTCCCAGCTTTTTCATATCTACCTTATCTACTCCGCGGCCAATCTCTTCATCGGGCGTAAAGAGTATGCGAATGGCACCATGCTTCACCTCAGGGTGTTTCATTAAATATTCTGCTGCTGCCATTATCTCTGCAAGTCCTGCTTTGTTATCAGCACCTAATAATGTTGTGCCATCGGCAGTTACAATATCATTACCTGTTTGGTTCTTTAAATCAGGGTGCGCAACAGGAGTGAGTACTTGTGTTTTATCATTAGGCAAAGTAATGTTTCCGCCTTGGTAGTTCTTATGAATAATAGGGTTCACATTCGCACCAGAACAATCAGGAGAAGTATCCATATGCGAACAAAAGCACAATACAGGAACATTTTTGCCAGTAGTTGCAGGTATGGTAGCATATACATAGCCATGCTCATCAAGCTCCGCATCCTTTATGCCTATTGCTTTTAATTCTTCCACCAATACCTTGCCCAGGTTCTTTTGCTTGGCAGTAGATGGTGTAGTTGGCGATTCAGGATCGCTCTGTGTATCTATTTTTACGTAGCGTAAAAAACGGTCGGTAACTGATTCGTATTGTATCATATATTGAGATTAAGGTTTGGCTTTAGGTTGAGGCAACCGGTGTAAAATGTAAATGTTTTTAGTTTCGAAAGGTATAAAATTCTGGTATGGCATTTGCTTGATAATGGTATATCCTTTAAAGTTATTGAAGGCCACCACATATTCATCATCATCTACATCCCACCAGCTGCGCTTGGCACTGCTCCTTGGGTTCCAAGGGAACTCCCGGTCGAGTTTTCTGCCATTAAACTCATAGCCGCCATCAATTTTATTTTCGGATATGTTCGGGCCGCCGTCGACTAAGTAATCGGTAGCCTCCCAGCGGGCACGGTTCCATGCAAAGTAATCGTGCACCATAGCCGAACTCAAAAAACCCATTAACAAAGTCGCTGCAAGGCAATACGTATACAAGCGTTTTTTAATCTCGGTGTTCTCGTCCATGTTTGCCAATAATAATATGGTTGTGAGCGGCATAAACACCAGCAAATACCGGTCGAAGAAAAAATCAGGTATGAATATAAGTATGGCATAGCCCAACATAAAGAGTAATATATATATCTGCTTATACATGGCTTTGCTGAAACTCTTATGCATATAGGCTTCTATAATATCCATCATCAGTTTACCCATGTTAATAAGGAACATAACCGCTCCGCAGAATGCAATCAGTTGAAGCAATATCAGGAACATTACCGGGAAATCAGGATTCGGGTAAACGATATCATCAAAGCCCCTCAATGTTCGCGGGCCTACTCCATAAGTACTAATTATATTGCCGCTGAATACTTTCAGGCAACACAGTATAATTGCCGGAGACAGCACAACAATAAAAGAAGCCATTACTATTTTCCTCCGCTTGCTCATGGGCCTTACAACACCCCATGTAACATAAGCCAATAGCGGAAGAAGAAAGAACCCCGAATAAGTAAATATATGGCTGCCCCAGTCAATAGAATGGGTGAACATGGCAATGGGTTTCTTTAAAAAATCTGATATGGGTACATTGCGATAAGGTTTCAGTTCTGCACCAATATACTTTAGCCATAACAGACCAGCTTCGAGAGTTATTGCCGTTATAGCAGCAGGAATAAAATACACTATGCCTTTAGAAATCTTCGGTTTGTTCTTAAACATCATTACCACTGCATATGCCAATGGAATCACCACCCCGAATTGCCTTATAAGCACCGCAAGCATCGAGAAGAACGTTGCCAATACAACAGGCCAGGTCTTATCTGAATCGATAGCCTTGAAAAAGAAATAGACAGACAGCATGGCCAAAGCCAGGAAGGGAATATCGGTCATGAAGGTACATGACAAAATAATGTAGAGCGGATTTGCTGCCAGCAATAAAGCGCCCAGGAAAGACATTTTTTGATTCTTACTAAGCCTCAGCAGTAAGTAGTAAAACAATATCACCCCGAACAGCGATAACACCAAAGTAGAAATACGCAATGCCGTAAACGAAAACCCAAATGGCAGACAAAACAGCAATCCCCAAAATGCCTGTACTATTAAAATAGGTGAATATGAATCGGTTGAAGCATAGTGCCCCTCACTTATCATGGCCCACACCGGGCGGCCATACTGCCAATCGTCGTCTAAGGGGAAGTTACCAACCGGGTACACAATAACCAGCGTAACAACCCAAAAAAGAGCCAACAAAGCCGGAAAAAGGTATTTATTGCGGTTCATTGGGGCAAAAGTATAATACTCATCGATTCGCCTGTTTGGCAATAGGATAAATGTATAGAAATATCTTCTATTATGCCTATATTTGCTAAGTAAATTTAGCCATGGCAAACGAAGTAGAGGAAATTAAGAACAAGATAGCTGAAAGCGGTTTGGTATCTATCGACCTGAAGGATTTTTACCCTGCCGGCGAACGGGTAATTATTGACATGAAGGACCATCTTTTTGAGGGTCTTATTTTGAAGGAAAAAGATTTCAGGCAATTTGTAAAAACCGAGGACTGGAGCAAATACAAAAACAAGTATGTGGCAGTAACATCTACGGCCGATGCTATTATTCCTACCTGGGCCTATATGCTCATTACATCTGAACTGCAGGCCTATGCTAAAAAGGTTGTCTGCGGCACACCTGAAACACTGGAAGCAGTTTTGTTCCATGATACCATTGCAGAGAAACTGAACCCTGAACAGTACAAGGATAAACGTGTAATGATAAAGGGTTGCGGCGATATAGAGATTCCTGTATCAGCTTTTTCAGAAGCTACTACGTTGCTGAAACCTTATGTAAAAAGTATAATGTATGGCGAGGCATGTTCCAACGTGCCCATCTATAAATCACGCTCTGAAGGCGTTTAATTAATCAGTATGACACACAAACTTTCGGCAATTGAAGATGCCATTGAAGACATAAAGAAAGGTAAACTTGTTATTGTAGTAGATGATGAGGACCGCGAGAACGAAGGCGATTTTATAACCGCTGCGCGTAACATCACACCTGAGATGGTGAACTTTATGCTCAGCCACGGACGCGGTGTATTATGTGCCCCTGTTGAGGAAGACCGTTGCCGTATGCTGGAACTGGATATGATGGTTGCATCAAATACATCATTGCACCAAACGCCGTTTACCGTTTCTGTAGATCTGTTAGGGCATGGTTGCACTACCGGCGTTTCTACACACGACAGGGCTAAGACCTTAAATGCACTCGCATTGACTTCAATTAAAGCCTCTGACTTTGCACGCCCGGGACATATATTCCCTTTACGTGCCATGAAAGGCGGCGTACTCAGAAGGGCTGGCCATACCGAAGCAGCTATTGACCTTGCACGCCTTGCAGGATTTGAACCTGTAGGCGCACTTATAGAAGTAATGAATGAAGATGGTTCTATGGCACGTATGCCAAAACTTATTGAACTGGCTGAAAAATACGATTTGAAACTAATTTCAATAAAGGACCTGATCGAATACCGCCTGCGTAAAGAGACCATTATTGTTCGCGACATAGAAGTGAAAATGCCGACCAAGTTTGGCAACTTCAACCTTATTGCTTACCGCCAAACTACTAACGACCAAGAGCATCTTGCATTGGTAAAAGGTAAATGGAATCCTGGAGATCCGGTATTGGTACGCATGCACTCATCTTGTGTAACGGGAGATATTTTTGGCTCGCTGCGCTGCGATTGCGGAACGCAATTACAAAAAGCAATGGAGGCTATTGAGAAAGAAGGCAAAGGCGCCATTGTATATATTAACCAGGAAGGCAGGGGAATTGGGCTGCTTAACAAACTGCGTGCATACAAATTACAGGAAGAAGGCCGCGATACTGTTGAAGCTAATTTAGAACTTGGCTTTAAAATGGATGAACGCGACTATGGTGTAGGTGCACAAATACTTCGCGACCTTAACATTAGCAAACTCCGCCTGATGACCAACAATCCTAAAAAGAGAGCTGGCCTGATGGGTTATAACTTAGAAATAGTAGAGAACGTTCCGCTGGAAGTAGAATCGAACCCGCATAACCATTTTTACCTGCAAACCAAAAGAGATAAAATGGGCCATACCCTGCACTTAGACGATAAAAAGAAATCATAATAGAACGCTGATGACGCAGATTAATTAGGATCTGCACAGATAAGAATACTTAAATCATTTTCATCATAAACAATGAGCGTTATCTGCGTTCCATTTGTTCTAAATCTTAACTTAGCATAATGCAATTCAGCAAAGTAATAGGTCAACAACATATTAAGGACAGCATGGCAGAAGCTGTGGCCAATGGCCGCATAAGCCATGCACAGTTATTCCTTGGCCCTGAAGGAAATGGCTCTTTGCCACTTGCTATTGCTTATATACAATACCTGTTCTGCAAAAACAGGACCAATAATGATTCGTGCGGAACATGCCCGCAGTGCCAGAAGATAACCAAGCTCAACCATCCCGATTTGCATTTTGTTTTTCCGCTAGCACTGTCAAAAGAAGTTGAAAAAAGTTCCGACGTTTTTCCGAAATGGAAAGATGCCTTCCTGAAAAACAATTACATGACACTCACCGACTGGATGAATGTGTTGGATGCTGAAAACAAGCAGCCTGTAATTGGGGTAGGAGAAAGTAAAGATATTTTGCACCAGCTGAGCATGACCTCTTACGAGGGCTCTTACAAAGTAATGATAGTGTGGATGGCAGAAAAACTAAACCTGGTTGCTGCCAACAAAATATTGAAGATACTGGAAGAGCCGCCTGATAAAACCATCTTTATACTGATAACAGAAAGCACACAGTTGCCCGTTACCATATTATCGCGCACGCAAATAACCAAAATACCACGTCTTACTGAACAGGAAATTGCAAATGCATTGGTAGCACGCAATGCACAATCACCGGAAACTGCATTATCGGTTGCACGGTCTGCTGAAGGGAATTTTCATTATGCACAAGAATTGTTAACGGAGAATGAAGATGCGCAATACTTCGCGAAAAAATTCCAGGAGTGGATGCGCATTTGCCTGAAACTTGACGGAGATAAATTATCGGAATGGATAGGCAGCACAGATGGTGGCATATCTACCATTGGCAGAGAAAAACAAAAACAGTTTCTGGCCTACTCCATACAAACCATCAGGCAAAGTCTCTTGCTCGATAAGTTTGCAGTCAATATAAATGCAAGCGATGAAGATTTCCTGCGGAAGTTCTCTCCTTATGTTCCCTTTGATAGCGGCACCGCCATATTTGAAGAACTGAACCGAGCCTATCATTCTATAGAACGCAACGCACATCCCAAGATATTGTTCACCAGTGTATCATTACGCATACACGATGTGCTTGCTGCTGCAAGAAAGGCAGTGACTGCTTAAATAAATTTTAATCGAACCTTACGCTGCTTTCAATCTGTTAAGTGCAGATGAACGCTGTATCCTGTCCTTTGCGTAACGCAATGTTACATGGAACTCCTTGATCTCAGTATCACCCGGGGTTTCATACATGGCATCGGTCAGCAGAGCCTCACAAATAGCACGCAGGCCTCTTGCACCCAGCTTAAACTCTAAAGCCTTGTCAACAATAAGGTCAAGCACGGCTTTGTCAATAATAAGCTTCACGCCATCTATCTTGAACAGCTTGGTGTATTGTTTTATCAATGCGTTCTTTGGCTCGGTAAGTATACGCTTCAAACTCTCTTTGCTGAGCGGATTGAGGTATGTTATTACCGGCAAGCGGCCAATAAATTCAGGTATCAGTCCGAAGCTCTTCAGATCTTCAGGAGAAATATATTGCAACAGGTTATCGCGGTCAATATCATCTTGCTCCGAACCACGGGTATAACCCAATGCATGCGATTGCACACGACGGGCGATCTTCTTATCGATTCCGTTAAAAGCTCCACCACAAATAAATAATATGTCTTTGGTATTAACAGCTATCATCTTTTGCTCAGGGTGCTTGCGCCCGCCTTGTGGAGGAACGTTTACCACTGAACCTTCGAGCATCTTTAACAATGCCTGTTGTACACCTTCCCCGCCCACATCACGCGTAATAGAAGGGCTATCACCTTCTTTGCGGGTTATCTTATCTATCTCATCAATAAATACAATTCCTTTTTCGGTAGCAGCCACATCGTAGTTGGCAGATTGTAAAAGCCTAACCAAAACGTTCTCCACGTCTTCGCCCACGTAACCTGCTTCAGTAAATGCTGTAGCATCGGCAATGCAAAAAGGCACGTTCAATATTTTAGCAATGGTTTGGGCCAGTAATGTTTTACCGGTACCCGTTTCACCTACCAGTAATATGTTCGATTTTTCGATCTCCACATCATCACCTTCGGTCTTCGAACTCTTTTGAAGCACACGCTTGTAGTGGTTATACACCGCTACCGCCATTATCTTTTTAGCCTCGTCCTGGTCAATAATATGTTCATCGAGCAGCCTCTTTATTTCAGCCGGTTTTACCAGTTGAATTTTTTTGCTGTCGGTTTGTTGTTTGTATTCTTCCTCTACAATTTTTTGCGCCTGGGCCACACATTGGTCACAAATATGCCCATCCAGACCGCCTATCATCATAAAGACGTCTTTCTTATCCTTTCCGCAAAAGGAACACTTTATCAATTCTTTCTCTGCCATTGTACAGGGTATTAGGTAGCTGTATTGTACTAAACAAAAATACGAAATTTCGGCCAGAATGCCAAAAAGGGCTTAGCCCAGTATCTGCTCGGTATGGTTAGCTGTTTCTACGTCTTTTAATATCTTCTCTATCTTGCCGTTCTCATCTATAATGAAGGTGGTGCGTATAATGCCCATATACTTTCTGCCAAACAAGGTCTTTTCGCCCCAAACGCCATACTTTTCAACCATATCCTTCTCGGTATCAGCCAATAAATTAAAAGGCAGATCGAACTTGTTGGCAAACTTTTTGTGCGATTTTTCATTGTCCACACTCACACCAATTACTTCATATCCTTTCTGCTTAAGGGAAGAATAATTATCTCTCAGGTTACACGATTCGGCTGTGCATCCGGGAGTATCGTCTTTGGGATAGAAATAGAGTACTACTTTTTTGCCTTTATACTCTTTCAACGAAAACGTTTTGCCATCCTGGTTCTTTAACGAAAAGTCCGGTGCCTTATCCCCTTCTTTCAGCTTATCTACCTTACTTACATTTTGCGTTACTCCCAGCTTCTTAGCCATATCTGCAATATTCATATTTTAAAATTCAGTATTGTTTGGTCGTGTATACACCATTTGCATAACGTTGATATTGCGGGTAGCAAATGCAGCTTCGCAATAACTCAGGTAATAGTTCCACTTACGTATGAACTTCTCATCGAAGCCCAATTTTTTCACTTCGCCAAGATTCTCATTAAATTTTTGTTTCCATATTTCTAGGGTCTTTGCATAGTGCAGTCCCATCTCTTTCAGGTTCATCATAGTTAACTCTCCGGTCCGGTTAATAGAACCGTTGATAGCTGCTATTGACGGCAACAATGTACCCGGAAAAATATGTTTCTGTATCCAGTCTATTCCTTTACGCATACTGTCATAACGAGAATCGGGGCTGGTTATTACCTGCAGTGCCAAAACACCTTTTGGCTTCAACAGGTCGTGGCACTTTTTAAAGAACACATCTAAAAATTCATGACCCACAGCTTCCAGCATTTCTATTGAAATAATTTTATCGAATTGTCCTTTTATAAGACGGTAATCCATCAACTTTACTTCAACCCTATCGGTAAGGTTCTCTTTTTCAATACGTTCTTTTGCCAGTTTATATTGTTCTTCTGAAATGGTCACTGTTGTAACCTTGCAACCATATTTCTTCGCCATAAATATAGCATTGCCGCCCCAGCCAGAACCAATTTCAAGCACGGTATCATTGGGCTTAGTTTCATTTCACGGCAGAGGCTATCGTACTTTGCCAGTTGTGCTTCCTGCAAACCCAGTTCTTCTTTTTCGAAATAAGCACTCGAATAGGTCATGCTTGGATCGAGAAATAATTTAAAGAAATCGTTATTCAAATCGTAGTGCTCCGATATATTTTCCCTGGAGCCTTCCAGGTCATTCTTACGTTTGATGTGGGACAAGCGGTTAACAAACCTAAGTAGATTCAATATGCCGCTTTTTACCTTGCTACCTGATATAGAAGGAGCATTTTCAACATTCAATAAAAACCATTGAATTACATGGGTAATATTATCAGTCTCCCAATAACCGAGGGTATAACATTCACCAAAACCAACATCGCCAAACAATACACAACGTTCAAAAAAACGTTTATCGGTTATAGTAATACTTGCATGTATTCCCTGCCCGTTGCCCAGGTTAATCACCTCACCCGAAGGCATGGTTATAGTAGCAGAACCCTTTTGCATGTTCGAAAGGAAATGCAACACTATGCTCTCGTACCAGGTTCTTTTTGCAGTTAGTGTAATAGCATCCATCATTATTCGCTTTGGGGATATTTACGTAAAACTTCGCGTTGCAGATTAGGATTGGCTTCTTTTTTGTGATATGGTATTTTCTTCAGCCACAACAAAAGTGCGTTCCAGTGTATTAAACTTATGATCTTCAGGGTGATGAACGGGAAGCGGATGGCGAACCAAATTAACCGTAATTGGCTGATTGTCTTCTTATTACCTGTAACTGTAGCAATAAAGAACCTATCCTCTCCGCGGTAATCATCAATGCGCAGGTTAAGCTTATCGTTAGGTACAGAAAGTTGAAAATCAAAATCCACGTCGTGTTCTATAAAAGGGGATACATAAAAATACTTTTTTGTTCGATATAAAAAACGGTTTTCATGTAAAGTTTCACTATTCAGCAAAAAAAGCTTCATCTCGCCAAAGGTATTTCCCACTTCGGCAACGCAACAAACAGGTTTTTCGTTTTCGTAAATAAAATAGAAAGAGACAGGGTTGAACTGGTACCCTAGTGTGCGTAAGTTAGTCAGCAGGAATATTTTAGGATCGTTTAGTTTTATGTTTTGCGATTGCAGGTAACCGGTTATCTGCTCTTTTACATTTTTCGTTTTATCAGGATTATCAATTGGTAATTGTAAATGATCGGCGTCGCAAAAGTTGAACATATTAAAACGGTTACGACTGAAGAGCCAATACTTTTTTGCAACCGTATCAATCTCATCGAGGTCGAGCCAGAACATAAATACATTATAATGCAAGTTGTGCTTTTTAGGCGCCAAGCGGTTGTGCATTACCGAACATGTGTATAGACTGGAATTCATTTTACTAAGTTAATAATACAAATTGGAACGCTGATGACGCTGATAATTATGATAAACACAGATACAATCATCTTTATTCATAACCAATCTGTGTTATCTGCGTTCTATTACGGCAATATCTTTTTCAACTCATCACACAACTCCACTGCCGATTTCAAAGCATCTTCATGAAAGCCATAACGGAAATAACTACCGCAAAAATAAACGGGGCCGGTTTGATTTAATGTATTTAATTCTGTCTGCGCCTTTACAGCCTCCACATCAAACAAAGGGTGTTCATATTCAATGGTCTTGATTATTTTACCTGCATCAATACTTCCCGGGTCGTTGATAGAAACAAAGTAATTCTTCTTCTTTGAAACATTTTGCAAACTGTTCATCCAGTAAATAGTAGATGCTTTACCCTGCTTCTCCTCAACCCTATAGTTCCATGATGACCACACCCCTTTGTTCTTTGGCATAATAGATTCATCGGTATGCAGCGTCGCAATATTGGTTTGATATTTAAAATTCTTTAACAGTCTTTGCTCATCATTGTTCGGAGCATCGAGCATACTTAATGCCTGATCGCCGTGCGACGCAATTATTACTTTATCATATACTGCTTCTGCTCCGCTTTTCGTTTGTACTATGGCTTTACCATTTTGCTTTTTAACTTTTACAACAGGGTCGTTCAGCTTCAGTTTGTCTTTAAACGGAGCCATGATAATTTGGCGATACGCCTGGCTGCCTTTGGTAATGGTGTACCACTGGTGCTGGGTATTCAATCCTAAAAAGCCATGATTGTAAAAGAATCTTACCAATGTCTGAACGGGGAAGTCGAGCATTTTATCCATAGGTGTTGACCATACTGCAGAACTCATAGGTATTAAATACTTCCAGAGCATATCATCACCGTAATTATTTTCTTTTATGTATTGCGCCAAAGACTGATTTGCAAACTTAGGGTCATCTAAAATCTTTATACTCTCCTCATTAAAACGGCTTATCTGTTTCAGCATACGTATATGCCTAGGACTGAAAATATTTTTCCGCTGGGCGAAAAGTCCGTTTAATCCTGAGCCGCAGTACTCCAGTTTATCGGGCATGTATTGCACACTGAATGACATGGAGGTAGCAAAGGTGGGCACATTAAGGTCGGCAAATAATTTAGTGAGGTGAGGATAGGTAACATGGTTGAAAACCATGAAACCTGTATCTATATAAACAGGCCGGCCCTCTTCATCAACCGTAATGGTGTTGGTATGACCACCCACATAATCGTTCTTCTCATAAAAAGATATATCAGCATGTTTTTGTAAAAAATGCCCGCAGGCCATGCCTGCAATACCCGTACCAATAATTGCTATTTTCATACAATGCTAATGTACGTAAAATAGATTCGAGTGGGTTTTATTTGGCCTGTGTTAGTTCATTATATTTTGCGGAGTCTTTTGCAGCGCCTTCTTTATCGCCCATAGCCGCTTTGCATAATGCACGATTCTGATATGCTATTGCATCCTCTTCATTCAAGGAAATAGCCTTACTGTAATCTTCCAAAGCAATTTGATACTTCGCCTGCCTGTATTCTGCCATCCCCCGGTTATTATACGCGACAAACATTTTAGTGTCGAGCGAGATTGCTTTATTAAAATCATTTAATGCTTTCGTATTATCTCCTATCGCCAATTCTGCAAGGCCTCTTGTGTTATATGCACCTGCATAATTTGGGTTTAACTTAATATACGTATCAAGGTCCTTTACTGCATCGCTGTTATCTTTCCATTTGTATTTTAAAAGCCCCCTGTAATAATAGGTCAATGCCATATCGGGGTTCAACTCAATTGCTTTGTTATAATCCTTAAGTGCTATATCCTCTTGCCTTGTACTATATTCAGCCCATCCCCTATTACAATACGCATAACTTGCCTTAGGGTTTAACCTGATTGCGATGTCGCAATCTTTTATTGCGTCAGCATATTGACTCAGATCATTTCTAATTCGCCTTCTGTTTGTATAGGCATCGGCTAATATTGGCTTTATTTCTATTGCCTTGTTACAATCCCTCAATGCTGTATTATATTGAAGAAGCAAACACTCCGCCTGTCCTCTCTTATTGTAAGCCTCGGCATAATTTGTGTCTAATTCAATCGCTCTGTTAAAATCACCAATGGCCCCGTTGTAATCTATTTTGTCAATTTTTTTTAGCCCGCTATTGTAATAGCCTCTGGAAGCAATATTATTATTGATACTATCACAAGAAGTAAAAACCCAAGTAATAACAATTATGAAAATGAGTGGTTTTTTCATAAACTTACGATTACATCTTACTTATCACCCTTCAACTCATGATATTTGGCATAATCCTTCTCGGCACCTTCCTTATCTCCCATGGCTTCTTTGCATAGTGCACGGTTCTGATATGCAATCATATCATTTTGTTTCATAGAAATAGCCATATCATAATCAGCTATAGCGTCTTTGTATCGCCCCATTTTATATTCCTGCAAGCCACGGTTATTATAGGCTTCCCTGTTTTGAGGATTCAGGGAAATAGCCTTGTTATAGTCTGACATTGCATTAGTAGTATCTCCCTGGTAATATTCTACTATGCCCCTGTTACTGTAATAAGATGAATGGTTGGGATCGAGCTTTATACTCTGTCCAAAATCTTTAAGTGCATTATCAAAATTCCTTGCCTGGTACTCGAGCATACCTCTGTTATTGTATGCCAATGCCATATTAGGGTTTATTTCAATGGCCTTGCCATAATCTTTCCGGGCATCGCTATCATTACCAAGCCCAGCCTCAGCAAGTCCGCGGTTATTATACGGATATGCATCATTGTCATTTAAGCTTATAGAAGTATTATAATCGGCGATAGCCTCACCAAGTCTACCCAGTTTATATTTGAGCAGCCCCCTGTTATTATATGCAATCGACATTTTAGGATTTATAGCCAGTGCTTTATTATAATCGGTCATGGCCTTATCAAATTCATTAATTGAAGCCTCTGCTAAACCCCGGTTACTATAAGCTTCATAGAAGGTTGAGTCTATTTGTATAGCTTTATCATAATCAACTATGGCACCTTTATAATCTCCGGCATCGTATTTCTTTCTGCCACTATTGTTAAAGTCTATGGCGCCGCCATCGTTATGTCCACTAGAATAGCCAGATAGAACTGTTAAGCAAATACCAGCTGAAAGGAATATTTTTTTCATATTAGTTAATTAGTGTTATTCTTAGATGCAGTATCTGTTGTACTTGTTTTAGCAGAATCTTTTACCGCAGTAATGTCTTTAACTCTATTATAATCATGGTCGGCATTTTCTGTTTCGCCTAAAGCATCCTCACAAGCAGCTCTGTTGGTATAAGCCTGCACAAAAGTACTGTCTATGGCAATTGTCTTGCTGAAGTCATCCTTTGCCAGTTTATACTCATGCCTGTAATATTCTATCGAACCTCTGTTATTATATGCAGCATACAGATCTGCCTTCAATGAAATGGCTTTATTATAATCTGCTAACGCCTTGTCAGTATCACCACCATCGTATTCGGCGAGGCCCTTATCATTAAATGCTACGGCATAATTCGGGCTGAGTTCTATACATTGTTCGTAATCTTTTATAGCATTTTTATAATCCTTACGCATGTATTTCAAATACCCCCGATTCAAAAATCCATTATACAGCTCCGGTTTCAGTTCAATTGCTTTATCATAATCTTTCAATGCAAGTGTATCATGCCCCAAATTGAATTCACTAACTCCACGGTCATTATATGTATCGGCATCATTAGGGCTCATCTTTAATGCAGTGCTGTAATCGGCAATAGCCTCGGTGTATTTACCAATAGCATCATAGTTCTGTCCCCTATTGCTATATGCTACCGATAAGTCAGGTTTTAGTTCTATGGCCTTATTATAATCGGCCATAGCTAAAGTATATTCTCCAAGATAATATTCTGCAAGGCCGCGATTATTATATGCTTCGGCAAAAGCTGCATGCATTTGAATGGCCTTGTCGTAATCGGCAATAGCACCTTTATAATCGCCTGCATTGTATTTTTTAAGTCCGCTGGTATTATATCCTGCCGCGGCAATACCCCTGTTAAAGCTATCGCATGAAACGATTAAAACAGAAAAACATATCAAGATCAAAAAGTAAAATTTCTTCATGCGCAGTCTTCTTTGTTTCAAATATAAGAATAGTTTATAAGTTGCTCACCTGCAGCCACTCTCTATCACATAAAGAGAAAAAAAAATAACTGAGTTTATACCAGCATTGCCTTCATGTCGGCAAATATTCTCAAAGCTCCTTTCACATTAAGCACCGGTGTAATTACCAGCGAAAGTTTGTCAGTGCCATGTTTCATCTGGCAGGTGCTGTGGTGTTTTTTTACATATTCTACCACACCCAAAAAGGTATCGGTACTATAATAAGGCGAATCATGTTGCGATACGAAGAAACAGATGAAGGTTTTGTTTTTAAATACAATGCGCTCTATACCCAAATCAACCGCCAGCAATCGCAAGCGAACAATATCGGTAAGCTCTTGAACCATCTTTGGTATTTTACCAAAACGGTCAGTCAATTCATTTTCGAAACGCCCCATTTCTGCTTCATCCTGTGCATTGTTCAGCTCACGGTATAATCGCAAGCGTTCCTCGGCGCTTGGCACATAATCATCAGGTATAAGCGCTTCTGCATCGGTCTCTACCTGGCAATCGCGCACATATTTTTTCGGACCAGCAATCTTCTGCCCACTCGCCAATCCCATCTCTGTCGATTTCTCTTCTCCAAGTTCTTCTTTCAATTCCTCAATGGCCTCATTCAATATTTTATGGTACATCTCCAGCCCCATGTCATTTATAAAGCCGCTCTGTTCGCCGCCTAGTAAATCACCCGCACCGCGTATATCTAGGTCACGCATGGAGATACTAAAGCCACTGCCGAGGTCAGAGAATTTTTCAATTACATCTAATCGCTGTTGCGCTTCTTTGGTAAGGAATTCAAATGGAGGAGTCACCAAATAACAAAATGCTTTTTTATCGGACCTGCCCACACGGCCACGTAACTGGTGCAGATCGCTCAAGCCAAATAAATGTGCATCATTTATAATTATCGTGTTCAGGTTCGAAATATCTAAACCTGATTCTACTATAGCCGTAGAAACAAGTACATCTATTTGTCCTTCTATAAACTGCAACATCACTTCCTCCAACTGATGCCCTTTAAGCTGTCCGTGTGCAATTGCAATACGCGCCTTGGGGCAAAGCTCACGCACCAACCCCGCAATCTCTTCAATATTATGTATGCGGTTATGTATCACAAATACCTGCCCGCCTCTTGCCAATTCATAGTTAATGGCCTCTTCAAAAACATCGGGGCTGAAAACTTTCACTTCAGTCTGTACCGGATAACGGTTTGGCGGCGGAGTATTAATAACAGAAAGATCGCGCACACCAATGAGTGAGAATTGCAATGTACGTGGTATGGGTGTCGCAGTAAGGGTTAAAATATCTACTGTGGCACGAAGTGTTTTTAATTTGTCCTTTACTCCCACTCCGAATTTTTGTTCTTCGTCAACTATAAGCAGGCCAAGATCTTTAAATACAATTTCTTTATTTACCAATTGATGTGTACCTATCAGAATATCTATTTTACCTTCTGCCAGTTTCTTCAATATTTCTTTTCTTTCTTTAGCGGGGCGGAAACGATTTACATAATCAATATTGCAGGGGAAATCTTTTAAACGTGCACTGAAAGTTTTGTAATGCTGCAATGCCAATATGGTTGTAGGTACCAATACTGCCACCTGCTTGCCATCGGTAACAGCCTTGAATGCGGCACGAATGGCAATTTCGGTCTTACCAAAGCCCACATCACCACACACCAGCCTATCCATTGGGTGAGGGGTTTCCATATCTTTCTTTACGTCTGCCGTAGCCTTTACCTGGTCAGGGGTATCCTCATAAATAAACGATGCCTCCAGCTCTGTTTGTAAATAAGTATCAGGAGAATATGCAAAACCAACACGCGCTTTTCGTTCGGCATACAATTTCACCAAGTCGAATGCAATTTGTTTGAGTTTGCGTTTTGTTTTTTGCTTGAGCGCTTTCCATGATGCTGAACCCAGCTTATCTAAGGCTGGCTGAAAGCCTTCTTTCCCAGTGAACCTGCTTATGCGGTGCAGGGAGTGAATACTTACATAAAGCAGGTCATTATCTTTATACATAATGCGAACGGCCTCCTGCATATTGCCGTTCACTTCTATTTTTTCAAGCCCGGCAAAACGCCCTACACCATGGTCGATGTGTGTTACATAGTCCCCCGGCTTTAAATCCTGTAATTCTTTTAATGTTAGTGCTTCCTTTGATTTATAGAAAGTATCCTGCAAGCGGAAGCGGTGATAACGCCCGAAAATTTCATGGTCGGTGTAACAGGCAAGTTTCAGGTCGTGACTAATAAACCCTTCATAAATAGGCAGAAAAATAGGTATCAGGGCTTCATCCAGTTTAAAATCAGTACCTGATTTTTCGTGTATCTCTTCAAAAATATCATGAAGCCTTTGCACCTGTTCGGCAGTATCGGTAAAAATATAATTGCGGTAACCTTTCTCTACATTCTGTTTTATTTCTTCAAAAAAGAGATTGAAATTTTTGCCAAACGATTTTTGAGGCGAAGACTGGAATGTTAAATGTTGCGTAGCTTCAGTGGTTCGCTGGCCCCATATAATGCGCTGCATTTTTTTGCTCTGCTCATCAAACTCTGCCGAGGTAAGCAATACTGCTTTGCTACTATCTCTTTCTTCTATTAACCTTTCGCAAGCCTCATCTATTTTATGAAGTGCAATGGGATAATCTTTTACCCAGAGTGTCGTTTTTTTGCTTTTCTCTAAATATTCTAAAAAACTCTGGTGCGATTGCGCCAACAATTCCTCCTGCAAATTAGGAGTGATAGAAATAGTATCGAGGTCTTTTATAGAAAGCTGCGTAGCAGCATCAAACAAACGGATAGACTCTACCAGGTCGCCAAAGAATTCTACACGGTAAGGGTTTTCGTTGGAGAAGGAAAATATATCGAGTATGCCACCACGCTGTGAATATTGCCCTGGGTCGGTAACAAAATCGTTGCGGTTAAAATTGTACTGGGCCAAAAGTTCCACTACAAAATCCATGGAGAGTTTGTCACCTGTTTTTATCTCCAATGTATTTTCGGCAATGGCTTCACTGCTTACTACTTTTTCGCAAAGCGCTTCGGCTGGAGCAACAATAATTTGTCCCTTACCGGCACGAATGGCATTGAGCACTTCCGTTTTGCGTAATAGGTTTGAACTCTCGGTATCTTTCCGCTGGGCACCCTTTGCCAAACCGGGGTAATACATAATGGAACGGCCGGGCATCAGATCTTCGAGATCGTTAAAAAAATAGATGGCTTCTTCGGTTTCTCTTAAAACAAACAAGTGGTTGTCTTCGTTGCCTGCCAGTACCGAAGCGGCAATAAATGCGGGTTCCGACCCGGAGAGATTATCCAGGCAGATAAAAGAACCGCTTTGACCGAGTGCGTCACGTAATGCCTTTACATTATCGTTGCGCCCGAAGTAAAGCAATATGCCGGGAGGCTTCTCCACAACTTATTACTTATTATATGTGTACGTTAAATAAAAGCTTTGCTAATACTCGTCCTCGTTAAAAAGGAAGTCTTCCTTGGTAGGGTAATCAGGCCAGATCTCTTCTATGTTCTCAAAAACTTCTTCTTCGTCTTCTATCTCCTGTAAGTTCTCTACAACTTCTATAGGAGCGCCTGAGCGGATGGCATAGTCTATGAGTTCACTTTTGGTAGCTGGCCAAGGTGCGTCTTCTAAATATGATGCTAATTCTAGAGTCCAATACATTCGTTAGCGGGTTTTAATTTTTCGCAAAAGTAATTTTTTCATGGAATAAACAAATTATTTTACGGTTAATCTTCGCAAAAGGTTATTAACAAGCTATAAACACCTACAATCCAGCATCTTGCAAGGTGCCTGTTTACGCCTCTTTTCTATCTATAACTGTTTAGGAAGGGAATTATTGTTTTCTGCCACTAATTACACTAATTCTTACAGAGCCAGTATTAATTCGTGAAATTGGTGGCTATGCGTTTAGCAGCACGTTATCTATCAGCCTTATTTTTCCATCAAATACAGCCACGCAGGCTACTGCTGGTTTTGTCGTATCTATAACCGGCTGAAGGGTCTTGGTATCAGCAATCTCAAAATAGATGGGTTTTAGATAACCATCTTTTGCGAATTCATTTTCGGCGAACTTCTTAATATCTGCTATTGGTGTTTTGCCCCACATTTCTTTCACTTTAAATAGAGTTTGAGAAATAAGCACTGCACGTTTACGCTCTTCAGGATTCAGCAAACGATTGCGCGAACTCATAGCAAGGCCATCAGCTTCACGTACTATTGGGCAGGCAATAATATTGATAGGCACATGATGCATTTCAATAAAGCGCTTTACAATAGATAGCTGTTGAAAATCCTTCTGCCCGAAGTATGCATTTTGCGGCATTACAGCCATAAAGAGTTTGTTCACTATGGTTATCATACCTGCAAAGTGGCCGGGGCGAGATATACCTTCCATCACTTTGTCTAAAGCTCCAAAATCATCTTTCAATGTAGAGTAATCACCATCAGGATACATTTCCTTTACCGTTGGTAAGAATAAAACATCACAACCTGCCGATTCAAGCATGCGCTTATCTTCTTCTATAGGGCGCGGGTAGCGTTCCAGGTCCTTAGGGTCGTTGAACTGGGTAGGGTTTACAAATATGCTGCACACCACCACACCGTTATCTGCTTTGGCTCTCATAATAAGCGACAAATGTCCTTCGTGTAATGCGCCCATAGTAGGCACAAAACCAACAGGAGCATTCTTTGTCCTATACGGATCGAGTATTAAATTAAGTTCTGCAACTGTTGTGGCTACCTTCACAATTCTGAATAATTGGGGCAAAAGTATTTATTTTATGTTACCTCAGCCTTTTCTTGGTAATGCCATAAAGAACATAACAATTGCAAGCGGCAGAATAATATAGTTTGCAATAGCTCCCGGTGGGGTATGTGCAAAATGTGCGGGTTTCATATACCCTATAACCATTCTCATGATTGTTTCAAATGCCATAAGTATGTACATGAACGGAATAAGGGTTTTATACCTGAAAAATACCACCAGCTGAATTATAGCATAAAGAAGCTGGGCACTTCCCCATAAAGAGAAAGCAAAGATAATTCCATCGGCACCGGCTACAGAAAGATCCATACCCGCAATAGAGCCTGCACCCCCATCGGGAGCAAGGAAGTGGATACAACTACGCACTGCACCAACTAAAGCAATAAGCAAGAACACATACAGTGCAATCTTACTACCTGTATAATTATTATCTGCCGATTTTGGAAAGATCTTATTTAGCATTCTCACCTATGCCGTCATTTTATTCAGTGCCTTAACTGCCAGCCACAAGGCAAGCAAGGTGAAGGCAAACATTATGGCAAAACCTTTTATTACTATCATATTACTATAATCTCCGGCAAATAAACTGCGTGATGCCTCTACCACGTAATAGAATGGGTTGAACAATGCCATATTCTTTATCCAGTTTGGGGCGAGTGAAATGGGCAACATAATACCCGACAACAACATAATAGGCAGGTACACGGTATTAGTAATTGATGCCAAAATACCCTCATCTTTTACCGATAATGAAATAGCGTAAGAGAAGGAAGACATTGTTATGCCTATGAGTAATATGAGGATCATTGTCATTACCACACCTATAAATGGCACACTAAGGCCAAGGAATAGAGCAATAACTAACAGAATACATGATTGGGTAAATAGAGTAAGTATCTGGTTAAATACAAGGCTCAGTATCATGCCCACTCTGCCTGTAGGTGTTACTAACCAACGCGCAATAATGCCCTGGCGTATCTCATCAACAAAACTGAAACCTGCAAATAGTGCACCCATACCCATAATAACCAACATGCCCGGTACGAACATTTTTACCACTTCGCCCGTTGGTGATGCTGCACCCATACCTGTATTTTTTAGCAGTGGCATATATAGAACCAAATAAAGTATAGGTTGCGAAAGCCCTATTATGAGCCATATGGGTTGGCGCAAACTTTTTTTCAAGTGGCGCATGAACATTAAGTAAATATCTTTTATAGTTCTCATATTTAATTTGGTTTTATCAGAACGCTGATAACGCTGGTTCTATATGATTTAATAAGATGTTATTGTAATCAGTGTTCATCATACTTATCTGTGTGATCCGCGTTCTATTGCCTTAGTTTTTTCCTTCGCGGAGTGAACGGCCGGTTTTTTGTAAGAACACATCATCGAGTGATGGTCTCGATAGTCCTATGGTTTGAATTGCTATTTTTTCTTTATCGAGTACACGTAACACCTCGGCAATTAACCCTTCTCCATTTTGTACATAGAGGTAGAGCTTATTTTCTTGCGCAATTATTTTTTGAATAAAGGTCAATGAACCGAAAAGTGTTTTTGCTCTCTCTGTATCTTTCTCATTAGTGAATTCAACTATAATACTTTCTGCGCCTATCTGCCTCTTTAGTTCTAATTGAGTACCTAATGCAACAATAGTTCCGTGGTCGATAATTGCAACACGGTCGCATAAATTATCAGCTTCTTCCAGGTAGTGCGTAGTAAGGAAAATGGTCATCCCTTCTTTTTTCAAGCGCTTTATCTCTTCCCAGAAATAGGCCCTGCTCTGCGGATCGAGCCCTGTGGTAGGCTCATCGAGGAAAACCAATTTAGGCTGGTGAACAATCCCCAAAGCCAATTCAAGCCTGCGTTTTTGCCCGCCAGAGTATGTCCGTGCTTCACGATCAGCAAAGTCTGTCATCTGGAAACGTTCTATCAGCTCCTTTGCTTTTTTCGAAGCATCTGGTTTTGATATACCATATAAGCGGGCCTGTAACAACAGGTTCTCGTACGCATTTGCAAAGGTATCTGCACCACCTGCCTGCGATACATACCCAATTTGTTCTTTCACTCTTTGTGGATGTGCTAACAGGTCGAACCCTGCCACCATAGCCTTGCCACTGGTAGGGGCCGAAAGGGTGGTAAGCATATTAAGTGTAGTGCTCTTACCTGCGCCGTTAGGACCCAGGAAACCAAAAATCTCTCCCTGCTTCACTTCCAGGTCAACACCTTTTACAGCTTCCACCTTTTTTTCCTTCTTGCCTTTGCCCGAAGTAAAAGTTTTGCTGAGGCCACTTGTTTGCAATATTGCTTCGCTCATGATTCTTAAATTAATTGAACGATGCAAAACTAATGGAAGTCCTTAACTATGTGTTAAGGCTATTAGGTAGAAAAACCTGAGAAGTAGGTAAATGGCGGGGTTGGGTAGGTGAGAGGAGGAAGAAACAATCGATATTTATTGCTACTGAATCGCTTGATTTAAGAATATTTAAGTTTCTTTTACTTCTGTTCAACTCTAGCAAAGACTACCTTATCCTTAACAAGTTCTTCTTTTGAGAATCCCACTCTTGCAACTTTATACGCTGGCCCCGGTATATCATTCGAATTTCCTTCAATAGCATACATACTATCTTTGTTAGCCAAATATTTATCAACAATACCGATTGCTCTATTCCCATTCCAATTATAAAAATAAATATCACCGGGTTCAGGAAGTGCCGCTGCAAATGCAAATGTCGCATTTATACCAGTAAAATATTGTTCAAGCTTATTAGTATTCCCTTCCGGTTTAAAATACTTAAAGTTTACATTATAACACCAACTAACAAAAGTTGCAGCCCATGGCTGGCCTTCAGCAACCCCACAAAAAGAATTATATTTTTTTACAAATTCCCCATCATTTCTTCCTGTCATAGATCTTGCACCTTTACTTAACTCTGTAATTGCATTTTGCAAAGCAAGCTGCCCAGGTTGAAAGTATATTTTAGCTTGACGTTGTATAGTAGTATCTTTTGACTCTTTCGCAATAAGTATGCTCGTTTTCTCTAAAGTTATTGCCTTAAATAATCCTGATCTCAAGAATTTCTCAACCAGTGTATCTTGTCCAAAATTGTGAAGTGTTATTAATCCTAAGGTATTTTTACGTGAATCTTCATCACTCAAGAAACTTAATACCTTGGAGACTGCATCCATTTGAGCAATTCTGCCCGACTCCGCTTTTTGTATACTATCTTTTCTGGCTGATTCTATCTTATCCATCCTATCTGTTTTCGCCAGGTAAAAGGTTATTACTATCGAAACAATTGTTACTACAAATGGTGCAACAGCAGTAAACCAATCGAAAATGCTTTTTTTAGATTTTTTACCTATTGCTTCAGCTACCTTTTCAATAGAACCTGATACCTCTGACATATTAATAATTTATAAGTGTGAATACTTCTGTTATGAAAAGAAATTAATAAATGCTTTTACTAACATATAGAATATTATTCTTTCCAAATACAAACCATGTACTAAGATGCATATTTGATGTACTAAGATACAATGGGCTAATGTTTTCAGCGAAAAAACACCGAAAATCAGATTTTTACTTTCTAGTAATCCAGTAAATATTTGGAAGCAATGATATGCTTTTAATGCTTCCTTTACTAGATGCTAACGGCAGTTTTACATCACCAAACTCCTCTCAGCAACCTTTTCGTGAATTGCGCTCCACAAATTAATGCGCGATTGCAAAGCAGAGCGTATACCAACCAAACATTCTTCCCAGAGTCTATTATCATCACCGCAAAGTTCATCCATCATCTGGTAGCCCAAATGCGAATGATGGTCACCATCCACTTCAATGTGTCTTTCTAAATAATATTTAAATACACTTACTTTATCAGGTTCCTGCTTATTCAGTTCTTCTACAAATTTCATGAACATACCCGGTATAAGGTCCTCGCGCCCAAATGTAAATACACCTGCTCGTACATGTGTTTTACCTGAATTGATAAATGCAAACGTATCATTCACAAATTGCACCGAAGCTTTTGGAGCATCAACCAGTGCAAGGCTTTTTTCTACCGATATATGTTTACTAATATTATTCACAAACTCATGTATATGGCCCAGGTTGCAGCCCGCCTGTTTCATAGCTTTTATATAAAGTTCAAAATGGCTTGTCCTGTTGCCTTTTTCATCCACATCGCTTTCTTCACCCAAAACAATTTCGTTAATCAGGTAGCGGGTTTGTGGGCTACCCTTAGGCACCCAGGGTATATCAATACAGGTCAGGTCGCGCTGCAACGATTTCAATAAGGACATGAAATCCCAAACGGCATACACATGGTGCTCCATAAACACTTGTAACTGGTCGAGCGATTGCATGCTTGTATATAAAGGATGGTTTAGTAATTGTTGCCTTAAAGGAGTAATTTCCTGCTTTATTATTTTAATTCTGTGACTATCCATTTTGTAAGTTTAAGCTGCAAATATATGCTGTTTACATACCTCTCCGCACTGATTAAAATCATACCTCTTCCTCTCATATGCAAGGTGAACACAAATTAGTACATTTGCTTTGCAATAAGGATATTATGACAGACTGGAAAAAAGACATAGCTACATTTCATCATCAATTTGAAGCCGGAGAGTGGGACGAATCATACGCTGATAAGAATCCTATTCTTCAGTTTGAAAAATGGTTTGGTGTTGCTATGGCTCAAAAAGTACAGGAAGAAAATTCATTTATATTATCAACCGCAACTAAAAACGGATTACCCTCATCACGGGTAGTGTTATTAAAAGGGGTTGACGCCAAAGGATTTTTGTTCTTTACCAATTATGAAAGCCGCAAGGGTATTGAGCTTTTAGAAAACCCTTATGCTTGCATGAATTTTTACTGGCCTACCTTGCACAGGCAAATACGCATTGAAGGTGTGGTTGAAAGAGTGAGTATGAAAGAATCGAAAGAGTATTTTCATTCGCGCCCCAGGGCCAGCCAGGCGGGTGCATGGATATCGCCTCAAAGCAAGCCTATTGCCAACCGCAATGTATTGGAAGAAAAGCACGAGGCTTTTATGAGCCAACATGAAAATAAAGATATCCCTACCCCGGAGCATTGGGGCGGATACAGAATTATACCAAAGCATATGGAATTCTGGCAGAGCCGTACTAACCGCCTGCACGACCGCATTGCCTATACACTTGATAAAGACAAGTGGAGGATATCTAGATTAGCACCTTAAAATATAGAGCCACTGGTTACTTATAATAGCCACAGATTCACAGATTAAATTTCAATTACAAAACAGAAAGGCACAGATTACTTTTAACCCATCACCTATGAAATATTCAGAATACGAATATCCTCTACAAAAAGAAAGCTATGAAATTATTGGAATCTGTATGGAGGTTCATCGTGTTTTGGGAAAAGGGTTACTAGAAGTAGTTTATAAGGATACTATTGAGTATGAGTTTAAGAAAAAAGAAATACTATATGAAAGGGAAAAGAAATATGAAGTCAACTATAAAGGTATGATTTTGCCACACCATTTCTTTGCTGATTTTGTTGTATTTAACAGTATAATTTTGGAAGTAAAAGCACAAAAAGGAATCGTTGATGAACATTATAACTGGACAATAAATTATTTGGCACTATCGAAATGTCCTTTGGGTTTAATAGTCAATTTTGGAGAAAACTCATTAGTAACCAAAAGAGTAGTTTTATGATACTTCCCGAATCTGTGTTAATCTGAATGTAACTACATAAAAAGTGTATTTTTATAATCTGTGAATCTGTGGCAACTTTAAAACCTTAAAATCACCCCGCCCATGTGGAAAGAAGAAAACAACAAATTATATAAGAAGTTCCTTTTTAAGAATTTCTCAGAAGCCTTTTCATTTATGACCCGCGTAGCTTTAATAGCCGAGAAAATGGACCATCACCCAGAATGGAAGAACACCTACAACACGCTTGAAATATGGCTTTCGACGCACAGCGCCGGAGACGTTGTAACCGAAAAGGACCACAAGCTTGCTAAGGCTATTGATGAGTTAGAGAAGAAAAGTTAATTTCGCTGCCCTATGAATTATCGGTCACTGCAAGCAATAAAAACAGACCTGGCTTCCGGCAAAATAACCTGCCATGGCCTGGTAGCTGATTACATTGAACGTATTGAAAAAGAAAAACACCTCAATGCTTTTTTAGAAGTATGGGGCGATGAAGCACTTGCAAAAGCTAAGGCCATTGATGAAAAGATAAAACAGGGCAAAGCTGGTAAGCTTGCAGGAATGGTTATCGGTATTAAAGATAATCTCTGTTACAAAGGTCACAAAGTTTCTGCATCCTCAAAAATATTAGAAGGTTTTGAGTCGCTTTATACAGCTACAGTGGTTGAACGCCTTATTGCTGAAGATGCCATTATTATTGGCCGCTGTAATTGCGATGAGTTTGCTATGGGCAGCTCGAACGAAAAATCGGCTTATGGTAAAGTGCTTAACCCGCACGATAATAAACGTGTTCCCGGCGGTTCTTCAGGAGGATCAACTGCAGCTGTTGCAGCAAATCTTTGTTTGGCGGCTTTGGGTAGCGATACCGGAGGATCTATCCGTCAGCCTGCATCATTTTGTGGTGTAGTGGGTATGAAACCTACTTATGGCAGAGTATCTCGATATGGATTACTGGCTTATGCTTCTTCTTTCGACCAAGTTGGCCCTTTGACAAATAATGTAGAAGATGCCGCTTTGATTTTAGAAGTTATGGCCGGTAAAGATGAATATGATAGTACATTGAGTCAAAAACAGGTTCCTGCTTATAGTTCAGAATTAAAAAAAGTAGATACTAAAAAATTGCGCATTGCTTACCTGAAAGATTGCGTGGAACATACCGGCCTCGATCCTGAGATTCGTGCCCAGCTTGAAAAAACGATCAGCGATTTAAAGAAACAGGGTCACGTGGTTGAACCTGCTTCTTTTCCACTGACTGATTATGCAGTACCGAGCTATTATGTATTAACGACTGCTGAAGCTTCATCTAATCTTTCCCGTTATAGCGGTATAAATTATGGCCATCGTAGCTCCAAAGCCACCGATCTGGAATCGACCTATAAAAAATCGAGGACGGAAGGGTTTGGCAAAGAGGTAAAACGCCGTATTATGCTGGGAACCTTTGTATTAAGCTCCGGTTACTTTGATGCCTATTACTCAAAGGCACAGAAGGTAAGGCGCTTATTTTCAGAGCAAACCGAGACTATTTTAAAGGATTACGACCTTATACTTTTACCATCAACACCCGGGACAGCTTTTTTATTCGGACAAAATGACCAGGACCCTGTGAAAATGTATTTGGAAGACATATTTACCGTACAGGCTAATATCACCGGATTACCAGCTATTTCACTGCCACTGGGGAAGCACTCCAATGGCTTGCCATTTGGGGTTCAGCTGATGGGCAAAAGGCACGATGAGCTTACTTTATTGGCCTTTTCGGAGTACTTAATGAACAGTGCCTCGTGAATATCTAAGGCTGTAGGATTTGAAAAAGGCGCAAATTCTTGGTAAAATTGCATCTTTTACGTAACTTTATAAAACATTTTAAGAGATCAAACGTTTAACCTAAGAGGATGATAAAGACAAAGAACCGCATAGCTCTCTCATTTGCCATAATTATGGTAATGGCCTTTGGCTTTTCTAAAGCCGCTGTTATTCATAAAAATGGCAAAGGTTTTGGACCCGGTGACAGCACACAGGTTCTTGCCGATGACCCTATTGCAGCTAACTTAGATAGCCTTTCTCTCCTCAATTTTTTTGAAAAAGGTTATGATGTGGTTAAGTCTTCTAACTACAACTTCACTCCTGATTCTATACCTGTTTACAGTGAAAAAGAAATACAAGATCGCTTTAGCAAATTGGACGGCAATACTCCTTTCGACCTGGAATATAATAACGTAGTAAAAGAATATGTTGACCTATATGCTATACGTAAGAAACAGCTTACATCAAGGGTACTGGCTTTGAGCAGGCTTTACTTCCCAATGATGGAACAAATATTAGACAGGTACAAAATGCCATTGGAATTGAAATATCTGGCAGTAGTTGAATCAGCATTGAACCCTACAGCATGTTCGAAATGCGGTGCAAGGGGCTTATGGCAATTTATGTACACAACCGGTAA
>Ga0210390_10000481_pt1 | contig 43712 bp, 34 predicted proteins | sample IncBWH11OmetaG_FD_161050 | JGI IMG/M metagenome (GOLD analysis project Ga0210390, IMG submission 161050) | Forest soil microbial communities from Barre Woods Harvard Forest LTER site, Petersham, Massachusetts, United States - Inc-BW-H-11-O ... | reverse complement strand
CCCACCCCGCCCGGAAACCGGCACCCCACCCCCACAACCACCACCGGATCGTCCGAGGCTGCCGGGACCTGGGCGACTGCGATCTGGTGGCCAGAGCCGCCCAGGATCATCTCCTTGAGACGGACGGCGAGTTCGTACGGCGTGGGCTGGTCGTAGGTCAGCGTCGGCGACAACCGCAGCCCGGTCGCCCCGCTCATCAGTTCGCTGAACTCAACCGCGGTCAGCGAATCGAAGCCGATTTCCTTGAAGGTCCGGTCCGGGTTGACCGCGCCTGCGGTGAGGTAGCCCAAAGCGATGGCCGCGTTGCCCCGTATGAGGTCGAGAAGGAACCGGTCTTGCTCATCGCCGGACATCTCGCCGAGCTGCGCCGCTACTCTCACGGCTGATGTCGGTGGCGGAGCGGCCTGACCAGACTCTAGTGGCCCCTCCGCTTCGGCCGCCGGAGCCGCCGTCCGTGCGCTGCGATTCGCCGCTCGGGTCAACCAATAAGGCTGACGGTCGAAGGCATAGGTCGGCAGCTTAGCTGCCGGGCGCGGCCTGTCACCGAATGCCGCTGTCCAGTCCACGACCGCACCACCGGCGTGGGCTCGCGACAGGGCCGCCATCAGTGTCATGTCATCCGGATGACCCGGGCGCATCACCGCTGTGGTCACCCTGGGAATCCGGCCGGGCGAGGCCTGCTTCGTCAAGGTCGCGCGAACCATAGCCGACAGCACCGCTGCTGGGCCGAGTTCAAGGAACACCGAGACACCCTCGGCGTCGAGGCTCTGGGTACCTGCCATGAACCGCACCGCATGACGAGCATGTGCTACCCAATAGTCGGGTGTGCACAGCTCATCGGCAGCGCCGAGCCGACCGGTCAGATTGGAAATGATGGGGATTCTGGGCGGGCTAAACGACAACCTCTCCGCAGTACACCGGAAATCGTCGAGTATGCCGTCCATGTGGCGGGAGTGAAAGGCATGACTGACTTTCAGTACCTTGGCCTTGCGGCCTCTGGTCTTCCACTCACCAGCCGCCACCCGGACCGCATCGCTGTCTCCGGAGATGACGACCGACTGCGGGTCATTAACGCCGGCGATCTCGACTTGCCGACCGCCCTCCGCCAGCCAGTCCTCCACTTCCTCTTCCGACGCCTGGAGGGATGCCATGGCTCCGCGCGACCGGATGGACTGCATCAGCTGTCCCCGCCGAGCCACCAGCGCGCAGGCATCAGGCAGCGAGAGGAGGCCCGCGACATAGGCGGCCGCCAGCTCTCCGATGGAGTGCCCGATCAGATAGTCCGGCCGGAGCCCGTAGGAGGTAACCAGATGAAATAGTGCGACCTCGAGCGCGAACAACGCAGGCTGAGTGTAAGCGGTCTGATCCAGCAGGGAAGAACGACCGACGGACCCGATCCCGAACATGACCTCGCGGAGCGGCTGCTCAAGATGATCGTCCAGGTGGTCACACACCTGGTCGAGCGCTTGGGCGAACGTCGGCACCGTTTCGTAAAGCTCGCGACCCATCCCGGTCCGCTGGCTGCCCTGTCCGCTGAACATGAAGGCGATTCTGGCCGGGCGGCTGGCCACACCCGCGATCACACCGGACGACCGGCGGCCGGATGATAGCGCGTCGAGGCCATCGAGCAGATCGTCGCGCTGGGTAGCCAGCACGACCGCGCGATGCTCGAATGTGGACCGGGTAGCGGCCAGCAAGAATCCGGTATCCGCTGCGCTTAGCCGCGGATGGTCGGTGATGAACTGATGCACCCGGCGTGCCATGACACGCAGCGCTGGCCCGGTTCTGGCCGAGATGGCGCATGGTGCCACACCGGGGCCGGGGCCGGGCTGGGCCGCCGGTGATTTCCCAGCGTGGTCAGGAGGCGATGCCAGCACCACGTGGCAGTTGGTACCGCCCATGCCGAAAGAGCTAACCCCGGCGATCAGTGTTCGTCCGGGATTGGGCCAGTCACACGTGATCTGCGGCACGCGCAAATGGAACTCGTCCATCGGGATGCCGGGATGAGGGGTCTTGAAGTTGAGGCTGGCAGGAATCTCAGCATGCTTGATCGCCAGGGCGGCCTTGAGGAACCCGACGATGCCAGCCGCCGCTTCCAGGTGGCCGACGTTGGTCTTCGCCGAGCCGACGAAGAGGGGTGAGTCCGCACGCCGCGTAGCACCAAGCGTGCGGCCTAAGGCCTCAGCCTCGATCGGATCGCCAACGCGGGTGCCGGTCCCGTGCAATTCCACGTACTGCACGTCAGCTGTATCGATACCAGCGCGCTGATACGCCTGGCGCAGCACGTCCTGCTGCGCCGTGGCACTCGGGACGGTGAGCCCTTCGCTGGCTCCGTCATTGCCAACGGCGCTGCCGCGGATCACACAGTAAATGAAGTCCCCGTCAGCGAGTGCCGCCCGCAGTGGCTTTAGTACGGCGATCCCCGCTCCTTCGCCGCGCACATAGCCATTCGCCCGGGCATCAAACGTATAGCAGCGGCCATCTGGCGACAGGCCACCGAAACGCTCGGCACTCAAAGCACTTTCGGGTAGGATATTGAGATTGACACCGCCGGCTATGGCCAGATCGGATTCACCGCTGCGCAGGCTCTCGGCGGCCATGTGCACGGCCATCAGCGACGAGGACTGACCCGTATCTACAGTGAGGCTCGGCCCCCGGAAATCAAGCACGTACGACAACCGGTTAGCTATTATGCTGCGGTGCAGTCCGGTCATTGTATGCTGGTCAATGGCTTCAGGATTATCGCGGTATAGCAGAGTCGCGTAATCATCCCAGATCGCTCCGATGAAGACTCCGGTTCTGCTGCCGGCGATACGAGCCGGTATTATCTGAGCATCCTCGAGGGCCTCCCAGCCCAGCTCGAGAATAAGGCGCTGCTGGGGATCCATGGCCGCCGCTTCGCGTGGCGAGATCCCAAAGAAGCCAGCATCGAACTGGTCGATCTGGTCGAGAAAGCTGCCGAAACGCTCATAGACATGGCCCCGGCCATAGCCGCTGCCGTGAATACTGCCGCCGGCCGGAGCCCCCCAGCGGCTGGCCGGCACTTCCGTAATAACAGACTCGCCATTCCGGAGAACCTTCCAGAATGAATCCACGGTGGGTGCCATGGGCAGTCGGCAGGCTAGCCCGACGACGGCGATGTCACCGCCTCGCCATGATCGTTTTCCGCTGGCTCCAGGTTCGCTAGTCACACAGACAGCATTCGGGAGTGCGCTAACGTTGGGCTGAACTACCTCTAAACCGGCTGTCCGGTCCCGCGTGCCCGGCTCAGGAAGACCGTGGATTGTTAAGAAGAACGGCGCAGACAACGAGGCCAACAACTAGGACGGCGGCGCCGAACAGGCTGGCCAGGGCGTCGCCGTGAGTGGCGGCCGCAGCGGCGAGATGGACGGTGTGCGGATGAGTGGCGACGTACCCGGCAGCCGCTCCGACGGCAATGGAGTTGAGCAGGGTCGTCCCGAGCGATCCGCCGATCTGCTGGGCAGCGTTTGCGGTCGCTGACGCCACGCCGACGTCTCCGGCGCCCACGCCGCGAGTGGCCATGCTCATGGAGGTGGGCATGACCATTCCCACGCCGAGCCCGAACAGGACAAGAATGGGCAGAATATAGGCGGCATAAGAACTGTCCGGGGTCACCCGGGAAAGCAGCAGCAGGCCGCACGCGACGACAGCCATGCCGACAACCACCAGGTTGCGGGATGTGGTGCGCAAAGCCAGGCGGCCGGTGATCTGCGTGGAAGTAAGAATGACCGCAGCCACATAGGGCAGGAAGGCTAGCCCGGCATCGACCGGAGAGTAGCCCATGACCGATTGCAGCTGATAGGTCATGAAGAGGAACATGCCAAGCATCGCGAATGTGTTCACCGTGATAGCCAGCAACGCGCCGCCCCGGCGACGACTGGCCAGGACACGTGGCGGTAGCAGAGGCTTGCGGGTGTGAGCCTCCAGCATCAGGAAAACGGCCAACAGGGCAACAGCTCCCGCGAGCGAACCGATCACCAAGGCGGAACTCCACCCCTCAGCACCGCTCTCGGCTAGGCCGTACACGAGCAGCCCCATTCCGCCGCAGCTCAGGGCAGCGCCAGGGATGTCCAGGGCCGGCCGGTTGGGCTGAAGGCTGTCCGTCGGCAGGACGGTACCGCCGATGACCACGATCAGGGCCAGCGGCGCGTTGACATACAGACACCAGCGCCAGCTGGCGTACTGGGTGAGCAGGCCGCCGAGGATGAGCCCGACAGCGGCACCGGCCATCAGGGCGGCACTGTAGATACCGAAGGCCTTGCCGCGCGCCCGCCCGGATACGAAGATAAGGGTGAGTAGGGCCAGAGTGGACGGCGCGAGGATGGCGGCAAAGCATCCCTGCAACGCTCTGGCGGCGATCAGCATAGCCGGATTCACTGCGGCCCCCCCGGCGGCGGATGCGAGTGCGAAGCCGAGGACTCCGATGAAGAGCATCCGCTTGCGGCCGAAGCGGTCGCCCAGCCGGCCGCCCAGCAGCAGCGCTCCGCCGAAGGCAAGCGTGTAGGCGGTGATGACCCACTGCCGACTGTCGGCTGACAGTCCGATCGAGCGCTGGACCGACGGCAGCGCGATAGTGACGATTGTCGTGTCAATCACCACAAGCATCTGCGCAAGCGCGATCACACCCAGAGCCCACCAGCGCCGACGTACCTCATTGACGGGGAGGCGTTCCGGGTCGTCAGTAATCGCCTGGACCATGCTCTTGCCTCCTAAGGTAAAATGGGACAGTGACCCACATAGGGACACTGTACCGAAACCTGCGATGCCCCACGAGGGCACCCTGCTCCGCGGGGAGAACCTGTTAGCGTCGCTTTAGACGGCGTCGTGATGATGGCGGCATAGCCTGTCCACCGATCCGGAGCCGCCCGTGAATCACCACACACACCCGGAGGCCGGTCCCGACCTCTCCCGGGTTAACCGGGACACCCCAGGCACCGTCCGCGACATTTACGTCCGGGCGGTGGGTACCGCCCTGCCCGGCCCTGCGCTTTCCAACGAAGTGCTGGCTAGGCGCTTCGGCATGACGGGCCACTGGGAGCAGTGGGTCCAAGCCTTCATCGGCACCCAGAGCCGGCATCTGGCCATTGATCTGGAGACCGGGCAGCCGTACTGTTCACTGGCGGATCTGTGCCGTATGGCGGCGTCCAGAGCGCTGGACACCGCCGGGCTGACCGCCGCTGACGTGGATCTCATGATCCTGGGCACAGCGACGCCGGACATGCTCATGCCCGCCACTGTCAACGTGGTCGCTGACCAGCTGGGCATCAATGACGTGGCGACCTATCAGCTGCAATCCGGGTGCACAGGAGCGGTGCAGGCCCTCAATGCTGCCTATCAGATGATGCTGACCTGCGCCTACCGCACCGCGCTAGTACTGGGCGGCGAGACAGCCACCAAGTACTACGACCTTAGCCTGGACTTCGCCAGGCTGCCGCCGACCCAGATGATCAACTATGTGCTGTTTGGTGACGGCGCAGGCGCCATGGTGCTCACTCCTGGGCCAGGTCCAGCCGCCGCTGTCATCCGCAAGGTTGTGACCCGGCTCGAGGGCATGAACCGGCCACCGGGTCAGACGCTCGATTGGTTCGGGCCCGCGGACCGGGATTCGGACCGGCCGCCGGCCATCGAGGATTACAAGGCCATCGAGGAATCGGTCCCGATCATGGCATCGGAGCTTCTAGCCGAGTTGCTGGACAACCTGGGCTGGAAGGACTCTGAGGTGGGCTGCGTGCTTCCCCCCCAGTTGTCCGGACAGATGACCAAACGCATCATGGCCGGGCTCAAGCTCCCGGACGCCCGGGAGATCAGCTGCGTGCGGGAAACTGGGAACATCGGCAACGCCATGCCATTCTTCCAGCTCGAACGCGTGCTGCCCGAGATGCGCCCCGGCGACCGGGCCATCTGTCTATCGGTGGAGTCGAGCAAGTGGATCAAGGGCGGATTCGCCCTCCAGAAGGTGTAATGACGATGCCTATCCTCGCCCCTCGGGAAGGACCCGTGCCAGACGACGGTGCGGCGCGAGATGGCACCCCCATCGAGATCCTTCTCTCGCTGCACCGGTCAAGCCGCCTCGCCACGCACTACCCCACCGTTCAGCGGCTGCTGACGGACATGTCGCAGGCAGATCTCACCCGGTCAGGTCACGTGCTGTCCCGCCTGGACCCGGACGAAGTGCTGCGCGCGCATCCGGCCACACCGACGGTAACCGCCTCCCTGACGGGTCATGGCACGGTATCCACTCTGGTGCCCGCCCTGACCGCGGAGCTTGCCCGGCACGGGCTGCTGCTGCGCCCCGTCATCGGCAAGTTCGGCAGCTACCTATTCGATCTGTCCGATCGTGGTAGCGAACTCTATGCCGCGGATCCGGACATAGTCCTTTGCCTCCTCGACGCGATGGCCATCTTCGACGAGGTGCCTGTGCCCTGGCAGGTGGCCGACGTCCGGCGGGTCCTGGCCGAGAAGATGGGCCTGCTGGAGCAGATCACGACCCAGTTCCGGGCGGGCGGAGCAACCCTGGTCCTGAATACCATGCCACTGCTGCGGCGCTTTACTGCCCAGTTGATGGACTACCGATCGAGGTCGCTGCTCGGCATGGAGTGGCGGGAGGCCAACGCCAGGCTTCTGCGGCTGGCGGGCGAGCCCGGCACGATCGTGCTGGATCTGGAGCCACTGGTGTCGGAGGGCGTGGCTGCCAGCGACATCCGGCACAGCATCTATGCGAAGGCGCACCTGTCGGCGGATCTGCTGTCCGGGTACGCCCGGGAGGTAGCGCACCTGGCCCGCCACCTCGCCGGGCGCAGCCGCAAGTGCCTGGTGCTGGATTTGGACAACACTGTCTGGGGCGGCACGCTGGGCGATGACGGCATCGAGGGAATAGAGATCGGGGAGAGCCCGCGCGGCGAGGCATTCCTGCAATTCCAGCGCACCGCGAAGCAGATCGGTGCGCAGGGCGTCCTGCTCGCGGCGGTAAGCAAGAATGATGCCGGTCCTGTCCGGCAGGTGCTCCGTGAGCACCCGCAAATGTGCCTGCGCGGTGAGGACTTTGTCCAGGTCACGGCGAACTGGCGGCCTAAGCACACCAACCTGGCCGACCTGGCCCAGGTGCTTAACCTGGACCTGGACAGCTTCGTATTTGCAGATGACAGTCCGCAGGAATGCGAGCTGGTGCGCCGGGAACTACCCGATGTCGCGGTGGTATGGCTCGATTCGGAGCCGGCCTCGCATATCGATCGGCTGCTGCGCGATGGCTGGTTCGACGTACGTGTGCTGACGGCGGATGATACCGTCCGTGCCGCACATTACCGCGACGATGTTGCTCGCAGCGATTTTCAGCAGGAGTTTGATTCAATCGCCGACTACCTTCGTGAGCTGCGAATCACTGTCGTGCTGGATCGGCTGGCCGAGAGCGATGTCCAGCGGACCTCTCAGCTCACCCTGCGGACCAATCAGTTCAACCTAACGACAGCGCGCTTGCAGCCGGCCGATGTCCGTGCGCTGGCCGACAGCCCCGGCACCTCAGTGCTGACCGTCCGTGTCAGCGATCGATTCGGCGATAACGGCCTGGTAGGAGCGATGTTCCTGCGACGCGACCAGGAGGATCTGCATATCGACAACTTCGTGCTTAGCTGCCGGGTCTTCTCGCGCGGCATCGAGCAGGCATGCTTGGGCTCCGTCCTGCGCCATGCCCGCGCCAGCGGCATTGTGCGGGTGCACGGCGAATATCACCGTACGGCCAAGAATGGCGCCGTGAGCGGCCTGTACACCAGATATGGTTTTTACCTGGAATCCGGCGACGAGACGGCGGCCAGCTTCTGCCACGATCTGGCTGAGATCGTGGCGCCGCCTGACCATCTTCAGCTGACTGAGAACTTCGCGTGAGAGCTGCCATGAATAACATTGACGACTTCGTCAGGCTTCTCAACGAGGAGCTTGGCATGTCCGTGGATACGGACGACGTTGACCGGTCATTCGACGAACTAGCCGCCTGGGATTCAGTCTACCTGCTCTGGCTGCTCAGCATGTTGGAGCGCACAGCCGGATGCATCGTTTCGCTGCCGGACGCCCTGCATGCGTCCAACCTGGCGGACATCTACACCCTGGCGGTGAACGGTGGCCATTAAGCCGTTGGCCCGCGAGCGCCGTCACACACTGCATTTCCTGGCTGGCATCCGGGCCATTTCACCGGTCTTCCTCGATACGGAGGTCGACATGAGCCGCGTCGTCGCATACCGTGCGGCGGCCCGACGCGACAGCCACGCCTATTCCTTCGTGACGTTCGTGATATATGTCGTCGGCCGCGTCCTGCTGGCCCACCCCGACGCGAACGCGGCCGTGCGCGGCCGTCTCTGGCCACGGGTGTCCAGGTATTCCTTCGTCCACGCGAAGCTCACCATGGACAAGACCATGAACGGGCAGCGGCTGGTTTTCTCCGCTGTAGTGCGGGGAGCGGACCGGGCGAGCCTCGACGATATCCAGCGCGTTATCGAGCACTACCGGGAGGGTGATCCGGCTCGAATGCCGGAATTCGCCGGAGCGAGGCTGCTGCACCGGCTGCCCATCCCACTGGGCCGGGTGCTGTTCAGGGTCGGCATGCGCTCCCTTGGCCGCCGACCGGACCTGATGGGCACGGTTGCCATCGCCACCCTCGGAGACCGTCCGGTGGACGGTTTCCACTCGACCGGCGGGACGACTATCACGGTGGCGGCCGGGCGCGTCGCTGACCGGCCGGTCGTGCGCGACGGCCAGGTCACGGTGGCTCCGATCATGCGGTTGAGCTTGACATTCGACCACCGCGTGATCGACGGAGCCGAGGCAGCGGACGTGCTGAACGACATCAAGACCGGCCTGGAGAAGTTCACCCCGGAGCGGGCAGCACGTGCGACCGCTTCGCCGGATGCCCGGGAGGACAGGGTTTCCGGCTCGTACTAGCTGACCCCGCGAGAGGCCAGGAGCGATGGACATGCACGACATCGATGAACTGAAGCAGTTCGGTGCTGCGCACGCTCGGGCGCAGCAGATAACTCCGACCCGCTACCGGGAGATCTGCGCGCGTATCACCAGCGACGACGAGGCCAGCCCGGGGTCTTGGACCGGGGAGTGGGGACGGGCGGCGGAAACACTCCGGAAGCAGGGCCGCCATCTGGAGGCCTGTGGCTACTACAACCTGGCCCGATTTCCCTACGTGGACGGCCCGGCCCGGATGAGGGCGTTGCGCGACTGCGTAGCTGAATGCACTCGTTGGTCGGCCGCCCGCAAGGACATCGAGCGGTTGGAGGTCGACGCCGATGGCGGCCGGGTTAGCTGCTGGGCGACCGGGCTCTCGCGGACCGAGCCGAAACCGCTCCTGCTGATAATGGGCGGCATCGTCAGCATCAAGGAGCAGTGGGCGCCGCTGCTGACTCAGCTGGGGAAGCTGGGCCTGGCCGGGGTGGTGACCGAGATGCCCGGCGTGGGCGAGAACACGACCGCCTATACGGCCGAGAGCTGGCAGCTGATATCCGCGATCATGGATGCGGTGAGCGACCGGGCGGATGTCTCGTCGACCTACGCTATGGCCCTGAGCTTCAGCGGTCACATGGCCCTGCGTTGCTCGGTCAGGGACCGCCGAATCAAGGGCATCGTGACGGTGGCGGCTCCGGTTAGTGACTTTTTCGCCGAAGCGGGCACGCAGAACAAGCTGCCGGGCATCACGGTCAGTACCCTGGCGCATCTGACGCGGCTCGAACCGTCGGCCGTGAGTGACCATATGCGCGACTGGGGGCTGACCGCCGACGAGCTGTCTGCGGTGGGCATCCCGGTCTACTACGTTGCCAGCCGACGCGACGAGATCATTCCCGAGGGCGATCTCCGCTTCCTGCGGGACCATGTGTCGCGGCTGCACGTCCTTGAGTACGACGAGGAGCACGCGGCTCCCAGGTACGCGGCTGAAACCCGGGCCTGGGTCATGCTCTCGATCCTCCGGATGTCGGGTTCGGGCCTGCTCCAGCGAGCGGCGCTGACCTCGGTCTGGGGCGTGCTCCGAGCACGCCGCCGCCTCACGGAGCTGGTTTAATGGAGCAGCCTGGCGTGGAGTCTGATCGCTGATGGCCGCGGACATGGATTGCGAGGTCCTGATCGTCGGGGGCGGCCCGGTCGGGTTGTTCCTGGCCAGCGAACTCGCCCTTGCCGGAGTCTCGGTCGAGGTGCTGGAACGCCGGGAGAAGCCGGGCGCAGAGGGAATCCCTGCGCTGCGTGGCATCAACACCCGCACTCTGCAGACCCTGGAGCTGAGAGCGCTCCGGGAGCCACTCATGGCCGCGGCTGCCGACGCTATCCGGAAGCTGGCCAAGCAGCTGGAGAACCTCAGACAGGCGCGCGGGCAGGAGGCGGTCCGGGCGGCCGAGCGGCTGACCAAAGGCTTCGGCCACGCTGGGGCGTTCAAGGGCCACTTCGGCATGTTGCCGTTCGTGGACCGCCACGGTGAGTTCGGGTCGGTTGCGATCGTGCCCGTACCCTACGCCGCCTGTGAGCAGATATTCGGTGATCGCGCGATCGCGCACGGTGCCCGGTTGCGCCGTGACTGCTCTGTCGCGGATATCTCCGTGAGCGAGCAGGCCGTACAGACGATGCTGACGGACGGATCCGCCGTAACCTCCCGTTACCTGGTGGGAGCCGATGGAGGCCGGAGCACCGTCCGTGAGCGCGCTGGATTCAGCTTTCCCGGCACGAAATCCACGATGGTTGCGCGTGGCGCGGAACTCGTTACGCTCGATGACCACACGAAACTTCCTCCGGGCATGACGCGAACCGAGACCGGCCTTCTCCTGGTGGACCTTGTTCCCGGCCAGATCGTCGCCGTCGAGCACGACGCCTTCCCGGTCGACCGCCACTCGCCCGTGACCGCGGCGGAGCTGGAAGCCAGCCTGCGCCGCGTCAGCCAGACGGAGGTAACGGTCACCAGCGTGGCTATCCCGTTCCGCTACACCGACAACGCGCGGCAAGTCTCCAGTTACCGGCAAGGCCGCGTGCTGCTGGCCGGGGATGCTGCCCACGTACATTCCCCCTTCGGCGGTCAGGGTCTCAACCTGGGCCTACAGGACGCCGCGAACCTTGGCTGGAAGCTAGCGCTCGTCGTCCGCGGCTTGGCGCCGGAGCAGCTGCTCGATACGTATACCGCGGAACGCCATCCTGAGGGCGCGCGAGTCCTCCGCAACTCGCGCGCCCAGACCATGCTGCTCCGGTCCGGAGCAGCGGCCGACGCCCTCCGTGAAGTCATGGCCGAGGTGATCGAACTTCCCGAGGCTAAACAGCACTTCATCGAGATGATGAACGGCCTGGACATCCGGTACGGTAACGACACCCGCCATCCGCTCACCGGCCGGTTCGTTGGCGACATGCGCCTCGACAACGGCCGGGCTGTGGCGGACTGGCTTCACCGCGGCCGGGGAGTGCTCCTGGACGCGACTAGGTCGGCGCAACTCAGGGAGTCCGCGACTGGCTGGGCCGACCGGGTCGATGCCGTCGCGGTTGGCGGCACCGCGCTCGCGGGGCTAACTGGGATACTCGTGCGGCCCGACGGCTATGCGGCCTGGACAGACGGTCCCGCAACTCCCGCCCAGCCCAGCCTCCGTAGCGCGCTGCACCAGCTGTTCGGGCCCGCGCGTCGGTCGCTGTCATTGGACCACCCCGGATCGCGGCAGAAACCTGAGCCAGCGACGGGACGCGGGCTCAGCGATCATGCCCTCGACGGTTGAGTGGCATTATGACATCTGTGGGACTGCGGGAAACCAGGAAGATCCAGCTGACGCAGGCCGTGCAGCGAGAGGCACTGCGACTGTTCGCCGCCCAGGGCTACGAGCGCACTACTGTCGAGCAGATCGCTGAGGCAGCCGGGGTCTCCACGACGACGTTTTACCGCTATTTTTCCTCCAAGGAAGACATCGTCCTCTTCGGTCAGCGCACACCAGTGATCGAGGATGTGCTGGACAGCCGTCCTGTGACGGAGGAACTGCCGGATGCCGTCCGGAACGCGCTGATCGGCGCCGTTCTCACGGTCCTTGAACCAGAGCGGGATGACGTTCTGGCCAGACTCCAGTTGATATATCTGGTACCGGCGCTGCATGCGGCATTTCTTCAGCAGCGGCAGGCCAGCGTGGAGCGATTTACGCGCGTGCTAGCCCGCCGCGCCGGATACTCCGGCGACGAATTCCTGCTGCGCCTCGCCGCTACGCTGGTGATCGAGGCCGTCAACGAGACGATCCACTACTGGGTCGATAATGAAGGGCATCCGGCACTGGCCGAACTGGTGGGCCAGGCTGTCGACGGAATCAAGCCGATCTTGGCCGGACTGGCAGCACACGGTTCTAAGCCAGCGCCGAGTGTGATCATGTAGAGATGCTGGTCCATCTGGATCATCATGATGCACAGTTACGTGGGTCCGTATTCGGAAATCGTGTGGCTGGGAGCGGGCAAACGCGAACCAGTACACAGAACTTCCGAATAGTTACTTGCGTGGAGCATGATTCCCCTGATATTTATCGTTACCTAATCGTAATCTAACCGCCACTCAGTATAGATTTAGGATGGATTTAGGGTAGATTTAGGATGTTGGTTTAGGAGTGTAGATAGAGACAAAGCAGACTCAAAGGAAGGAGAATGCGCTATGCCACGCCTGCTGACCGTGCGGTGGTCTGCCTCCCTGGTGACTGCCGTAGTACTCTCTGCCCTCCTTAGTATCTCTCAGCCAGCTCAGGCGCACCCGCATCAGCTCGGCGGGAAGCGATCCTGCCAGACCGTTCTGGGGTGGACCGAGCAGACGGTTAAATCGAGCTATATCGGCCCCGCTAACCCGATTCCCGTGCAAGATGTCGGCAGCGCAGCTGTCTACTACGACAATATCTATAACGCAGCGGGAATGACCATCGGTCATGCAGTCGGGTATGTCGAAGCTATCTACAAGCGCCCGTCGGACGGTCATATCTTCACGCGCTATCATGAATCTATTGAGCTACCCGGGGGGACGCTTGCAGATAGCGGGACGGTTGACCGGACCGCGATGCTGGCCGGCGCGTGGGTACATTTCAACCTGCACGGGACGAGCGGTAAGTTCCTCGGCGCAAGCGGTTCTCGCGCCTGGCAGATAATACCGCCCCTCTCAAATAGCACCGTGCGCCTCAGGATGACCTTCTGCCCATAAGCTCTGCAGCGTCGCCGTTACAACTATTCGGAAGTCCTGTGCTCTGCTTCGTATTTTCCCTGGTAGGCGCGGTCCAGCCTGCTCCCAGCCATACGACTTCCGGATACGTACTCACAGCTGACCAGATTCCGCTGTGCACTTATTCAACGACCGGAATCCCGCCTGGGCAACGTCCGACGTTAAAGGAGCAAGCATGAGTTTCACATAGGACACAAAGCCCATATTAGGGGGTCCTGAAGTGATCACTCCGCACAAATGGAAGTGTTCGATGCGATACGAAATCCTGGGTCCGGTTCGAGTTATCAAGGAAGGTGGGGTAGAATTCGTAAGAGGCCGTAATATCGAGGCGGTGCTCACTGCGCTTGTCATTCGCGCCGATCAGGTGGTGACATTCGATGAGCTTGTCATGGAAGTCTGGGGTGACCGTCCGCCGCGACGCGCGACTGCAGCTGTGCACGTCTACATATCGCAGCTTCGTAAGCTGCTCGCGAGGGCAGAGAAAACGGACAGCCCAATTATCACGCAAACGCCCGGGTATCTGCTGCAGCAGGGATCCGACGAAATAGACTTCAAGATATTCCTGCGGCACCTCAACGAGAGCCGCCTTCACATGAGCGCTGGCCATTACGAAGAGGCCTCGAGATCCCTGGAGATGGCTCTCCAGCTCTGGCGGGGACCGGCGCTGGCCGACGCAGCCTCGGGTCCCATCGCCACGGGATGCGCCTCGTTTCTCCTGGAGTCCCGTCTTGAGTGCTGGGAGACACTGAGCGGCGCGCAGCTCGAGCTGGGCAAGCACCGGGAACTGATCGGGCAACTGAGCTCCCTGATTGAGGCCAACCCGCTCCGGGAGATCTTCTACCAGCAACTCATGCTGGCGCTGTACCGGTCGGACCGGCAGGCTGACGCGCTGCGGGTCTATCAGAAGGCGCGGCGCATCCTCCAGGACGAGCTAGGTGTGGACCCGTGTCCCAGGCTCAGGGACCTGCACCATGCGATCCTGTCCGGCAGCAGCGCTCTGGCCCTGAGGTAACCGGCGCCAGCGCCCCGCGGCAGGTCTGGCAGATCGCCGTCGATCACCGCGGCGGGGCACGCGGGCGCTTCGAATAGCGGGGAGGACCATGCTAGAGCGTCGCGATCGCTCAGCATGGGGGCATCGGGGCATTTAAGGAGACGAACGGGACGTCTAAGTCACGCTAGCGTTGAGAGAGAGGTCCTCGATACTCCAAGTCGTGCGGGAGATCCAGTATCCGCCAGCCGCTGTCATCGAAGCCCGGCGACTGGGCCCCCGGTCGGATCTCCGATCGCGAACCGCCAGCCCTCGTCGCATGAGCGATCGCGTCCGGTGTCGGCCGCCCCGGATCCGGCCTCGGTCCTCTCACCAGGCGCCGGCGAGCGTAAACTTCTGGTGGCATGTGATCAGCTTTGTCTGATCTGGCGTGCGGCGACCGGCTTCCCGGTCGGGATCGGCGGGTCCGTCGGGGTATTCGCGCCGTCGCTGTTCATCGGGGGTGGCCTCCGGTGTGGCCTTCGGCGACGTAATGCACCACGTGTTCGGCCCGGCGCGGGACAGTCGGTGCTGTAGGCGGCCGATTTCTCGCCGATAATGGCGCACTTGTGACGTGCTCGCCCTACTGCGCAGCCTGATCAGCACGGTCACGCCGTGCGACACGTTCACGGCGACCGATGCCCCTTGTGGTGCATACCGTCGGCCGCGAGGCGCGGCCGACGGATTGCAAGGGTCGGCCCAGGCGAGACTTTCCCGGCAGCGGCACACGGCACCGCACCGAGCGGCGGTGAAAACCGCCAAGGAGAACGGCGGCCCATGCCGAGGAAGCCGCCTCCGTTCCGGATGATGATTTTGATTTTCCCGAACGAAGGGGGCCGCCTGTTCCGAACGAAGGCTGCTCGCCGGACAGTGCGGACGCGGCACGTTGAACATCTCGGCCACCGCTGAGGATGGTCTTGCAGTTCACGGGTCGTTGTGGCTAGCAGTTCGGTGACAGCCGGGATGCCAGCGTGGCTGTGCGGGAGTATGGTCAGGCGGCCGATGAGTCGCGGAAGGTCCTGCGGTAGGCTGCCGGGCTGGTGTCTAGGGCCTTCCGGAATGGCCGTCTCATCGCGGCCGGTGTGCCGAGCGCAGCGCTGGCGGCCACGAAGTCGAAGGTCTGGCCAGTGGTCTCCAGGAGCCGGTGGTCGCGGCGAGTCGGTCGCCCGCCTCAGGCCGGACTGCCACCGGCGTCCCCACGCACTGGGCTTGGCCGCTGCGCCGGTACGAGGGTATGACCATGTGGCGAGCGATCTCTGCCCCGCCGCCCCCAGAGGAGACCGCGGGAAGTGAGGTCAGTCCCTCATGATGAGGTCGTAGTGACGGCGCGCCCGCGCGCCGCGGACGCTGCCCCCGTACCGCTGCAGCATCTGCGCGGTCCGGGGCGGTGGCGTGCGATTCGTAGTCCAGCCGCGGCCGGCGGACGTGGGCGGCCGGGGAGTGCTCGAGGAGTCTCCTTCGACGGCGTATTTTAGAACCCGGCGATGGTGCACAGCTGGCGGGTGACGGTGGCGCGGGCGCGGCCTTTGGCCTCGAGGTCGCGGGCGAAGGTCTCGATATCGGCGCGGCGGACCGAGAACACGGACCGCGAGTGAGCGCGGCACCAGGTGGTGAACTGGCGCAGGTCGAGTGTGTAGGCGTCCCTGGTCAGGCCGCGGTACCCGGCTAGGAATCCGGCGAGCGCGAGACTCTCGGAGTCGGTGAACACGGGCTGGATGGTGACGAGGGCGGTGGAGGGGGTTGTGACGGTCATCGGGCACCTCCTGCAACAGCCGGGACCCCGCGAGGCTGGGCCGCCGCGGGTCCCAGCGATGAACGATGCGCGCACCGTACGCCTGTCGAAGCGGGTCCCATAAGACGGGCGGCGAGGCCCCGGGATGGCAGCCGGATGGTCGAAGCTCACGCCCGCCTGCTGCGTGCCGGTTAAGCGCGGGCAGTCCCGGCGTGGCCGGCTATCAAGACGCTATCCACCACCGGGTCGCGACTATCGACCCTGGCGGATGCGCACCGGTGCGCTGCGAAGATAGCGTGGATGTAGATGTACTAGTAGCCATGATTCGCATGGTGGTCGTCATGTTGATCCCCTATGGCCACAGGGTCCTTCAGCTGGCCGGTATGGCCGGAGTCAGGGCCGAGGCGGCCGATGTGGGTGCCAGGTCATCGGGTGCGGGGGCAGGCGCGTCGGCCCCGCCCTGATCCAGGCGGAACGGCGGGTAGGCGTCGGTCATCAAGGCGGCGTAAGCGATGACCCGCAGCACCCAGCGGTTCATGCCGATGACGAAGTCGTAGAGCCCTCGCGGGTAGCGGCCCGCGACCAGCAGCGTGATCGCCGCGAAACACACGAGCAGCCCGATCAGGCCTCCCGAGAAGGCATCGGCCTGCCAGGCCCCCGAGCGCCCGGTCGCGGTGTAGGCGGCGCCGCCGGCGAACACGGCGACGATCGCGTACTGCGGGATCGCCAGTAGCCACCACTTGACCAAGACCAGGCCCCGGGAGAGCCGCTCCGGATAGGCGATGTCCAGCGTCGCCGGGTAATCCGGCTCCTCGTCCAGGCTGAACGGCGGGTAGCGGTCGGTCCCCAAGGCGCTGTAGGTGTAGTAGCCGACCCGCCAGGACCAGCGGAGGACCCCAAGATTGAAGCCGAACAGCGAGCGGGGGTAGCGGCCGGTGAACAAGATCGCGCAGAACGCGATGATGGTAACGACGGCGAACGCGATCCACAAGAAGAACAGCACGACGTAGTGCGGGATCGCCAGCAGCCACTTGACCAGCCACAGCCAGCGGGTCAACGGCTCATCCAGGCGCGCTCGCACCTGTACGGGGTAGTTATGATCCATGGCTTCCTCCTCGTTAGTGCACGCGGACTCCACCTCCATGACACCGGCACACGATGGGCGCCGGCCGGGGCGGATCACCGCCCGTAGGGTTGTCTTCACGCTACGTTCGCAGTCAGAAACTAGCAATAGATTTCTGGAAATTGTCTACGGTAATTTGTTGGCGTCGCGGACTGGAGCTTCCTGACCAACCACGCCCGGGGGCTGCTGGGCATCGCCCACGACCGTCATGCCCGCGTCCGGCGCGCTCGGTGGCGGGTCGTTCAACGCGCCCGCCGCCGCGCTGGCGCCGAGTCGGCTGAGAACAGCCGGCCCAATCGCCAGCGCGGCGGCGACCAGAGCGGTCGCGATCATCTTTCGTTTACTCACAGATTGGAGCCGGGCCACGCGAAGTGCTGATAAGCGTCCGTGCCCGCTGTGTCGCATGACGTGGCTATGAAGACATTGTTAATGTACAAGCAGTTGCCTGGGAGGTATGCGTTCCGGAACGCCCAGACTGGATTGCCATTGCTATCCGTGCCCTCGCGCATGGCAGACCAATGGTCCCACGCATACCCATTGCCGCCGCTGTCGCATCCGGCCGCGCTCTCCTCGGTAACTGCTGGCCATCCGTCGACGAACAACGACGAGTCCACAGATAGGCAGCCGCTGACAGGGCCCGTAGTCTTGTCGATCGTGAAGTATATCTCGAAGTAGCCGCTCGGGCTGACTGGGACGTTGCAGAAGTCCACGATGTAGCCGCCGATGTTAACATCGGCTCCGTTGTTGCCCTCGTCCATGAGGACTCCGCAGCCATTCGGGCTTTTGAGGTTGGGAATCATGGAGTCGGCGTGGGCTGCCGCGGGTGCCAAGAGCGCGGCGGCGATCGTAATTCCGGCACTGAGCGTTGCGAGTTTGTAGCGCATGTACGACCCTTCCTTCAATCGTTCGGTGAGCGCAGGCCCGGCGTGGCGACCTTAACTTAGGAAACGGTAGTGATTTCCGCGTTTGGCAGGGACCGCCGTGGCGGTGGATTGCCGCTGTGTCAGAGCGGTCAAACAACACGTTTGACAGACTGCTGCCTTTCAGGAAAACTGCGGATGCGTAATCCGTAGCGAAACGATCACGAGAGTCATGACGGCTAGTTTGCTCCGCACGATCTGTGCTTTCTTATTGCCTTTTTGATGGACCACGCGCCGAGTCTTGCCGGCGGCGGTAAAACGCTGGTAACAGCGGGGTAACACGGGTGCGCGACGGACGGCCAACGCTTTTGTTCGGAAACGTACAGACCGGCGGTTCACGTGCGTGGAGAAACCGAAACCCCTCACCCGCCGTGATAGCGCTGTTTCGTTTTGAGCGGCACATGATCTCAGGCTTGCGCTGCAGGGGTTTCTCCACCAGCATCGAGTCCGTGGCCCCGGTGAGCGCCCATGTTGTCGTGGCCCTGGGAGGCGGCATCACAGCCGACGGCGAACCCCAGCCAGCGACCGTGGCGCGATCTCGCCGGGCGGCCGCGCTGTACCGCTCGGGGGGTGCAGCAGATCGTGATGTCGGGTGCGTACGCCATGTACGATCCGCCCCCGCCGCGCGCGGAGGCCACGGCCATGACCGAGATCGCCATGGCAGCGGGCGTGCTCCAGGCAGCATCACGGCCGAGACCCGGCCGCGTGACACCATCGGCAACACCGTCCTAGAGCACGGCACCGCCGAAATCCTCGACGTCCCCGGAGACCAGCAGGCCGCACTTCGCAGGATGGTGCGGGCGGAGGTCAAGAAGCGGATGGGCTATGGACTGAAGATATATGCCCACGAAAGCGTAGTGATATTCGTCTGCGATCCGATCTACGACCTGCACGCTGACGAGCACATGCGGCGCGGGCCGAAGCAGTGGACGCATTTCTCAGCGGTAAGACCGCGTCCCACCAGTCAGCCACGCGCCTGTGGTGGCGCACATGGGCCGCTGAATAAAGATCACAGGGAAGATACCGGCCACGGCACGCCACTCATCCAGAGCGGACGTGAACATCCAGGGTGCCAGGCTGCCTCAGGCGGCTGCCACCAGGGGATGAGCTTTCGCCTGCTCATACAGGGGCTCGGGCGCTAGGTCGATACCGTCAGGCCACGCAGGTCGGGCGAACAGACAGTCCTCGTGGCGGCTCTCCCGTGCCCGCCCACTGAACCCGTCCATTTGGTTCACCACCGGTCTCATGCCGACCTGCAGGTGAGGGTCGTAAAGCTCAGGTCCACCCTCTCGCCGTGCGCGACCGTAGCCGTGGCGTACTGGGGTCCGGCTGGCGGCTTCCCCGTCACCCGGTTCGGCACCGGAATCCCGAACGGGCCAACCTCTCCCGCAGTGGCAGGCCCGAAGCGTCGTGGATCGGCGGCGCAGCCATAGCCCGCACCGATGGCGACCCTCGTCGGCTAGAAAATCAAGACAAAGTATTCCGAACGAAAGGTGGTGCCCGCAGGATCCGCACTTATCATCAAGTGTGACCGGCGGGTACAGTTTGCCGCTCGATGTTCTGGCCGCGCATTCCGGGTGGTTTCGCAGCGCGCTCGTACGGGGGTTTTGATGGGAAATATCGCGCGATTTCTGGCCGCGTTTGTTGGAATGTGCGGCTTGTTGCTTTGCGCCGTGATCACACCGGCGGGAGCCGCGGCAAGGCCATCCCGCCAGGCGCCGGTAAGCGCCACCATCTCGCTGGCGGTCGCGGGACGGCCGTCCCAGGCCACGGAGCGATCCTTGCAGGCGACGCAGACGTCGGAACAGGCAACGCTGTGGTCGCGGAAGGCCACGGATATCGAGGCGGCCGCCGCCGCGCCAGTGATCGAGGGAGGGATAACGGTCTATCCGGATAGCGCCGGTTATGACCCAATAGGGATCGTCAAAGGATCCGACGGCGCGCTGTGGTACACCAATACCATCTTGCCATCGATCGGGCGGATCACCACCGCGGGGAAGATTACCCATTACACGGATCCCAGGCTGACCCGGCCTTTCGGAATCGCCGCCGGCTCCGACGGCGCGCTGTGGTTCACCAACGGCGGCGACCCGGGATCGATCGGACGGATCACGACGTCCGGGGTGCTGACATTCTTCGACGCTCCGCGCATAAGCGAGCCGGACTGGATAGCGACCGGGCCGGACGGATCGCTGTGGTTCACCAACGAATCGGGCGGCGGTTACACCACCGCCTCAATCGAGCGGCTCACGACGACAGGAACGCTGACCACCTTCACAGCGCCAAGCATCAGCGCCCCCACCGGCATCGCCGCAGGCCCGGACGGCGCTCTGTGGTTCGTGAACAGCGAATACAGCGGCACCTCCGCCGGATCGATCGGACGGATCACGACCTCAGGCACCGTAACCGAGTACACCTACCCCGGAAGTTACGAGCCGAAGGACATAACGGCAGGACCGGATCACTCGATGTGGTTCCTGAACGGCTCCAGCGTCTCGTCGGCGGATCCCAGCTCAATCGAGCGGATCACAATGGGCGGCGTCGTCACCGACTTCGTTAACTCCGGACTCGGCGCCCTGGGCAGCGACTATACCGGGGGCGGCGGCGGGTTGGTCGAGGGTCCGGACGGCGCCCTCTGGTTCATCGACTACGGCTCCCCTGCTACGACAGACGTCTCTGTCGTCGGGCGGATGACGGCCGGCGGCGCACTCAGCACCTACGTCACTCCCGGCCGTGACGTCGCAGCGAACGAGATCGCCGGCGGCCCGGGCAACACACTGTGGTTCACGATGGGCACGCGTGGAATCGGGCGGGTGTCAACCCTCGCCTTTACCTCAGGGCCGAAGCTGAGCAGTCCATCACGCGTGGGGAAGGCCGACACCTGTCTGTTCGGTGGCCTGAACGCGACCGCGAGCAGCGTCGCCTGGCTGGTGAATGGGGCGGTGCTCAAGGGCGCAGCCGGCCGCGATTTCACGCCGACGGCTTCAGACCTGGGCAAGGAGCTGTCCTGCTCGGTAACGCTGAAGAACGCCGGCGGCCCGCTGACGAAAAAGTCGGCGGCCGTGAAGGTAGCCCTGGGGGCTCCGCTCACGGTCGTGACGAAGCCGACGCTCTCCGGGTCTCACAAAGCGGGCAAGCCCGAGTCAGTGACCTCGGGAACGTGGGCACCGGGTGCCAGTTCCTACAGCTACCAGTGGTACCTCGGCAGCAGCGCGATCGCTCATGCGACGTCCGCCCGCTACACGGCACCGACCACGGATCGGGGCAAGACACTGCACTGCGTGGTTACCGCGCACCGGCCCGGCTACGCGAGCGGTAGGTACGCGACTCCCTCGGCGACTCTCTCCTAAGGCACGGGCAGATGAGGCTTACCGCTGGCTTGGTGACGTTGCTGTTCACCGATATCGAGGGCGGCGTCCGGCTGTGGGAGGCCGACCGCGATGCGATGGCGGCGGCGTCGGCCCGCAACGACCACATTGTCCGCGAGCAGATCGAGGCGTCCGGCGGCCACGTCTTCAAGGCGGTGGGCGACGCGCATCGCGCCGTGTTCGCCGACCCGGTTGCCGCGCTTTCGTCGGCGGTGGCCATCCAGCGGGCTGTCAGTGCCGAGCCCTGGGCGTCGACCCTTCCGGTCCGGGTGTGCATGGCGTTGCATTCTGGTGCCTGCGCAGAGCGCGACGGTGACTACGTCGGCCCGGTGGTGAACCGGGCCACCCGGTTGCTCGACGTCGGCCACGGTGGCCAGATCCTGGTGACGGCGGCGACGTACGCGCTGCTCGCCGACCGGCTGCCCGGCGGGGTCGGCCTGCGGGACCTGGGCGAGCAGCGGCTGAGGGACCTGGGGCGCGCCGAGCGGGTCTTTCAGGTGACCGGGCCGGGGCTCGCCGAAGGGTTCGGCGTGCTGCGCTCGCTCGACGACCCGGCGCTGCGCCACAACCTGCCGTCGCAGGCAACCAGCTTCGTGGGACGGACCGCGGAGCTGGCCGAGTTGCGCGCGCTGGTGTCCGGCGGGTCGCGGCTGGTCACGATCGCGGGGCCGGCCGGGATCGGCAAGTCCCGGCTGGCGCTGCAGGCGGCGGCCGATGCCCTCGACGGCAGCGGCGACGGGGCGTGGCTCGCCGAGCTGGCACCAGTGGCGGAACCCGAGCTGGTGCCCCGCATAGCGGCCGCCGCGCTCGGGGTCCGCGAGGCACCGGGGCGGCCCGTGCTCGACACCCTGATCGACGCCGTCGCCGACCGGGACCTGCTGATGATCCTCGACAACGCCGAGCACATGCTCGGCGCGGTCGCCGAGCTGGCAAACGCCGTCATCCGGTCCTGCCCTCGGGCCTGCCTGCTGGTCACGAGCAGGGAGCCGCTTGGCATCAGCGGGGAGCACGTCTTCCGGGTTCCCGGCCTGACGGTCCCGCCCGCCGACCTCGCCGTTCCCGACCGGCTGGCCGCCTTCGAGTCGGTGCAGCTGTTCGCGGAGCACGCCGCGCTGCACCAGCGGGGCTTCATCGTCGACGACGCCAACGCGGCGGCGGTGGCGGCGATCTGCGTCCGCCTCGACGGCATCCCGCTGGCCCTTGAGCTCGCGGCGGCCCGCCTCGGCTCGCTCTCGGTGTCGGAGATCAGCGCCCGGCTCGATCAGCGGTTCTGGCTTCTGACCACGGGGAGCCGAACCGCCCTGCCGCGCCACCAGACCCTGCGTGCCCTGATCGACTGGTCCTACGACCTACTCAGCCCGCAGGAGCGGATCGTGTTCGACCGGCTCTCCGTCTTCGCCGGGGGCTGGACTCTGGAGGCCGCCGAGGCGGTCGCCTCCGGCGGCGATGTCGCGGAATGGCAGGTGCTTGACCTCCTGGCCGCACTGGTCGGCAAGAGCCTGGTCCAAGCCGATGTGATCCACGGCTCGACCCGCTACCGGCTGCTTGAGACGCTCCGCGCCTACGCGGCGGAGCGCCTCGCCCAGCGGGGTGGTGCGGGACTGCGGGAGGTCCGGTCCGCGCATCTCGATCATTACCTGGCCCTGGTCGAGACCGCCGCCGCGCGGCTGCGCCGCCCGGACGAAGTCCGCTGGCTGGACAGCATCGAGGCCGAGTTCGACAACATCCGTGCCACGCTGGCGTTCAGCATCGCCGATCCTGACAGCGCCGAGCCCGGCCTGCGACTGGCCGCCGGGCTGCGGTCGTTCGTCTTCTCGCGCGGCCACAGCGGCGAGGTCATCGAGGCCCTCGGCGCCCTGCTCGGGCGCCCCGATGCCCGCCAGCCGACGCGCCCCCTGGCCCTTGCCCTGGTCACGAACTGCAAGTTGCTCACTCACTTCGACCGCAGCCCGGACATCCCCTCGATGGCGGAAGAGGCCATCACTATCGCCCGCAGCCTGGCCGATGACGATCTCGCCGCCGACGCCCTCGCTGCGCTCAACTGGTTCAGCTTCCTGCAGGGCGACCTGTCGGCCGCGCTGGCCAGGGCCGACGAGGCCATCGCGCTGGCCAGGGCAGCCAGAAATCCCATCCGGCTCGTCGTCGCTCTCGGCCACCGCGCGGTGTTCAAGGCCGAGACCGGTGATCTGGACGCATCCCTTGCTGACTACCAGGAGGTCCTCTCTCTCTCGCGGGCGTCCGGGGACAACTACACGCTCGTCGTCACCCTGATAAACCTTGGCGTCGACCAGGTCGTGGCCGAGGAGTTCCCGGCTGCCCTCGCCTACCTGCAGGACGGGCTCAGGGTCGCCGATGCCCACGGCTATCAGCACCTGTCCGCCGCCGCAAAGATGAACCTGGGGTTCGCCTACCTCATGAACGAAGATGCCGCCAGTGCCCGCCGCTTCCTCATCGGCGTCCTGGACACCGCACGGGCCACCGATGAGAAGACCTGGGTGCACGGCGCGCTGCTCGGCCTCGCGCTAGCCGCCGGCGCGGATGCCGACCCCGCCCTCGCCGCCACCCTGCATGGCGCTGCCGACCACCAGTACGAGCGGGCCGGACAGGCCTTCGATACGAAGGAATCGAAAATGCGCAACAGTGGCCAAGCCCGGCTGCGCGACGCGCTCGGCGATGCCGTCTTCGATGCCGCCTACCAGCATGGCCGCACGCTCAGCCAAGCCGATGCCATAGCCCTGGCCCTGAGCACAGCCCAGCCAGATCCTGGACCTGCGCCCGCCGTGACCGTTCCAGCCGCCCGCGGCGCGCCGGCGGACAGCCCAGTGGGCCCGCTGTCGGCACGAGAGCGGCAGATCGTGGCGCTACTGGCCGGCGGAGCGAGCAACGCCAAGATCGCGGAGACGCTCTTCGTCACGCCCAACACGGTGCGGACGCACCTCGACCGGATCAGGGACAAGACCGGTGCCCGCAACCGCGCCGAACTGACCCGCTACGCCATCCAGGCGGGCATCGAACCGGTCGTCCCTTCCCCGTGATGTAGGCCGGCCGGCCCACATGCATCGCGCGTGGTGGGGCGCTCGGCCCCTGCCGCCAGGCGCGGGCCGAACCTTACGTTCGGCTTATGAAAATTCGATTCACCAAGGCACCGACCTTTACAAAGGCAATTATCGCCGCGGCGGTATTCGCGATCGTGTACCTGGCGTCGACCTCTAATCTCCCGTCGTGCGGCGACACCATGGCGGTACTCAGCTCGGGCAGCGGCGAGTGCATAGAGCGCCAGAGCTTCCTGCACACGGCCTCCGGCTGGCTGGCGCTGATGTGCGTGGTCGCCGCGGTGGCGCTGCTCGCTCTCAAGCACAAGGACTCCATCCTGGGGCTGCGGGCGTCGGTACAGCAGGCGCACCAAGGGCCGCCGGCGTCGCCGCCGCAGCAGCAGCAGCAGGCGGACCGGGCGGCGCAGGCACCGGCACCGGTTCCCGGGCGCACTTCGAGCTTCTGCGCCAAGTGCGGCACCCGCATCATCGCGGGAGACAGGTTCTGCCAGGGATGCGGAGTCACCGTGGAGTCTTATTAATCCTAGACGAAATACCAACGGATACCACTGAACTGCGCTAACGCTGGGGCTCCCTGGAAACTTCGGGCCCCAAGCAACCACCGCCCTGGCGAATTTAACATTCATGCCCGCGTAGTGCGGCGGTAATTACAGAAAGAACGAAGCCTCTCCAGAGTGGACTGGCTGGGAGAAAGGGAAGAATCATGGTATTCATCAAGGCACACAAGAAGCAGCTCCTCTTGACCGGGTCGCTGGCCGTCGCGGTGACCGCATTCACGATCACGGCCTGCGGCGGCGGAGGCGCGGCATCCGTGGCCCAGGGGTCGGCACCTGGCCAGTGGACTCAGGCCGAGGTCAGCCAATTCAAGGCGGCAGGCGGCGGGGCTGGCAGCGGTAACGAGAACTCGTGCATCATCGGGTACTTCGAGCAGGACATGTCATTCGGGAACGCGATGGCTGTCGAGTCGGTAGACCCGGCATCGGACAGTAGCATGTCGCTCGCCCAGATCGAGGCCGCCGTGGTCAGCAAGTACGGCACGACCGAGAGCGACGCCATCAATGCCCAGTTCGAGCAGGTCGCCACCGACGCGGGCACCAATTGCGACGGGTAGGCCGCGGCTTCAACGTCGCCAGCGGCGGAGTACTAAACGGAACCATCCAGTCCTTATGATCCAATGCCGGTTCAGCTGAAGGAAAGGAAAACCATGAAGCTATGCCAGCGGGACGGGAAAATAAGCAACATGAAGCCCGTGGCAGCAGCCGGGGCAGTCCTCGCCGTGCTAGCACTGGCAGGCACGTCGCTTGCGGCCGCCCCATCGGCGAGCGCGTCGGCGGCTCCAGGGTCGGCCGCCGTTATCAGGGGGGAGTTGGACGCGGTATCCGTGGCTTCTCCTGCCAATGCGTGGGCAGTAGGCTGCTCTATCCCGGATTCCGATCTCTGCGCTTCGGACCTGACCGACCACTGGAACGGGAAAACCTGGACGCGGGTGGCAGTACCGTCGCCTGCGGGTTCGTTCGGCGTCGACGTGGGGCTGACGAGCGTAGCGGACATCTCTTCCACTGACGCCTGGGCGACAGGCACGACAGAGGGGGGCGGCAACTACGTGCAAATCGTGCACTGGAACGGGAAGTCCTGGCGCCAGGCGACGGCTCCGTCCATCGGCCTCTACGGAAAGCAGTACGGGCTCGATGCCATTAGCGCGGTTTCCGCCGCCAACATCTGGGCAGCCGGCTCCATCGGGGGCGATGCACTGGTTCTCCATTGGAATGGGAAAGCCTGGAGCCATGTATCGGTTCCCCTGGACTCTGCCGAGTACGTCAGCGGCATCACCAGCGTCAAGGCGATATCCTCCAGTGACGTTTGGGCCGTCGGGTCGGTTACCTCCGAAGCCACAGAACTAGAGGTGCCCCTGATCCTCCATTGGAACGGGAAGTCGTGGACCCGCATGCAGAGTCCGAAGCTACTGGTCGGTGACGGCTCCGGGCTGACGGCAGTCGCGGGCAGTTCGGCTTCCAACGTCTGGGCGGTAGGGCTCGGGGATGCCAATACTGCCATCCAGTTCCACTGGAACGGAAAGTCATGGCGCAACGAAACGTACCGGGGATCTCTCCCCATCCCCGGCTTCGGCTACGAACTGCGCGGGGTAGAAACTACATCGAGCTCTAGTGCGTGGGCCGCAGCTTGTTGCGGCAGGGCTCTTTACTGGAACGGGAAGAAATGGAGCCCGATCCAGGTAGGGAAAATCTCCGAGGACTATGAATTCCAGGGGCTCGCCGGCGCCTCATCCTCCAGCGTATGGGCTGCTGCCTGGTTCGTTAATTCCAGCGGAAATTACGTGGCAGTCATCCTGCACTGGAACGGAAAGACGTGGACCCGATCAGAGTGACATAAGGGAAGCCCCGTCACCGCTCTGGTGGCGGGCCTTTTCTTTTTGCGTCACCTGGAAGATGATCAACCTGAGTGAGTGGAATGCGCGCTAGCCCGGCCACGCCGTCGCTTGACTCTCGGTAGAGTTGTCCCAATGTCGAGGATCTTGGTGACCGGCATGTCGGGAACGGGTAAGTCGTCGGCGCTCGCCGAACTTGGCCGACGCGGTTATCGCGTCGTAGACACCGATGATCCGGGCTGGCGCGAGTATCGCGAGTATGTTGAGTTCTCCGACGAGGTGCACCGCGGGGAGTGGCTGTGGGGCGAGGAAAGGATCACCGGCTGCTGGACTCCGATGATGGTCGCTCCCTCTTCGTTCAAGGGTGCGTGAGGAACCAGTCGAAGTTCTACGGCCGTCTCAACGCGGTCGTCCTGCTCAGCGCCCCTGCTGACGTGATCCTTGACCGGGTCGCGAGCGGAACGACGAACAAGTACGGGAAGACTCCAGTGGAACGAGCGATGATCTTGGATGACCTCGCCAGGGTCGAGCCGGTGCTCAGAGCGAGCTGCACGCATGAGCTGGATTCCAGCCGACCGCACGGTCAGGCGGCCGACGCCGCCTACGATCTGGTCATAGCTGGGTTTCCAGGCTTCGCCCGTGCCGGTCGTGGAGCCCGTCGCAATCGTCTGTGAGTAGGCCTCCCATTTACCCACCCAATGCCCGGGGGTGCCCTCACGGTGCACCGTTTCGCCGCGGGCTTCGAGCTTCCACTCGAACCTGACACCAGAGGTGTCACCGGGATATCCGTAAACCCTGACGGTGGCGTTCAGGACGGGCATTGCGGGCTCGATCGTGATCGCCTCCCGCTTGTTCTCGGTAGGATTAGTGATTTCCAGATTGATCAGTGTTACGGTGCTCGACGCGTCGCTGCAGTCGCCAGCCTTCGCAGTGAGCGTCACCTGGCCCACACCACCCACTGCCAGCGCCATGAGTGGGATCTTCGCGGTCCAGTCATCACCCGTGAGAGTCGCCGAGACCCCGTTGACAGTGACCGGTCCCCGGGATGTGCTGGTCCCGGTCACCTTGAGCTTTAGCTCGTCGAGCTTGGGCGCCCTGTTGTCTGGCCCGATTTCTGCCCCGTCCACGTAGTGCGGGTCAGTGATCGCGATGATGCTTTTGTCCGGCGGGCTGGTGATGGCCAGCCCGCACGATGAAGCAGCGGCGGGGCTTTGCTGCGCCAAAGAAGAGGCAACGGCACCGCCGCACGAGGGGGTGATCGTGAGGGTCCCTTTGACGCTGTAGGTGCCGCTCTGGGTATGGTCCGCGTATACGCGCCCCCGACCCATGAATCGACGAGCCCTCCAGCTCGCTCCGGGCTGTCTCGATCACGGTCTTGGTCACCGGGTCCAGCACGGCCGCCGTGTTGCTGGCCTTGTGCGGATCAACGGCGATCATCACGTCGTCGCTCAAGGGATCCTCCTCGCTACCAGGGACTCTTCTGGCAAGGAGGGCAGTGCAACTTCCGGCAGAGCAGACCTCTCTTGAGCCACGTCCTCGCCGGCGGGCAAGGGACGGGCCGCAGGCCGTTCGTGAGCCAGAACACCCGCACCGGGGGGCAACGGCAGCCGATTCGCGAGCGAGCCCGTCCCCGCTCAGTAACCCGAGGATCACACATCCCCAGGCGCCTAGCAACGATCTAAACAAGTTGCCCTCATCTGTATTCACGCGCGCACCATTCTGCCCTCCGCCATCTCATGATCGTGAAGACTTCTCCCCTGATGTAGAGAATTCACGCTGTACACTCACGTGATCTTCGCGGTCATGGCCGAAGGCCCTGGGATGTGGCAGGTGTGGCCTACGGTTCGCGCCGACGACGACCGGAAACGCTTCTCCGCGAACGCCCGGCGCAACCGGTCTTGTCGTTTCGGCAATCTTGGGTGTAATAGTGACCTCAAGGCACGCAAAGGACTCAGCTCCGTTACCACCTAGCCCAACAGTAAGTGGGGAAAAACGTGACTTATTCTTCGCCACAAGGACCATATTCACAGAATCCAACGCCACCAGGGCAGTTCGGCTCCAACTACGGGATGCAACCCTATGTTGCCGCTGCTGTGCCAGAGCGCGCTCGGACTCGCCAATTCGCCTTTGACGGCGGTGCTGGTACGTACTTCGGGACCGGACTGCTCGCCTTTCTTATCACCGTGCTCACCCTCGGGATCTGCTACCCCTTCGCCATTGTGCTGCTGGAGCGGTGGCGAGCAAAGCACTCCTACATCGAGGGCCGGCAACTAGTTTTTAACGGCAGTGCATGGGGGCTGTTCGGCTTGTGGCTGAAGTGGCTGATCCTGATGGTCATCACGCTCGGCATCTACTCGTTCTGGGTCATGCCGCGCCTCTATCGCTGGAAGTGGGAACACACCTCCTGGGCGCGATAGCTCGCGACAGCGCGACCCCGGAGCTCTCTGTCCGAGGCCTCAGATGGGACAGCGATGTCGGGAGTTCCCGCCTCCCGCGCAGGTGATAGGCAAAGTGGCGGTTCGGGTGCCCTGTGGCGGTTACCGGCTGAGTACCTGATTCGCAGGCATGGCCTCTGGTCCGGAAGGATCGAGTTACCACACGCGAACCCCTTCGGAACAAGCGGCCACCGATGCCAGTCGGGCATGCTCCCGTCCCTTCGTATGCCCCGGACGCCGCCGCAGGCCGGGAACGGGCTCCCAGCCTGCTGGAAGTGCTGGCGCAGGCCGCCGTCCCGCGCCGCCGGTGGGGCAGCGGTTCTCGTAGGTGTTTACGCCGGCAGTGGCCTCGCCGCGTGGGCGCATTCGGCTGCGCGCCGCGCATAATGCCCTGCTGTGAGCAGGGCGCGGGCGTGAGGCTGACAGCGTCTGCTGGCGGGAAACCCTTGCGCAGGCGCCCGGTAAGGCTTGCGACCGCTCCTTATTCCCGTCTCCCGCCTCGTACATGGCGTAGCCTCGCGCTCGTGCTTGACGTCAACCGCAGTTGAGGTTCTACCCTCGCCTTGGTGAGCACAGATGCGGCCAGCGCCCCAGCGACGCCGGCCGGCCCGGCGGGCGGGATATGGGCGCCGGCGCGCCGGCCGCTGACGACCGGTCTCGTGCTCGCGGTCACCTTCGTCGCGTTCGAGGCGCTCGCCGTGGCTACCATCTTGCCGGTGGTCGGCCGCGACCTGGGAGATCTCCGTCTCTACGGGTGGGTGTTCAGCGCTTTCCTGCTGGCAAGCGTGATTGGCATCGTGCTGGCCGGGACGCTGGCCGACCGTGTGCCGCTCTCGCGGCCGATGCTCGCCGGTCTTGCCCTGTTCGCTCTCGGCCTGGTTGTCGGCGGGACCGCGCCGGACATGCTGGTTCTCGTGGCGGGCCGGGCGGTGCAGGGCCTGGGCGCCGGAGTGGTGCCCGCAGTTGCCTACGTGGCGATCTCCCGGTGCTATCCCCAGGAGTGCCGGCCGCGCATGTTCGCTGTCCTTTCCACCGCATGGGTGGTGCCCGGCCTGATCGGGCCGGCCGTCGCCGCCCTAGTGGCCGCGGCAGTTGGCTGGCGGTGGGTATTCCTGGGCTTGCTGCCGCTGGTGATCGCGGCTGGGGTGCTGGTCGTGCTGGCCTTGCGGCATGTCCCGCCACCCGCAAGTCCGGGACCGGCCACAGTGCCGTACCTGGCCGTGCTTGGCGTGGTCGCCGGGGCCGGCACGGTGCTGGCGTCACTCAGTTCCGGCGTCGTGGCCGTTGCCGCGGTCGGCGGTATCGCCGGCGGAGCCGTTCTGGCTGTCTCGCTGCGCCGCCTGATGCCTCCTCGGAACCTGTCCGCTCGGCCTGGGCTGGCCGCCACGATTTTCAGCCGGTCGCTGCTGACGTGCTGCTTTTTCGCCGGCGACGCGTATGTCCCGTACGCGATCGTGACCGTCCGGCATGCCCCGACTGCGGTAGCCGCTTTGGCGCTCACGGCGGCGACCCTCACGTGGACGGCCGGATCGTGGGTACAGGCGCGCTGCATCGCCCGGTACGGTCCGCGGCGCCTGGTCCGGCCCGGCGAGTGTATGGTCGCCGTTGGCCTGGGCATGATGTGCGTGGTGGTCCTCCTGCCGGCGCTGCCTCCCGCGCTGGGGGTCGTGGCCTGGGCGGTAGCCGGCGCGGGGATTGGCACCGCCTACGCTCCGCTGTCAGTGACAACGCTCGATCGCGCCGCGGCCGGCGAGGAAGGCCGGGCAACCTCGGCTCTGCAGCTCTGTGACGTGCTCGGTCAGGCGCTTGGCACCGGAGTGGCTGGGGCGATCGTGGCCGCCGCCGCGGCCGGGATAGGGCACGGCCTGGCAGTCGCGCTGGCGTTCTCGTTCGGCATCGCGGTTGCTCTCATCGCAGTCATCGTCGGAGCGCGGCTACCCGGCCAGCTCACCGGGTCGACCCGCGGACCATCCACGCTGACGCCGGAACCACGTCACGGCACGCGCTGACCAGGACATGCCCGGCACTCCGCACCCGGGCCACGAGCACGACCGGTTCCTTGCAGAGCCCAGGTACCGGTCGCCGTTGTGTAGTTGGATCAGCTCGCGATCGAGCTTCGGCAAGTACGGCGCCTCGAGTGCAGCGACCGCTACGGGGCTCCGGGTCCCCCGGCTGCTTTCTATTGGGGGACGGCCGCAAGAGCTCACTTGGGCTCCCCTTGCGCTACTGCGTACGCAGGGAATGGAGCGGAAGTTGCCACGGAAACTATCACCGGCGTTACTGGAATGGGTATTTCGAACGCCTCCGGGCATGAGTATAGGGACCAGGGGATCGTATTATCCGCGACTCCCGCCGGTGGGATCAGCAAGCTCATCGCAGACCACACGTTCGACAGGCCAGCAGGTATGACGAGGTCTGCGATGGAGCCGATGTCAATGCTTGCGCCAGGCAGGCCGGTGCTCCCCAACCAGTCCCCGGTTCCAGTAATGAAGCTTGTGTATGGAGGCGCACAATCGAGTTGCCCGAGCAGCACAGAGACTACAGGCGTGGAGTTTACTGCGAACGCTGCGTCGTTATAGGAGAACTCGGTGTTCACTACCTCCAGCTCGTCAAGCTCGTCTACGGTGACCGCAGTTCCGGCGTACTCAAAAACTGCATTACTGATGGTAGTGCCTCCGCTGGCGTTCTCTATTTCGATGCCCTGCCAGTCGCCGGCGGCCAGCGACCCGGTCCCGGTCGCACCGCCCACGCTGTTGTCGTTCACCGACGTGAACACCACCGGGCTGGCCGCCGTGCCCGCCACATCCAACGACCCCGTCACCTGGATCGGCGAACTCCCGCTCCCGATGGTGCAGTCCTGATAGGTCCCCTCCTGGGTGCCCTTGATGACGGTGCCCGCTGCCACCGTCACCGTCACGCCGGCCGGAATCGTCACGCCTCCGGTGCCGCCGTTTGCAGGTGCCCACCAGCCACGGCGCCGGCTCGGCCTGCCAGGTAGAACTAGCTGACACCGTCCCGCCGACGAAGAACCCGGGAATCCCCCCGCTGGCCGAGTTCCCGCTCAGCTGGCCCAGGTTCAGCGCCGACGACGCCACCCAGTACGTCGGCTGCTGGCCGCTGCCGGTGACGTCGTTGCCCTCCGCGGTCACATCGCCCGCGAAGACGTACACGCCGCCATTCTGCAGGGCCGATATGGGCGAATTCAACTGGTCGTCGCAACACCTTCATGTGGAGGTGGGCGAATGGGGCGACCACGGGGATGGGCAGCTGCGCGGACAGGACGCCCTGCGATGCGTTCGCCTGGGCGGCCTCCGGAGGCCAGGCGAGAACACCGGCAGCGGTTCTGGGTGGCGATCGCCAGGGGAATGTCTAGTGAGGGCGCCGGCATTGAGGCTGGTGTGTCCCCGGCGGTTGGTACGCGATGGTTCCGCGACAGCGGCGGGATCCGGCCGGTCAGCCTGGTCCCGGTGTCGGGACGGTACTTGTCGTTCGCGGAGCGGGAGGAGATCGCGATCTTGCGCGCCCGGGGGTGCGGCGTCCGCGAGATCGCGAAGCGTACGGGCCGGGCGCCATCCACGATCTCGCGGGAGCTGCGCCGCAATGCTGGGACCCGGGGCGGTCGGCTGGAGTACCGGGCCGCGACCGCCCAGTGGCACGCGGACCTGCGGGCGCGCCGTCCCAAGATCGCGAAACTGGCTGCGAACCGGGCGCTGCGGGAGTACGTGGAAGAGCGGCTGGCCGGGGCGATCAGCAGGCCGGGTGGCGGGGCTGTGCCGGGCCCGGATGTGCGCTGGATCGGGCGCCGGCACGGCCCGCGGGCGGACCGGCGCTGGGCCAGGGCGCGGAGCCCGGAGCAGATCGCGAACCGGCTGCGGACCGACTTCCCTGATGATGAGTCCATGCGGGTCTCGCACGAGGCGGTCTACCAGGCGCTGTATGTCCAGGGCCGCGGCGGGCTGCGGCGTGAGCTGACGGCGTGCTTGCGCACCGGCCGGGCGCTGCGCGTTCCGCGGGCGCGCACCCGCGGCCGGGGCAAGAAGTTCGTGACACCGGAGATCTTGATCAGCGCCCGGCCCGCCGAGGCCGCGGACCGGGCGGTGCCCGGGCACTGGGAGGGGGACTTGATCGTGGGGCTGAACAGCTCGGCGATCGGCACCCTGGTCGAGCGCACGACCCGGTTCACGATGCTGCTGCACCTGCCGCCGATGGCAGGCCACGGAACCAGCCCCCGGGCCAAGAACAGCCCGGCGCTGGCCGGCCACGGCGCCGAGGCGGTCCGGAACGCGATCGTCTCCGCGATCATCACCTTGCCCGCGCAGCTGCGCCGGTCGCTGACCTGGGACCAGGGCGCGGAGATGGCAGGTCACGCCCGGCTGCGGATCGACGCCGGCATCGAGATCTACTTCTGCGACCCGCACTCGCCCTGGCAGCGGGGTACCAACGAGAACACCAATGGCCTGCTGCGCCAGTACTTCCCCAAGGGCACCGATCTGAGCCGGCACAGCCCCGGTGACCTGGCCGCCGTCGCTGCCGCTCTCAACGGCCGCCCCCGCAAGACGCTGGGCTGGAAGACCCCGGCGGAAGCGCTGGATGAGTTCCTGGCCGGCCAGGCAGCCTGACAAGGGGGCGGCTAGCGCCGCCGCTGACTTTCCCGGAGCCGGGTGCCGCAGCCTACGGGCCCGCCCCTCCGGCTTCAAGGCTGCCTGCGGCATCGCTACGCACGCTACGCGACGGCCCTGCGGGCCGGCCCTGACCCCGGAGACCACTGCGGCCCCTGACGGCAGCACCAACGGTCAGGCAGCAGCCTGCCCCGGGCGGCACGCAGCACCCGGCGCGAAGCCGCTCACCATGTATGGTTGGCGCGGAAAGGGTCATCTACCGGCATTGTTGCGACGACTCCTTGAACCCGGGATGTCATCGCCGATCAAAGTCACCGAGCCCGACGTCGCCCCCCACACCCCGGTATCGGCGTAATCGATGTCGGCGTGCTCGATATCCACCGACCCCGCGTCCGACAGCCCGATGCCCTGCCAGTCGCCGGCGGCCGGCGACCCGGTCCCGGTCGCACCGCCCACGCTGTTGTCGTTCACCGACGTGAACACCACCGGGCTGGCCGCCGTGCCCGCCACATCCAACGACCCCTCGACAGTGATCTCGTCGCCGGAACCTGACTTGACGATTGTCCCTGGCTCGATGGTAAGGGTGATCCTGGCTGGCACGTCGACGTCGCCGTTGAGCACGTAGGCGGACGCGCCCTGGGGCGACCAGGTGGTGTTCTGCGTCAGCGCGCCGGACACATCTGCCACCGCAGGCTGTCCCGTTGTCACGGTGATGGTCGCCGGGGCTGAGTATTCGGCTCCGTCGTCGGCGAACACGGCGTAGCTGTACTCGGTAGCAGCGGTCAGGCCGCTGTCGGTATAGCTGGTGGCCGTCGGTCCTGTCTTGGTCACCAGGGTTCCCGCGCTCGTAGAGGCTGGCGGTGTGGCGCCCTGGGCACGGCGGATCATTACGCCCGAGAATCCCGGGCTTGACGGGTTCGACCAGCTGAGCGTCACGCTCGACGAGGTAACTTTCGACGCGCTCAGATTCGTGACGAGACCGAGCGGCGAGACGTAGCCGTAGCGGTCTGCCGCGACCGGTGCCGAGGTTCCGCCAGGCGTGACCACCTGGATCTCAACCTGGGCCGCAGCGTGCGCGGGGCTGGTGACTGTGAGCTGGCTGCTCGATGTCATCTTGACGCTCGAGCCAGCCGCTGAACCGAACAGCACGGACTTGACGCCTGTAAAGCCGGACCCGCTCACGGTCATTGTGGTTCCACCTGCGGTGGTGCCGGCTGACGGCGACACCAACGTCACGACCGGTACGGCGTCATAACTATATCTGTCATCTGCAGACACCGCGGAGGTGCCGCCGGGCGTTGCTACTCGCACATTGACGGTGCTCGCGGACTCCGCTGGCGCGATAACGGTCAGCTTGCTGACCGACACCACTTTGACGCTCGTGCCGCGCACTGACCCAAACAACACCGACGTACCGCTGGTGAAGTCGGAGCCTCTCACCGTAGCGACAGTTCCGAACTGCACAGGGCCCGCCGCCGGAGACACCGATGACACTGACGGCCTGGGATCGTACGCGTACCGGTCGCGCGCCGACACCGGGGACGTGCCAGCCTTAGTTCTCACCCTCACGTTGACTGTTCCAGCGCCGTATGCCGGAACAGTCACAGTCAGCTTCCCCGACGAGATGACCTTGATGTGCGTCCCGGAGATCGTGCCGAACACCACGGTTTTCACGCCTGTGAAACCGCTACCCCCTATGGTCACGGTGTTCCCGCCAGCCGTGGCCCCCACGGTGGGGGACACCGAGGACACTACCGGCGCACCAGCAGCCACGACCAGCGGCGGAGAGAAAGGGACGCGCGTCGAGGACCGAAGGGTGACCGACACAGCAGCACGCGCGGCTACGCCTGGAAACATGATGAAGGCAGCGACAGGAATCCCGGCTACCAGCCCAACTCCCAGACGCCGACGCCACTTCGCCCATAGCGCATGCGAGCGATCCCCTGCGCGGTTGCCGGTCATTATGCCCCTCCACGCGGCACCAACCGGAATGCTCGAATGGCCGAGTGTAAGAGTGCCGTCGGCAATGTAGAAGCGCGACCGCCCGCTGCGGATTGCGCGGATACTGTCCGGTTGTCCGGGGAATTCGGCACGCCAGGAGGACCGTCCCGGCCTGCCTGGCTGGGGGCCGATCAACATCTCCACCAGGACGAGCAGCCCGGTGCCTGCCAGCATGGTCAGGCCTCTCGGCGGTCGCGCAGGCCTCAGTAGGGAACTCACCCGCACTTTCCAGATGAAGCGCTCCGAGGCCATCCGGTGCATGCTTGCCGACCCAAGGCATACCGGGAACCCTTGGCAGCACAACCGCGGCGAGGACCAGTTCTGGTTCTAACGGGCCAGAATTAGTGCGCAACTTTGCCGTTCACCAGACTGTGAAACAGCAGATCAGCGCGACGAAGCTGCCGTGAGGCCACGATCGTGAACCAACTCGGGACCCGCGATCGTGATCTAACTCAGGTACTGAACCGCATGCCCGACATCTAGACCAACGGCAACCCGGTCACCGCGCTGCTGTCTCGACCGCGCATCCACGGAGGAGAGTACTCACCAACCGCTCCCGATGACGCCGGCCAGCACCCGGAACACAAGCCTCCCGCCGACTCAGGCACGCAAAACGGCGGGTGACTGCGGCGGGGACGTCACGGACGACAGGACGCGCCGAACGGCTCCTCTCTGTCAAAGCCAGGAATGGCTGAAGTGATGCCGGAACCGGTGCGGGTACACCTGCACCCCGGCCTGCTCGCCGCGCCGCTTCACCATCTGGTAGATCCCGTTAGCGGTCAGCGGCCCCCGGCCGCCGTTCCCCAGCCACAGCCCCAGCCGGTACGCCCGCTGGTGCCCGGCGCGGACTCGAAGGTACCTGTCGACCCGCCGGGCAGCCTCATGATCGATCCGGACCGTCCGGTCCTTGCCACCCTTCCCGCGGACATAGATCTCCCTGCGGTCGAGGTCCACGTCGCTGCGGCCGGGATCGGCAGGGTCGTAGCGGATGCCGGCCAGCTCGGCCAGCCGGATGCCCGTCGCCCGGAACACCGACACGACCGCCGCGTCGCGGCGCTGCGCGAACGAGTTGCCCCGGCACGCCCTCTCCAGACTGGAAAGTTCTACGCTGGTGAAAAACGGCACCGGCTTGTCCGCCACCTTCGGCGCGCGGAGCCTGGCGGTCGGGTCAGGGATCTCGTCCTCGGCGGATAGCCAGAGGAAGAACTGCCGTAGCGCCCGGTACTGCTGGCGTGCGTACGCCTCGCTGTAGCGGCTCAGCAGCCACACGACCCACCGCTGGACATCCTGCGCGCCCACCTGCTCCCACCTGGACTTGCCCGTCTCGCGCAGCAGGTGAGCGGCGGCGAACCACAGCGGCGCCTCCGTGTAGATCCGGATCGTCCCCGGTGCCTTGTTCTCCGCCGCCAGGTGCAGCCGGAACGAGGCGACGTCCGCAGTAAAAGGCCCCGCGTCCAACCGCCCCTGCCGACGCCCGCGCTGCCCCGGGACAGCGGAAGTTTTACGCTCGTCCCCGGCTTCCGCACCCGCGAGACCGCCCGGTTTGCGGCTTTCAGGCACAGCAGAGGCGTCATGGACGTTTGGCGTACATACCATCGAAAATCCCTCGCTTTCCTGCGTTCTCGCAGGCAGGAGGGCTAACCACTGAGGCTTCGATGTGTGGTCAGGGACAGGATCGAACTGTCGACCTTCCGCTTTTCAGGTCAACCGCGCTAAGCGCTGTGCAGACCTGCGAAAACGGACGTCACTGACAAGCGGGACCGCGCTAGGCGGAAGGTGCAACGTTCACGCTAACAGGACCCAGTACATTCTGTCCACCAGGCAGCACAGCCGCAAACGTCGCCTCACGGACCGGCCGTCGCGGAAGGCACGTTGAGAGTAGCGTAATTCTAGGCGCGAGTTTGGCGGGAGGAGCCATATCATTGACCGATAATTCTTTATGAGGCCCGAAGCCTTCGATCAACCGCGCCAGATCGGAGATTTTTTGAGTGCCCAGCTCTCTACGTATGTAGTCACGAATCACGTCGTGCACTCCCACAGTACCGCCGGATGATACATTTAGCAGCGACATATTTATCAGGCGTTCAATCAAGGTTCGCGTTTGCGCGGATGTAAGACTACCTGTCTCCTTCCATAGCCTTTCGATATAACTTAGCGGGATCGCCGAACCTTCCTCGAATGCCCCAAGCTCGCAGAAACGAGCGACATCATCATCCTCTAGCATATTCAAGCTAACATTTATTGTGGTTTCCACTGCGCGTGTCCTGTCGAATGTATTTAGGACATCTAGGGCAGCCGGACCGCTCGCGGAAAGTCGATCGAGAACGTCGATAGCCGCAGAGGTTGGGTCTCGGCCCATGACTACTTGATGCTTAATCGCAGCATTTACCAGCGAAGCCAGCAATGGCCAGCCCCCGCTGATAGAGGTCAGAGAATCTAGCAAATCTAGAGGTATACCAGGAAGGCCAGCTGCGATCATTGCGGCAGCCTGATTATTCGACAAGGGGTCCACGGCGACGCGACACCCATTTTCAGGTACCAGACTAGGATTGCGAGTGGTTATAAGTCGCGTACAATATTTACCATTAACTATGAATGGCGCAAGCTGTTCGGGACTCCAGACATCGTCGATTATAAGCAGCGCACGGCGCGGGCGACGCGAGAGCCAAGACCCACGCCCATTATTCAATTCATCCAAGACAGCACCAAGAAACTGACCGGCCATCAGAGGATCGGTGAAAGCCGTCAACCGAGATTCGGTTATCATGGCGATCAAATCATTGAGTTTAGCAGCGAGATCAACATTGACAATGTCCGGACCAAGTTGCACATAAAAGATTCTCTTATTAAAGAGTTTCATCACTCGATTATCGGATGCTAGAGTCCTTGCCAGAAAGGTCTTCCCATAGCCACCGGCACCTGTCAGAGCGACCAACGGACCCGCGTCGCCCTGCTGCGAATCTCGCAGGCAATTTACTACCATGTCCGTCAGTTCTGGCCGATCAACGGTTGTGGCCGTGGAGGGATTGATAGGCCCGAAATTTCCGGAACGGCTAGGCTGTGCGACCAAGGTCTGCGGTTCAGCTGATAGATCTTCCTCCGGTACGACAGCTACGCTGCGAAAATAGGATACATAGGGCTCCAACCACACGTCGACGAATGAATCATTCTTGGTGATGTGCAGGCACAGAAGACCAGGAAGATCCGGATAAAGGAGCTTGTATTTTTCGGCAAGGTCAGCACTCTCTTGATCAAGCTGGTCACGTTCGGGAGAGTTATCATATTCCCGTTCCAGAACCGAAAGCATCAAGCCATTGCTTGCGACCGCCTTATAGAGTTCACGATATTGGTACTGGATTACGGTAAGTTTGGCTAGGAGGGTCGGAAGAAGGCTGGGCTCATTATCGCCAGAGGGTGCAAAGTCGCGATACAGCGCAAAAGTCTGGATGCTTCTCTTAATTCGTCGCGGATTATATGGGGGGGCGCCTATTAGAATCGGCGCGCACTCCACGATATCGGCATCCGAACCCGCGAGATCACGAACAAAGTTACGTGCCATTCCCGGCAGAGCCGGGGGCAAAGCCAAAGGCATCTGGATGATACGTTCGGCATATGTCTCTCGCAGTTTCTGCAACCGTGAACCAGAGGCACCCGGAGCATACTTTAGTTCCACCGCATCTTCGATAATGTCGCGATCGACGGCCAGAACAAATATGCAGCCAGGAACGTCTAGGAACATCTTGACTGCATCAATTATCTGCAGCACCTGTTCGGGTAGGCAACGGTCGAGATCGTCAATCATCACAACAAGGGGCTTACCGCCGCCTGATATTTGAACGATCCGCTGAAGGTAATCACTGAATTCGTCAATGAAAGCGATGCGTTCTGCGTAAGACTTCCTTCGGGCGAACTTCGAATAGTCTATACGAAGATGCGGGTCGAAAGCCTTCCAAAGTACAGATGGACCGGCGAGAAGAAAGGTAAGGAACGCTAGTAGGCCGCGCACCCATGCCTGACCCAGGAGACCCTTGCTCCAGGACTGACCAGCTAGAAGATCATGTGCCGCTGTATTAGCCGAACCCGGTACGGTACTCAGGGCTGAGGCAGCCAACAATATTGCTAGAGCAAAGAGCGAAAGACGGAGAATGAAAGCACCGACCTTGCGCACGACCTCCCAGGTCCCGGCCCGCACATCAAGCGTTAGGAACCACAATCGGCAGGCCACGACAGGGCGCCGCCAAGCGGAGCCTGCAATTCGTGCGCGGTCCAGTACAGTCTGCAGAAGCGCAGTCCAAAGAGTCTCTTCGTGTGAGTATTTCCAGGCGTTAAACCAAACAGGTTCAATTTTACGACGCCTAAGGGAGTCGTCCAACATTAGCATGAAGCTTGTTTTACCGGCCCCCCATTCGCCGAATAGCCCGATTGTCCATGGCGTGTCCACTATCGGAACCTCGGCGATGCGCTCGGCAAGCGGTTCTGAAAGCCGTCGAAAGCCAAGTAGGTCGTCGGCAGTAGGGGAATCGCTAGCGGACGTTTGACCTTGCCGTATGCTCATGCTCCACCGAGCCTCGAATTCACAGTCCTTCGCCGCGCCTGAAAACCGGCCATCATCATGGACCTACATTATGGCGCAAGCCGGGATCTCTGGTAGCTACGCGGTTCTGGTTGCGTATGCCATGGACAAGGAGGACAAGACGGCAGCACCGGACCACCCACAACCAAGATCAGCCATGAGTTACGGAACTTAGGGTGTGGCTACTTTACCTTACGTGCGGCTACCGATCGTTTCGCGAGCTTGAGCATGTATGCGCGCTTCGCGTGCTCGGCGCGCTGTCGGCGCTCCTCGGGTGGCAGCGAGCCATCGGGGTCTACCTCCTTCTCGAATCGCTTGAGAAACGTTTCTCGCGCGGGGCGGGTGCGGGCGGCGCGGTCGTGGGTGCGGGCCCACGAGACTTCCGCTGCAATGCGCCTGTTGATGTCCTTGGCCATGGGGCGCGTCAGTCTCCCATCACGTCGTCGTAATGACGGCGTGCTCGCGCGCTGCGTGCGCTCCGGCCGTACCGCGCGAGCATCTGGGGGCTTGACCAGCCGTTGAGTTCCATCAGGTCGCCTTCGGCTCCGCCGTTGTCTAAACTGGTAGAGAGCAATGTTCCGACTACGCTGAATACCTCAGCCGGAGCGGGGATCTTGAGGGCTATTCCCCTGGTTGGTGATTACGGTCGCGTGCTAGTTCGGCGGCGTAGCGGGTCCAGTCGGCTCCGGCTTGGTGCATCCATTTGACGGCGGTGGTGGGGTGCAGGCCGAGGAGGTCGGCGAGGACGGCGGCGGGCATGCGGGCGGCGAGGTCGGTGAGGGCGGCGCGGCGTCCGGCCCGGACGGGGATGGCGAGGGCGCGGAGGCGGTCGGCGAGCCGGGCTGGGGTGATCGGCCGTCCGGGGAGCAGGCCGGGGAACAGCCATTTCCGTTCGGGGGGCGTGCCGATGCCGGTGTAGGGCTTGCCGTCGGCGATGAGGGTGAGCAGCAGTTCGCCGAGCGGCTCGGGCACGGGGACGTCGTGCTGGCCGAGCTGTATGGTGACGCCGTCGTCGTGGTGGGTGATCTGGCTGGTGGTAAGCGCGGCGACGCGGGTCATGGCCTGTCCGTAGAGCAGGACGAGGCACCCGGCGGCCCGGTCGGTGACGTCGATGCCGTGATCGTGCAGCAGCCGGGCTGCCAGGTCCCAGCGCTGGCTGTCTGCGATCGCGGTCCCGGTGTGCCGCTGCGGGCCTGGAATATCGAGGGGCGGGCAGTGCTGGTGGCGGGCGGCCCAGCTGAGGAACTCGCGGACGTGGCAGGCGCTGGGGCCGGTGGCCAGCCAGTCCTCGGCATCGGCCTGGCGGCAGCCGGGCAAGGTGGTGCCGCGTTCGCTGAGCCAGCTGAGGAATCCGGCTGCTGCCTTGATCGCGTTCCGGGCGTGGGCGGTGTATGTCCGGGGCCCGCGGCTGGTTCCGGCGGCGCGGCGCAGCCTGCGCATGATGTGCCAGGTGGCGAAGGCGTGCACGAGCCGGCGGTGCTCGGGGATGGCGATGGAGGCCAGCAGCGTGCCGAGCCACTGCTCGGTGCGGGCGAGTTCCTCGTCGCGAGGCGGCAGCACGCCGCCGGCGATGAGCATGTGCCGCAGGTGACTGGCGGCGCTGGGCCGCGGATGCTGGTCAAGGGCCTGGTGAGTGGGGGTGAGCTGGCCGGCGGCCAGGTCGGCGAGGATGGCCGCGCCGGCGCCGGTGCGCAGCCAGTTCAGCGCGGCCGCCGGGGTGCGCGCCGCGGTGATCGCTTCGAGCACCGGGGTCAGGTCGCCGGGGACTCTTCCGGTCCCGGCCGATAGCAGCATCACCGTGCGGCGCCGCAGGCTGCACCGGGCGCACCGGTGTTTCTCGAACATCTTGTCCTCGGTGCCGCAGTCAGCGCATGCGCTGGTGACGGGCAGCCCGGCGCAGCTAGCGCAGGTGTCGGCGTCCGGGCCGGGCGGGCTGACCGGCCGCCGTACCTGTCCGCAGGACGCGCACGGGATGCGGCGGCGCAGCGCGGTGGTGTAGCAGGTGTCGCAGACCGGGCCCTCGGCCCAGCGGGCTTGCGGCGGGCGGTCCTGGCCGCAGCGGGCGCAGGCCGCGGTGGGCCGCGGGGCGCACTGCCTGCAGACGGGCTGGCAGGTGCCGGCGGATGTGCAGGGCCGGATGCGGCCGCATACGCTGCAGGCCGCCGCTGGGAGCCGGTAGCAGTTCACGCAGATGTCCGGCTTGCCGCCGCGGCCGCGGATGGCGACAGGCGCGGTTTTCCCGCAGTTCCCGCAGGTCCGGTGGCGGGCCGGGCCGCGGCGGCGGCACACCTCGCACACAGGCTGGCCGGCCGTGTCCCGGCCAGAGACCGGCTTGACCTTGCCGCAGCTCGCGCAGGCGGCGGCTAGCTGCCAGTTCCGGCACCGCTGGCACACCCCGCCGCCGGTGCCGCGCAACAGCGGCCTCCCGGTCCGGCCGCAGACCGCGCACGGCGGCGGGGCCAGGGCCGTGGAGCCGCGGGCGATCAGCTCGGCGGCTAGCCGCCCCGCCAGCGGCGGGGCGCCCAAGGCGAGCGCGGCCGGATCCGCAGCCAGCGCTGCCGCCAGCCGCGACATCGCCAGCCTGGACGGCGCGATCGTGTCCACCGCCGCCTCGATCACCCGCCGCGGCAGCAAGCGGTCCGCTGCCGCGACGGTCTGCGCCACCAGGTCCCTGCGGCAGTCCGGGCAGCTGCCGCGCGGTGAGCTGAGCTGATGCCCGGCAAGGCAGCGGGCCACTACCGTCCGCCCGGGCCGGGAATCACCCGGGCCCTTACCGGCCTGGGGCGCTGCACCGGCGCGGACGGGGCCGTCTTGGTGACGGCCGGCGTCTTGACCACCTCGATGAGGTCACCGGGCTGGCAGGCCAGGATGTCGCACAGCGCGGCCAGGGTGGCCAGGCTCAGCCGCTCCGGGACGCCGGTGACCAGCCGGTAGACCTGTTCCCGGGACAGCGTGATACCGCGCTCGGCCAGCAGCGGCCCCAGCTGCGTCGTGGCGTACATGTCCTTCCCGGCCATCAGCCGCCGCAGATGCCACCGGTAACCGGTCGTTCGTGCTGCCATGGTTGTCCTCTCCTTCGAAAGCGCGGGCCAGCGCGGTCCGCAGCATCCGGTTCCGCGCGTCCTGCCCGACCGTTAACGGCACAGTCGGATATCAGGACTGTCCGAATGTGTCAGGCTGGCTGTCCTATCCCCAGAAGATCGCGATCGGGTCGCGGTCGATCTCGCGGAGGAGATCGTCGATCTGTGGTGATGGTTCGATC
>Ga0210390_10000480_pt1 | contig 43724 bp, 40 predicted proteins | sample IncBWH11OmetaG_FD_161050 | JGI IMG/M metagenome (GOLD analysis project Ga0210390, IMG submission 161050) | Forest soil microbial communities from Barre Woods Harvard Forest LTER site, Petersham, Massachusetts, United States - Inc-BW-H-11-O ... | reverse complement strand
CGTCGTTTGAAGGGACCCGGAAAGCTGGCATTGCGCCCGACCAGCGACCGTCTGCGCGAAACCTTGTTCAACGTGCTCGGCCCGGCCATTCAAGACTCATTTTTCGTGGACCTCTTCGCCGGAACGGGAGCCGTCGGAATCGAAGCCATCAGCCGTGGCGCGCGCGATGCGTTTTTCGTCGAATCGAATCCTAAAGCCGCGCGGCTGATACGCGACAATCTCAAATCGCTCGATATCCTTCGCGGCTCCGAAGTGATCGAAGCAGACGCCGTGGGCGGTCTCGAAAAACTGGCGAGCCGCCGGCTCATCGCGGATTTCATTTTCCTCGACCCACCATATGAAAAGGCCGACGAATATTCGGAAGTTCTCGAATTCCTTGACGCCTCGCATTTGATCGCCCCGCGCGGGATCGTCATCGTCGAGCACTTCGTCAAGATGGAATTGCCGGAGCGCCTGGATCGCCTCGAATGCACCCGGGAACTCGAACAAGGCGACGCCCTGCTTTCTTTTTATCGGTTGGCAGCCGCAGCCTAGCGTCGGCGCATCCTATCCGCTCAGGTATAATGGCCGAGCCTATGCAATCAGCCGTGAAACGCGTGCTCGTACCGGTCGAACAGACGTTCGTCGACGAGCAGTCACATTCAAAGTTACCCCGGCTCGACCTCGGCGTGGACTGGGGTTCTCCCTGGCAGGAATTCTGGTCGAGTTGGAGCACCTATTTCAACCGCGAGCGAGCACCAGAAGACGCGGAGCTGCCCGCGGATTCCGATCTACGCGTCGAGTGGATTCAAGGCAAGTTCCCCGGCCGCGCGTTCACCGCGGCGGCGTTGTGGCATGTGGCCGCCATCGCCATTATCTTGCTGCCGATCTGGCATTTTCTCGCGAGCGATCCTCGAAATCTCGCACCCGTCCGAATCGAGCTCACGTGGACGAATCCCTCGCAGGATTTGCCGCCGATTTCCCTGCCGGGCCACGACGTCAAACCGAGCCCCAAGGGCGATCCCGCCAAGCCTCTTCCGCGCAAGGGTGCTGACGCCTTCCACCCACGCCAAACGATTTTGTCCGAGCCGGCTCAACTGACGCATCCGCGACAAACTTTAATTCAGCCGGACGCGCCCGCTACGCCGCCTAAGATCGAGACGCCGTTGCCCAACATTGCCGAGTGGGCCGCGAGCCCCGCGCCGCCGAAGCCGCAGCTTCATTTGGGCTCCGCGGCGGCCGCACCCGAAATGCGACATCGCGCAACGGCCGATCTCACCGCGCCCGAAGTGAATCAGGAAAAAAATGCTGGCCCGCTCGATATCGCCGCGTCACCCACGATGAATTTCCAGCCCCGAATGCCTGTCGAGCCTATGTCGAGAGCCGTCGCCGCACGACACGTCAGTCAGGGAGACACGGGCGCTGCTCCGGATCTTGCTGCCGCATCTGCTGGCGATGCGAATCTGCATCGCCTGATCGCAATTTCCGCCGCGCCCGCTCCCCCTGCTCCGGAAGTGAGCGTGCCGCAAGGAAATCTCGCGGCGCGCATTTCAATTTCCCCAGATGGAAAACAGCCCGGCGTTCCCGGCGGCGCTGAAAACGGTTCCGCGGGAAACGGCGGCGCGGGTGGCACAGACTCCAGCGGCGGCGGGCGAGGAACCAGCGCAACCGCGGGCGGCAGCGCGGGCTCGTCTCCAGCAGCCGTAAGCATCAGCGGAGGAAACGGACACTCCGGAAGCGGCGGATTAACTCCCGCTAACGGCCGAACCGCGACCAAACTAAATCTGAAGCCCCTGGCCCCGGCAGAAGGAATACCCGCGCCGCACAACGGTCCCTCAGTGATCGGCGCGATCGATCCCAACTTGCCGCCCGAAAAAATTCTCTCGGGCAAAGAGGTTTACACGATGCACATCAACATGCCGAACCTCACGAGCGTCAGCGGCACCAACTGGATCATGAATTTTGCGCAGCTGGAGGAAGGCAATCCACCATACGTCAGGCCAAAGGGCGCGCTCACGGGTCTCGAACTGATCCGCAAAGTGGATCCCAAATACCCGCAAACGTTGATCAAGGAAAACGTGGACGGCGAAGTGATTCTTTACGCCATCATTCGCAAGGACGGCACGGTGGATAGCATTCAGGTCGTGCGCAGCGTTGATCCGCAGCTCGACCGGAACGCCATGGAAGCCTTATCGCGTTGGGAATTTCGCCCTGCTTTACGAGACGGCCAACCCGTGGATCTTGAAGCGGTCGTTCGCATTCCGTTTCATTTCCGCAAGACTGACTAGCGGACGGCTTTTATTGTGACGAGGTAGCCGGTCGCGCTTGCTGATTTCTCGCTCCGCTCTGCTCCAGCAACTGCACCATCGCATACACAGAGAAGTTGCAGGGCGTTGGGACGCTTAGCTTTTGGCCGAGACGCGCCACATGACCATTCAGGAACTCGATCTCCGAGCGTTTGCCGCGCGCCAAATCGTGCGCTGTGGATGACGTTGCAGCCCCAAAAGTCGCGAGCGACTTGATTCCCTCGTCTATGAAATTGACATTCGGCAGACGAATTCCCGCCGCGCGTGCCACCGCCACAGTTTCTTCGATCAACCGGCTCATCAATTCGCGTGACGCCGGATTCTCTGCTGCTTCGGCGTAAGAACATTGCGCGATCGCGGTTACCGCATTGCCCGCGCAGTTCATAACGAACTTCGCCCAAATATCACCTTCGATGTACTCCGAGATTCGGCAGGGCACGCCCGCGGACTGAAAAAGCGCGGCAATTTTTTCCGTGCGCGGAAACCGTGAAGAGGCCGTTTCGGGCCTGTCGCTGCTTACTAGTTCTCCGATAGCCAGTTCCCCGCGCCCCAAATGTTTCACATGACCCGGCTCCGGCAGTGCCGCTGCAATATAGACAACCGCAGGCAGCGCATCGATTCCCGAGGCCGCACAGATCGTTTCAACATTGTCCACGCCGTTTTGCAAACTCACGACGATGGCGTTGGCGGCCAAGTGTCGGGCGATGGAGCGCGACGCCGCCTCGTTGTTCACTCCCTTTACACAAAACAGGACTACATCCGCGCCGGCCACGGCGGCAGGGTCGGTCGAAGCTTCCAGCGCCACGCGCTCTTGAAATGTGACGGTGTCGAGAAATAGTCTGTCGCGACGGATCGCCTCCACGTGATCGCGCCTTCCGATCAATGTGACAGAAACTCCGGCTCGCGCCAGCATCCCGCCGAAATAGGATCCCACCGCGCCGGCTCCCATTACGGCAACCCGGGATTTCGCGTTGGTCGTCCCTGCTTGTGATGTAGCCACTGCAATCTCCCGGGGCCTTGATCAAGATCAGAAATGCTCACGCAAGTCGCGAAAACTGTTGAGAATCAGCAGCTTGCCGCTGCCGCTCTCGAGCTCCGCATGTTCCAAATGCCAGGTATTCGAATGCGGGATGAAAACGGCATTCAAGCCCATCTGCAGTGCCGGATTGATGTCGCTGCGCGGGCTATTCCCCACCATCCAGCCGTGGGTCTTGACGATTTTGAACTGCTCGACCATTCGCTCGTATACCGTGGCGTCTTTTTCCAGCACGATTTCAATCGCATCGAAATGAGGTTGCAACCCCGAGCGCTCGACTTTCGCGGCTTGCTCGGCTGGCTCGCCCTTGGTCAACAAAATCAGCCGGTGATGTTTCGCGAGATACGCGAGCGTTTCGGGAACCCCCTCAAGAATGTGCGGAGGCGTAGCTTCCAGCTCTGCGGCGATGCGCGTAATTTCCTGCACCAATTCGCGCTTGGCTGCATTTCCGGCCAGCTTCAAGTAGGTTTCTTCCAGCGACCTACGAAAACTGCGGACGCCATACCCGTGCTGGCGGATATTCCTTTTTTCGGTCTCATTCAGAATGTGGCGGATGTATTCGCGGGTGTAGCCAAGATGCTCGAGCTGCGTAATGAAATGCTCGATGGATTTCTCGAAGAATATATTGTTTTCCCAGAGCGTGTCATCCGCGTCAATCAGTAAAGTATGCCGAGCCATTCGAAGTTCTGCGCTCCAGGTTCTCAGGTTTAGTTTTGCTCTTGGTCAGGCCACGGCTGCAGCGGCAACTCGCGCCACACATCGTCGCGGCTCTAGCTGGAGGCCGAAGCCTTCCGCGAACCGACCGCAAGCCGGTCCAAAATCGTGGCCGCAATTTTCTGGATTTCGCCGAAGCGCGCCAGATAATCCTGAAACTCGCGGTTCAGATCCAGCGCGGTCGTCGGGTCCAGCTTGGTCCGCAGAATCATGTCCCGCAGGTGGACGGGATGAGGCAGCACTGCGTCGTCCCGCAATTCATCCAGCGCCGTAATCGGATCGTAGTGATACATGTGTCCCCCGTGTCAGGCAAAAACAATTCTACTCTGTTTTGTGGGAAGCGTCAGGCGGAGGGAGGAAGAAACTCGTAGCGGTCTATGCGCGCGGCGACGCCGCGATGACCGTTGTGCGGTTCCACGCGCAGTACGTGGGCATAACAACGTATGTGCACGTCGCCTGCGAGCGTGATTTGTTGCGGCAAGGTAAGAACAAATTCAATGGGCGCACCGGCTTCTACGCGCGCCTCAATCGTGAAATAAAGTCCTCGGAAGCTGACGTCGCGCGTTTCGCCTTGCTTTTCCAGCACTCGATCTTCGAACGAAAATCGCACAATCAAGGGCAGCATCATGGAAAAACGGCGTGCAGCGCGGCGTTCCACCGCCTTATCCATCTGTCCTCCCAAGGAAACGATCCGATTTCGTCAAACTATCATCGCTTCCAGCCAACACGCAACCGCTTTTACGGTGGCTTTGCGCAGTTACCGGCTCTTCGTTACACTAAAATCGTAAGCGATCCATGGCTGACACACTTCATCGCAATTTTTTCCTGAACGGTTCCGCTGGCAAGCTCGAGGCTCTGCTCTGGACGGCGCCTAATCCAAATCCTCCGATGGCCGCGCTCGTTTGCCATCCCCATCCGCTCTTTGGCGGCACGATGCACAACAAGGTCGTGTACCAAACCGCGAAGGCGCTGCATCGCCGCGGCCTGCCGGTCTTGCGCTTCAATTTTCGCGGCGCTGGTTCTAGCGAAGGCGAGCATGACCGCGGACAGAGTGAACGGGAAGACGTGCGTTCTGCCCTCGATTACTTGTCCGCGGAATTTCCGGCAACGCCGGTTCTGCTCGCTGGGTTCAGCTTCGGATCGTGGGTGGGATTGCGAGTCGGCTGCGCGGACGATCGCGTCGCGGAACTCATCGGTCTGGGACTTCCCGTGGATAACTCTGACTTGACTTATCTGCGTGAGTGCATCAAGCCGAAGCTTCTTATTCAGGGCGGATACGACCAATTCGGCGCGCGCGCGAACATGGAAGCACTCTTCGAAACCCTGCCCGAGCCTAAGCGGCTCGTCATCATCAATGGCGCCGACCATTTTTTCACGGGCCAACTCGATAAAGTTGCAGGCGCGATAGACGCCTGGCTCGACGAACATCATTCGCACGCCGTCGAGCTTCCCTCGAAGTCCTAGCTTCTCTGTTCAAATAACTTCATGAATTGCTCGCGCGACGCGGGTTGAACGCCAATCAGTTCCAGATTCGCTTTTACGTGCCGCACCTGGCTCATGCCAACGAGCGCGGTAGTCAGGCCCGGCACCGAACGCGCAAACTGCAACGCCAGCGACGCATTATCCTTCAATCCCAGCGCGCCATTGATGAACGCGGGCAAATTCTTCGTCAGCTGGCCCTGCAACAGCGCCGCGCTGGTAACCAGTGCGACTCCCGCCGCGCGCGCCGCTTGCACCATCGGCACGGAGCGTCCGTCCACCGCTTGATTTGGGCGCGTCAACGCCTCCGGCATCGCCAGGTTGAACGGAAGCTGCACGAAACGAAAATGATGATCGTCGCCGGCCACGTCTTTTGCGATTTGCACCATTTCCGCGAGCGATAGAAATCCAGCTTCCTTCGGATCCTCGCGAAAAGAATTCCAGGTCGCCATGCCGTAGGCCCGGATTTGTTTCGACGCGACGGCCGCCTCCAGAAACAAGAATGCCTCGCGGATGCGCCGGCGAAATTCCTCCGGCGGGACTTCACTCAATTGCGTTTCCGGATTGTGCAGGTAAAAAACATCAATCGTCTCCAGACCCAGATTCCGGCGGCTGCGGTCCAGTTGATCCGCCAGGTAGCCCGGCGCCATGCAGTGGCAGCCCGCGGCGATGTCTTCCACGCGAAACACGCCGCGCTCGAGAAATTCCTGTGAAAAATACATATTGGGGTCCGCGGGCATCTCCCCGTCCGGCGTCAAAAATCCGGCCTTCGTGCAAACCATGATTTCGTCGCGCCCGAAGCCTTTGTGGAAAAGTTCGCGCAGCGCCTCGCCAACCGCTCGTTCGCTACGTTGAAAGCGATAATTGATTGCGGAATCTACCACGTTGATGCCGCCTTCTACCGCTGCGACGACCGTATCGGTGTAAGCGCCATCGGTGGCTTCATCGGGTTCGCCCAGGTATGTCCCGATTCCAATCGAAGAAAGCACCAGGCCGCCGCGAATTTCGCGAAAGTGCCCTGGAGCGGCGCGGCCTTGAAATCGTGCCGCATAGCGTAGAGTGCCTTCCGCGGTGGCGGATCCAGATTTGCGCTCCTCATTGAGCGGCGCGGCGGACGGCATTAGGCCTCTCTTGGCTGGGAGAAAATTGCATTTCGCGCAGTATAACAGAACCGCCACTCAGTCGCGTTTGGCGCTCGGCGCAAGCTCAATGTGCGGCGATTTCCTTAGACGGTTCGGCGGGCGATAATCCCTGCGCGACAATCAATTGCTGCGCTTCAAAGCGCAGGCTCGGCAAACGACGCAGGAAAACCGCCGCGCCGGCGATGGCGCCCAGTCCGCCAATCGCTACCGTCCACGGCGCGCCGATTTTGTCGGCGAGCGCGCCCGCAAAGAGCGAACCTACCGGCGCCATGCCCATAAACATCATGGTGTACATGGCCATCGCCCGGCCGCGCAGCTCATCTGGAACCATCGCCTGAATCAGAGTGTTTGAACTGGACATCTGAAGCATCACCCCGTAACCAACGGGAACCAGAAGTGCCACCGACAGCCAGAGAGATCTCGAGAACGCGAAAAGGATCAGCGAGACTCCAAAGCCGCCCGCGGAAAGGCCGACCACACGGCCTAGTCCCTGGACTCCCCGCCGAATCGCGAGAGTGAGTGCGCCCAGCAACGCTCCGATTCCTGTCGCGCCCATCAATATGCCGAGCCCGTGCGCCCCGCTGTGCACCACTCGGTCCGCGAAGATCGGCATCAGCACGGAGTAGGGCACCGCGACCAAACTGACCAGCCCGATCAAAAGCACGAGCGCCAGAATTGGTTTGGTGCGCTGCACGAAGCGGAATCCCTCGGCAATATGCTCGAATGGAGACGAATCTTTCGATGCCGTGCGCAGTGGACCCAGCTTCATCATCAACAGTCCGATGATCACTGCGATATAGCTCACCGCGTTGGCGAAAAAGCACCAGCCTTCACCGATTCTTGCCACCAGGATACCGGCGATGGCCGGGCCGATTACTCGCGCGCCATTAAACATCGAAGAGTTCAGGGCAATGGCATTCATCAGGTCTTCGCGCACAACCATTTCGATCAGGAATGATTGCCGGGCGGGAACGTCGAACGCGTTGACCACGCCAAGAAGTGCGGCGAGGACTACGATCTCCCACACTTGCACGACGTGGAACAGCGTAAGAGCCGCGAGAATAAACGCCAGAATCATCGACGCGACTTGCGTGCCGATGACCACGTGATGGCGGTTCCAGCGATCGGCTGCGAGTCCCCCGATGGGAGCGAACAGGAAGATAGGTATCTGGCCCGCAAAGCCGACGATGCCGAGCAGCAGCGAAGATCCAGTCAGGCGATAGACAAGCCAGGCCTGCGCGATGTTCTGCATCCAGGTGCCGATCAGAGAGATGAGCTGCCCGCTGAAGAAAAGCTGAAAATTGCGATGGCGAAGCGAACGAACCAGATCGTGAAAACGCGAGCGATTTTCCGGCGCCGGCAGAGGTGAAATTGGTGTGTCCGCGATTGCCATCGTATCAATTGTACGACGCAATCCTCGCGACACCCGTTTCGATTCCGCGGCCGGTACTAGACAGGATGCGGGGGGACTTTTTTTTCCAGGAGTTTCTCTTGCGGCGTTTGTTTCGGGCCAGCGAGCAGTCGGCTGCAAGCGCGCAACATCCGGCGGTAGGGCCAGACCCTGTCGCGAAACAGAATTTCGCCATCACGCGGTTTGGAATAGAACCAGCGCGCGATCAGCGATAAGTGTTCCGGCAATTCAGGAGGCGCCGCCCGCAGACCGTATTGCGAGCGCCAATCCGCCGCGCTTGCCGGCGATGGCACGGAAGGCTGTTCTTCTTCCCGTTGCGCGCGCGTCACGGCTTCCGGTTTTGGCAAGTCTTCTGCGAGTTCCGGTTCGAGTTTCTGTTTCAAGATGGCTTCCACCGAGCGCGGTTCGCTCGAAATTTCAGCAAAGCGTAAGAAAAGCGGCTCATCAAGCAAGCCGCCGCGCACTGGAAACACAGCGATGGTCTGATATTCGGCAGCTCGTTGCAGAATTACGACATCCAGCTCTTCGATTCGCCTTGCGATGTCCGGCATTCCGCGCAATGCGGCAGACACTTTGTCGATGCGCTTGTGCAGAGCGGCGGCGCGTTCGAAATCGAGCGCCGCGCTGGCCGCTTCGCGTTCGCGCGCGAGCTCTTCGGTGAGCGAGGCACCCGAGGATTCCAGGGTTGCCAGCACGCGGCCGACTTCCACGTCGTATTCTTCTTTTGTGCAGCCGGCAAAACACGGCGCGAGGCACATTTTCATTTCGGAATACATGCAGCCCGGATAAGCGGGATCGCGCTGGATTTTTATCTGGCAGCGGCGCGTCTTGAAGAGGTCGAGAAAGCCTTCGCTGAAGTCCTCGGCCGAACGGCGCGAAGCGAACGGGCCGAAATAAAATCCCTCGTCCGCGCGAATTCGCCGCGTCACATAGCAACGCGGATAAGTGTTCCGCAGATTCACCTTCAGCATGGCGGGAGGCCGCAAGCGCACGAGGTCGCGGTAGCGGCGCGGAAAATACGCGCGGGCGTTTTCATAGTAGGCGAAGGTTTGCTCGAATTTCGAGCCGGCGATGCGATAGCGGATCCTCCCTACCACTTCGCGCAGATTCAGCGCTTTCGAGGCGGTGTCTGGTCGGCTCAGCAGGCGTTCGGCGGCACGGCGGATATCCGCTGTGCGAGCGAGATAGGGCTGCGCGCCAACTTCCCGCATCTCCAGCAGGAAGATTCCGGGGCGCGCGGGCAGCGCTGCGAAGAAATCGGCATCGAAATCGGCGAAGAATTCCAGTCCGCAATCGAGCTCAAGCATCGTTACGAGGATACACCGGGCAGAAGGTGAACGTGAGGCGCGCCGCGCGCGATTCTGTGGCCGCGAAGTGCGTGAGAATTGGCGATTGCAGCAGGTGCCGATCGTTTGTTTTGTTTGACCTAGAAGCGTTTCGAATCGCCAGGGTTGGCGATTGAGGAATTGGAAGATCTCGGAGGAAAGTTGGCGGTTCTTGACTACTCTGCCGCCTGTTGCCACCTGGCGGACTCTAGCAACCGGATTCGATATGTCGCACTCATTTCAAACTGGTTTGGCATACCGTTATCCACTAAGTCAATAATACACGGCGCTATGCCAACTCCAGGAAACAAGTTACGTCCACGTGAAACGACGCTCAAGCTCCGCACGTCATAATTGCAGAGGGCGCCGAAGATTCTCAGTCCCTCACCTTTTCCGACAATCACCAAAACCTAAGACGGAGGACTCGGGATGAAGAGGTGGGAGTCACGCGGCCCGGTGCGGATAAGCCGGGCAACTTGTCTGACGTTCGCTTCGTTGCTTGCGCTGAGTGGCTGTACGTCGGTAAGGGTGAAGCTGGGGATGCGGGTTTACCTGGCCAATACTCCCGTCTCGTCCATGCAAGCCAGCCTGCCGAACGGCCCGGCAATCGCTCCGGGAGAGAAATCGCCGCTGGTGGTGCAATTCACCCAGCCAGACGGCAAGATATTGGTGACCGAAGGGAAAGGCAAAGGGAAGGTTCTATGGGCGGATATTACCGTGGCTCCCACCGTCGTCACCGCCAACAAGAAAGGCATCGTGAGCCTGGCGCACGATCCCCGCGTCAGCGATGGCAGAACAGCGCACGCCACCATCACGGTGCCCAGCCACCCCGACCTGCATGCCGATCTCGACATTCCCATCACCTACGATTACAACTTCGTCGCGAATTTCTCCGGCGCGCCCGGGTCTGACGGTTTGAACGGCAGCGACGGAATGGCGGGCTCGTCCGGCAGCATGGGTTCCATGGACCCCAATAATCCCTCGCCCGGTGGAAACGGCGGGAATGGGACGGACGGCTCGAACGGCGGAGACGGAGGTAACGGAGGAAACGCACCGCCTGTGCAAGTCCGCTTGACGTTGAGGCCTGGGACGCATCCGTTGCTCCAAGCGAGCGTAGTTGCGGCAGGAAAACAGAGACTCTACCTGATCGATCCTCAGGGCGGCGCGCTCACGGTGACGGCTGATGGAGGCCGCGGAGGCTCGGGTGGAAGAGGCGGTCGCGGAGGTTCAGGCGGTTCCGGCGGCATTGGCACGCCCAACGGCAGCAGCGGCAGCGCCGGATCCGACGGACGAAATGGCTTCGACGGCTCGCCGGGTAAAGCCGGAAGCATCACAGTGACGTACGATCCGCAAGTCCAACCCTACTTGACCGCCATCCGCCTCTCGAATAAGGGTGGCCCGGCGCCGGTATTCAAGGAAGAAACAGTAGCTCCATTGTGGTGAGCTCGGTCTAGTACGGAACTGGTATTCGGAAGCTCGACTACCCAGGCTCGGTCCGGAGAACGATGTGAATTGGGCGTGACGGTTCAAGCGCTCGGCGGGAAATGTCAAACCGGTGCAACCATCGCGGTCCGACAAAACCCGCCGCACACCTATCCGTCTGATTCTGACAAATTCTTGATGTGGTTCAGTACTCGCATGTGAATGCGGTGGATGATCGCCTGCGACCATATGGTCCAGTAGGTCTCGGGCCAAAGGCCGTGCTGATACCATGTGGTGCCCTCGAGCAAGGTATGACCGTTTGGCAGAGGCGTCAATAAGAACTGACCTTGCTTTGAAATCAAATATCCGTGCAGATGCCGGGGCATGACGTTGGCGTAGGGACTCCATTCGTTCATCGGCGCGGGGTTTCTCGTAACGGCGAACCGAAGTAGACGCGGCTCATCCCACACCTGGATTGGTTCGACGAAGGGGCCGGTGGAGAATTCGCAATAGCGCACCGCGCCAGGCCCAGTGCCCTCAATCCGAGCTCGCATTGGATATGCAACACCCGTCTTGAAATACCATTCATCGGGCGGTGGCAGTTCAGAGAACGTGACGACATGCTCCCAAACACGCTCGGGCGGTGCGGCAATTTCAATCGAGGAATGAACCTGGAAGACGTCGGGCTTTGCAATTATGTCGAATCCCACCGTTCCAAAGCTGAGGGGCAGAAGCGCGAGCATTGCTGTTCCACTCGCCAGAGTGCGCTTGGATGTCGACGCATATGCGAGCCATCCGCCTAGCGCTCCCAGCGGTAAAGCGAGGGGAAGCGCCATCGCGATACAAATGATCCCCTCGAAACCGGCCGCAAGAAATGCCAGGCTGGCAATCAAGTTCGCAACCGTTCCAGCAATAACGGCTTTTGCTGCGGTTTTCGGTTTTGTCACCCACGAGCCGAATGCGCCAACCGCAACGGGCAACGCGACAAACAAGGTCAACCCGTAGGTCCCTGTTCGGATCATCAAAAAGGTCAAAGCGACCAAGAACAGCCCGATTACGGCCCCCATAATCAAGCGCTTAGCCGACGACGTCATCGCATCCTCCGTTTTACGCATCCTTGACAGTTTCAATCAGCTCGATTGCAACTTTCCGCACTGGTCTTGTGAGAGGCAGTCCTGCAATCTTGAGAAGAGTCGCGATGATCTTCGCCCCGAGTATCAACAGGCGAGTCGTACGCTGCTGGCCGCGTGACTCGTCGGAAATCCAGAAGTAGATCACGCCCATCTGGAACATCCAGAGCACCTCAGGCATATGCGGTTCGAGATCTTTCGGGACGCGAATGCCGCAGTTGATTAGGATTTTTTGAAACCATGCAACGTCAATGTCGCGGATGGGCTTGTTGTTCAGGGCAAATGGAGAGAGAGGGTGCGCCGGATCAGCTCCGTTCTTGAGCAGAGCACGAAGAACGCTCCGGTACGGCGCAAAGTATTTAAGCTTCACATTGATCAGCGTTTTGAGGCGATCTTCCAGGCCACCCGCTTCTGTCGCTAGCATTTCTTCTATTTGCGGTTGCATCTCCGCACAGGAACGCTGATAAAAGCCGAGTACAATCGCATCTTTGGAAGGGTAGTAGTAATACGCAGCTCCGGTGGCGACTCCGGCTTCGGCGGCGATATCGCGCATGGTCGTCTGTTCAAATCCTTGGGTCCGGAACATTTCAAGCGCCGCATCCAGAATCTTGCGCTCGGTCACTTCGGCTTTTTTATTGGGGGCTTTCGTTTGCGACTCCGTTTTGAACATGTTCAAATAATAGCCATTGGGGCTGCAGCCGTCAAGGAATATTCTGAACGCGTTCAAAACGGGGATGGCTGAAGAAAGGCTAGAACCTTTGCGGTTCCCCACTCATACAGATTCAGTGACGTATACGTTCCGCAAGTCCAACCCTACTGGACTGCCATACGCCTCTCAAATCAGGGTGGCCCTGCGCCAGCCTTCAAGGAAGGGCCAGTGGCGCCGCCACGGTGAGCCCAGTCTGGTCCTTAACAATGTGATGCGCGATTACCAACCCATTTGGCGCATCCGCTCCAGGATGAGTCCGCTGTAGTGATTCATGTGATCGGGCCGTCTCTTCAGGGGCAACGGCAGAATTGCGGCGAGCTGGGCCGCTTGTTGCCGGTCGATACTCCGGGCTGAGGTTCGGTAGTAGTAACGGCACGCCGACTCCGCACCATAGACACCAGGGCCCCATTCGACCACGTTGAGGTAGAGTTCCAAGATGCGCTGCTTGCCGAGGACCAATTCGGCCACCGGGACCAGTGTGAACTCGGCGCCCTTGCGGAGGATGGAACGGCCGGTTCCGAAGAAAAGGTTTTTTACCAGTTGCTGCGTAAGAGTGGACCCACCGCGAATGCGTCCGCCTTCCATATCGCCTTCAGCGGCGATTTCCATCGCGTTCCAATCGAATCCATGATGTTGGTAGAAGCGCGCGTCTTCCGCGGCGATCACGGCATGCTGGAAATCGCGAGAGATTTGGCTCAGCGGAACGAACTCGTATCGTTCGTGATACGGCGTGCGGTGAATCCATGCCTGCAAGCGCCGCTCCATGTGCACCGCGGTGGTCGGTGGGTCGATCCATCGGGCGGCCACAAGGATCAGCACAGCAAGTGACCAAACAAGCGCCGCTCCGATGAGAAGCCATCGAACGAAAGGTCGGAGAGTGACTTTCCGAGGCGGGGTCTCCATGGGTGTATCTGGATTTTCAGTCACACCTCAGAATAATCGCTTGGGCTGGATTGACATAGCGCGCGATTAGGCGCGTAACCGGACACGATCGCTACTGCTTCACACCGACTCGGAGGCCTGTTCTCGCGCCGACTTCCCGCCGCTGATTTTCTCGAGCCGGACGCGCTCAAGGCTGGCGCTTTTCAAACGACCGGAGACCGCTGCCTAAAAGTACTGGCATGATATCAACATGAAGCTCGTCGACGACTGCTGATTCCACTCCGTCGGTGACAGGCGCCTCGCTTCCTGCAGGCGCGGCACTTTTGATAGTGCAGCGGGCTCGAATAACGGCGGCCCGGCGCTGGCATTCAAGGAAGAAACAGTAGCCCCATTGTGCTGAGCTGAGCCCACCTAAAACACCAACGCCCCGTCAGCATCGCGTGCGCTGACGGGGCGTGCACTGGGCGGGGCCAACTCCACTACGAGATCGGCAGCCGTTCGGTCCGGGCATGACTTCCGTCCGGATTCGTGTCCGGGTATAGCATCGCATTGAGGCCTTCAACGTAGACGGCTTCCAGCCTGCGTCCTTCGCTCGAATTCCCCACCAGCAATGCGCTCTGGCTGGCCCATCGATTCGTTAACACTTGGCGCATGTGGATGTCCACGTTCTCCCCGCTTCCGTTGATCGTAACCACTCGGCTTCCCTTCTCAGACTTCACTGAGAGCAAGTAATGTCCCGCCTTCAAATTCTTGCCGCCGCACTTCACGTCATAAGGCAGCGAAACCTTGCCCTGAAAATCGGCCTTCGTTAATTTCGCACTGGCAGCGTGCACGGGCTGCGCAGCAGTCGTTTCCGTGGCTGAAAATGCGTATTCGTCAGGGGACATGTCGCTCTGCGCGCGCGCCGTTGCCGGCAGCAAGCACGCAAATCCCAGCGCCAGTGTAATCATCGAAGTCTTCACAGCAGTCATAATCCTCATTTTCTTCTCCTCTGTTCCTCTGATCTTTGCACTTGAATTTTTCATTTTGTTCCTCAGTGCGTGCGCAGTTTCATTCGAAACCGCGATTCGTTCAATGCAAAGGAGGTCCTTTGTTGGTAAAACGGAGATAAAGCCGTAACGGCTTGACGCCAAGGCGCTTATGCCGCTTGCGCTCGGCGCTAATCGGGGAGTCCTGATTTATAAAAACATTATGGAACCCTTATTCGTTCCTAACGGTCGCCTGCCTACAGTCTGTCCACACGGTCGGAGTGGTTCTTTTGTCTTGTGTGACCTAGGAGAATGTTCAGTGTTGAAATTTCTGTCAGGGCATCGAATTCAATTGATGCTGTTCGTGTTTTTTTTCACGGCGGGTGGTGATCGCTGCTTGGCACAGAACAATGGACAGCCTTCGGAGCAACAACTACCCCAGTCGATTCAAAGCGAACTCGATGCAATGCGAAAGCGCATCGATGAACTGGAAGCAGAGCTCAAAAATTCGAAAGCACCAGAACACCCGCCTGTAGCGGTAACGAGTGCAAAGGCGACGGTGCCGGTTGCCCCAATCGCTCCGGTGAACGCTGTCGCACCTACAGAGAATTCCCCTTACGTGGCACCAACAACCGCCACAGCGCCGCCAGCGCACGCCCCTGCCGAAGCCAAAGTGGCCAAGATAGAACCGTTTTCGGATGCGGATTGGACCTGGCTAAACGGCAATCCGCGCACGAAGGAAATCTTCTGGGATTCGAAGTTCTTCACGCCGGAAATTCGCGCCGATGCGGTTTACGTGTACGACTTCAACCATCCGACGGATCACTCCATGGGTGGGTCGAGCGAGCTCTTCCGTTCGCAAGAACTGCAACTGACGCAGCTTGGCGTGGGCGGCGACTTCCACTACGACAACGTTCGCGCGAGGTTAATGACCCAGTTCGGCATGTACTCGGCTACAACGCCACGGAACGATCCGAGCCCAGGCCACGGCCAATGGGACCTCGTCGCCGCGTACCGCTACCTGTCCGAAGCTTACGGCGGCTATCACTTCGACAAGCTGCACGGAGTGAACGTGGACGCGGGCATCTTTTTGTCGTACATCGGATTGTTCAGTTACTACCAATTCGACAATTGGGCCTACCAACCATCGTACGTTTCGTCGAACACGCCATGGTTCTTCGAGGGTGTGCGCGTACAAATTTTCCCCACAGCCCACTTGAAGATTGAGCCCTGGTTCATCAATGGATGGCAATCCTATGCGTCGGCCAATCACAGGCCGGGCCTAGGAGGCCAGGTCAAATGGACACCGAAGCCGTGGATCAACATTATTTCGAACAATTACGGCCTGGGCCGGGATGATCTGTTCATACCCACGCGCAGGCGCATCCACACCGATAACAGCGTGGAGGTGAAGTATTACGACAAGCCCGATCTGACGCTCGACAAAATGGCGTTCTCGCTGACTGGCGATATGGGCTGCGAGTACGGCGGAGGCGTCAGTTGTTACGGCGACCGCAAGGGCGGGCCCAAGCAAAGTTTCCTCGGGTTTATGTTCTACAACCGCTTCTGGTTCCATCATGATTTGTTCGGGCTGACGCTGGGCGGCGGCAAGATCAACAATCCCGGACGATACCTGGTGCTGCTGCCGCCGATCAACGGGGAGAGCGCCATAACGGCGTCGACGAATTCTCCTTACTTCACGGAAAATCCTGGAGACCCGTACAAGGCTTGGGACTCGTCCATCACATTCGACTACATGCCCAAGCAATACATCACTTTCCGTGCGGAGTACGACTATCGGCACGCGAACGTGCCGTATTGGACGGGCCGCGGCGGGATTACGCCTCCCGGTGGCAACAATGGTTCGCCGCAATTCTTCACGTGCAGCAGCGGCGCATCGTCGGGTCAGACGGCCCTTGGGCCGGCAGAGACGGCCTGTGGCGGGGGGCTCAGCAGCGTGTGGTTCCCGGATCTTCGCAGAGACGAATCCTTCATCGATTTATCGATATTGGTCAAATTCTAGATAGGGCGCACCCGACCGTTGAGGGTCGTGCCGCAGGATCGGAGGACCGGCGTTCAGGAAGTTTTCAGCTTCCGGTTTTTTTCCAAAGTTGAGGAATAGGACATGAAAGACGCCACGTTTCGTGCCATTTCTTTGATCATGCTGCTCGCCATTCCAAATGTCACTTCGTCGCATCAACTCAAGGATAATCCCCAACTGGACGAAGGCCACTGGGGCCGTGTGAGATCGGGCTACTTATCCGCCGGGAAGTACCTAACTCTCAAGCCAGACATACAGGCCGTTTACATGGCAGGTATGATCGATGGAATGTATTTAGCCCCCATGTTCGATGCGCCGGATGAAGATAAGTATCTAGTCAGGATTCGAGTGTGCGTGACTGACGGTGACCTCACGAACACACAAATTGCCGCAATTGTGACGAAATATGTGAAGAAACGGCCCGACGCATGGCGGGCGGGTGCTAACGTTGTTGCGTATCAGGCGTTACGAGAAGTTTGCCCTGCCATCTAATCTCGGGAGCGCCTCTGCTCTGTTTGCGAATCTCAGCCGCTACGCACGTCTTTGGTAAAACGCGTTAATTGGTTGAACCGGTCGACGATTCGCGGCGCGAAACGTCAGACCCAAGATCGCGAGTCGTTGCGCAATTTTGCTATGTCTTGGGTTGGGGCGCTGCCGAAGAAGCGGCTGTATTCTCTGCTGAACTGTGACGCGCTTAAATAGCCGACGCGCTGACCTGCAGCGCCTGCATCCATCATTGCGGACAACATGAGACGGCGCGCCTCTTGCAGACGCAGCACTTTTTGATAGTGCAACGGGCTCATGGAAGTGACGGATTTGAAATGCTCGTGGAACGAGGAAACGCTCATGTGCACGAGTTCGGCGAGCTCTTCGACCTTCATGGGTTGCGAGAAATTGGCGCGGAGCCAGGAAATCGCCTTGGCCACGCGGTGCACGCTGGATTCGGCAAAGCCCATTTGAGCGACGCGAAGACCAATGGGGCTGCGGAGAAGCCGGATCAATATCTCGTCCACAACAAGTGGGGCGAGCAGATCGACGTCACCGGGTTGCGCCATACACTCCATCAGCCTGGTCGCGGCTTGGATAATGCTCTCGTCAACCGGAGTGATGTAAACGGCGCTGCGCTCTTGAACGGGAGGCACACCGCGAGGAAAAACCTTCAAGACGAGTTCGGCAATCTTGTGCGGGTCGAGATCAAGCCGTAGAGCGAGATAAGGTTCGGCGTGACTGGCTCGCGTGACCTGCGCGGCAACCGGCAAGGCAACGGAGTAAACGAGCATGCGCGCCGGGTCATACTCGTAAACCTCCTGCCCGACGATGACGGTCTTCGCGCCTTGCGCGACGATGGATAAGCAAGGCAAGCGAAGGGCATGCACGCACCCCCTGTTTGTTCGCGATAGGCGGCTGGCGTGCAGGCCCGGGATGCCCAGCTCAAAAGTGCCGTCGTGAGGGGCGTAGGCGGCGATCAGGCGAGCCAGATTGGACGTGTCTGGCTCGTCTGAGCCTGGAAGCGTATAGGCCACTCGCTGCAACGCCGTTTTCCCCTGGATTCTCACGCCTTTGAGAATACCTCTTTTGCAATCTGGATAGCGCTCATTGCGTTGGCCAGCCTGCATAGAATGCCAGATGGGTGATCACCTCGATCAATTCCTCTTTTTTTAGCCCATTTTTCAGCGCGAAATCGAGGTGATACAGCAACTGTTCCGGACGATGCAAAGCGACCAGCGCCGCGACCGTTGCGAGACTGCGATCGCGCTTGGAAAGCTCGGGGCGTTCCCAGACATCGCCAAAGAGAACGTGGTCCGTCAAATCGGCGAGCTTGGGCGCGAAGTCACCAATCGCCTTTTGGGATGCGGCAGGATCTCTGCTCATGCTTGTTCCTTCTCGTGCCCGGCCTCGACCAGGTCTTAGTTGCTCAGCGGTCGACCATTTGCTCGAGATGTTCGGGGTAGCGGGCTCCTTGTACTTTGATGTTTGCGGAGGCGCTATCGATTTCGCGGAGATCATCGTCCGTGAGGTTGATCGAAAGTGCTCCGATATTTTCGTCGAGGCGCGCGAGCTTCGTGGTGCCGGGGATCGGAACCATCCACGGCTTCTGCGCAAATAACCAAGCGAGGGCGATCTGAGCGGGTGTCGCCTTCTTGCGTTGTGCGATCTTGCTGATCAAATCAACGATCGTCTGATTCGCTTTCCGGTTTTCCGGCTTAAAGCGCGGAACGGTATTGCGGAAATCGGAGCTATCGAAGGTCGTGGTTTCGTCAATCTTGCCTGTCAGGAAACCCTTACCCAGAGGGCTGAAGGGAACGAAGCCGATTCCGAGTTCCTCGAGCGTGGGCATTACTTTTTGCTCCGGCTCTCTCCACCACAGCGAGTACTCGCTCTGCAGCGCAGTGACTGGCTGGACTGCGTGTGCGCGACGAATCGTCTTGGGGGCCGCTTCCGACAGGCCGAAGTGCTTGACCTTGCCGGCTTGAATCAGGTCCTTCACCGCTCCCGCCGTGTCTTCGATCGGCACGTTCGGATCAACGCGGTGCTGATAGAGCAGGTCAATGCTCTCGACCCGAAGCCGCTTGAGCGAGCCCTCAACGGCTTGCTTGATGTGCTCGGGCTGACTATTCTGGCTGAACGCTCCCGGCCGATGATCCTTACCGCTCAAATCGAAACCGAACTTGGTGGCGATCACCACTTTGTTACGGTAGGGAGCGAGAGCTTCGCCCACTAGCTCTTCGTTCGTGAACGGACCGTAAACCTCGGCGGTGTCGAAGAACGTGATGCCACGCTCGACCGCGGCGTGGAGAAGAGAGATCATCTCTTTTTTGTCTTTGGGCGGGCCGAAGGAGAAGCTCATGCCCATGCAGCCGAGGCCAAGAGCTGAGACTTCCAAATTGCTTTTTCCAAGTTTGCGTTTTTGCATCGTTTCTCCTCGAGAGGCTTCGTGCTGGTTATCCGCGACAATTACGAAGCGCTCGGATTAATGATTAGAAGTTTAGTCTGCCTATAGTTCGTGAGTTTGCCTATTCCGCCGGAGTATTTGCCCGATCCTCCGAAGCTGTGGCGCGATCGAATGCGAGCCAATGATTTGAGTAGACCGCGCAGTTCGTCGCCTTTCGGCCATGCGCGGTATGGAGATTTGAAAGAGAACTCACGCCGCCCGGACGATGTTCGGTAGACTTCTGAACGATTGCGGATAAAATGATTGGTCGGGCGGTTGCAAAAAACTTCTGTTGTCGCGCCGTTGTCAGACGATTCGGGATCGAGGGTGCTGAATGATTGTTGGCGTACCGCGTGAAACTTTTCCCGGGGAACGGCGCGTGGCTTTGGTGCCCTCCGTTCTGCCGACTCTTGCGAAATCAGGGCTGGACGTGATCGTTGAGGCAGGAGCCGGGCTCGAAGCGGGTTATCCGGATACCGATTACGTGGCGAAGGGCGCAAAGATTGTAGCGGAGCGCGCCGAAGTGTTTCGCGCTGCTGACATAATCGTGCAAGTCCTCGCGCACGGCTCGAACGACAAGACGGGCAAGGCCGACCTGCCGCTTTTTCGCCGCGGGCAAGTGCTGATCGGTTTTCTGCGGCCGCTCGGCGACTTGCAGACCATCCAGGAAATTGCCGCGACGGGCGTCACTTCATTTGCAGTCGAATTGATGCCGCGCACTACGCGCGCGCAAGCAATGGACGCGCTCTCATCCATGGGCACGATCTGCGGGTATAAGGCGGTGCTGATTGCCGCCGACACGCTGCCGCGAATATTTCCGATGTTGACGACCGCGGCGGGCACGATTACGCCGGCGCGCGTGCTGGTAATCGGCGCGGGCGTCGCGGGACTGCAGGCAATCGCCACCGCGAAGCGATTGGGTGCGGTGATCTCCGCATATGACATGCGGCCTGCGGCGAAAGAGCAAGTACAGAGCCTGGGCGGGCGTTTTGTGGAGCTGCCCATCGAAGCGAAAGATGCGCAGGATGCGGGCGGCTATGCGAAGGCGCAAGACGACGACTTTTATCGCCGGCAGCGCGAGCTTCTCGGACGCGTGGTGGCGGAAAGCGATGTGGTGATCACGGCCGCGGTGATTCCAGGCAAGAAGTCGCCCGTGCTGGTGACAGGCGACATGGTAGCGCGCATGGCGCCAGGCTCGGTGATCGTGGATTTGGCGTCGGAGCGCGGCGGGAATTGCGAGCTGACGCGGCCGGGCGAGAAAGTTGTGGCGAACGGCGTGACGGTGATCGGGCGAATTAACCTCGCGAGCACCGTTCCCTATCACGCGAGCCAGATGTACGCACGGAACATCACGGCCTTCCTGCAATACCTGGTGCACGACGGGAAACTGCAGATCAAACTGGATGACGAGATCGTGCGCAGCACCCTGCTGACGCGAGGCGGCGAAATCGTGAATGAACGGGTGCGTGAATTTTTGTCGCTGCCGGCGCTTACAACTGCCGGTGGATCGGGAGACTGATGGTACAGACGGACCTGATTACGGATCTTTATGTGTTCATCCTGGCGGCGTTCATTGGATTTGAAGTGATCCGCCGCGTCTCGCCGCTGCTACACACGCCACTGATGTCGCTGACGAATGCGCTCGATGCGATCGCGGTCGTCGGCGCGATTATTCTGGCGGGCGAAGGCAAAAGTACGCTCGCGACGATTCTCGGCACGCTGGCAATCGTTGCTGCGACGAGCAACATCGTTGGCGGCTTTCTGATTACCGATCGCATGCTGAAAATGTTCAAGACCAGCCGCACGCCGAAATCATGACGCCCTTCGCCGGTTCAGATCTGCTCCTGCAGGTTACCTACCTCGCCGCCGCTGTGCTTTTTATTCTATCTCTCAAATTGATGAGCTCGCCAAGCACGGCGCGGCACGGAGTGTGGGCCGGCGAAGTGGGCATGCTGCTCGCGATCGTGGGCACTTTGCTGCACCACGGGATCGTCGATTATCGCTGGATCGCCGTCGGCCTGGTGCTCGGGTCCATCATCGGCGTGCCGCTCGGCATGGTGCACATGACGGCTGTTCCGCAGCGGACGGCGCTGAGCCATGCGTTTGGCGCGTTGTGCGTGACACTGGTGGGCACGTCTGAATATTACTTGCGCGCGCCGGGCGTGCCGCCGTTCATGATGGCCGTGCTTTCGGCGGAAGTGATTCTGGGCTCGCTGACGTTTACGGGAAGCCTGATGGCGGCGGGAAAGCTGGAAGAAGTGCTGCCGCAGCGGCCGATAACGTACAAGGGCCAGAATTTCGTGAATCTATCGGTGCTGGCGATCGCCGTGGCGGTGGCTGCGGTCCTGGTGCGGCATCCGGAGCACACGCATTTGTTTCCGCTGATGCTGGCGATTCCCCTGCTGTTTGGCGTGCTGATGATTGTTCCGATTGGCGGCGCGGACATGCCGACGGTGATGTCCTTGCTGAATTCTTACGCGGGACTTTCGGCCGCGGCGATGGGATTCGTCCTCGATAGCAAGCTGCTGATTATTGCCGGCGCACTCGACGGGGCATCGGGGTTCATCCTGTCGGTGAATATGTCGAAAGCGATGAACCGCTCGTTCTCAAACGTGCTGTTCGGTGCGTTCGGGCAGGAGGCTGCGAAGGCCGCGGCTGGGCAAGAAACCAGGCCTGTGCGTAGCGCGACGCCCGAAGAAGCGGCGGCGATTCTGGCTGCGGCCAATAAAGTAGTGATCGTGCCGGGTTACGGTATGGCCGTAGCGCAAGCGCAGCACAAAGTGCGCGAGTTGTATGACTCCCTGACCAAGCGCGGCGTGGACGTGAAATTCGGAATTCATCCTGTGGCGGGACGCATGCCGGGGCACATGAACGTATTGTTGGCGGAAGCGGACATACCTTACGACAAGCTCGTGGATATGGACGACCTCAATCCGGAGTTTCCGCAGACGGACGTGGCGCTGGTGATCGGCGCCAATGATGTGACGAATCCCGCCGCGCGCAGCGATCCGGGCAGTCCGATTTACGGAATGCCGATTCTGGATGTGGACAAGGCGCGCACCGTGATGGTGATCAAGCGCAGCATGAGCCCCGGTTTCGCCGGGATCGATAATCCTCTCTACTACCTCGACAAAACGCTGATGCTTTTCGGCGACGCCAAAACTTTCGTGGGAGACATCGTGCGCGAACTCGGCGGTGGCGGTCACAGCTAAATGCCGACCCCGTGAGTGCTGGAATAGCGGCCTCGAAGGAGAAGCGCTGAGTCCTGAGTTTTTGGCGACTCCGAAGCACGCTTGGACGTGGCCAGATTCTCTGGATGCGTGAGTGGCCGCTCCCGGCAATCACTCGATGCTGTATGAAAATGAGCGCGTACGCGTGGTGCAAACGCGCATCTTGCCCGGACATTCGACTCCTGTACACACCCACCGGTGGCCGAGCGTGATGTTTGTCTTTGCTTCAAGCGATTTGGTTCGGTTTGACGATCTGGGCAACGTGCTGATGGACACCGGTCAATCTGCCGAAGTGCCTGCGCTGAATTCGCCCGCGTGGCTAGAGCCCCTGCCGCCTCATTCGGTGAAAAATGTCGGCGATGCGGAATTTCGTGCGGTGCAGGTGGAGATCAAAGATGCGTCCTAGCGCGTTGGCCTACGTCGACAACATCTGAGCCAAGTTGCTGATGCGCATCAGTTCCAGCACGCGGGGAGTCATCTTGGCGAATTCCAATATCACCAGACCTTGCTTGATGGCCGACACTTTCAGGCCAACCAGCGCGCCGAGGCCGGAGCTATCGAGATAATTCACATCGCCGAGGTCGATGACGATGCGGCCGCCTTCTGGGAGCAATGCTTTCACGACTTCTTTCAGCTCGCCTGCGGTTTCGCTAATCAGCCTGCCATGACACTTCACCGTGGTCACTTTATTCCCTCGCGGATCATCGCCCGACTTCTCAACTTCACAATGAAAAGATCCAGCTGATGTCATGGTTCTCAACCTCCCCTGGTCTGAAAACGGGCATCCTAGCACCGACTCAGAGAAGGAAATGTTAAGTTCGTGTTACAGCCGAAGCGGCGCGACGATGACCCGAGTTGCGCGCCTGCATTTACTAACGCCAAAGTCGACAATCTTGTACAGGCTGACACCAAATCAGCCGGTGCGAACTACCACATCACCATAACCGCCGAGCTTATATGCATCATCGACCCGGCGTCTGACTTTCGAAAGATCCGTTCCCCGAAATGCCTTTCACCTGTGGAGATGCGGCTTATAGCGGAGGTGTGTCAGTAACTTCTCAAAACCCATGCGGCGATGACCAGGCGCTGAATTTCGCTGGTGCCTTCGTAGATTTCGGTGATGCGCGCATCGCGGTAGGCGCGTTCGACCGGATATTCGCGGCTGTAGCCGTAGCCGCCATGAATCTGAATCGCTTTATGCGCGACGCGCGTGGACATCTCGCTGGCAAAAAGTTTCGCGATTGCCGCTTCCATCGAAAAACGTGCACCGGAATCCTGTTTCCAGGCCGCACGGCGGACGAGCAAGCGGGCCGCTTCGATTTCCGTGGACATATCCGCAAGCATGAACTGAATGGCCTGAAAATCGGCGATGGGATGGCCGAAGGCCTGGCGCTGCTTCGCGTAGCTTAGAGCAGCCTCGAACGCGCCCTGCGCGATGCCAGTGGCTTGCGCGCCGATGCCAATGCGGCCGCCGTCCAGCGTTGAGAGCGCAACTTTGTATCCTTCGCCTTCCTCGCCGATGCGATTGCCCTCCGGAACCTCACAATCGCTGAACGAAAGCTCGGTGCAAGCGGTCGCATGGATGCCGAGTTTTTTTTCTTCCTTGCCGACCGCAAATCCCGGCGTGCCTTTCTCGACGACCAGCGCGGTAATTCCCTTCTCGCCTTTTTCCGGCCGCGTGTTCACATAAACGATGGCTGCGTCCGCCGCGCCGCCGTTGGTGATCCAGGCTTTGGTGCCGTTGATGACGTACTTGTCGCCCTTGCGCACGGCTTTGGTGGCCAGCGCCGCGGCATTCGAGCCTGCTTGCGGCTCAGTGAGCGCGTAGCAGCCGATTTTTTCACCGCGCGCGAACGGCAGCAGGAATTTTTCCCTTTGCTCGTCGGTGCCGAAGCGGTGAATCGGATCGCAGTACAGCGAATTTTGCACCGAGAGAATCACGCCGGTGGAAGCGCACGCGCGCGAAATTTCTTCGATAACGATCGCATAGCTGATGTGGTCCATTCCCGAGCCGCCTTCATTTTCGGGGATGGCGACGCCGGCCAGACCCAGCTCGGCGGCTTTCTGTATGAGCCCGCGCGGAAATTTTCCGGTCTCGTCATTTTCCTTTGCCAGTGGCTTCACTTCGGCTTCGGCAAATTCTCGAACACTTTTCTGCAGAAGCTGCTGCTCTTCGGTGAGTTGCAGGTTCACACTTCACTCCCGCTAAAATACGATGGCGGACTAAAGTCCATCGCTACGAATCTGTTTGGATATTTGGCGCGGTGGCCAGCGCTCTTATCCGTCCAGTTGCACACGAAATTGTATCGCAACTCGCGCGCTAGTCTAAACCAAGGGTCTTGCGACGCGATCAGCCGCATTCATAAGCGTTCAACTCGCTAGAGCTTTGCGGAGCTTTTCGTATGTGGTGGCTAGGTCTTCGGGTTCGATGCGCGTTTCGCCTACGACCGTCATGAAGTTCGCATCGCCGGGCCAGCGCGGCAGCACGTGCATGTGCAAGTGGCCCGTCACGCCCGCGCCGGCGGCGCGTCCCAGATTCATGCCGAGATTATAACCCTGCGGATGATAAATCTTTTCGAGCGCCGACTGCACACGCTGCGCGAGCATCATCATCTCCGAGAGGGTTTCCGCATCGGCCGACGAAAGCTCAGCGACGTGCGCGTACGGGACGATCATGACGTGGCCGGAAGTGTAGGGATACAAATTGAGGATGATGAAATTCTTGCGGCCGCGCAGAACGATCAGAGTCTTCGCGTCATCGTTGGCCGTGAGCGCCGCACAGAAGATGCAGGTGTCGTCCTTCTTGGCGTCCGCGATGTAGCGATACCGCCAGGGGGTCCACAAATAATCCATCCCGCTCAGCCCCTGCTCAACTCTGAGCGCCGTGGTCGGGCGCGCCGGCGTGGGCGCCGGCCGAGCGCGGATTGTTCACGTAGTCTTTCAATTCCTTGCTGGGCTTGAAATAGGGAATCTTCTTAGGCGGGACTTCCACTTTGGCGCCGGTCTTGGGATTACGCCCGGTGCGTCCGCGGCGCTGGCGCGTGCGAAAACTGCCGAAGCCGCGAATTTCGATTTTATCGTCCGCCTGCAGCGCGGCGATGATACTCTCGAAAATCGTTTCGACCACGGCCTCCGATTCCTTGCGTGGCAGTTCGGTGACGCGCGTGACCTCTTCGACGAGTTCCGCCTTCGTCATCGTGTGTTCTTTATTGTCGTGCTCTCCGGCAGCCTCTGCCATGGGTGAGAGCCTCCTCGTTAAGATTTCGGTCGGAACTGGGCCTGGTGCGGGCTGGGCGGGTCTCCGCATCTCCTTGCATATCACCAATCTACCACGGCGTAAATGACTTTCCTGCTGAGAGGGGGGCTTTGCCCGGGGCGTCGCCCCCGCGTTCCCGGACAAATCTCAAGCTATGACGACTGCCGCTTGGCCATGATGGCATCGCCGATGGTCGCATTCGGCGAGGACTTCTGCGGCCGGGCTGTGGCCGACCGGAATGTTTCGATTTCCTGCCGCTCGACTTGCTTCTGCGCGGCGCGATAACTCAAGCTGATTTTGTGCTGCTCGGGCTCGAGGCGCAAAATCTTGAAGTCATATTCATTGCCGGCTGCGAGCACCGCGGTGACGCGCGCGCCGCGGGCGGGCTTTTCCTTATCACGATCGCCCTTGGGACGACGCTCTTCGATTTCAGAGACATGGCAGAGGCCTTCAATGCCTTCCGCCAGCTCGACGAAAGCGCCGAAATCGGTGGTGCGCGCTACTTTGCCTTTTATGATGTCGCCGATTTTGTGGTCGCCGAACCAATTGGCCCAGATGTCCTTCAATTGCTTGATTCCTAGCGAAAGGCGGCGGTTTTGCGAATCCACTTTCAGAACTTTGGCTTCGACGCTATCACCTTTCTTGAATTTCTCGCTGGGATGCTTGATGCGCTCGGTCCAGCTCACGTCGCTGATGTGGATCAGGCCTTCCATGCCCTCTTCGATTTCGACGAACGCCCCAAAATCGGCGAGGTTGCGGATGCGGCCATTGATGACGGTGCCCACTGGATATTTTTCCGCAGCGGCATCCCAGGGGTCGGGGAGAGTTTGCTTCAATCCCAGGGAAATGCGGCGCTGATCCGTCTTTACTTCCAGGACCACGACATCAACTTCGTCGCCTTCCTTCACGATTTTCGAAGGATGCTTGGTGCGCTTCGACCAGCTCATTTCGCTGACGTGCACCAGGCCCTCGACTCCGGGTTCGATCTGCACGAACGCGCCGTAATCGGTGACTCCGACGATCTTGCCCTGCACGCGCGTTCCGACCGGGAAACGCTCTGGAACCGTAGCCCACGGATCGGGAAGCAATTGTTTGCGGCCGAGCGAGATGCGCTGCTTGTCCTTATCGAATTTCAGGATTTGCACCTGCAGTTCGTCGCCGGCCTTGACGATCGAGGACGGATGCGGAACGCGTCCCCAAACCAAATCGCTGACGTGGAGCAGGCCGTCCATTCCGCCGAGATCGACGAAGACGCCGTAATCGGTGACGTTTTTCACTTTGCCGGTGACGATGGTGCCTTCCGAGAGCGAAGCCATCAGCGCATCGCGCTTGGCTTTCTGGTCTTCTTCGAGAATGGCGCGGCGGCTGACGACCACGTTGCCGCGTTTGCGATTGAGTTTCAGAACACGAACTGCGATGTCCTTGTCTTTCCAGCCGTCCAGATCATGCACTGGGCGCAATTCGATCTGCGACGCAGGCAAGAATGAGCGCACGCCGATATCGACTACCAGGCCGCCCTTAATGCGTTCGGTGACTTTGCCCTGAATCGTGGCGTGCTCGCGATAGGATTTTTCGATCCGTTCCCAAACGCGCCGGCGATGCGCGCGCACATGCGACAGCAGAACGTAGCCGTCTTTCTGCGAATGCAAGCGCTCGACTTCGATGGTTTGCCCGGCGCCAAATTCAATAGGGCTGCCCGAATCCACAAATTCCTGCGCGGGAACGAGTCCTTCGAATTTGCCGCCGACGTCCACGATTACGCCCGCGTCAGTCACTGCGAGCACGCGCCCATCGAAAATTTCGCCTTCGGCGGCGACCGGTTCCGGCACGGCGAACTGGTCCATCAATTGGTCCATCGTCTCGGTGGTTTCCGTGGCGTCGCCAGGTTCGTTCGTTTCGGCCGTTTCGACTGCATCCCCAGGCGCGGGAGCTTGGCTTGCTGCGGTGACTTCCGCAGCGTCGGCGGCTTCAGGGCTCGCAACGGCAGACGGCATTTCCGGAGCCGCGAAGGGCGCACTCGCGTTCATTTCGGCGTGCTCCACGGATTCTTCCACGGCAGGCGCTTCTGGAGCGATGGGCTGGGGCGCACGGACCGCGGCAGTTGCTGCTCCGCCAGAGCCTGACGTTGATCCCACGGCAGAGCCGTTATGCGGCTCGGATGCCGCGGCCGAACTTTCGGCAGGAGTGTCTGTTTGGTTTGATTCATCGGTTGAGGTAGGAACGTTCGGATCGTGTTCGGGTGACATTGGGGAGCGGCCTCCGTACGGATTCGTGCCCTGCTACCGAGAATCAGAACTCGGCTACTCCACCCACCGGGGTTTGGAGCAAAGAAGGGGAAAGAGCGCCCACGCTAGACGTTCTTGTCACGAGGATGATACCCGCGCGGTTTGCGCGTTGTCAACAAACCATCGCGGAAAACCAATGTTTATATTGAAAGTAATTGTTGAAATTAATGTTACGGATTGATTAGGGGAAGGTTGCGTTTCAGGGTCGCACCACGAGGCGCGTCGTATCAGGAATGGTGGCCGGCGTGGCGGATTTCTTTGCGGTAATCGGGTGCGGTGATTTCTACTGTGCGACACATTTCGTAGAGGCGCGAACGGATGCGTTTGCCGATACGTTCGGTGAGCGAATCTTCGATCGCGGGCGAACGCATGCCCGCGACGCGCGATGCGGGCGCGCCGCCAGCAGAATTATTTATCGCGGAGTCCGAATCGAGGAAATTCGTGGTCAGCAGGGTGACGCGCTTTTCGTTGTAGCGCGTGTTCAGGACGTGGCCGACGGTCTCCAGCGCCCACGCAGACGGCTTGCTCGAGCCTACATCATCGAGCACCAAAATTTCTGCCTTCAGCACCGGTTCGAGCACGCTCATTTCCGTGGATTGGCTTTCAGGATTGTAGCTATCCTGAATGGCTTTGAGCAGCTCGCGATAATCGTAAAAAAGACCGCTCAGCCCGCGCAACACGATGGCCTTCATGGCGGAAACCGCCAGGTGCGTCTTGCCCACTCCGCACGGGCCCATCAGCAGCAATCCGTGCTCGGTGCGCGCGGCGGCGACCGGAGTAAATTCTTCCGCGAAACGCTGCACCACAAGCTTGGCTAGCGCCAGACTGCGATTCCACGCCGCGAGCTGTTCGCGCGTGACGTTTTCGATGTCGTTGTCGGTTTCATAGTTCTCGAAATCACAGTGGCGATAACGTTCGGGGACGCGCGCGCGTAGTAACGCTCGCTCGGTGCGGTCGCCAGACGTGCAGTCACACGGCACGGCCCAAACCATTCTCGGCTCGCCCAGTCCGGCACCCGGGCGATCTGCGGCGAGCGCCTGCGCGCCTTCCGTCGTTCGCTCGACGACTTTCCAGCCGCTGCCTTCGCAATGGGGACAATCCGCTCGCGCCATGTTGGAAGGATAAGCGTGGCGGGATTCGCGCGCAAGGTTACTTCACCTGTGCAAATAGCGCGTCTTGTGGAAAGCCAGGGCGTTTAGGGCGCGGAAGAATTTCATCGCGGCCTGATTCACGTGGAGTTCGGCGGCGATCGCGGAATCTTGCCGTGGGGCCAGCGCCAACAGTCGCTATTTATGGATGCGAATCGCTTGGCGGGGTGTGGAGCGCACTATGGCGTTGCGGAATTTGCGGTCCTCGCCGGCATTAAAGCCGCGCGCCATTTCGCTGCGCACGAAATGAATGAAGGATTCCATCTGCGACTGCATTTCGCTCATCTTGTCGCGCATATTGAGGATGATTTCGATTCCCGCGAGGTTCACGCCCAGCTCGCGCGTCAGATTCAGGATGATCTCCAGGCGCTCGAGATCCTGATCGGTATAGAGCCGCGTGTTACCCTGCGAGCGGGACGGCTTCAGCAGTCCCACGCGCTCGTACAGACGCAGCGTCTGCGGATGCAATTTGTACAGCTCGGCCACCGCGCTGATCATGTATCCCGCTTTCGCTTTTTTCCTGGGGCGCGCTGCCATGGGCCGTCTCCTCAGACTACCGCGCGCGAAAAGATTTCGCGGCGCGGATCTTCCGGATCAATCTTGCCGAGTTCTTTCAATAAATTGCGGACGCGCTCGTCTTCGGGTTTCGGGACCACTACCTGCACTTCCACGATTTGATCGCCGCGCTTGCCTGGGTGCCGCGCCGAAGGAGCGCCTTTTTCGCGCAGCCGAAGCTTCTTGCCGCTATCGGTACCTGGTGGAATGCGCACCTGCGCGCGGCCATCGATCGTCGGGACTTCCACTTTCGAGCCGAGCGACGCTTCCGGCACGGTGACTGGCACCACGGTGTAAAGATCGTCGCCGCGACGTTCGAAAAATGGATGCGGCTGGACCTTGATGACGAAGTAGAGATCGCCGGGAGGCCCGCCGTGCAGCCCGGCGTTGCCGCGCCCAGCGACACGCACGCGCGAACCAGTCTGCGCGCCCGGGGGAATACGCACGTCGAGCGATTCCACGCGCGGCACGCGCCCTTCGCCGCCGCAATTGTGGCACACGGTGCGCAAACGCCCGGTGCCTCCGCAGCGCGCACAGGTCACCTCAAAGCGCATCTTGCCGCTAACCTGCGTCACGTGGCCGGATCCGCCGCAAGTGGGGCAGACTTTTTCGTCGCCCGGCTCAACTCCGGTTCCGTGGCAGACGTTGCAAACGTCCAGGCGCGTGATACTCAGTTTTTTGACAGCGCCGCGCATCGCTTCCGCAAAGGTGATTTCGATCTGGAATTCGAGGTCGCTGCCCGGCTCGCGTTCGGTCGCCGATTGCGCGGCACTTTGCCCGCGGAAAAACTGGCTGAACAGATCGCGAAAACTAGTCCCTCCGCCGGCTTCGCCCCCGCCGCCGAAATCAAATCCACCAAAATCGAACTGAACGTCCTGCGGGCCTCCACCAGCGTAACCGCCGGCGCCGGGAGGCGGCGCTCCGCCCGGACCCGGCACGTTGAACCCGAACTGGTCGTACATCTGGCGCTTCTTGGTGTCCGAAAGAACTTCGTAGGCTTCCTGAATCTGCTTGAACTTTTCTTCGGCTGACTTGTCGCCGGGATTCAGATCGGGATGGTACTTGCGCGCGAGTTTGCGATAAGCCGCGCGAATTTCCTTTACCGGCGCCTTGCGGGAAACACCCAGAAGCTCGTAATAATCTTGTTTGGTAGTTGTGGCCATATGAAAGCGATTTCTAGCGCGAGTTAAATCGCGCACATAAATGTAGGGGCGGGTCCTAGACCCGCCCCTACGGTCACGACCCAACCTGGAAGATCCTGGGGACCGGCACTGCCAGTCCCCAGGATGAAATCACGCCATCTGTGACTTCAATTTGGCTTCTTCGAGTCGTCAACGTCCACGAACTCGGCATCCACCACATCGCCTTGTCCACCCGGAGCATGACCGCCCGAGGTGCCGCCTTGGCCGCTCGGCCCGTCCGCACTGCCGCTCGCGCCGCCCGCCGCCGCGCCCGCGGCTTGCTGCGCCTTGTACATCGTCTCAGCGATGTGATGCGAAGCCTTGGTCAAGCTGTCGGTGGCCGCGTTCAACTTGTCGACGCCGCCTTCGGCCTGAGCACGCCGCGCTTCTTCGATCGCTGCCTCAGCAGCCTTCACATCGGCCTCGGCAAGTTTCTCGCGGTTGTCTTTGACCAGCTTTTCCGTCTGGTAGACCATGTTGTCGAGCCGATTGCGAGCCTCGACTTCAGACAGCCGCGCTTTGTCCTCGGATGCATGTGTGTCGGCTTCCTTCTTCATGCGCTCGGCTTCTTCCTTGCTCAAACCAGTCGAAGCCGTGATAGTGATCTTCTGCTCTTTGTTTGTGGCGTTGTCTTTGGCCGAGACGTTCAAGATGCCGTTGGCGTCAATGTCAAAGGTCACCTCGACCTGCGGCACGCCGCGCGGCGCGGGCGGAATTCCAATCAGATGGAATTTCCCGAGGGAGCGGTTTCCGCTGGCGACCGGACGTTCGCCCTGCAGCACGTGAATCTCAACGGAGGTTTGATTATCCGCCGCAGTTGAGAACGTTTCCGATTTGCGCGTCGGAATCGTCGTGTTGCGCGGGATCAGCGTCGTCATCACGCCGCCCAACGTTTCAACGCCCAGTGAAAGCGGCGTCACGTCCAGCAGCAGGATGTCCTTCACTTCGCCGGCCAGCACGCCGCCTTGAATGGCCGCGCCGATGGCCACGACTTCGTCGGGGTTGACGCCCTTATGAGGCTCTTTCCCGTTGAAAAGACCTTTAACGATATCCACCACGCGCGGAATACGCGTCGAGCCACCGACCAGAACCACTTCGTCGATTTTGTCCGGCGTGACGCCCGCATCGCTCAACGCCTGCTTCACCGGACCCACGGTCCGCTGTAGCAAGTCCTCCATCAACTGTTCGAGCTTGGCCCGCGTTAATTTCAGCGCGAGATGCTTCGGACCGGAAGCGTCAGCAGTGACGAAAGGAAGATTGATTTCTGTCTCCATCAATTGAGACAGTTCAACCTTCGCCTTTTCCGCTGCCTCCTTCAGCCGCTGAATGGCCATGCGGTCCTTGCTCAGGTCAATGCCCTGCTCTTTCTTGAATTCCGCAACGATCCACTCCATCACGCGCTGGTCAATGTCATCACCGCCCAGATGCGTGTCGCCGTTGGTGGACTTCACTTCCACGACGCCTTCGCCGACTTCCAGGATCGAAATGTCGAACGTGCCGCCGCCGAGGTCGTACACGGCGATGGTTTCGTCCTTCTTCTTGTCGAGGCCGTACGCGAGCGCAGCCGCCGTCGGCTCATTGATGATGCGCAGGACTTCCATACCGGCAATCTCGCCAGCCTGCTTGGTGGCCTGGCGTTGGCTGTCGTTGAAATAAGCCGGCACCGTGATCACCACTTTGGTGACCTTTTCGCCGAGGAAATCTTCCGCGGCGCTCTTCAACTTTTGGAGAATCATGGCCGAGATTTCCGGCGGGCTGTAGGTCTTGCCGGAAATTTCCACGCGCGCGTCATCGTGCGGCCCCTTCACTACTTTGTAAGGCACGCGCTTGGCTTCCTCTTGAACTTCATCGTAGCGGCGGCCCATAAACCGCTTGATGGAGTACACCGTGTTTTCAGGATTGGTGATAGCCTGTCGCTTGGCCACTTGGCCCACTAGGCGCTCGCCGCTCTTGGTGATGGCGACCACCGACGGAGTGGTCCGCGCCCCTTCCTGGTTCGGAATTACGGTTGATTCGCCGCCCTGCATCACGGCGACTACCGAATTGGTCGTACCCAGGTCGATACCTATAATCTTGTTACTCATGGAATGTGCTCCTATATAGCGTCCCGCCGGCGCAAGCCTGGGACGACAGCTCAAATGCGAAGGTCATAATACACGTTGAGTGTATCATTGTCAACATTCTTGTACATGGCTGTATGTGGCTGCAAATGCGTGTCTTGTCTGTCTGGAATCGCGGAAACGATGCGACTTCGCTTGAGCACACGCAAATAAATCGGTTCGAAGACTCGCATTGCTGCGTGAGTGGATTGCTTCTAGACTAGATGGAGCGCAGAGCTGATTTTTGCGGCGTCCCTGGCCTAATCATGGGAACTGGAGTGGCTCGACTAATCGAACCAAATAGCATGCGTCGGCATCTTAGTCCAGACTCGATCAAATGGCACATGGCCCGCACAGCGCAGCCGTATCCGCTGCAATTCGAGTTACAATTATCTTCTCTTCTTTTTAACCAAGCTTAGGAGGAATAGTTGAACCTGCGAATCGAGCCCTCAAGCGCACGCCCATCATCAGGCTGGCTAATCACTGCACTGTTCGCCGCTGTGTTAACTCTCGCGCCAGCGATGACGGCGCAGACACCTACCAAAGCTAGCGCGCACAAGCGTCCCGCGGCCGCGTCGGACCCCGCCGCCGACGCTGTTCCGAACAAAGCTCTCGGCAATAAGAGCGCGCCGATCACCATGGAAGTTTTCAGCGACTATCAGTGCCCCTCCTGCGGCAGCTTTTTTGAAAGCACCTTGCGGCCGATGATCAACGAGTACGTGGCGCAGGGAAAAGTGTATCTGGTCCACCACGATTTCCCGCTGCAGATGCACAATCATTCCGGTGAGGCCGCGCGCTGGGCCAACGCCGCTGCAAAGGTCGGAGAATTTCAGGAAGCGGACGCCGCGCTCTTCGACAATCAAGCTGCATGGACCGCTAGCGGCGATCTGCAGAAATACGTCGCGGCGGCGATGAGTCCTGCGGATTTCAAGCGCGTGGAAGCCATCCTGAAGCCATGCACTTCGCCTCCACCGACATCGCGAGTGGACGGCTCCGCGCCGCAGGTGGATCACGCTTGCCCGGTGGACGTCTACATTGTGCAGGACATAATTCTTGGCTACCAGGTTCCGGTGAAAGCGACTCCCACCTTCATCGTTCACTACAAGGGCCAGAGTTATCCGGCGTCCTCGGGAATCGTTACGTGGCCGATCCTGAAGCAATTTTTCGACTCTCTGCTGAGCCAGTAGGGTGAGAAATTTCGCATGACGACAAATGAAACGCGCAGACAGCGGGCGCCGATCCTGCTGATGGTGGGCCGGCTGGCCCTTGCCGGAATTTTTCTTTTTGCGGCGTACGCAAAACTGAAACCGCAAGCGGCCATGCCCTGGTCCAGCGCGTCGATTCGGACGTCGCTCTCGATGTTCGCCATGCAGGTGGATTCCTACCAATTACTTCCGCCACAGCTTGTAAGTCCCGCCGCGCATTTTCTGCCGTTGTTCGAATTGTTTTTAGGACTGTGGTTGCTAACTGGCGTCTGGCTGCGCTATTCGTCTTTGGTCACTACGTTACTGCTTAGCGCGTTTTTCGCCATGATGGTGCGCACTTACCGGATGGGTCTAGAAATCAATTGCGGATGTTTTGGTCCCGGCGAACGCCTTGGACCCAAGACGCTGCTACGCGATGGCTCGCTGCTGGCGCTTGCGTTGGCGGTGACGATTGGCGCGTTTCTGTTGCGCCGCAAGCGCAGTGAACGATCCGCGCCAGCCGGTGCTGTTTCCTCCACCCCTCAACGCGCCGATTAACACTCGGGCGCGCGCCAGCGCACCCGTGGAGTTTTCTGCTGCAAACCATATCGCAATCGCCTCCGTAGATATAGAATGGCGCGTTTCGTCGAGGAGGCTCGGATGCACCGTATTTCGCGCGCACTGCTTGCCAGCGCACTTTTGATTTTCGTCTTCGCACATCTCGTTCCCACCGCAGCCTATGGTCAAACCGCCGCGACTGCTCAGACGGGCAAAGACCTCACGCTCGAACGCCTCTTCAGCCCACCTTTTCTTTTCGGACGCCAGACGCAAGGAATCGAATGGGTGCCCGACGGCAAACAATTTTCATATCTCGATCGCCAGGGCGCAGGCGGAGATGCCGCAGTCGAAATGTGGACCATGAACGCCGCTACCGGCGAGCGTAAGGTGCTGGTGAACGCTGAAACGCTAAAGAAAATGATCCAGCCTGAAAAAGCCAAAACCACGCAGGCGACCGGCCTCGGCCGCGTCCAAGCGGACAACTACTTGTGGTCGCCGGATGGGAACTCGCTTCTGTTCATCGGGAGCAATCGTTTGGTGCTGCTGGACCTGAAGACGATGACCCCCGAGCCCATTCTGAGCAGCGAACAGGATATTGAAGACCCGAAATTTTCACCGGACAGCAAATGGATCAGTTTTTCGCGCAGCGCGAACCTCTTCGTCGTAAGTATTGCCTCCGGTGAAACCAAAACTCTCACGACCGGCGGCAGCGAGGAAATTCTGAAGGGAAAACTCGACTGGGTGTATCCCGAAGAGCTCGACGCGCGCACAGCATATTGGTGGTCGCCGGATTCTTCCAAGATCGCCTATTACGAGATGGACGAACGGCCGGTGACGCGTTATCCGATCATGGACATGAGTTCGCCAACCGGCGGAACCGAGTACACGCGTTATCCGCAAGCGGGCGAAGCGAACCCGATCGTGCGCGTGGGTGTGGTGTCTGTGAATGGCGGAGAAACAAAATGGATGGACACCGGCGCGAACGCGGACGTTTATCTCGCGCGCGTGAATTGGCTACCCGACAGCCGCAGCGTCGCGATTCAGCGATTGAATCGCGGGCAAAATCAGCTCGACCTGCTTTTCTGCGACGCCGCAACGGGCGCCTCGAAAACCGTCCTGACCGACACTGACAAGTATTGGATCAACATCAGCGACGATCTTTATTTTTTCTCGGACAACAAACGCTTCCTGTGGTCCAGCGAGCGCACTGGGTACCGCCATTTCTACCTGTACGAAAATTCCGGCAAACAAATCGCGCAGCTGACCAGCGGAGAATGGGGAATTTCCGATCTGGGCGGCTTCGGCCCGGGATCCGCGAATCATCCGGCGGTGGACGAAGTGCGCGGCTACATTTACTTCCTCACGAACAAGGATAACGTCCGCGAATCGCAGCTTTGTCGCGTCTCGCTCAAAGATAAGTCTCTCACCCGCATCACCAAGGACGCCGGAACACATTCCGTGAAAATCGCGCCCGACTCTTTGACATTTATTGATTCGTACTCGAATTCCGCGACGCCGCCACGCCAGGACCTCTATCGCATCGACGGTGCTCGCGTTGCGGTAGTCAACGAGGACAAAGTTCCCGAGCTCGCGGAATATCGCTTGTCGCCCATGGAATTTGTCGAAGTCACCGCGGATGACGGGACGAAACTGAATGCGTCCATCATCAAGCCGCCGGATTTTGATCCGTCAAAGAAATATCCGGTCCTGATTAGCGTTTATGGCGGGCCGCACGTTCAAATCGTGCGCAACTCGTGGGGCGGAGCCGGATACCTATGGCACGAAATCCTCGCGGAAAAGGGCTACATCCTTTTTTCGCTGGACAATCGCGGCTCATGGGGCCGCGGCCACGCTTTTGAGACTCCGATTTATCATCAGCTTGGCAAAATCGAATTGCAGGACCAGCTGGCCGGCGTGAAGTATCTGAAGTCGCTCGGATACGTGGACCCTGCGCGCATCGGAATCACGGGCGGGAGCTACGGCGGCTACATGACGCTGGAAGCGCTCTTCAATGCGGCTGATGTCTTCAAGGCAGGCGTTTCCGACGCTCCGGTGACGGACTGGAAACTCTACGACACGATTTACACCGAGCGTTACATGGGCCGCCCGCAGGACAATCCCGACGGGTACAAGAATTCTTCGCCGGTGAATCAGGCCGCGAATAGCAAGGGCAAGCTCATGCTGGTTCACGGCACGGGCGACGACAATGTGCACTTCGCGAATTCAGTGGAACTGCTCAACGCCTTGATTGACGGCTTCCACTATCCCGACCAAGTAATGGTTTTCCCCGGGCGCGGGCATGGCATCAGCGATCGCGCTGCTCGCGCGTTGTCAATCCAGCGAACTTTGGAGTTTATTCTAGCGAACCTTTAGAATTCGCGGGGGCTTTATGCAACCATTGAAGTACAGTACACTTCCAATATAATGCGACGGTTCGCCGAGCCGGGCCCTTCCCCGTGCCGCGAGCTCGCCGGGTGACATCGGATGCGCGGAAAACACAAGCGAGTATGGATTTCTTTCTCTAAACCCCTGCCTATTGCCGCGGGGCTTCTGGCCGTTTCGGCATTCTTACCGATCGCAGGCGGGGCCGCAGCCGGGGCACAAAACACGGTAGAAGCGCCGAAGCCGGAGCAAGCTCCGGTGATGGAAGCCGATACCTCCTCGAAGCTGCTCGAAAGCGGGTATCGTCACTTATACGAACTGAACTTCACGGCAGCGCGCGTGGATTTTATGAGCTACCAAAAAGAGCGTCCTGAAGATCCGCTAGGCAAAGCTTCGGAGGCCGCGAGCTATCTATTCGAACAGTTCCACGCGAGGGGCGTGCTGACCTCCGAGTTTTTCGTGAATGATCAGACGTTTCTGGGAGGTGTCCCTGGAAGCGCGGAGCAGAACCACAATGCCGGGTTTGTCGAAGCGAATACGCAGGCCCGCGAACAGGCCAAGAAACTCCTCAAGTCCAATCCAAAAGATATTCACGGGCTGCTCGCCCTCACAATTGCCGACGGCATGGAGTCCGACTACGACGCGATTATCATCAAGAAGCAGCTGCCGGGTCTTTCCATGATGCGGCAGGCCGAAGCCGACGCCAAAACGCTGTTAGCGATCGATCCCAATGAGCAGGATGCCAACGTCGCGCTGGGCATGAGCAATTACGTGATTGGCAGTCTCCCGAGTTACAAGCGCGCGTTCCTTTGGTTCGGTGGACTGCATGGCGATAAACAGCGCGGCATGGATCAGATGGGTTCTGCCGCCGAGCACGGCCACTACTTACAGCCCTTTGCGAAGGTAATGCTCGCTCTAGCCTACGAACGCGAACATAAACCGGAACAAGCGCGCGAATTGCTGTCGGAACTGGCGGTGCAATTTCCCAGGAACTCGGTTTTCGCCCGCGAGCTGGCTTTGGTTGACAGCCCCTCCTGCTGCAAGCGCTGAGCGGACCCCGCTTTCGTAGTCCGATGTTTTCTCTGATGCGTTCTCTGCGCCCCGGCCTCTGCGAACTTGGCGTTAGGCAGTTGCAGTTCGTGAAGCTCTTGCTCGATCGCCCCCGCGGGCACGCAATTCTCGGTGCCCCCTCTTTTTCCGGACTCTGTGTCCTTTGTGCTAAATCTTTTCGGTGATCCTTACCACTTCACCCGGACGCGATAAGTCAGCGTCGCAGTGCCGTCTTTCTCCACCGGAATTTGAAACCCGATCGTCGTCGCGTCCAACTTCTCCGGCTTGAAATTGGAATTCACCACTTCCCAATCGCCGCCCACCGGTTCGCGCACTTCCACCGTGACCGGGCCGTCCTTGTGATTCCGCAAAGTGATCTCGTATTCCATTTCATAAAGATTGCTGGCAAGCTTTTTGTAGTCTGTCTGCTTGCGCTCGCAAACCACATCGAAAGCATTACCGACGTAAATCTTCACCGTTTCATCTTTCGGCGTGTGCGAGATCCTGTCTTCGCCGACAAACTGTATGCCGCCCTTGGAGTCCGCCTGGTACACGCGCACGGTACCCGCAGGCAAGGGCATCCCCAACTGGCTCTTCTGATCGTTCTTGAACCGGTAATAAACTTTCACCGGCTGCGGCATCGCGTTTCCGATGCCCTGCGGATTGCGGTAATAATAAGCCTGTCCTTCGACCATCAAATATTTCTCGACCGGAACGCCCGTACCATTGAGCAAGCTGATTTGCTTCGATTCGTTGTTTTGGATCGAGGTACGCCGCTCGAGCGAATACAGGTGATATTCCGAAAAACCCTCCTGTGTAAACTGAGGCGGCGCTGCAGCGTTTGTCGTCTTCATCGCCCTGCCCATCGCTTCCATTTCCACGAGTGGCGTAACTTGATGAATCTCGCCGGCGACCAACTGTAACTTCGCGTTGGCGTACGCCACGCCGCTGTTGTTCGTCAACGTAACCCAGCCGTCCAAGTCCGCTGCCTTCTCGTCGCGAGTGACCGTTAGGACATAGTCCGCGCTCCAATTCATGTTGTTCGTCAGATACGAAGCTTCGACCTTCTGCGCATTCGCGCCGCGATTATCGAGCGTCCACACCAGCGTTGGACGGCTATAGAGATTCCCCGGCAATTCCGGAAAGCGGTAGGAATCGGCGCTCATGCCAGTCACGATTTCGTTGCCGATCTTCCACACTGGGCCGTTGTTGTCGGAAAGCAAGAGCGCTTTGGTCTCGATCCACTTGGTCGATCCGGCGTCTTTTTCCGAGCGCACGAGTGTGACTTCGCGACCCACATATTTCTGGAGCAGCTTCTGCGGGTCGAGCAAGTCGTACTCGTAGTTTTGCTCCACCACATTCAACTTCGCGGGTTCTGTCAGCGAACGGAAATGCACCGTCGCGGGATTGATTGCAGCGGCCACGTCTTCGAACTTCAGCGGAAACACGCCCGCGGACAAGTGAATCTGCCGCACGTCGCGCACCAGCGCGATATTCGAGTTGTACACGGTCACCGCGAGGTCCGTTTGGTCTTTGCCGGTGGTCGTAAACGCTTCGGGGTTGACTTTTTGTTCATCCTGCGGCTCGCGCGCGGCGTGCACCTTCTGCAAATAGCCGGCCAGCGGAACAATCACAACAATCGCGGCCAACATAACCGTGCCAAAGCTTTTCAGTGCGCGTTCGCGCATGGGCTGTCTCCTCGATGAATCCGATGACGCGGCAATTTCGCCGGGTAATTCCTCTCAGGTATAGAACGGCCATGATTGAATTTCTTGCAGAGATACATGCGTGCGCGAGAGTACCCCGCGTTATTTCGCGACGTCCCACGTCTTTCCGCCATCGGTGGTCGAGAATTTTCGGCCATCCGTTGTCGTCAGCGTGGCAGACGATTCGTCTGTGGCTTCAATCCCCGAAAAACCCTCGAAATTCGCAACAACCGGAGGTTGAACCGTTGCCCATGTTTTGCCATCTATCGTACGGAGGATTTCGCCCTGTACTCCAACGAGCCAGCAGATTTTAACCGTGGGCGCCGAACCAGCGACAAAATGAACGTGCGATTCGAACGATTCGTATTTCCAGGTTGCGCCGGCATCTTCGGAGTGCCCGATGGAACCGCTATCGGAAATCATCCACAGAACTTTTGCGTCGGGCGTTTGGACCATGAAGCCCGCCATCAGGTTCGAGGACAATTGCGCCTGTTGAATTCTTGCCCGTTCGGCCGCGTCACGACCATTGCGAGAGACGAAACTCGAGCCGCTTACCGATGGTGCGGCTGCCGCCGCAGGCGCGGACGCGGCCGGACGCGCCGACGTCTTCCCTTTGGCCGCACCGGGCTGCTTCGTTTCCTCTTGAGGTGCCAGCGCCGCGGAATCCCTCGCAGCGGAAGAAGTTTCCGGTTTCATTGGTGCGATATCTAGACCCTGCGCATTCGTGGCCGGCGGCGCTTCCGCGTCCACCACCATCGTATCGGTAGCGGATGAATTGGAACCGGCTGCAGGCACCGCAGGCGATTTTTTTTCACGCGCCCCCTTGGCCGCGTCGCGTTGTTTCTTCAGGCCATTCAACTGCAACGCACGTGAGTACAACTCTTGTGCAGTCTTGTCTTGCGCCGAGGCGCCCGATAACAATTGGTTTTGTGGAGCTGTGGAGTGTGAGGGAGGCGGCATTGGCGGGCTCGATTCACTCGGCGCTCGAGAGGCAGCGGCGGGGCTTTCAGGAGCCGCCAGCGGCACGGTGTCTGGCCGCAACATGGTCACCTCGTTTGCAACTTCCACCGACTTCCACTTGTGCAAAGTGATTCCGGCAATCAATATTAGCGCCGCGAACGCAGCTGCCGTGGGCATCAGCCACCGCGGCGTGCGCAGCCAATTCCAACCGCTTGCGGCTTCTTTCTCGCCCGAGTCGGCGCCGCTCGCGCGCGCCATCGCAGCCAATTGTTCGCGGCAACGCGAACACTGCGAAAAATGCAAATCGTAACGCGTGGTTTCGTCCGCATCCAGCGCACGATCGAAGTAGGCGGCGAGGACTTCCGGCGCGGGACAGTCCTTACCCCCAGCTCCGGCTGCGTCCGACGCAAGCGTTCGTCGCAGCAGCCCGGCCATCGCCTTGTCTTCCTCCCGCGAAGCCATTCCTTCCTTCTCCAAACTTAGAACGCGCGAAAGAGCACTTCTTGCAGCAGCGCGCTGGTCAATTCGCGCCAGTCATTCGCGCGCCGAAAGCGCTTGCGTCAAATCAAACGGCCATTCTTCGCGCGCATATTCATAGCAAAGCCGCAATTGCGCGTCGCTCAATTTCTTCTCGCGCCGCAACGCAGCTTCCACCTGCTTGCGAACTTCGCGGCGCGTGCGCTCGAGTTTCCGCGACACGGTCGCTTCATGCTCGCCCACCAGCTTGCCGATCTGCGCGAGCGTAAGCCCTTCGACATAATAGTAAGCGAGCCGCAGACGGTCGCGTGCTGCGAGCGTTCCCAGCGCCGCCAGTAGCACTCCTTGGAGCATCGCGAGATAGCGTTCGCGCTCGGGGTCGCTCGAAATTTGCGTCGGCGCAGCAGGATTTCCGCGATCTCCGGAATCAGCGTCGTCGAGCGATTCCGTGCGCCGCGCGCGGCGAAATGCGTCCACGTGACGCTGCGCCAGGATCGCGTGCAGCCAGGTGGTCAGCTTGCTGCGCCCCAGAAAATAATCGAACAGCGATTTGCGCTGCCCTGCGACTTCGCGCAGTCCATATAGCTCGGCATAAAGCGAGTCCGCCAGTTCGCGCGACGCCGCCTCCCCCGCGATGGCGCTCGCGGCACGGTACAACTCCGGGCGATATTGCGCGACGAAAAAATCCCACGCCACCGCATTCCCGTAGCTGCAAGCGCAGGCCAGCGCTAGGTCGGCCGCATGCAGCGAATCGAGATAGCCCTGAATCGTGCGGGCATCATTCGGAGGCGCATTCGCAAAGCGATGCGCGACACTGCGCTCGAGCGTTTGCTGGATTCGCTCGGGAGTAAGCTGCCAATCCGCTGGCGTCGCGGCCTTCTGCAGCAGGCCATGAGCCATCTCGAGCGACACGATTTGTTTTGCCGGGCTGGTGGTCGGCATGTGCGCCTGCATCTGCTTGGCCCAACTGCTTAAGGAGATGATACCCGAAGTGCGTCCCGGAGTTGCCTGGCGCATCTGCTGCAGGGGTTCTCTTGCGGGCGCCGTAGAGACGTTGTTGGCGATAGCGCTGTTCCAGCTCGCAGGCTCAACCCGGGTGTTTCTCTGCGCTCCTGCTTCTGCGCAACTCTGCGTTGAATCTTTGTTTTTTGGCTTTGCAGCCGCAAAGTGGCTCACAAACTCGCTGGCGGAAAGCTGCTAAGATGTCCGCGGATGTATAGCTGCCCGGAATGCGAGCGACCGATCAACCAGGCGAGCGACGTCTGCCCCTATTGCGGCGCGGACCAGAAAGCGCTCGCCGACGCTGAATCGCTGCTATCCGGCAAACCCGCCAAGAAGAAAAGCGTCAAGCGAATCATCCTCGTGTGCGTAATCCTGTTGGCGATTTTGTGGGTCACCGCCTGGTTTGCCGTCCCATGGAAAATTTCCGGATCGAAGACCGAAGCGGAATCTCGCGCTCGCGACGCGATGGTCTCGATTCAAAAAGCTGTGAACGTGTACCGCGCGAGCGAAGGAAGTTTTCCGCCGTCGCTCGAAAGCCTCGGCGACACAGTGCAAAAAGCGGCGCAAGCCGCGCAATCATCGCGTTACACGTTGCAATATACGCCCGGCCGGCCGGACGCCGAGGGTCGCGTCGGAGGCTATACTCTGACAGCCCGGCCCGGAAATTTCGGCTTCCTAAGTTTTTACAATGACGAAACCGGCGTATTCCGCGCCACCCGCGAAGATCGCGCCGCCACCGTGCAAGATTCTCCGATCAAGTAGAACCAGCGTGCAAGGTCCGCAGCGAATTCCCCTTTGGGCGAATCCATTTCCGAGCCAGCTAAAAGAAACCGTGCACCGGCAGAGCCCTCCGTCGCCGCCTTGTATTTCGATGGGGCGGCCAACTGCCAATATCGGCATCGCAAACCTTGATGCTATACTTACCCACGCGCAGGCCGCAGCAACCCGAGCCATTCGCAATTTCCGCGGAGAGGTGCTGGAGTGGCCGAACAGGGCTGCCTGCTAAGCAGTTTCACCCCAAAAGGGTGACGGGGGTTCGAATCCCCCCCTCTCCGCCATTCAGCGACTGTATGGTCCGAAGACATCCTTTACAGAACGTTCCGAAGACATAGTTTACACATTAGGGGCCAAAAGGGTTGTTTAAGGGCTGCAGGGTTTTTTCCTCCAGATCGATG
>Ga0210390_10000478_pt1 | contig 43795 bp, 28 predicted proteins | sample IncBWH11OmetaG_FD_161050 | JGI IMG/M metagenome (GOLD analysis project Ga0210390, IMG submission 161050) | Forest soil microbial communities from Barre Woods Harvard Forest LTER site, Petersham, Massachusetts, United States - Inc-BW-H-11-O ... | reverse complement strand
GCGAAGACGAAGGCACGTCAATTGTGACGGACACTCCCTCGCTTCCTTCAGCCACAATCGCAAGCTCCGTGGGGGCAGTCCGCGGGTGGCTTGCGATAAAACTCCGGAAAAACGCGTGGAGGGCTGCGATGCGCACTGCCTGGTCGCCGTCGTTGAGAAGAGGCTCGATCGCGTCGTCGATCCCGACGGCGTTGCGGCGTCCCAGCCCCTCGATTGCCGCGGCACGCACGGCCGGATCGCGATTCTTGCAGAATTCCAAGAGCCGTGGCACGACACTCAGAGCCCAGTTTGTCCCTTCGTCGAAGGCGTGAATCACGGCCACCGTCATCTCCGGATGCACCTTGACGACGTCGAGCATCGGATCGACCAGCACCGCCAGATCGGCTTCGGTCAGCGCCTGCAGGGCACGGCTGACGACGAACGCGTCCGGATCTTTGAGCAGCGGAACAAGCGCGCCGTAGGCCTCGGTCAAAAACGCCGCGTTGTCTTTACTGCGATCGTATCGATTGACGGCTCCCTGCTTCCCGAGCAACTTGCCGATCCCTTCGGTCGCCTCTGCCCGCACCTGCCAACTGGGATGGGTAAGGAATGGTTTGAGCGCTTCGACTCCTTCTTTCGTCTTGAATTCGCGCAACACCCGCACGGCATGCGCGACGAGGTCGGTGTCTTTTTCGTTTTTCGCGTAGGCGGCAACCATTTTTGCGACCGCAAGGGTCGGCTTTTCGCTCAACTGTTTGAGGACGGCCGCGCGCACATTGGGATCAGGATCCTCGAGCAGCCGCGCCAACGATTGGTTGACGCCTTTGGAGCCCACCGTCCACAGCGACCGCAGCGCGATCTCACGAACGAGCGGAGCCGGATCGCTGAAGATCTCCAGAAGCAGCGATTCATCCTCTGTTTGGGCCATGTGAGAGAGCTCGTCGACCGCGTCGCGTCGCGTGTCGAGGTTCATCGACGCCAATCGCTCCAGCCCGCCCGGCCAGCGTAGCGGCAACCGATCGGAAGCCGCCAGCCGATAGCGCAACGCCACGAGCCGCTCGCGACCGGCGTCGGAATCGACGTCCTTCAGGCGGGCGTAAACCAGCGGCATCAAGCCGCGGCCGTAGCGCGCCAGTTGCTCGCGCATCGCTGCGACGTCAGCGGCCGGCGCGGTCAGCATTTTTTCAAACGCTTCCCGGGCCGTGGCCAGCTCCGAGGGCGACAAAGCGCGTTCGGCTGCCGCGTCGGCTTGCGGGAATTTGACGCTTGCCGCCCAGTCGGCCACATGTTTGATCCGCGCGGTGGTAAACGTGTCGGCCCGCCAGGGATCGAGGCCGTCGATGGGGGCCTTCCAATCGCGCAACAGGTCGAGCGCCATGAGGCGTGTCGAAAGCGACGGTTTCCCAAGCGACTGGCCGACAAGGCTGACGGAAACCTGGGGATAGGGACGCAAGCGCCGCAGCGCCGCCTCGCGCCGCAACGGATCGCGCTCCTGAAATTCGTCGATCAGCTTGGTGACGGCCGCGGCGTCGGGCTCGCCTTTGTCCAAGAGCGCCTCGATCCGCTCAATGTGGGCCGCCTGATGTTGTTCTTTGAGCCAGTCAGCCAGCTGTGCTGCCGGTAAAAAGCCGTCGTGCGAGGCGATCGTGCCGCCGAACGGCGTCAACGTCCGCAGCGCGGGGATGCCCTCGACGTTGAGCCGCTGCGCCTCTCCCGGCGAGCGATCGAGGTCGAGCGTGACCAGCGTCCACTCCTTCAAGAGCTCTTGAATCTGTGCCTTGGCGAGTTCAGCCTCGAGCTTTTCACAGTAAACGCAGCCATCACCGCGGACGCGGACCAAAATCGGGCGGTGATTCTGCCTCGCATCGAGCGAGGCTTTCGACAGCGAGTCGAGCCATTGAAGGGTGCTCGTGCTCCCCTTGGCCTTGGCGGCATCATCCTCGGCGGTCGCGGCATTTCGATCGAACGCAACGGCTGCAGCGCATAGCAGTACGGCGACGAACCACCGCAGAGCGCGTCGTTCGGTCTTATCGGAAGGCATCACTGGGTTGCCTTTGCTTTGGTGGACGGCGTTTCGCCATGGGCGACCTTGGCCCAGTACGCGGCAAACTCGAATTCCGGACTGTTTTCGTGGTCGTGACAGCCTGCGCACTGATCGCGGGCGACGAGCAGCGTCTTTGTTTCCGGGCGTTTGGCGTGGGCGCCGCTCGCGCCATGGCAGCTTTCGCACTGCACGTCGACGTAACCCGGGCTGCGGACGCGCGACTCGAATCCGCCGACACCAAAGCCGGTGGTGTGACAGCGCTGACAATCAGCGTCCACGTGCGCGCCCCGTTTTTCGAGCGTAGCCCAGGCGTGGGCATGCCCACTTTTGAGCCAGGCCGCAAACTCTTCCTGATGGCACGCCGGGCAGGAGGAGCTTTTTGCCCCCGTGTAGTCGCTCGAATGTCGGTTGATTGCTTGCTGAACAAAACTTGTCTGGACCGCGCTGAAGTCTCGCTTTCCCAGCTCGGCGTAAAACGACTTGAGATTTCGCTCTTGATCGGCGTCATTGGCGAATTGTGGGGTCATCTCGACCGTTCGGCCCGACAGCCGCGGCCGACCCGATTCGGCGCTGAGCGACAACTCGATCAGGAACTTCCCCTTGTTGGTGGCTGAGCCGACAAGCGACGCACCGACACGCTCCAACGGCAAGCTTTGTCCCGTCGGCCCGCCGATGATTGCGTCGACCTCGGGCAGGGCCGCTGCCAGTTGCCGCAGTTCGTCCTCGGGCAGGTAGGCCAATGCGACCGTGACATCGCAGTCTTTGAGCAAAGGCAGCGTGGTCAGAATCGCCTCTTTCGGATCGTCGATGTGAGTTTCACGAGTTTGAAATTTCGGGGAGACGACTCCGAGCAAAGCAATCCGACGACCGCCCGCCGACACGGTTCGGAATGGTTCCGCGATGAGGTGGCCGGCTCGATCGCGGACGTTGGCCGAGATCAAGGGTGCCTTTTGCTCTTGCGCGAGCCGCTCGAGATACGCTACGCCCAGCGCGAGTTCCGGACCGCCCAGGTTGTGCGCAGACAATCCCATCAGGCGCTCGCCCGAGAGAATAAAGTCGAACTTGCAGCGGTCATAGTCCGACGCGCCTCCCGGAGCGCCGCCTGCATCAGCCAGGACCACTTCATGGCTTTTCCGCCCCTCAGCAAGGAACGTCGCACGCCGCAGCAATCCGCCCGACTGGTTGGCCGTGCAGCCGCATGGGACGAGCCAGCCCGCGGTGTCGCCACTGACGACGAGTGCGATCGGTTTGGGTTGTTCGCTGTGACCCGACGAGCGATTCGCATCAACGTGCCCGGCTTCGAACGAAACCGAATTGCTCCGCTTCTTGCCGTGCCAGCCCGCCCACGCCGCACAGACCGCAAGTATGCCGATCGCAGCCACGCAGCTGGCGCGCCAGACGTTGAGGCGAGCGAACGGAGGCGCCATATCGGCCTTCCTTGAGGCGTTCAATAAATGACTGCGTAGGCCAGAATGTTTACGTTGACCTCGACGCAATTCACGATCTCGTTGCCCCCGCAACAACAGCAGCCCTGTGTGTGGGCCGTGTCGTTGAGCCCGTCCTGCGAGTAAACGACTCCGAGCCGGCCGCCCAGGGTCACTCCCTCGAGAGGCCGCGGCGTTCCGTGTCGGGCCTTGAGCGCGGTGATCTTCGTGACGGTGTTGAACATTGGATGATCCATCGGGATGACGCGTAGCGGGTGATCCTTGAAGAGCCGCGACATCTCCGTGCGGAACGCGCGATTCCACTCCTGTGACGAGCAGCTGGCGGACGCCAAGAGGAATCCGCCGCGCTCGACGTAGGAGCGCAGGTTTTGTCGTTCTTCGTCGGTCAGCGAGAAATCGCCTTCGCCCGTCATGATCACCAGTGGATGATCGAACAATTCGGCCGACGAGAGCTTGACGGCGTGAAACCGGCGACTGGTCGAAATCGTGGAAGTTTTCTCGGCCGCGATCAGGAAGTGATCGGAGAAGCAATGGCTGCTTTTGACGCCGGCGTAGATCAGATTGGCAACCTGGACGACGCCTTCCGGCTCGCCCCCTACCTGTTTGGGATCGGGGATGATGGCGCCGTTTCCACTCTTCGCCTTCGCTTTGTTGCTGGCCGCGTCGCGTGGCAGCTTGTTGGAAGGAGAACCGTCAGCACCGATCGAGGGCGCCGCGGCCGCGACAACGAGGCACACAACAAAACCGGCCCCGGTTGCTCGCACTCTTCGCACAAGTTTCGACGTCTGCATGATTGGCTCCGCTGGCTAGCGATTCCCGATTTCGTCCGCGATTCGCTGGAAGTAACGACTGGCGCGCTGGCGATAGGCCGGAGGAACGGTGAGTTCGGCCGAGCTGCGATGCCTGGCCGCGTCGGGGACCTGAAACGCCTCGCGCGGGTCGTCTTTGCTCCCCCGCCCTCGATCACCTGCTCTACCAAAGGCGCTGCGATCATCGGATTTGCCGGACTTTGATGACGAGGAGTCGAAGGTCGGCAGCGTTCCGTACAGTCCGATGTTTTGGGCCGTACTCTGCCGCGCGCTGTAACCTCCTCCCGCGCCCATGCCGAACCCGCTCCCCATGTTGGGCCCTTGGCCCAACCTCATGTCCGCCAGCATTTGATCGCAGGTTTGCCCCAGGCACTGGCCGAGCGACGGCGAAAACTTGGGCAGGCAGTTCTTGCAGCCCTTCCCCATGCCCTGACAGCGACTGATGAATTTCTCGAGAATGTCGGCGGCCGTTTTCGCTTCGGCGTGGGCCTTCATGCCCGCCAAATCGGAGAGCGCCGTCGCGGCGGCCGCCATGGCGTCTCCCGCGCCGCTGGCTCGCACGTCGGCAGCGAATTTCTCGGCCGTCTCCCGAAGCTGCTCGACGTAAGGGTCCTTGGGAAGCTGACCGGCGTGTTCTTCGATGTCGTCCAGGAGCTTGTCGAGTTCCTTTTGCAGACCCCGCTGCTCTTCCTCGAGATCGCGCATCCGCCCTTTGATCGCCGGGTCGTCTGTGTGCTCTTTATCCTTGAAGGAGGCGAGCCGATCCGCCAGGTCGCGTTGATGCTCGTAGAGCGCGACAAAGCGGGCCGAATCCTGCATCAGCGGAACGATCGCGGCCACGAATCGCACTGGGGCCATCGCCTCCTGCTCGAGCTGGTTGCGATTCTGCTTGATCGCCTTGAGCGCGGCTTCGACCTGCTTTTTTGCGTCCGCGGCGGACAGTTTCGAGTTCCCCTGGGACTCTTTGCTCAGCCGCTGCAGCTCGTCCGCCAATTTGCGGAGGCGCGGACTGAGCTCTTTGTCGAGATCGTACGGCAGGGCCCTGTCGGCCAGCTTTCGCAGCGATTCGCTCTCCTCTGAAAGCCGCTTGGTCAGTTCCTCCATTTGCTTTTGCAGCTCTTTGTTGAGCGGCTTGTCGCCTGGCTGCGCGGCGATTTTCTTTTGCAGTTCTTCGACGTCGTTTTGCAGCGACTCCATCCGCCGCTCGGCCTCCTGGTATTTGGACATGAGCATCGTCAGACCGTCGCGGGAGCGCTGCATGCGATCCAAGTCGGCCTGAGAGATGATGCGAATCATGGCCACGGTGCTTTCGGAACCCTTCCCGCCCGCAAACGCGGGGTCGTTGTCGGCCGCTCGGGCGAAGACCTTGATCTCGTCGCCGGGCGAAAGCCCATAGGTGGAAAACGGAAACAGGACCGTCTCGTAAACTTGCTTCGGCGGCGGCTGCGAGACGCGCACGTCCGTCGGCAAGAACGGCGATCCGTTCAGGCTGCGGTAAAGTTCGCAATGCGCGACGCCGAAGTCGTCCTCCGCTGAAACGACGACCGGCACAATCGCGTCGGGAACGGCCAGCGACAGGGCGTGCGGCTCCATCAGCCGGACGAACGGCCGCTCGTCAGGCAGGAGCGTGATCGACGCGGTGATCGAATCGCTCGACATTTCACCGTCGACGTCGGTCACGCGGGCTTCCAACCGACCCGATCGCTCGAGCGTGAACTGGCCCGTCGCCGTTTGTGACTCGCCCTCCGCGGCAAGCGGGTGCGACTTGCGGCCGTCGGGATCGAAGAGGGTCAATTGGCCCCCGTGCAGGGGCCGGTTGCTATGTGCGCGAACCTCGACGACGGTGCCTTTGATTCCCGTCACACCGGTTCGGGGAATCCCGCCCTCATAAACGGGGGTTCGAGTGTAGGCCGGTGCGATGATCCGCAGATCGACCGATTCGATTTGTGGAACGGTGACCAAGCGCACCGCGTAGCGCGGGCTTCGCGCGCGGCGAGCGCGAACATAGTAGCCCAGCGGTTCGGTGACGTCGGTAATCGAAGCCCGCCAGCCCCCGCCCGGAACGGGGAACATCGGCAGCACTTCTTCGCGCTCCGCGGTTGTGCCGCTGGGGTGCACGAGGACGAGATCGACGCTCTCGACGGCCCCTCCGCGAGCCTGGGCGTCGATATCGAACCCTTTGCCGTAGACGACGCGGGCGCCTGGCGGGGTCACCGTGAACTCGATCGGCGAATAGGGCGGATGGTCGCCGAACGGATCCGCAAACCGCAGCCATTCGGTGGCTGACATCCGCGGAGAGACAACAGCCAACGCCGCCGTAACGACCCCAATTCCGGCGAGGGTGCCATAGGATGGGCCGATCGGCCGGGCAGACACGGCTTTTCGAGTCGAGACTCGCTGTGCCAACTCACCTGCGCGGGTGACTGCCATTTCCGCCAGCCCGCGTGTCAAAAAACGATCACCCGTCGTCGGGCCGTCCTGCCGCGTCGCGAGATCGAGTCCGGATTGGATCTGGCCTCCAGCGCCGGCCAGCGCATCCAACGAACCGGCCAGACGATTGGGCCGAGCGCGATCGAGGGCCCTGATGATCAACCAGCCGAAAGCCACGACCGCTGCCAACAAGGACACGACGGTAACGGCGATCCGCGCACCGGGAGAAAACTCGAAGATCAAATCGAGCCAGACACCCAAGAGCACAACCGCGGCGGCGATACCGACGCCCCAGGCGAAGCCAGCGGCCGAGTGAATCCACAAGAACCGCCGCCGGAGCCGCCGGAGAACGTTCGTCAGGATCAAGGATGAGTTCATCGATCGCTCCCCAGAACCCGTGCGGTTTGCGTACGGCTCACAACGCGCCTCCACGACGGCGGACAACCCAGGCCGTTCCCCAAAGACCGATGATTCCCACCAATGCCCACCAACGATCCCACGCCGTCGTCCGCACGAATTGTGGCGGCCGAGCCCGTGCAAGATACTCACTAAAGAGCTGGGAGACGGCTGTGGGATCGATTTCCGTGACGGGCTTGCCGCCGCTCGTTTTCGCAATTCGTTCCATCAGGTCGGGACGCGCATCCACGTCGAGCTGCTCGCCAAAGAAGGAATGCACGTCGAACGCGATCGAGTTCGCAGGCGACTTGCTCTCTTTGCCGTCACCGACGATTTCCAGCCGATACTGCCCCTCGGCCAACTTGCCTAACGCGATCTGGTAGACGCCCGGGTCGTCTCCCAGCGGAACGGGGACAATGCGGCGCGCGGCCTTTTCGTTCTGGCGTCGCAGCTCGACGGCTGGGATTTGCTTCGTGGGGGCGTCCTCGCGACGCAGCAAAACGGGCGTCACGGGCTCGTCGGTCGCGAACGATACTCGGTCGAGTCGCAGGGCCAGATCGTGCCCCGGCGCCAAGCCGACACCGGCAACGAGCCATCGCATGAGATTCTGCCAAAGGGACGCGTAGATCGCATGCTCCTCGTGGTGCTCGGGCGAGAGGAAAGCCCAGCGCCACATGCCGGCCCCCTCGACCACGACGACCCGCCCTGCGCCGTAGCTCTGGTATGTGACCACCGGTCGGTTCTGCTCCGTTTCCGAGTCGGCAAGCACAACGGCAAGCGGCTTGGGAGCATCGGGAGTCGCCTCGGTTGCCAAGGAAGGCAGACGTGGCAGCACGTTCGACTCGGCCTCACTCGACGTCGACAGCCATGGCAGATTCTGGCCGCGATCGGTCAGATGGACGCGGAACCGCGACTCGCGCCCCGGCTTCCAATGCACGGGCATCATTCGTCCCAAGCGCTGCGACACGTCGGCCACGGGCGACCCCCGGAAGCAAACCAGCGAACCTCCGCTCCGAGCAATCCAGCCCCTGACATCGTCGAGCACCTGATCGGTCAGAAAAGTCTCAGCATCGCGACCAAGGACAATTATCTGGTAGGCGTCTAATCCACCAGCCGAATGCAGCACGAGCCGCGGATCGTCGATAATGGTTGCCGCCTCGGTTCGGTCGACCTCGGTCGAGGAAGCCTTGAGATCCTTGGCTGCTTTCCGCGGCGAGAGTTTCAAAGTTCGCCTTAAGAAGCGTCCTGTGGCCAGTCGGATCACCGCATCGACGTCGACCGAGCCGTCAGCGACGAGCGTTCGCAGCAAAAACTTGGTATCCCAGTAAGGCTTGCCCTCGAGCAGCAAGATGCGGATGGGTTGGTCGACAACCCGCAGCACGCAGCGCGTGGTGTTGTTGGCTGTCGTCGCTTCACCTGCAATCGGTTCGACCTTCATCTCGTAGGTAAACAGTCCCGTCGTGGGCCGCTGCACTTCGAACGAGGTCCGCGCAATTCCCTCGGAGTCGAACTTGACCTCTCGGCGGGCGACTTCCTTGCCCTCGGTGCTGACGACCACGAGGGCTCGATCGGCAAGCACGCCGCGTCGCCGCACCGAAACGCCCAGCGCAGCCGGTTGGCCGACGAACACCAGTTCCTGGGGACGCGGAGCCGTGATCTCCAGGTCTGCGAGTTCCGTTTTGCCCCCGAAAGTCTTGGTCCAGATCGGGACGTTCATCGCCTTCGCCACCTCCGCTGCGCTGAGAAGTGGCTCGACACCGCCCCCCGAGTTCTGAATGCCGTCGCTCAAAAGCACGAGGGCGTGCCCCTGGGGTCGATCGACCTCGAGGCTCTCTGAGATCGCCCGAGCCAGGTCGGTCGACACCCCGTCGGGTTGCATCTTTGACAGATCGCCGGGCGCCACCGACGTCGTCGTCCGCGCGAACGTGCGGACTTCGACATCGAAGGAGGCCGCCGGATGGGTAGCAATCTGCGCCGCGGCCTCAGAGGCAGCTGCAAACCGCGATTGGTTTCCGGGCAGATCGCGTACACCCATACTGCCAGTCGCATCGACGAGCACTGTCAGCAGCGGCTTGCCGGCGGGCGGAGGCACCGGCTCGACCCATGTGGGATTGAGCAGGATCGTGAATAAGCCGGCCAGACCCAGCACCAGACACCCGACGACGGGCCACCATCGCTTCTTTGCGAGAGACCGCGGTCGCCGCCAGGCATAGACACCGACACCGATCGCCGCAGCGACGGCCAGCGCCAGCCACAGCATCGGAGCGATCAACGGTTCGAAGACTAGCGCGCGCATCGTTATGTTCGAAACCAGGCCAGTGTTGCGATCTCCAGCAGCACACATCCGACGCAGCCGATCGCCAGCCAAATCCAAAGGTTGTCTTGCTCCTGCATCTGGTCGTCGATTACCGCATGAAACTCGACATTACGGCCACCCGACAGTCGCTCTTTGAAGACATCGGCGCCGATCGTCCGCAGGTCGCTCTCCTCGGCGGCGAGCTGGATCGGGGCGGCGAACAGCGTTTTGCCGTCGCGACGCACTTCATAGGCCCCGGGCACACCGGCCGACGCGGAACGCCACAGCACCCCCTGCGCATCTGCGACGAGTTCCCCGCGGTCACTTTCACTTGCGGTGCGCTTCGGACCGGAAATCGCCATTCCCGCGACTCCTTCAATGTCGGGTGGCAACGCGATCGAGAACGGCTCGCCAGAAAGAACCACTTCTTGGCGGCTGGCACGGCCCGACAGCCGCCGTTGCACCAATTCGCCCAACATGGGCACAAACATTGGCGAGCTCGGCAAGTTCGATTGGCCGAGGTCTGCGTTAATTACGGCGAACGTGCTCGCATCCGATTCTGCCGCGACCAGGAAGGCACTCTGGTCGTCGAATCGGCTCAAAATTTCCTCCGCGATCGAGCCAGGTTGGGGATTCGTGGCCAGCCCGCCGGAAAACCGTAGCTCCTCTAAATAGGACGGCAGTTGGTCGCCGAAGAGCGCGAACGGCGATTGATCTTTGCGCGCCTCGGCAATTGCCAGGTTCCGCCGCGGCCGGCGCGTCGACGGAATGAATTCGACGGGCAGCCGGAAACCACCGCCAATCGAGTCCGAAAGCAGTTTGAGGTTCGTGGCGTCGGTCGGCTCGCTGGCCAGGTACAAAATGCCACGACCCCGGTGGAAAAACGAGGCCAGCATTTGAATCGCCTCGGCCGGCAGCTTTCCGGGATGATCTATGATGATCGACTCGGCCGAGGAGAGCGTCTCGCGATCGACTGCCTCGGGCCGCAGCCGCACGATTCGCGTCGCCGAGCGACGTTCCTGCGACTCATAAGGAGACAGAGCCCGCTCCACGAAGTAACTCGATGACGGGATTGAGTCGGCTGATTGTCGCGTCACGAGGGCCAACAGCGGAGGAGGACGAACTTCGATGGCGAACGGCCGAGAATTGTCTTCGGCCAGCGCATCCTCGACGTCGAGCAAGCGGGCTACTCCCGTGTGCCATCCCGGCTCCCGCGCCATCATCTCCGCTGAGAGGACGGTGCGCGAGTTTGGAGGCAGGTCTCCTTCAATTTGCGTGACCGTCGAGCCGAAGTCGACCGAGAGCCGCGCGTGGCGGAGCGTGGGCGAGAAGTTCCCGACCGCGACATTCAACCGCAGCTCGTGCCCAACTTCCGCCCGGCCGAGTGCCGCCACGTCGAGCACGGCGAGGTTCGATAGCGGCGTTTCGGGAGCCACCGACTCGAGTCGAATCTGGGTATCGGCCGGCAACGATCCAAAATCGACGCTTCCCCAGTTCGTGCGTTGAAAATCGCTGATCACGACCAGTTCGCGCTTCGCGCTTCCCGGACTCGCCGCGAGCATTTCTGCGGCAAGGTTGATCGCCTCCTGCGCTCGCAACCGCTGAGGGAGCGGACGCGACTTGGAGAGGGCCTCACCGAGCGCTGAAAAGTTGTTGGAAGCTCGCGCGAAGACAGCGGACGGTTTCGCGGCCGCGAGAATCAGATTGGCAGAGAGTCCCGGCTCATATCCAAATTGTTTGGCGGCGATCGGACGCGCCCTGTCGAAGAGTTCTGTATTGCCAAGCCGAGCTGCCATACTCTGGCTGGCGTCCACAATCACAATCCGCACATCCTGTCCGCGCTCCGACGGCGGCGTGGCGTGAACTGTGCCAAAGAAGGGTCTCGCGATCGCGGCGGCCAGCAGTCCGATTGCCGCCGTCCGCAACATCAGCACGACCGCGTCCCGCAGCCGCCACAGTGCTCGACGCTCCTCGACCAGGTCCCGCACAAAGCGGAGCGTCGAGAGCGGCAACCGCGCCGGTTTGGGACGCGTGAGCCAGTGGATCAAGAACGGCAGTGTCGCGGCCAACAGACCGACTGCGATCGCCCAGGGGTGCAGCATGGTTGAAGCGCTCCAACGCCTCTTTCCTCTTTCCTCATCCAGCCCGTTCGACGAGGAAGTCTCCCAGGGTTTGCAAGTACGGAATGCCGGTCGACACGCGGCGGTAATCGCAGGCCACTGCCAGCGCCATCGACCGCACGACGTTGCAATGCGCCTCGAATCGGCGGGCATACTCGCTGCGAATATCAGCCGGTGAGCAATCGATCCGCCCGTCGTCCTCCATCCCCTCGAAACGGAACGCGCCTCCCTCGGGCAGAGATTCCTCGAGTGGATGAATCAGATGCAGAATGATCACCTCGAATTGCCGGTGTCGAAACAGCCGGACGGCCGCAAACACGTCGGTCAGATCGTCGGCGAGAAAGTCGCTCATCACGATCAAGACGCCGCGAGTCGTCGTGCGCTCGAACAGCTCTCGCAGAGCAGGGGCCATTTGCGACGTCGGGCGAGTCTGCATGTCTTCAATCGCCCCTTGCACGAGCGCGACGTGCGAAGATGTGCCCCGCGGCGGCAGCGCCATTTCAAGCCGGTCGGTCAGCACCGCCAAGCCGACCTGGTCCTGGCCGCGGCTGATCACGTGAGACATGGCCGTCGCCAGATATTTGACGTAGGTCAGCTTTGACTGGTTCCGGCTTCCGGGCGACGACCCGCCGTCGAAATTCATCGACCTACTGGCATCAAGCGCCAGCGTGCACAGCAGGTTGGTCTCTTCCTCGTAGAGCCGCACGTAACTCTTGCCCGTGCGTGCGAGCACCTTCCAGTCGAGCCGGCGGAGATCTTCTCCCGGAGCGTACTCGCGGTAGTCGGTGAACTCGGCCGATCCGCCCTGCTGCCGCGATTGATGGCGCCCGCTGTAATTGCCTTCGATGCGATGCCTGGTCTTGAAGCGCATGTGCTCCAGGGCCGCGAGTGCCGGCAGATCCAGGAAGGGACTCGCTTCCAGACGTGTCATCCGGCGACCTCGCGCAGCAGATGATTGACGACGTCGAGCGATGTCACGCCGTCGCCGACCGCCCGGTGGTTCATCAGGACGCGATGAGTCAGGATTGGGACGGCAACTTTTTTGACGTCGTCGATCGTGGGAGCCGTGCGGGAATCGAGAATCGCGGAGGCCTTGGCCGCCAGCACCAGGTTCTGCGCACCTCGTGGGCCGGCACCCCAGGCCACATATTTGGACGCATAGCCATTCGCGCCCGCCTCGTTCGGCCGGCTAGCGCCGCAGAGGCGCACTGCGTAAGCCGCCGTGCTCCGCGGGACCGGGGCCGCCCAGACCAGGTCGCGCAAATCGAGGAACGTCTTGCGATCGAAGACTGCCTTCGGCAGCGGAACGGCACCGCCCGTCGTGCGGAGCACAATCTCTTCCTCTTGGGCGGGAGTGGGATAGCCGATCCGGATCTCCATCATGAAGCGATCCAGTTGAGCCTCTGGAAGCGGGTAAGTCCCCTCTTGCTCGATCGGGTTCTGCGTCGCGACAACGACGAACGGCTCCTCGAGCGGGAATGTCGTGCCGCCGACCGTTACATGCCGTTCGGCCATCGATTCCAGCAGCGCGGACTGCGTTTTCGGAGCCGCCCGATTGATTTCGTCAGCCAGCACGAGATTTGCAAACACGGGACCGGGCCGAAACGTCATCGACGGTGCGCCGTCCGCGTTCGAGCGACCCAGCAACTCGTAGCCCGTGATATCCGATGGCATCAAGTCGGGCGTGAATTGAATCCGCGAGAACTTCCAGTCGAACGCCGAGGCGAGCGCCTTGACGAGCAGCGTTTTGGCCAAGCCGGGAACTCCCAGCAGCAAGGCATGTGAGCCGGTCAGCGAGCAGGTCAACAGGTGGTCGATGGTCTCGTCTTGACCGACAATGACCTCGTGCAAGCTGTTGCGGATCGCCCTCACCTGGTCGACGAATTCGCGCACCCGTTCTCGCGCAATTTGGGTCTCTTGTGTAGCCACCGACATGATGTGACCCTCCGCTCGTTGAAAAATTGGCGACTAAAGAGGTGCGATCTTAGTGTGGATTGGATGTGCGGGAAAATCAATGAGCGCGCGGTCAATACGGCACCATCGATCAACAACATCTCTGGTAGCCTGAAAGCCAACGAGACGCAAAGGTGCGCAGCGCCGCCCAAAGGGGGTCGGGCTGCGCGCATTGCAGACTAAGGGGTGTCCGGGCGGCACGCGGGGCAAGCTCGCAACCCTGTCCTTCCACTTGGACAGCCACGCGTACTGCCTTGATGACGCAAGCGGTGAACTAGCTGCGGAGCCCGATTTGCCGTCTCTGGAGCGTCCCCGTCGCATCACAGAACCGGGCAAGCGGTGACACTACGCAGCGCGCTGGCGGGGAGCCTTCTGCGTGGGACTTGCGACGCAGTTGTGGACTTCGGGCAAAGACCACCCCACCCCACCACTCTCCCGGGGGAACAGCCGGTGACAACCGGTCTTGAGCGGAACGAAACGTGACGGTTTGACGCCGTTAGCCTGATGACCGCGAGCCAAAGTCTGCGGCGTTTGCGACGCGACCACAGCGATTACCGCTCGACCCTTAGGTCGTGACCCTCTCGATGGGCCGCGGCTTCCGCCGCCCGCCGAAGCCGCCGGCTTTCGGCGAGGTAGTGGTCATGTTCCACTTGGTCCTCGTGAGAAAGATGGCCTCGGCTACGAGCCTTCACTCGCTCGGCCAAGCTGGCAAAATCTTCGGCTGTCCTCGTCAATTGCTCGGCAATGTCGGGCCAGAGTTTGGTACGCTCCGAGATCGCGTTGGCCGCTCCACGCAAATCCCCCACGAGCGAGCGATAGAGGAACAGCCGATTGTAACACCCGCTTAATGACGCGCGGTGTGTGTGATTGGATTGTTCTCGCTCGAAAACCTGTTTTTGGATTGCAGCCGATTCCCCGAACGCGGCCAAAGCCTGATTGCACTCGCCCAAGCTCCAACGCGCCTTGCCGATCCGCTCCAACACGCTGCTGAGCGAGTCTTCGTGCCGAAAACCGTCCGGGGCTGTGCGGATCCATTCTTCGATGGTGCGTCGGCCCAATTCTGCTTGCTGAAGGGCCAAAGTCGGCTCTCCGAGCTGGTTGGCGAGCGCGGAACAAGTCGTTACCGTGCCGCTCAAAGTGGAAAGGAATGCCAAGTCGTGCGAGGGATAGACTGCCAATTGTGAGCAAAGTTCAGCTGCCTGACGGGCCAGTCGCAGCGCGGCGGCCGACTGCTTGGCCTCTCGAAGCAGTTGGCCGAGATTAACCAACGTCGTGGCATGATCCAGTGCGAACACTGGTTCGATTCGTCCTGTATTGAGCGCTGTGGTGAGGACGCCCACGCGGTCGTTAGACACGAGTTCTGCCTTGGCCGTTTGGCCTGCCTTCGCATGGCACAACGCCAGGTAGCAATAATCTTCCAGGAGCAATTCCTCGAGCCAACCGGTTTGTTCCTGCTTTAGGAGCGCATTGAGACGTAGGCCGGTTTGTTCGAGAAGCGAGACGGCCCGGAGGTAATACGGATCATTGGGCTGTCCCTGAATGAGCCGGGAACAAGAAATCGCCAGCGCAATGTTGCCCAAGAGGTCGTCTCGACCTCGTTTCGCCAAAATGCTGTAGTGCTCGAAGGATTCGCGCCAGTAGGAAGACGCCTTGCCCGCTGACCGATTCCGAGAGCAGATGTCTCCGAGAAAAAAGCATGTCAGGGCCAGTCGCTTTCGCACCACCCCGTCGCTTGGGTCTTGCCGAACAAGTCGGTTCAGTTCGGCCCGGCTCTGCTCAAGGGGGCGCAAGCAATCGTCTCTGACAACCTCGCTGCCGATGTAGCCCGCCATCAGGAACCGGCACTCCCAGATTTTGTGCATCAAATCCAAGCTGCCGGGCTCCGCGTCGGCCAGCTTTTGCCAGATGGCATCGGCCCGCTGAAGCATTTGGAAGTGCCGTGGAAGACCTCCGCCGCAGTCCCACAAGTAAGTGGTGGCGAGCCAATCCAAGCAATCCCGGTTCCCACCGACGTCCCTTGCCATCGGTTCCCAAAGATCCTGGGCTTCCCGCAACTTGGTGTCGGCCTCTTCCGCCTGCCCTTGTATCCGATAGAGGGTCCCCAATCGGCCGTAAACTTTCGTCAAGGCAATTCGTAGTGTGATTTCACCGGGGTTTTTCTGCAAAAGCTTCTTGCAATGAGCCTCGGCCTTCAGCAGCGACTCAATACTTGGCGCGATAGGGCGATATCCCCGCACAGGAACCACGGGGTTCGATTCGATCAACTCACTTAGTAGCTGCTGAGCTTCTACGTCGCTGGCCAGAGCGCTTTTCAAGGCAGCCTCGGCCCTGCACCATTGAACCGAGATGCCACTCAGCCCCGCTAAGATCGCAATCAGGAGAAGGGCCACAAGGCTGGCGGCTCCCGGTTTGCGAAGGCACCAACGCCAAGTGCGGCCGACCGGGCCAAGAGGTCGAGCCTTCACCGGCTCCCCATTCAGAAAACGTCGCAAGTCTTCGGCCACGGCCGCGGCCGATTCGTAACGGTCCTTGGGTGACTTTTGCAGGCACTTGAGGCAGATCGTTTCAAGATCGCGAGGAGCGCGCGGGTTAAGCAATCGCGGTGCGATCGGCATCTCTTCGACCACTTGTCGAAGGACTTCAGCAACCGATGCGCCGCGGAACGGCGCGAGGCCAGTCAGGCATTCGTAAAGGATGGCACCGAGACCGTAAACATCCGTGCGAACGCTGATCAACTGCGTCGTCAGGTCGAGCTGTTCCGGTGCCATGTAAGCGGGAGTGCCCACGATCTGAGTTCGCTCGTGAGTATCCCGCTCGTTGATTCGCTTGCATGCGCCGAAGTCGGTCACTTTCGGAACTTCGCCGTCCGCGGTTGTCGACAAAAGCACATTGGCCGGTTTGAGATCGCGATGAACGATTCCATGATCATTGGCGTATTGAATGGCCCGGCTCACTGTCTCGACGATGGAAGCGGCAAGCTGCGCGGGCAAAGGTGTTCCATTGATGCGATTGGCGAGACTTGACCCATCTACGAACTCAAACGAAATGAACGGCCGGACGGCCGTCGCCCCGACGTTGTAAATCTGGACGATGTTCGGATGGTTCAACTGCGAAACGGCCAGCGCCTCTTTCATGAAGCGATCGAGCTCCGCGGGATTCGCAAACTCACCACCGCGAAGCAGTTTCACAGCGACTGTGCGGCCAAGAGGCTTTTGAATGGCGCGGTAGACCACGCCCATGCCGCCGCTGCCGATTTGTTCCAAGAGCTCGTAATCGCCGAATTGCATGCCATATGCGGTCGGTGGCCCCAAGGCTTCACCGACGATCAAATCAGCCAGTCGCAGCGCCCTCAGTTCCTGTGCGTACTGCGGAAATTTCCCAACAATGCCATTCCAGCGGCTGGGCTCATCGGCTTTCTGCCTTCCGACGACTTCCTCGTAAATGATCTCGGCCGCTGACGCGGGATCCCCGGCCAATGCCGGATTCGCCCTCAGACGCTCAGCCAAGGCAACGCACTTCGCTTCCAGCCCTTCGCGATGCGGTTCGACTTCGAAAGCATTCACCAGGCCGCCGTCGGGAAGCAAAGCGGTGTCCGCTAACTCGCTTGCGCGCGGGCCACGCCGTGCAACTTCATCCACCGGTCAACTCCTTGCGATTCAACCCGCAGATCGCCGTAGCGACCGACCGCCTGAGTCGCATGCGAAGAGCGTCCGGCGTCTCGCCGATCATTCCCGACAGCTCCGGCCAGCTGAGACCATGCATGCGTAGATCGAAGAGCTCTTGGCTTCGTGGATCGAGGCGACGACGAACGGAAGCCACGAAATCATCCCCTTCGACGTTCTTGTCCACTGTCGCCGAGGCCCTTGGGTCAGGCCACTCAGACAGGCTGCCGGCATGCCGCCGCTCCTTGCGAAACTTCGCGCGGATTTTCTTTTCGACGGCCGCCATCAGGTACCGTTCCGTTTGAATTGTCCTCAGGGGCTTCTCCGCCTGCCGATTGGCCCGACCCACAAAGTCTTTGAGCAGTGATTGAAGGATATCCGAGACTCCTGCGCCGCTTCCCAGTCGCTGGCCTGCCAGTCGCGAGCGGATTATTGCGCGAAGCCAAGGCTCTAGCCATTCAAGCAGCTGTTCGAGGGCCTCCGCGTCATTGCCAGAAAGAATTCGAAGAAATTCCTGGAATTCTGGCCCGGACAATGTTCGCTCCCCACCGTGATGCGCAATAGACACTGTAGAGCGTACCGATCGGCTTGCCATCACTATTGTCGCAAACGTCCGTCAAGGCAAGCTGCAATCGCAACGAATGCCAGCAACGAAGATCGGGCTGGCGAAACGGTGGATACCGCGTTCCGAAGGCGCGGAATCCGGCATAATGGCACCTCAATAAGTTGCGCCAAGCCGAAGGTTGCATCGAAGTTAATGGTTTCTACTAAGGCAGTGTGGAGTCGCTGAATCTACATCCATCATCTTGAGGGGCCGAGGATGATAGAGAATCGCGTCGCCTTGCGATCTTCTTTACTGCGCCGAGTCGCTGAGAACGCAGGAGGAAGGAGATCGTTGCGAAAGACGCCGGCATGGCGATACGCAACTCTCGCTATTTTGGCTGGCTCACTGTGTTTTGTCACCGAAAGTCAAGCAGGCAAACCACCACGGCGCGGCGGCGGTCCAGCTCGGCAGCAGCAAGGCAGACCTGCAGTTCCTTCCCCAGAAGAAGAGCCGCAATGGGAATTGCCTCAAAGAGCACCAAAACCCCCACGGCCAGAGCGCCGGCCAAACCGAGAGACGACGCCCGAACCGCCTCGCCCGCTCCCGGATGACCATCCTGACCGTGAACCCGGTACCAGTCGCGAGGTGCCCCCGTCAGTTACGCCGCTGCTTGAGTCACGGTCGATTAGTCCGCCGGCACTCCTTGAGCACCATACCTTTGTGCGACGTCACCAGCGGCACGTCGAGCGGTGGGTCGTAACGGGAGTCTATCCCGGCGTTCCGTACAGCCTTGGCTGGCAGGTCGAGGAGGTCATGAACGGCAACACGATCCGCGCCCGCAATCCGGCCAACGTGTCGCAAATTGTTCGGCTGTTTGGCGTCGCCGCGCCGCATGAGGGGCAGGTCTTCTTCTCGGATTCGCGCGATCACCTGAAGTCCCAAATTCTCGGACAGACTGTGTACGTCCAGCGCATTGGGAATGACGAAACCGAAACCCTGGTAGCCAAGGTCTTTTATGGTTCCGTCTACGTGAACAAAAGTCAGATCTCCGACGGCATGGCCTTCTATGATGCCGACCAGGGGATCGATCTTGATCTGGCGAACGCACAAATCGAGGCGCAAGACGCTGGCCGGGGGATTTGGGGGGATCCGGCCTTAGTGTCCGAGTTGGCTGACTCTGAGTGAGTCCGCCGCGCGTTCCTCGGTTGCGCCAGGGATCCATCCCGTGACCACGCCTCGAGTCCAAGGCCAAGCGCCGAACAAACCGTCGCCAACGCCCCCGAAGCCCGAGCCTAAGGATCCCAATCGCGGGCCGATGCGATCGAAGTGCATCGTGCCGAGCAACCCCTCCCCACCGCCGGCAGCACATCAGAAGAAGAACGGACTCCTCGCATTTCTCGAACAGGGACGATCTGCAGCGGGGCGGCTTTTTCGCGGCCGATGGCTGCGTCAGGTGACTCCTCAGATATGGCTCTGGGTCGCCGGAGGTGTTCCGACTGCAATCACTATCTGGGTATTATTTGCAACACAAGGAGGCAGCCCGCGAATAAACCCTTCCCCTGGCAATTCACCGCCGACAGCGCCCGAACCTTTGGCGAGGCAAAGCGGGACGGTCTCAGCCCCTCAAAAGGCTCCCGCACCGGCCCAGTCCCCGGGCAACTCGAAGTCCCAGGAGTCGGTCACGGGGGCGTCACCGCCTGACCGGACGATGAAAACGGCCGCGTCAATGGGGGCGCCCGGCAAGCCGAACGCCGCTCCGACGTTTTTCAACGGAACCGATCTGGCTGGCTGGGAAGCCGGTTGTTGGCGCGTCGAGCAAGGATTGCTCGTCGGGACCGTTCCCACAAGTCAGAAGGCGCTCGCTGTTTTACGCACGACACAGAAATACAAAGATTTTGATTTACGATTTCGCGTCGCCTCAAGGAGGGAAGCGGCAACTGCGCGGTGCGTTTTCGTGCCCAGCCGGGCGACGGACCAGACACGATGGACAATGGCCCGGAATGCATCATTCATCGGACTGGGGAGGGCAAATCATATTCGATGGGCAGTGTCACGGAGGCGCAGACTACAGACGAGATTGTAACGGCATCCACAAAGGCGGCGGCCTCTGCGAAGCCCGGCGACTTCAACCGCATGCAAATTCACTGCGAGGGAAAGACGGTTATCGTTCACGTCAATGGCCGCATCGTCACTGTTTGCAAATCCCTTGTCTCTGTGTCCGACGAAGGTTGCATTGCGCTGGAGCTGGATGGTCGGCAACAGGCGGGAGAAGTCGCATTCAAGGATTTCAAATTCACTGACCTGACTCGTGCTGACAAGGCACCCAGACTTGCTCCGCCGCCAGCTAATACCAATGCAATGCTCATGGCAGAGTCGGACTATTTTCAGTCGGTCGGGAAGGCCAAAAGACAACTTTTGTCGTCGTTCGACTCTGCCATCAAGGAACGCACGAGCCAATCGAGCCAATCAACCGGGAAGCTCACGGGAACTGCTGTCGGTCTCGAAAAGGAAAAACAGGCCTACTTGACGAAAGGACAGATCCCCTGGTCGCTCCGGATGCGGTCTGCGACTCACGACTATCTGACGGAGCTGGAGGCAGCGCAGCAAAGAATGGAAAAAACTCTCTCAGGAGAGCTTGCCGCAGCTGGGCAACGACACGATCAAGAGGCGAGCGAGCAACTCAAAGCCCTGGGAGACAGAATCCTGACTCCCCACGTGGTTGCGACGGCCCGATTTGCCGGAGCCAGCCTTCGCTTCCGCTCGGACGGCATCGTTGAGCAGTCCGACGACGAGACGGCAGGGTGTTGGCGGATTTCGCCCGATCGCCACGACGACGTCATCATCGAAACCACAGATAATTCGGAGCACGACAACGGCGCCCGACGCGTGTTTCGTATCGCAGAGGATGGCACATTCCTGACCGAAACGTCGGGAAACAGCAAACACAAATGGCCGTTTGTCGAAAAATGATGATCGTTTTCTCAGTGCCAGCGCGGCCAAGCCGCATGTTCGATGCCGAGGCCCCGACGCCCGGTCACTAGCGAGGCGGCGAAGTCTGAAAGGCGTTTGGCTTCTGCGACAGCAGCTGCGCCAGTTCCTGCCGGGCGGCCTGGTTGCCTACGCGCTTCGCACGGATTGTATTTAAGTGGGCACCACTTACATATACCCTCCACGATGATGAGTACACCGCGACCAAAGGCTACTACTATGTCAAGGACTCGTCCGCTCTGGCGACTGCTTCGTGGACCTGGCTCGACGGTCCGGCGACAGCACCGCCATGTGCATCGTCGGCAAGGCTTCGACCTTCTCGTGGTTGCAGCACAACTCGAACCGCTCGAAAATCGCGTCCTGCTCACAGCGAGCTTTCAAGGCATAGGCGTCCTGGGGCAGGCAGACGGAGTGGGGGAGAGCACCGCGGCCGCGGTGTCCGCCAATGGGAACGTCGTGGTTGGGACCAACTACGGCGGGTCGGCAATCGAGTGGACCGCGGCCACCGGAATCATTGCACTTCCCCAATTCGGAATAGAATCCGTTGCGACCGGTGTGTCCGCCGATGGATCGGTCATCGTAGGCTGGGGAAAGCCTACGGGCCTACTAAGCAATTACTCTCAGGCCTTGGTCTGGCAAGGCGGAAATCCGCCGATTGCATTGCCTTCGAGTCTACCGGGTGTGGACCTCATAGATGCGGCCGCAGCGGCAGTCTCAGCAAATGGGAACGTTGTTGTTGGATCCGACCTCGCTGCGAATAGCGGTCTACCATCACAAGGGTTTGAGTGGAGCCAAGCTACGGGTTTAGTCGGTTTCAGCGGATCTCTTGTTGTCGGTGCGCCCCCTCAGAATTTAGCCAACGCCGTTTCGGGAGATGGATCTGTGGTGGTCGGGAGCGCTCCCCAAACGATTGCGGGCCAGCTCATTCAAAGTTCTCCGGCAATGTGGACGAACTCAGTGACTCCCGCCACCCTCAGCGGCGTGGGCGGCGAAGCCTTGGGGGTATCAAATAACGGCTCGTTTATTGTTGGCGCTGATATTAATAGTGCTGACGTTTGGTCCGGCTTCCTCTGGAATCCGGCCAGTGCCAGCGTCGTCACTTTAGGCGCTGGATACCCCGTAGGCGTTTCGAACGATGGTTCCATTATGGTTGGGTCTACATTCCAAAGTCCAAGCAGCGCAGGCGAAGCGCTTGTCTGGCTTGGGTCGACCACGCCACAGAGCCTGCAAACCGTCCTGACAGACGAATACGGCCTTGGGTCGGCCTTAACCGGCTGGACGCTTAATGCGGCCACGGCCATTACTGCTGATGGCAACACGATCGTTGGCGATGGTATCGATCCGCAAGGAGGGCAAGAAGGTTGGATCGTCCAACTCAATGCCCCAACAACACCCTCACCCGTGCTGAATGTCCCCCCGGCGGTGAGCGTGAATGAGAACAGCTCAGTGACGTTCGCGGGCAACAATGCGATTAGCGTGAGTGACACGGCCGGCAACGGCAACAACAACGAGCAAGTGACCCTGAGCGTCAACGACGGAACGCTCACGCTGGTGCCGACATCTGGCTCTCTGGTCGGCAGTTCGGGCACGATGAATTTAACGATCAGCGGCACCCTATCAGAGGTCAATGCCGACCTCCTCAACCTCGTCTACACGCCCACCGCGGGCGTCAGCGGCCCCGACACTTTGACCGTGACGCCCGTGGACACGACCGACCAAACGCAAGGATCGCAGGCACAGGTATCAATCACAGTCAATCCACTTCCGATGCTAACTGTCCCTGCGGCAGTGAGCGTCAACGAGAACAGTTCGGTCGGTTTCTCCGGCCGCAACGCGATCAGCGTGACCGACACCGCTGGCGCCGGGAACGATAATGAGCAGTTGACTCTGACCGTCAAGAACGGCACGCTGACGCTGTTGCCGACTGCCGGGACGCAGGTCAGCGGTTCGGGCACGATGAATTTAGCGATCAGTGGCACCCTGTCGGAGGTCAATAGCGACCTCCTCAACTTGCTCTACACGCCCACCACCGGCTCGACCTCCTCGAACATGCTGACCGTGACGGTCCTCGATACAAGCGACCAAGCACTGGGATCGCCGGCGCAAGTCACGATTACGATCAACTCGCCTCCGGTGATCACGGCGCCATCGAGCGTGAGCGTCGACCAGAACGCCGTTCTGCCATTCGCGGGCGCCAACACGATCAGCGTGGCCGACCCCAGCGGGACGGCCGAGTCGTTCACGCTGTCAGTCAGCCACGGCACCCTCAGCCTAGGCGCGACTGCTGGTCTGACCGTCACGGGCAATGGAAGCCGCAACTTAGCGCTGAGCGGGACGCTGTCAACCCTTAACGCCGATCTGCCCACTCTGGCCTACGCGCCAAATCATGGCTACAAGGCAACTGACACGCTCACCTTGTCCGACACCGACACGTCTGACAGTCTGACGGGGACGGCCAGCGTCGCCATTGCGGTGATCGCCGTAAAGAAACCCAAGCAGAAGCATCCTCCCACGATCAAAGCGCCGTCCGCAGTCAGCGTAAACGAGAATGCCTCGCTGATTTTCTCGACGGCCAACGGCAATTCAGTCACTCTGACGGATAGCGCTGCGACTGCCAGCTCCGATTCGCTCGCCCTGACGGTGGCTCATGGGAAGCTCACGTTGGGGTCGACGACAGGGTTAACATTTGCGGCCGGATCCAACGCCTCGGCGTCAATGACGGTGAAGGGGACCCTTGCCAATCTAAATGCGGCGCTCAATGGCTTGGAATTCACCCCGACGATCGGCTATTCCGGGTCCGCCTCATTGGCCATCAAGGTCACTGATTCGGGCGACAACCTGACGGGTTCGGCTACCGTGGCCATCACAGTGGTCGTACCGCCTTCCCAGCCGACGGTCACGGTTGGGACACCCGTGACGACATCGGTGCCGGGCGAGCCCGTGCCTCTGGTGATCGAGGCCACCGACACCTATGCACCGGCGGAGGCCGCTCCGTTCACCTTCACCATCTCGTTCGGCGACGGGTCGTCGACAAGAACTTCGTCCGCGAGTCCGCTGCTGACCAACCACGTTTATAAGAGCTCGGGAACTTTCACCGTTACAGTTGTCGCAACCGACGAGTTCGCACACACGAGCGCCGCAGCGACTGAGACGATCAGCGTCGTGCCGGTAGCCGTCGAGACGAACCCGTTCAACACGAGCGAGACGGCCCTGTTTGTCGGCACTTCGGGGAAGAGCACGATCGGCTTTGCCGCATCCGGCCAAAATATCGCGGTGACGCTCAACGGCGTCGCGGAAGGGACTTTTGGCACGAGCGGTCCGCTCATTGTTTTCGGCCAGGGAGGCAAAGACAACTACACCGAAGGTCCGGGGGTGACAAACACCGTCGATCTGCTCGAGAGTGCCACGGCCGACAATGTCGAGGCCGATCTGGACAACGAGGCTTTTCAATGGGCCGGCCTGACCGCCGCCGTCGACATCCTCAACGGGTAATTGAGATGCGGTTAAGCGACACACTCGATCCTCCTACGCTCAAAAGTTGGCTTTTCGGAACGTGCCAAACTCTTCACGCTTCTAGGGTCAATTGACGGAAGGATCCGGGCATAGACCTGCGCGTGCCTGCGACACCGCTTGCCGCGCGACCATCGATCCTGTGTGTCTCGTTACGGTGCTGAATTCATGGGAATCCGAAGAGGTTGCGCAGCTTCCCCTCATCGTCCACGGCGATGTGCAGATAAGCGCTCGTCGTCTGCAGGCTGAGTGTCCCGCAGCGGCGCGGACCTCAGCCAGTGTCCACCCACCGGCCAGCGCGTGGCTGATGAATGTGTGCCGCCCGTGGTGGATGGTCAGTGTTCTCGGGCGGTCCCAACCAAGGATCCGGCACGCGGTCAGAAACCGAAACGCACGATGACGAATTGAACGTCCGGCACCAAGTATGGCTAATTGACCTCGACCGGGACGCCCGCCTGGCAGGATCAAACTGGTACCCCTTTTGACTGAAAGGGTTACCCGTCTGTGACGAGCCGTGCCAAACCAGTCGCGCCCGATACCGAGGTTAGCGAGAAACGCCAAAAACCATGCTTGTCCGGCGGCCGAATGTTAGGATGCATTCCAAACCAGGAAACCTGATCCTTCGGCAAGACGCGATCCCATGCCGACACGCTTGCCTGTTCATCTGAGCCATCTCAACGCCGAGCAACGGGCTGAGTTTGAAGACCGGATCGGCGCCTTTGAAAGAGCTTGGCAGAGAGGGGATCGACCGAGGATCGCCGACTCATTGCCGGCGGATCCCGATCTGCGAAAACCCGTTCTGCTTGAACTGGTGCGCATCGAGCGAGAGCTGCGGATCAAAGCCGGCGAGCCAGCCTCCCTCGAATCGTATCTGAGGGACTTCCCCGAGCTCGCGGGAGACCTGGCCGCGGATCCGCAAGCGACGACGCAGCTGGGAGAGAGTTCGACGATGTCCCACGGTGAGTCCTCGAACCCGCCGAACGCACGCCTCTGTGATCGAATTGGACGCTACAAAATCGCAAGAGTCCTCGGCACAGGGGGTTTCGGCACGGTGTACCTCGGGTACGACGAGGAACTGCAACGTCACGTTGCGGTCAAAGTGATCCTGGCCCGGCCCGTTGCGACTGACGACGTCCTTTTCAGGGACGGCCGGATCCCCGCGAAGCTGGACCACGCCAACATCGTTCCCGTGCATGACATGGGCCGAACGGCTGATGGCTCACTCTACGTGGTCTCCAAGTACATCGAGGGGACCAATCTACGGGTGAGGATGCAGCAAAAGTTTTCCGCTCCGGAAGCGGCCGAATTGGTCGCCATTGTTGCCGAGGCCCTTCATTATGCCCACACCCAAGGTGTGGTCCATCGAGACATCAAACCTGAGAACATCCTGATTGACGGGAAACGAAGGCCTTATGTGGCCGACTTTGGAATCGCTTTGCGGGAAGAGGAAGTCGGAAAGGGATCAGGCAGTAAGTTGATCGGTACTCCCGCTTACATGAGTCCCGAACAGACCCGGGGCGAAGGGCACCTCGTCGATGGACGGTCAGACGTCTTTAGCCTGGGTGTTGTGTTTTACGAATTGCTCACGGGGGTTAATCCGTTTCGGGCCGCGAATTGGGCCAAATCGATCCTCCAAATTGCGACGGTGGAAGCCAAGCCGCCCCGGCAGATCGACGATTCTATTCCGAAGAAACTGGAATCGATCTGCCTCAAGGCGCTCAGCAAGCGGCCGAGTGATCGATTTCCAACGGCTACCGATTTCGCCGAAGAACTCCGACAGTTTCTTAAACGCGACCATGATCGGAATCGAGGCGGAGCCCGATCGTCGGAAGCTCCTCGCGTGTTCGGCGTTGGCGTCAGAAAACTCAGTCAGGGCCAATATGGTTGCGCTCTTGTCGTTGGCACGTTGGCTCTACTCCTCGCAGCCCTTCCTGTGAGCTTTCGGTACTGGCCGGGCAGCCCCCAGCCGGGAACAGTGGCCGATTCGGTCCCGGAGCACGTCAAGGCAGCGCCCGTCGTAAAGGTGGGGCAACCACAGGAAAGTCCAGTATCGAATCCCTACAGGCCGCCCTCGGCTGAGGGAGCCCCGCGAATCGCAAAGAAGGGTGATTCGACCGACGTTGTCCCGCAGGAACCTGCGCCCGCGCTTCCCCTGCGTGCACAGCGTCCCGAGGAGTCCGGCCCTGCCATCGCCGGAACCTCTCGATCACTTGTCAACCCGCACCCAAGCAACCCCCAGCAAGCGCCTGCTGGCGCTCCGAAACCGTCTCGTCCGATGAAGAACCCGGCTCCGGTCGTGGTTCAAAAGGTGCCAGCACAGAATAGCGATCTAACCACGCTCGAGACGCTGGCCGGCAGTCGCCTGACCGCCAAGGAAGCTCTCGCGCTTTACAACCGCTTCAACGCAACTCGCACGATGTCCACGGAGCAAGAGGAGAAATACAAGGCAAGCGTCCGCGTGTGGGAGGACCGATCCGAACAGAACCTCGCGCGGCTGGGTGAGAAATGGATCCCGGCCGAGGCGGCGGCGAGTGCCCATAAAGAGGCAGTTGGTCTGGTTGCGCAAGCGTTCGAAATGATCAAGATTCCCGATTTTAAGGAGGCGCGCAAGACGCTGGAAACGGCGAATCGCATCGACCCCAACTCAATCGCCGCCGACTTCACGCTCGGACTGCTGAACTCAATTACGCCAACCGAGCTTCGCAGTCCGCAGACGGCGGCGAACAATTTCCAGGTCGTCCTGCAGCGTGTCCCCGGGTACGTACCGGCCTTGAATAACCTCGCCATTGCGGAACTTCGCCAGAAAAAGTTTGCAGATGCTGTCCGAAACCTGCGAAAAGCCGCGGAACGTTCTCCACAGTCCAAAGAGGTGACACAGAATCTCGCCCGGTTTATCAGCGAAGCAAACCTCGGCCGAATCCGTCCGAGCAAATCCGCCCTAGCGGAGGCTACGAGACTTTATGCGAAGCTCGTCCCTTCAAAACAGGGCACGTCACCGGAACGAAAGGTCGGATGGCAATTCATGCCTTTCGTCTCATCGAATGGCGAAAGAGTAATCCTGCCGAATTTAAGCTACGACGACCACGCGTGTTCTGCGTGCAACGGCAGCCGTCACATACCCTGCCCCGCGCCAGGGTGTGTGCATGGCTTCCTTTACGATGAGACTCTGGTTCATGGCTCCTCAAGTTCTCCCGTAGCCGCTGATAACGTCGCCACGGCGCAGGTGCGACGCACTTGCCCGACGTGCGGCGGCGCTGGATTCGTGCCGTGTCCCCACTGCCGCGACGGAATCGATCCGACTTTGCATTAGGGCATGGTAGGAATCGGACGGGCCGTAGGCCCCGGTTTTGGAGACATTCGGTAGAGGGGATCATCCCATCACGGCTACCGATCCTCGCAGACCGGCGCGAACAGCCGTTTCCAGCTGCGACACTGATCATCGGCCGTAACGAAGGTCTGTGGTTCGAAGCCGCGGGCACCGAACGCGGCTCCGAGATGTTCCGGCGTGATGGGCAGGCCGCAGATGTTGGCCTCACACAGTTCGAGGAGCATGCTCTGGTGGTTGCCTCGAACCAAGTAGTCGCCGTCGATGCCGAGCCCCGACACAAACTGTGTCCAGCCCTCCTTGCCGGTGCGGAACATGTGTGCGTTCGAGGCCCCGATCAGGTCCCACGTCCCGCCCCTCTCTCCTTCGACAGTCGAGCGCCAAACCGCGTGTAGGAACATGCCGGCCCGTTCGAGTTGCTCGGCGCGCGCGTCGACGCAGAAGCGACGCCCAACAGGAAGAAAAAAAATCGACACCGAAACACACGCTCAACAAATCGGTCCAGTCCGTCCCGACCGACGACCCGTAGCAATTAGCCGACGGCACCTGGCCCACGGTTTACGTGAACGTCGAGCGTGATCCGGAAAGTAACTTAGGGAAGGTCAACCGGGATGCTGGAGCAGCGTTCGCCGTGCTTGCACTCTCGAATTCGAACTGACCCATGGTTCGACGAGCGGCTTTCGGGCGTGGTCGCGGGCTATCCGGCGCCGGTTGTCACTGACAACCGCAAGGGCGTATTAACGGGCATTTTCAGGCACTCCCGCCCTGCCCTTCCAAGTGGCTTTCGCTCTACAAAACAAGGTATTTCCTGTGTTTTGGAAAAAGTGCCCACAAGCATTAGAAATCCGTTGCTCTATCCATCTGAGCTACGGGCGCGAATGTGTCAAAAACACCTTGTATTACAGTACAGAACTGACTTTCAACCGAGCCATTTCCGAACCTCAAAACGTCCACATTCTAGTGTAAATCCGTCCGGTTTTCAATGCTTTCCGTGCGGAATCCGTGCGGCCTCGCGATGACTGCGGCGGCGGTTTCGCCAACGCACTCTACAGTTCCACCATCGAAATGAAACGTCGGTGCGGCACAATCCATGACACCCCATTGCGGCCGAAGGATGCCTTGGCTGCCGGTATTCTGGTGATTGCGGGCGTTGGTTGCAAATCCCGGATTAAGCCGGGCAATCGCTGAGGCCTTCGGATACGGCACGACCGCTATTTTGCATTGATCGGTTCCGAGACCTCACGGTAGTCGTCCTCACTTCCAACGCCGTCACCCGCACCAACTCGCCCAAGTGATCCGCAGGCCGCAAGAAACGGGCGGTTGATCTCGTTGGGTGTCGGGAGCGAGAACCTCGCTCGCTGCCCATTCGTGGAGACGAGTAGAATTGTAGGAACGCGTCCTGGGCGAACACGCAACCACTTGCGAGGACATCACTCGCGGGGGGCTTGGAAGGTTTTCTCGCGAAGGCTTGGTGACGTGGAATCCACCAGGCCAAAGCCGGTTCTTCAGCATTCTTTGCGGCGCCAGGGGACCGCTGATGCGAGTCGAAAAGCGAATCGGGCCTGTCCCAGGGCCTGTCCCTTTTTGAGACGAGAACAAGGAGTGAGCATGTTTGAGAGCCGTTACGGGTTCACGGCTTACCGGCGCAAACGAGACGAGCGGGTCGTGATGGAGTTCAAGGCGACCTGCAGCCACGAGGCGGGCCACCTCATTCGTGCCTTTGAACTCAACAAAGATGCAATCAAGGGAGCCCTGATTAAGCCGCCGACAATTCTCGGGGTCATCGACGGTTCGGCCTGGATCGACACGAAGAAGCTCCCCGAAGGCCGCGTCGCGCAAGTCAGCTTTGCCGGCAGCATGGCCGAGGCCAAAGCGAACTGTGAGGACACGTGGTCAAGCTGCAAGTTTAATCAAGAGACATGGCAGAACGTCCTTAACTGGCTGGACGGAATCTACGGCTCCGTTGACGAGAAAGACCGGAACCGCCTGCACAAGATGATTTTCTGGTTCATTACCAGTGACGGTGAACGCATCTCCACAGGCGGAATCACGTCCGCCGATCTGCTGGAGATCCCGCCAGATGAACTCAACGACGACAAGGGCTTGATGAATTCCTTCGCTGAGGTCGCGAGGGCGTTCGACCAAAGGCGCGACTGGAGTCGCGTTAGGAAAACAGCGAAACTGCTCGAAGGCGAACCCGGCCGTCAGTTCACAAAGGATGAACTCCTCAACTTCATTGCACAGTTCTAGCGGGGTTTCCGCCGCTCAATCAGCGCGCGACCACCGCACTGTCGATCCGGGGGTTGCGGGTTCGAATCCCGTCGGCCTCGCTGAATTCAAGTAGCCGCAAGTAAAAGACTTGCGGCTACTGTCGTTTCCTAGGTTGCCAATTACCAGAGGTGCATTGGTAACGATTTGGTAACGACGCAAGCGTAGCATTGCGGTCGCATTGGTGGGAGAAAATCGGCCCGCCGTGAAATCATCAGTTCTTCGTGGGACACTTAGACGCAGCCAATGTAAGCTGTCCAGCCGCGTACCGGCAGCAGCACCCGGTCGTCGGTCCAAACGTGTAATGACTCTGTCGCATCGGCGTAGCCACGATGAGCGAAGAGGCCTTTCGGGATTATGCAGAGGCCTGTAAGCAGCAGGATGACAAGTCCAAAGCGCGACGCATCCGGACCCGCGTAACTGAGGCCAGGAGCAACCCACATCCCGCCGGTCTCCGCTGGCCATTCGAGCTGTTCCAAAACGCTCTCGACGCTGGACCACGTGATGGACGATCACTTGTCGCAATTCACATTCGCCGCGAATCGTCAAAACTTCTTTTTGAACATGATGGAGCGCCATTTACATCCCCCGAGCTCGCAGCCTTGCTGTCAGGCGGGTCGAGTAAGGAATTTGAGTCTGAAGTGACTACCGGTCGTTTCGGCACCGGATTTCTCGTCACGCATGTTCTCGCGGAACGGACCGATCTCCGCGGATTGCTGGCAGCTCCGACGGGTTTTGAGGAATTTCGCTTAACTCTTGATCGCGGTGGAGATGAAGCGGCGATTCTCGAGAATATTCGGTCATGTGATCAAGCCGTCCGGGCAGCCAAGCCTGTCGATCTCGACGGTGCGCTCTCAGCCCGGTTCGAATACAAAATCACGGAAAGTGAAACACTTGATCTGGGCTTTCACGCACTGCGGCGAGCACTGCCGTACATTTACGCTACGCGGCCCATGCTGGGTCGCGTTGTTCTCGAACTGGGTGCAGATTGCACCGAGGTGTGGACGGCGGAAGAAACATTGCGGCAAGCGATCGATGGTGGATTCGTCGAATACCGAACGATTCGTGCGAGTGACGGTCGAAATGATCTGCCGGAGCTGCGCATTTGTCGGTTCTTGACTGAGGCCGACGCCGCTGCTGCTGCGATGGTGCTAATCGAGCAAACGGAAGGCGGATGGAAAGTTCGCCTCCCTGAGGCGGGTGCGCCAAGAGTCCATCGAGAGTACCCGTTGCGCTCATCGGGATTTGTGCCGATCAACTTCGTCCTGGATGGGAAGTTTGAGCCGGATCAGGAGCGCAGTCGCCTGCTAATGAGTCCTTCTGACAAGGAATTGCTGAGCGTCGCTTTGCGGGCGGCAGTTGTTGGTGTGAAATTCGGAACCGATCAGAATTGGAAAGGCGCGCACCTTTTGGCACGAGCGAGGACGCCGTCATCTGCATTCGACGCGGAGGATCGCCACGAGCTCAAATGGTGGACTGACCGCCTTGCGATGTTCGCCTCCGAAGTGGCCGCGCTTCCGATTGTCGAGTGCGCTACGCGATTTCTGCCGGCAATAGCTTCTAACGGGCCGACAGCGGATTTCGTGATCCCGCGGCTACTCCCAACCTCAACGGAAGACGAAACGACCGTCGAGCGGCTGTGGCCACTTGTCGATGCCGCGACAGGCCTCGATCCGGCGAATGCCGAAATTGCCGGTGACTGGACGCAAACCGCCGAGGGCTGGCACAGCCTTGGCCTGCGACTCAATCGCATCACGGTCAGCAAATTGGCCGAATATGTCCGCAAAGATGCGCAACGCCTCGATCAACTTCGAGTGGCGGGGCCTCCGACGCGGTGGTTGGCGAAGTATCTGGATTTGGTGGGTGAATGTTGGAGCAATCGAAAGGGCGTGGAATTGTCGGCGCTCTCAGGCATGCTTCCGAACCAAAAAGAAGTGCTGCGATCGCCTGGCGACTTGCAGCGGGATGACGGAGTTTCCAAACAGCTAAAGGAGGTTTGCGACGAGATCGGCTTGGACGTACGCTCCCAGCTTCTTCTCGATGGCCTTACCGACTTTGTCGAATCGGAAGGCTTAAGGCACCTCGCCGAGACAATTGAAAAAGCCGCTGCACGAACCGTTTGTGAACCAATGGTGATTCACGACGCCATCACACAGCTCGATGCGGCACTGCCCGAAGAAAAGGATTGCAGTCCGGACACGGCAAGCCTGCAAAAGGCGAGCGTCAAACTCTTGCAGTACTTGTGGAAGTCGAAAGGGCACGACGCCGCAGCTAGTGCTCAGAAAATCCCGCTCGTCGCGTCAACGCTCCGCTCCGTCAGATGGACACGCGACCGAATAATGATGGCACCGATCTGTGTCTGGCACGAATCCGCTCGCGAATTTGCAGATGCGTATCCCCCGCAGCGAGTATTGGCCAATCTCTACGCGGGTTGCAGCGAAGACGTACCGAACGTCATCGCTGCACTCGTCGACTGGGGAATCGCCATTGCCGATCCCATTGCCACCGATGAGCCTTCGGAATTGAAGGGGCCTCGGCTGACGGCGATTGCTCTCAGCGATGGCGAAGGCGTTGTCGTCAGCGGCGCGAGATTCAGCCAAATCGCACTGCTGCAACCCGAAGTGCTTCTTCGCTGCCAGGAGGGTGTTGAGGAGGCGCGCGCCCTACTGGGCCTTGTTTTACGCTATGTGGCCCCTGGTGATCCGGCTTGGCAGCAAAGTCGCGTCGTCAAAGGACGCAAGTCTGGACAGGATGTGGAAGTCGTAGTTCGTGGAGCACTCTGGCTGGCCGATCTGCAAAACCGGGCGTGGGTTCCGGTACCAGATGAAAATGGCAAAGCACAGAAGATGGTGGCCAACAAGGCGACTCTGCAACACCTGTTAGATCCTGCCTGGCTGGAGAACAACGACGCCGCCATCAAGCTTCTCAGCGAATGGTTTGATTTCGACGAACTCGAGTTGCGGTTACTCGGGATTGCGCCGGTCGACTCGCAACGAGTGGAACTCCGTAGTGCTCTGGCCAAGCTCGTGGAGTCCGGAGGGGCCGATCCGGGGCTGTATGCGTCGCTTGCCCAGGAAATCGAATTGAGGCGTCGCCGCAGTCGTGACGTTGACCGTTGCCGGCGCTTGGGGTTCGCCGTTCAGGACGCGATCAAGGTCGCGATGGAAAGTTACGGTCTCAGGCTGGAGCTTGTTGATCGCGGATTCGATTACGAAGTGACCCTTGGCGCTGACGACGCGCTCGAAGATGCGGCAATCAGGTTTGGCGTTGGCCCTTACCTCCTTGAGGTGAAGGCGACTGCGAAGGGCCAGGCTCGCCTCACGCCGATGCAGGCTAAAACGGCATCCAACGAATCGCCTCGCTACGTCTTGTGCGTTGTCGATCTTCGTGGATTAAATGAAGAAGAACTGGACAGCGAATGGACCGCTCAAAGAGTTGAGCCGTTAGCCAGATTGGTTCCCGACGTGGGAGACAAGGTCGAGGAGACATATGCCTTGGTCGAAACGGCGGCGACGGCACAAGTGGCCATCCGAAACCAAGGAGCACTTAGGTACGAGGTACCGCTCCCGATCTGGGAATCGGGGAAATCAATCGCTGAATGGGTTGGGAGCATATCCCAATGACCGTCTTGAGAGCGAATCCGAGTGGAAGCTGTGTGTTCATTGATGGGCTTTCGCCGCTTGCCGTTTTGCCTTCCGCCATTCCCCGGGGCGGATGCACATCAGCCCACAATCCTCGTCGATGCTCGTGGGCATCGGCTTCCGCAGCCGTGAATTCTCCGGGCTTGTCGTACGTCACGTACCGCCAGGCGAAGCCGTCACGAACCAGCGGGGGGACAATTCGGGTTCGCGCAACAGCTCGAAGATTTCGACAAGATCACGAGCTGGAGTTCGGAGCGTGAATCGGCCACACATGCCGCAATTCTATCGGGGCGGCGGTCACAGTGATGCTCCCGGACGCCGAGACAGGAGATGGGCTGCCTCGGGCCGGAAGCGTTCAGATCGCGTCACGCAGTTCTCGCAGAATTCACTTTACCGTCAACCGCTAGGCCTTTCGACCTCAGTGTCTCTCGAAAGAGCTTTTCAACACTCGGCCTTCGGGGTGTGGTCAACAAATCCTCTTCCGTTTGTATTGATGTCATCGCCGTCGGTCGGATTCTTTCGGGCGGGCACCCAAAGCTGCTGCCGAAAAATCCCGACCAGAGGCTGGGCTTGAGAACAGTCATCGTCGGAGGGAGGAGGTCTGAGGGTGGTCGATCCCTACGATTGATTGTTGCGGCTTCGGCAAGGCTTCACCGGAGGCAAATTCCACAAGTTGGCAGAATTTGTTTACCAGTCTCAATTGAGGGATGGTCCGGCAAGGCGTCTCAAGTAGTTTTGGGCTCGCGGTGACGATCGCCAGGCATTGGGCACGGGACAGAGCGACATTAAGACGGTTGGCGCTGAACAGGAATTCGATGTCGCGTGGCAAGCATTCGGCATCCGACGTGGCCATCGATACGAGAACGACCGGCGCTTCCTGACCCTGAAACTTATCAACCGTTCCGACTCGGGCTCCGGCGGGGAGAATGGACTTCAGGTGGTTGACCTGCACGTGTAAGGGCTGACCACGAGGATGTCATCTGTCGTCATCGTCCGGGTTGATCCATCCTTGTCGACGAATTTCTGCCCCAGCAGTTTCTGGAAGTATTCGTTAATCGTGCGTCCCTCTTCCTCACTTTTCTGTGAGCATCCGGTGTGGCGCACGGGCAGGAAGTGAATTCCGAGCGGCGAAATGCCCTCAATCGGCGACTCGAAGATCAGGTGGCGCTTCGCATTTTCGGAGTCCGCCTCGAGCCGCCCTTCGTAGAATGCTTCGGAAATAAATTGGCAGATGGCTGGATGAAGCCGCCGCGTCTGATTCAGGAAAATGCCGCGGTCTGGCGCGACCGTCGCCTGGCCGCCGAGAAGAAAATCTAGGATGGACCATCCCGCTTCGCCTGGATGAACGCCCTGAATGGGCTGACCGAGCTGCATCTGGTCGCCGACGAGTACGATGTTGCGAGCCGCGGTTCCCATCGCGATCACATTGGCGACGGAAACCTGACCGGCCTCGTCGATGATTAAGTAGTCGAGGTGTCGGTCAAAACGTTCATCAGCGAAGAGCCAAGCCGTCCCCGCCAGCAGTGAGGCTTCAAGGCTTATGTTTTCGCTCTTTTCCTCGCTGTGGATAAACTTGCCCTCGTACGCCGATTCAGGGGTCCCTGCGGACTTTTTGATCCCTTCAAAGGCGATTCCACGTTGCTCGGCAATTTTCTCGATCATGTCGAGAACGTTGTGGATGACCTTGTGGGAGTTGGCCGCGACGCCAATCTTCTTGCCTTGGCGAATCAGTTCTACGATCACATGCGCGCTTGCATGCGTTTTGCCGGTGCCAGGCGGACCCTGTACGACGACGTACGAATCGTCGAGGTGCGACACTGCTTGAGTTGTCGCCGCGAGAAGATCGTCGCCGGCGACGATTGCGTCGCCTGGGTGGCGGCCGTGGATTCGCGGCGTGGCCTTGGTCAGGATGTCGCGGACGGCGGAATAGCGATTGTTGCCCGCAAGAACGTCCGTTGCGAAGCGATAGATGGCCTCTCGGAGGGCATCGCTATTGATCGGCCCACCCGGTCCGATGTTGAGACTCTCCGGGAGAGGTCCGCGGTTGGTCGCGCGTTTCAGGGTAACGACCAAATTCCCATCATCGATGTCCTCGATTGTTCCAGCGGGCGTGAGCGTCGCCACGTCAACGACTTGGTCGCCGGCCTTCCGTTTGGATTCCTGGGGAGGAAAGCGGAAGGTGTGGAGAAGAGATCTTTTGACCGTTTGTGGGGGGCACGCAATCGTCAGCCCCGCGATGCACTCCGTGTCGTCGACCAGCTCATCGTCAAAACGGGTTGGCCGGTCAAAATACTCCCACCACTGCGGTCGCGCCTCGCGAGCGTGAAAGTCGAGCAGATCTGCGAGGTGACGGCGGAAATCGCTTTCTGCATCCGTCGCCGCATCCAAGAGTCTCATCTGAAAGTCAGCGTACCGCTCCTCGCGCTGGACGCGAGCGGCTGTCGTTTCGGCGGCTCCTTGGGCGTCATTTGGCGGGGGCGGGCCATTGAACCAGACGAGGGCCTGGGGGCGTAGGGTTAGAAGCCAATCGCGTAGTTTATTAGTCGAGATGCAGTCGACCTCATTGTAGTTTGCGATCTGACGCAGAAGTTCTGGGTCGCCGGTCTCGCGCCAGCGGTTGTACACAACGATGCTGTCAGCCGCGGTCGCTACCGCGCCTTCGCGCTTTGCCATGTAAAAAGTTTCGAGATTTTTGATTGAATAAGCCGGTTCCGATACACGGATGGATTCTCGAACGACTTTGTAAAGATCGACGAATTTCATCCGGCGCAGAAGGTCGTCCAGCTGATGCTCGGCGACGGCGTAACGGCAAGCCAATCGTTTCAGAGCGGTCGTTTCGTAGTGGTTGTAATGGTAGATGAACGCCGCGGGGTGAGCGTTCAGATGCTCAATCAGGAATTGCATGAATTGGCGAAAGGTGGCGCGCTCCTCTTGGTGATCATGCGCCCAAAACTCTTTGAAATACGGCTTCCCGTCGTTCTGGAGACTGAGGCCGAAAAGATACTCCAGGCCATCCGGGTACAGCGGGTCACCCTCCATGTCGAAGAAGAGGTCGCCTGGATCTGGTTTTGGCAGGCGACAAAATCCGCGACCCGGTTCGCTGCCGAGCAGCTCGACTTTGTTCTCGCCGGTCCGGCGTGTGTGTTCCTGGAGAGCGGCCTGCGCCCGTAGTCGTTGAAACACCTGGGGATGCAAGTCGGGGATGCGCGTGTCGGCTGCCAATCCAGCAAGCTGAGCGACTGTCCCTATTCCCGCACGCTCCAACTTGGCTGTCTGCGTGCGACGGATATTCGCAACCAAGCTCAAATGGTCATCCTGCTGCCATTGAGCCGCGCAGGTTTCCTTCCAGTGGCAGGTCGAACAGTGCGAACACGGCTCCGGGTATGAATCACGAGGCGGCGATGCAGCGAAGTCCTCGAGCCTTTGCATGGCATGACGGACGTACGAAGCGAAGTCGTTGAAGGCACAATCGGCTACGCTGCCGTCACCGAGAATAAGGCGCGACTGCTCGGGGGACACGCCTTGTCGGCTGGCCAAGAGGCTTGAATACACGCCGAGTTGAATGAGGTCTTTGACACGGGGATGGCGGGCCAGCTTGGTGTCCGTCGCTTCGTAGCTGAACGGTCCTAAATCCGACGGGCTGGCGGTCTTGATGAGAAAGTCCGCATATCCTCCCCAATTCTCGCCCAGCAATGCCGCCTGATAAATGACATCCGCGCCTTTTTGCATCGCTTCGCGCGTCATCCGCGAGCGATCGGCGATCGAAGCATCCTTCGGAATTTCGGCGACGGTTTTGCAAGCGTCTTTTAGGCTCTGCAGGTACGCCGCTTCGTGCTCTGCGCCCTTTCGACGCAGGAGCTTTTCGCTCTCCGATTCCTCGTCACGTTTCAGGGGTTCCGAAAACGCCCTGAGATCCAGAATTGTGCAATGTGAGCAGCCAAGGAAATTGACGAGATCCGTGGGTGAGAAAAGGTATGTTGCATCGTCACGTTTTTGCATGGAGGCGCGCCTCGTGCCGTCGGCAAGAAAGCTTACCCGTTAAGAGGTAGGCCGCAAACTGCCGTGTCGTCGGCGACCGAACGGACTGTGCGTGGATGCGTGCGGTCGTCGCTGAAACTACACGTCATTTGCTGAGACAACAACCAAAAACAGGCAGGCCAAGGTCTCGACGTGCGTCTCTCCGCACTGGACTTTGGCCGAACGGGTAAGGTTCCTCCCTTGGCTTGCTGAGTTCATCGCCGTCGGTCGCGGTTTTTCGGGCGGTCACCCAAGCCGTGCTGCCCGAAAAACCCAGACCAGAGGCAGTGGAACTTGAGAAGAGTTCCGCCCGCGTCGGGAGCCGATGGTTCTGCGACCGCCGTGCTGGTTTCTGGTGGCTGTTCGCCTGGTGTTCGATTCTTTGATGACATGGTGTAATCCTCCTTGATGTGAATGCAGGTCATTCCTTAACCTGTGTTAATATTCTACCACGACGCGAAGCGCTGCGCAATAGGCTGGCTGTGGGTTTCAGAGGCCTGACACGCGGAGAGCGGCAGTCTTCAAGGGTTTCCGAGCATATAGGCTGTGAAAACAGCTGTCACAGCCACTTTCCGCGCGACAAGATAGTGTATGTCTGCTATACTACTATCATGTATGCAACCGTCAGACAGTGATATCTACCATCTTCCAGATACGGGCTTCGTGCGCTTGCCGGATGTATTGCGCGTGATTCCACTCGGCAAGACGAGCTGGTGGAAAGGCGTCAAAACAGGTCGCTTTCCCAAACCCGTGAAGCTATCGGCCAGTGTACGGCTTGGCGTGCCGAGGACATCCGCGATTTGATCCAGCGCTTGTCGCGCGAGTCATTGACGACCTAAACTAGTGGGAAATACTTTTGTTGGAAGTTTCATGCGCCGCCAATCGCCTCACGCTTGTCTTTGAATACGCAGGAAGTCTTGATCGCAAGACATCCGGTAGGCATCGCCGCGCCGGAAGTGCTCGGCGATGTACCGTTCCAAGGCCTCGCGCCGAGGGGGATACGGCAGCGAAAGTAGGTTAAGCATAAATTCAGAGATGATGTATGCAGACTCAAATGTGTCCGTTCGAATATTGGCTTCGACAAGATCGATCCGTACGTCGAATTCACCACTTGCGTCGTTGGTGAACGCTTTTGCGAGCTCCCTTAAGTCGAACGTCTCGCCGGTAAAGAGAGACAGCATGCGCATGCAATCGGTATCATGATTCTGCAAAGCCACAGCAAGAACACCGCCAGGACGGAGCCAAGCTGCCAGAGTTCGCACGTGTTCCGTCCAGACGGCGGGGTCGATGTAATAGAACACGTGCGAGCAGAGCACGAAGTCAGCGAGTACACTGGGCCGCGCTTCGATGATTGGTACTGGAAGGATCTCTGTCACGGAACACGTGTTTTGCAATTCGGCACGAAGAGACGGATTTGGTTCAATGGCGATTGTCGTGGAGAACCAAGGTTGGAGCCAGGCGGTGAGTTTACCCGTGCCCGCACCGGCGTCGATGAATACATCCCGTCTTGCGAGGGCACTTACCTCTTTCTTCAACCACGAATTCGCTTTGTCCTTTTGGTCTGTGTGGGCAAGGAAGACGGTAAAGGCTCGTGTGTATTCGTCGCCTTGGGAGCTGTACGTCTCAATCAACTGTTGGCGGGACACGCGGTTCCCCATCTAGGTGTTCGACTCACCGTTCTTCGTAACTTGCTGGATCTCACTGAAACCACCGAAAGCGAGTTGAGATCACGGTCGGGCAACAAAAGTGCCGACATATTCCGCCAAATTGGCCACAGACACAACCGATTGTCAGACAAAGACTTGCAGCCACAAACCGTCTTCGAGTCCTTATCGTCAGGGCGATCTTTCGGGAAAAAGTTACGGAAATATTTCAGCGTTTAAGAACCGATCGAAGCGGTGGGCTCCCTCTAAACCAGTCGATCGGTTCATCATCTCGGCTGTCCGGGAATGGCCGCGCTCTTGAGATCCGTTCAGTTGCCTGAGCCGACCCACAACCATACCGGTGGCATGGAAAAAGCGGAACTGCTTCGCGTCTGTGATGTTGTCTTCGAGGCCCTCGACGGATTCAGAAGAGGTCTGATCGACATCGGGATGGATGTTCCATGCGGCCGAAGCGGATCGTTGGCGATGGCCGCTCAGGTCATCCTCTCGACGGCCGGCTTCCTCACCGAGGAGGCACTGCCGACAATGCAGTCCCCCATTGGGCCACACAACTTAGATTTGTGGGCCACGTCTCCGTAACGCCAGGCTTCTCGCGTCGCCCGGCGGGGGAAGTCGGCAGACCGATCTTGCGACGGATATGGAATCAGCGTCAGGGCATTCGGATCACGCCGATTGCCGTTCGGCAAACACCGCTAGCATCCCCTCCAGCCTCACGTCCAGACAAAGGTGCCGGTATCGGAGGCATTGCTACTCGGTCTGATGGCTGACAATGTTGTCGATGATCCGCTGGTCCGCTGCTGTGCTCGCCAGATGAAGGGATCCCGGACAACGTGCCACTCAGCACCTTCCGGGGGGGGCGAACCGAACCGCCCGCCGGAAGCGCAATACTGCATCTCTTGGGCGATGCATCATCTCCCGTCGAGCGAATTCTGAGCCACACGGAATCCGACATCGAACCCGCGATACGATGGAGGCGCTCCAACTCGGTACGCGGATCTACATTGCCATGCCGGAGAGCGCCATGAGCCGCCCCGTTGTACGCGAAGAGATTCCGAGTTCGGCCGATCATGTAATGACGGATCGCCTCTCCGGAGTGTCCTCCGGCTTCGCCCTATGGCTTTTGGCCCAGAATGTGGGTCGAACGAATCCCAGCACCATTCGCTTATGTTGCCGTGCATGTCATAAAGACCGAAACCATTCGAGGCGTGGGAACCCACGGGCGTTGGGTATAGCCGAGTGTCCATCATCCCTCCTTCAGCGTCACCCGCGCCTGCCGTGCCGGCATGCATCATCAAGCTATAGCTGAAGTTGTCGCGAGGGGCTAATGGCCCGCGCCCGTCGAGGCCGCTGGGAGTGGAGCCGAAGTGAAAGGGCGTGTCGGTTAGTGCCCGGCATGCGTATTCCCATTCTGTCTCCGTTGGCAAGCGATAGCCATTTCCTCCCAGGACGGCGATGGTTGCCTTCTCGATGGAACCATCGGTGTTCCGCTCAATGCTCGATATCTCGTAATACTCGCGCAAATGCTCCCTTGTACTGAGCTTGTTGCAAAAGTCGACGGCGTCGTACCAAGTGACCGTTTCAACTGGGAACGCATCGGTATTCTGGTTTGACACGTCGTCAGTCCTTTCGCCCACTAGTGGTTGTGGTTGGTCAGGCTGGCGAGGTTTCTTCGCCGAAAAGTGGCTAGGATTTCGGCTAGTCACCTTCTCGTACTCTTCTTGCGTAACTTCGTGCGCACCAAGATAAAACGCCTTGGGGATGTCTGCAATGTGTTGCGGTTGCTCGTTGTTGATCTTGACGCCCGCATTTTTCTCCCAGACGCGAATCTGCTCAAGCTCTTTGTCATCCGCACCCATCAGGAACCTTCGTGGTGGAATCAGGACAAGAGGCATCCCGATCGAATTGGAGATCGCGGACTTCAGCCCCGAGGCGCGGGCGTGTGAATCGCGGGCTTTTCGCGCCAGCTCTTGAGCGTCTGAAATGTCGCTGTTATTGAGATTGCGACCTTCTCTTTGCGGCCGCGTCGGGGAAAATGGATCGCTTTGAGCAAAAGCAGAAAGGGAATTGAAGGCGAGGACGAACGCGACGCCAGGTAGAACGGCAACTTTTCTGTGTCGAAACATGTTCGATACCTCCACACGTTTTGGTACGGCATGCGTTGACGTCTCTTTTAACACCTCCTTGAACAACTTGAAATGGCCCGCTCAATCGACGCCGATCTGCCGCGAGATCGACGTTTGGGGCAGACTGATTGTGTCTGATCCGTCCCGGAAGCCGAACTGAAGCATTGCATTGCGCTTCCGAATGAGCGCGTTGGTCACATTGACCGGGCTCCGTTTTACGCCGATTGCTTTCCCGCAAACACGGCCAGCATCGCCTCCTGCTTCACGGCGGCGCTGCTGCTCAGTCTGATGACCTACGATGTCGTCGATGATCCGCTGGTCGACGCCCCTGCTCGCCAAGGCAGAAATGAAGGAATGCCGAAAAACGTGCCAGCCCTTTAGCCCCTTCCAGGGGCACAGGCGAAGTGCCCGCCGGAAATAATGGTGGGCTTCGCGGGGTGCGATCGGCTTGCCGTTGCTCTTGCAGAATAGCGTCTTGCCCCTGCCTCGCTCCTTGAGCCAGCTGGCGAGCAACTCTTTGAGCAGCGGCGTCAAAGGCAACCCTGCGTGTCGTGAGCTTGCTCTTATCGCGTTTCTTCTCGCGGATTGTCATGACGCCGCTTGCAAGGTCTACGTCGGAGGGCAGCGCGCGGACAATTTCGGAGCGGCGAGCTCCGGTGTAGGCGGCAAAGACGAACATTGGGTACACCCACGGACTCACCGGCCGTTCCTGCACCCATTCGAGCAAGTCCGCAACCTCGTGGGATCGGAGGTAAATGCAGTCCCACACTTCTCCGCGTCATCGCCGGCGGCGATCCGCTGTTTCGCCTCATCCCACGTCATGAAGGGCAATCCTTCCTCGATCTTGGCGTAGTCCAGGCCGGTGCCGGGGAATTCCGGAGCAAGGTCGAGATGTCGCCGTGCCCAGTTCCATGCGGTCCTGAGGCTTACGATTTCCTTCCTGATGGTCGCGGCGGACGGATGACGTCGCGGCTTGGCTGGCGGCTCGACCTTCGGCGGACGCGGCTTCTTAAAGTTTCGCTTCGGTTTGGCATTCGCGAGATTTGCAAGGCGTGCTTTGCGGTAGACATTGGGATCGATCCAGTCCTCGGATCGTTTGTCGACGTACTGCTGAAGGTCCGATCGCGTCAGCGCGGGGATCAGCCGCTTCGGTCCGAAGAAGCGCTCAAGGTGATCGAAATGCAGCTTGATGCCGTCGAGGGTCGTCGGCTCCAGCTTTTTCTGCTGCGAGTTGACGTACGTCTCACGCAGATCGCCAAGGGTCAGGTGCTTTTTCCCGTTTGAGGTCGTTGCGGCGTACTCAGGCGGCTTGCCGCGATGGAACATGAACTCCTCGATGCTGCAGCCGGCGGGGACCTCGATCAGGTCACGCTTCAGCAGCCTCAGCAGTTCCTCCGTCGCTGCCCTGTGCGTCGGCGGGCTTCACCTCACCAATGGTGAACGCGCGCTGCTTTCCGTCATACCAGAAGATCACCCGCCAGCTCCCGTTTTGGTTTTGCAGGGCGGCCATGCGTTTCCCCTCGGCGTCAAACTTGGTAACAATTTGGTAACGACATTGGTCAGCATGGACGCCACGCCGATCCGACGCATTCTACGGGTGAAACGCTGGAAAATAAGGAAAGTCAATGGATTGCGACGTGACCGCGATGTTGAGGAAACGCCTTCGAACGGATGGACTCCTAGACTGTCGATCCGGGGGTTGCTGGTTCGAATCCCGTCGGCCTCGCTCAATAGAAGTAGCTGCAATGGAAAGACTTGCGGCTACTGTCGTTTTGAACAGGGGACGAGCTACGTTTGATTTGGGGACAATTTGGGGAAATCGCAGAGGTGGCATTGCGGTGACATTGGCTCCTCAAGCCCAAGAGCGAGGAAGATTCGGATTTTCCCGACATTCGGCTGCAAGTGGGGAAAGAGACCGTCGGCGTTCAGATCACGCATTTCGATCGGGTCGCAGTGGAGCGAGGTTTACGGCCCGGGCCAGTATGCGACGGAGGTGACTGCGAAAGGAATCGCCGCGGCGGTGGTTGATGCGATGACGGCGAAGCAACGCGTCGAGCCCGCGTTGGCGGCGAAGACGTACCTGCTGCTGATTTGTCCTTAGCCGCTCCCAGATCCGCTTGGCCGTATGCCGCTGCTTCTTGGGAGCCGTCCGGTCGGACTCGAAAATCTCTTGGATGATCCGTAGGAAAGGCTCGATCTTCGGCTTGCGACGGGGCGCCTTCCGTCGATACCCCGGCGGATCGACATGCGTCAGGATCTTCTCCAACGTCTCCCAATGCAGGTCATACTCACGGCAGGCCGATCGCTTCGTTAACTCTCCCGTCGGTACCCGGCGGCGATCTCGCTCCACAACTCCATGTCTGCGTACACTCCGGTGCCTCACTGCTTCCTGAGAGGGCGCGACAAAAGCTCTCATTCTGCTCAGGTCTCAGCGTCTGCACGAATGTGCGCTTCACAATTCGACCGCCGCGACGATCTCTTCCCGGCGCTACGTTTGTCGACCCCGGTCTACAGGTTTAGGCAATCTCCGCTGTGCTGCTGGAGCGCAGGCCTGAGGCGTAGCCGAAGCCGGAGCGGAAGC